>Ga0247717_1000194_pt1 | contig 19482 bp, 18 predicted proteins | sample 24E_NmetaG_FD_189047 | JGI IMG/M metagenome (GOLD analysis project Ga0247717, IMG submission 189047) | Soil microbial communities from hillslope of Landscape Evolution Observatory, University of Arizona, Oracle, AZ, United States - 2-4-E_N | ecosystem: Engineered > Artificial ecosystem >... | reverse complement strand
ACCATCACATCAACAACACGATCTTCGGGCTCCTCGACGTCGACGGCATCCGCGCCCTGCCATCCAGGGTGTGGGAGATCATCGCCGATGTGCGGAGGGCCGCCCTGACGGCGATCGAAGAGCTGGGACCGCCCGATTGGTCGTACGTGTTCACCAACGTGCTCGTCGCCGGTGACGCCGAGGACGAGAAGATCGTCCGACGCCTCGCCGATCTGGCGCACGCTCGGGCGAGCGTCTACGTGCCAGTCCGGTTGCTGTGCGACATCGACGAGCTCTCCAACCGAGTCGTGAGCCCCGAGCGTCGGACGCGGCTGAAGTGGATGGATCCGGTTGGGCTCCGCGCCTTCGCGTCCACGCACGACCTCGTCGACATCAGCGGTCACCCCGCCGCGCTCGACCTCGATGTCACGTACCGCCAGCCCACGGAGTCGGCCATCGCCATCCTCGACCATCTGACGTCCTCGAGCATTGAGCCCGAAGTCCGTCCGTAGACGCCGTCGAGTGCCGCCGCAGCCGAGGCGAAACGCGAACCTCGACGTCTTCCGAGCCCTGTTGGCACGAGAGCTGCCCTTGGGGTCGGTCATGACGGGAATCGACATCGGATGTGGGGAGGGCGAGACGGCGCGCATCCTCCACGCCCACGGCGTGGCATCGGTCGTGGGCGTCGATCCCGATGGACCGTCGATCGACGAGGCCCGCCGCATCGGTGGCGACGGGGTCACCTACGTCCAGGCGGATGCGCTGCACGTCGCGCTGCCGCAGGCGGATGTCGTGACGTCGGTGGCGATGCTGCACCACGTCGACATGGCCGAAGGGCTGCGGGCCATGGCGTCGCTCGTCGCGCCCGGCGGCGTGCTGCTCGTCGTCGGCCTGGCGAAGAGCACGTACCCGCGCGATCTCCTCTACGACGCGGCCGGCTCCGTGGCCGTCCGGCTCCACCGCCAATGGCACACCACGGCGCCGATCGTGTGGCCGCCGCCGGTGACCTACGCCGAGGCGCGGCGCATCGCCGAAGGCGTCCTGCCCGGCGTGCGCTACCGCCGCGAGATCCAGTTCCGCTACACGCTCGCCTGGCGCCGGACGCACGCGTGAGAGCGAGTCGAGGAACGCCCGACATGAGTCAGTACGGGTCAAGGGCCGAACACGCTCGCCGGACAGCCCACGGCCGATGCGGGCGACAGACCGTGGCAGCTGGCGGGCGCCGAACCGGTCGATGCTTGTGAGACGTGGGCGCTGGCAAGGAGCACGCCGGCAACCGCCAGTGACGCAAGCAGACGGACGGGACGGATCGTGAACGCGGTCATCGTGACCTCCAGGTTGGTGTCGGACCGTCATCTCTGACAACTCCGACGATCCACGTTCCGCCCGATCGGTTCCATCGCATCCGCATCGTCCGGTGTGTCGAACTTCCGACAGAGTCGCACACCTAGGCTCCGCGACCGTGGCCCACGATCCCGACGCGTCACCCTTCGCCGCGCTCGGTCAGGAGCGTCGGTACCGGAAGGGCAGCACGCTGATGTTGCAGGGCGACGTCGTCTCCACGATCCACCTCATACTCGAGGGGTGGGTCAAGGTGGTTCAGACGACTCCATCAGGTCGCGAGGTCCTGGTCGCGCTCCTTGGGCCTGACGAAGCCTTCGGCCACTTCGAGGCGTTCGAGGGAACCGGCGCTCGTCACTGGGCGACCGTGATCGCCCTCGAGGACACTCGCACCGCAGCTGTCCCCTCCGATCAGTTCCTCGAGTACCTGCACGACCACCCAGGCGCCGCCCTCGAACAGCTCCGGCAGCTCATCGCGCGGTTCGACCGAGCCGAACGGAGTCGGCTGGAGGCGGCCCTCTTCGACACCGCCCACCGCGTGGCGTCTCTGCTCGTCGACCTCGCAGGTCGGAAGTCAGAAGTGACGTCCGAGGGCGTCGTGCTCGGCATCTCACTGTCGCAGGACGAGATGAGCACCATGATCGGCGCGTCGAGGGACTCCGTCGCGCGGGCCCTCACCAGCCTGCGCTCGCGCGACATGGTACGCACCGGGCGGCGGACGATCACGATCCTCGACCTCGACGCCGTTCGGGCCTTCGCGAGCGAGATGCGGTGAGGGCCTCGGCACAGACGAGCTGCAGGTCACATCCGAGGGCGGGTTACGTTGACCCCGATGGAAGAGCAGACGATCGGTCTCGGGTGGCGGGTCCACTCGTGGTCGGCGGTGGTCGTCGCCGTCGGTGGCTCCCCAGCGTCTCCCGTCATCCTCAGCCGAGAGCAGGTCACGCTGCTCCACGACGCGTCACTCCGTGAGCCGTACCACGCCGCCCTTGCGGTGCCCCTCGACGAGGCCCCGGCCCTGATCGAGTCGGTCGAGGAGACCGCGACCGCAGCCGCCGCGATGGCGATCCGCGGGTTCGTCTCCTCCCTCGGCCCGGTCACCGCGGTCGGCGTCGTCGGCGGGAACCGCCGGCTCCCGACTGAGCTTCCTGGGAGACTCGCGTCCCACGCCCTGCTGCACGCGTCCGAGCGGGATCTGTACGAGCAAGCGGTCATCCGAGGAGCGACCAGCGCCGGGCTTCCGGTGACGACCATCCCCGCGACCGGACGGCTCTTCGACGACGCGTCTCGCCTGCTCGGCGTCCCGCTCGAGTCGTCGCTCGCCGCGTTGGGCAAGTCGATCGGGCGGCCGTGGCAGAAGGATCACAAGGAGGCGACCGCCGCGGCGCTCGTCGCCCTCAATGCCGTGGCGTGAGCGGGGGGTCTGCGGCCCAGTTGGCGAAGGCCACATCGAGGGCGTCGATGAGCCGCTGGAAGCTGTGATCGACGTTGCGGGCCATCTTGAAGCTGCCTCCGTCTTCCAGACTGACGTAGCCGTGGAGCGCAGCATGGAGGAAGCGGGTTGCGTCGATGGCGTCGTCGCCTTCGATGCCGTAGCCCGCGAGCACGGAGAACACGATCTGCAGCAGCTCGGCCGCCGCTCGGGTGTGGTCCTGGTCGTCAGGCTCCGGTGCTCGCGCGGTGCCGGCGTAGACCCCGGGATGGCGATGGGCGTAGGCGCGGTAGCTGTCTGCGATGCCGGCCAGGGCGTCGCCGCGGGCCTTGCCGACGCTCGCCTGTGAGAGCTCGGCCGCCAGCTGTCGGAGCCCGAGGATGCGGAGCTCTCGGCGCAGATCATCAAGGCCACCCACGTGCTTGTACAGGCTTGGCAGCGCGACACCGAAGTGCTCGGCCACCGCCGCCATGGTCAGACGTTCGAGCCCAAGCTCATCGGCGATCGCGCCCGCAGCGTGCACGACCCGCTCCCGATTGAGCCCTGCGCGAGGCATCGACCTTCCTCAGCGGCGGCTGGCGGTGACGCCGGCGCCACACACCCACACGAGGAGCAGGAGCAGCGCAGGCGCCGCTGCCGGTGCGAGGGTTGTGCTCATGGACAGGTAACCGACGGCTGCAGGAACGAGGGCCACGACGAGCACGTAGCCGACGCGTGCGAGCCAGTGGGGCAGAACGGCGCGGCGAGCAAGTGCGACGCCGGCGGCGGCCATCACGGCGAGCGCGAGCATCTTGAGGCCATCGACGCGGCTCACGACCTCGAACAGGTTCGCCGCTCGGTCCGTGTCGTCCGCATCGACGGTGGCACCCGCGAGCAGGCCAGCGGCCATCTGAACAGCCGAGAGCACGGCGGCAGACGCGCCGGCCCATCGAATGAGCCGTGCAGCCCGCGGCGCCACGGCAACGCCGGCTCGGGCGACGCCCGCGGTGACGGCGAACAGCGCGACTGCGGCGATCCCATGGACGAGGATCGATTGCACCGCCGCGCTCGTGCCGTTGTCGGCGTAGTGACGCGCCAGCTCGTGGCCTGATGCATCGAGTGCCGGACCCGACGGCTGCACTGCCAGGCCGATCGCCCATGCCGAGACATAGGCGATGCCGGCGATGGCGAGCGGGCGCGAAGCGCGGCCGTGGGTCTCGATCGAAGGGTGAGTGGACAATGCGGTCACGATGGCCTCCGGCTTAGGTAGATAGCCTATAGGCTAATACTCTTAGCCGAGCGGGTCAAGCCCCCGAGCCCGAGGTCCTGCGCATCTGACGCGGGGTCAGGAGTCGGCGGCATCCTCCGCCTCGCCGTCGCGATCCCTCGCCCAGGCGACGGTGCCGGTTCTCCGATAGCCCGCGCCGCACGTCCGGCACCTCCCCACCATCGTCGCTGGTCCCCTGCCGCGGGCGGGACGGATCTCGACGACCTGGATCCCGTCGCCACACCTCGCGCAGGCGTCCACGAGAGCGAGACTAGAAGGGGCTCGCGTGATGGACCGTTCGACCGTGGACGCATACGAAGGAGACGCCGCCGCGCAGCGCTACGTCGACCGGCGCAACGTCTACGAGCCCGAGCGGGCAGAACAGCTCGCGGCGGCCGCGAGCGGGTGGCGGATCGACGTGGGCTGCGGCCCCGGCCACTACACGGATCTGCTCGGCTCGCCGCTCGTCTCCCTCGACGCATCGCACGCGATGGTTCGCACGCTCCGCCTCCGCCACCCCGGCGCTACAGCGGTGCAGGCCGACTTCACCGCCCTCCCCTTCGCCGACCGGGCCCTCGGCGGGGCGTGGGCGTCGAAGACCTACCAGCACGTCGCCCACGAGGCGCTGCCGCTCGCCCTCGCCGACCTCCAGCGCGCCCTGCGGGTCGGCGCGCCGGTGCGCATCGGGGTGTTCACCGGTGAGGGCTCGGCGGTGACCGAGAGCGACGACGACTTCCCCGGCCGGCTGTTCTCGTGGTGGGCGCCGGACCGGCTGCGAGCCGTGGTCGACGGCGCAGGGTTCACCGTCGACGACGTCGCGGTCGCCGGACGCCACGTCGAGGTCGTGGCCACCCGGGCCCGCACGCTGCCCGACCTCGTCCGGCCCGGGCTTCGGGTCCTGGTGTGCGGCTACAACCCAAGCCTCTACGCGGCCGACCGCGGCGTGCCCTTCGCCCGACCCGGCAACCGGTTCTGGCCGGCAGCGATCGAGGCCGGGCTCGTCACCCGCGATCGCGACTCGTGGCACGCCGTGCAACACGACGGCGTGGGGTTCACCGACCTCGTGAAGCGGGCGACGGTCGCCGCCGACGAGCTCACCGCCGAGGAGCTCCAGGCCGGCCTCGATCGCGTCGGCGAGCTGAGCGCCTGGCTGCAGCCGGCCGCGGTGTGCGTCCTCGGCGTCGGCGGGTGGCGGCGGCTCGTCGATCGCAAGGCCGCACTCGGCTGGCAGGATCGAACGCTCGGCGGCGCGCCGGTGTACGTCATGCCCAACCCGTCAGGGCTGAACGCCTCGACCCAGCACGCCGGGTTCGTCGAGCACCTCCGGAACGTCGGGTCGCGATGACCCCTCAGATTGGGGGTGTGGGCGATCGCTCCTCGCTCATACCGTCGAGGTGTGGGGTCACCGCGGTCCGGTGCTGGTGGTTGGCGTTCTCTCGATGCCCGCGCCCAGCTGGATCTCCTACGCACGGCGAGCCTCGTCGTCGAGCGTGCGCCCGACCTCCACACGGCCATCGATGCGACGTTGCGCGCCGTGGCCGAACGGCTCGGTGCCCAGCGCGTGGCCCTTGCTGTTCCTGATGGCCCGGACCTCGTCGAGCGGGCCTCGTGGGCACCCTCGGGATCCCGCACGACCTCATGTCCTGAGCTCCTGCAGCAGGTCGCCGACCAACGCCGGGTCATCGTCGACACTTGCCACCTCCCCTGGATCGGGGTCCCGGTGCAGGCGGCGAACGCGTTCCACGGCGTCCTCGAGATCGTCGGCGCCCGGCTGCACCCTGCGGCGGGCCTGGTCGAGACCCTTGCCGAGGTCGGGATCCATCTCGGCCGGTCATTCGAGCGTGACGCCCTCGCGCAAGCCCGGCTCGCGCTCGAGGACTCGCAGACTGCCTTCATCGCGCGCGCCGCCCACGACCTGCGCGGTCCGCTCGCCACCTTGGGAGTCTCCGCGACGACGCTCCTGGCCCGCTACGAACGGCTGAGCCCAGCCGAGCGCGACGATCTCGCCGCCACCCTCGAGCAGTCGCTCGGCCGCGTCCGACAGCTCATCGCCTGGCTCGTCGACGTGGACGACCTCGCGAACGGCCGCCGAAGGCCGAACGCCCTGCCGGTGACCCTGGCGGCCGCCACGCGGGCGGCGGTGGCTGCGCTCGACGCCCCGCCCCCGGTGATCACCATCGACGCCGACGAGGAAGCCGTCGCACTCGCTGACCCGGCCGTGGTGGGCGAGATCTTGACGATCCTCCTGCTGGACGCCGCCCGCCGTGGCGGCCCCAGCGTCCGGGTCACGGTCTCGTCCGATGCTCAAGTCGCCTCGGTCTCGGTGATCCACGCCGGTCACTCGACGCCGGGCTTCGGCCTCGACCTCACCCTTGCCCACCGCCTGGCACGCGCCGTCGGTGGCGACCTCGTCGATGACCGCGACGGGCTCGAAGGCGCCGGCTACGTCCTCACCCTTCCAACCGCGGCCGCTGCAGCAGCATGACCGCCGCCTCTCGGTCGGCACCACCCGAGACCGTCTCGGCGCCTCCGGCGTCAGCGAGTGGTCCTTCGTGGGCTCGGCCGGTAGGGGCCATCGCGCTCACCGCCGTCCTCGTTGCCGGGGTGGCCGGCTCCGTCCTCGCGTACACCTTCGAACGGCACTGGCACGCCCGTGACGTCAACGAGCGGCTCGCCCTCGTCAGCAACGACGTCAAGAACCAGCTTCAGGACCTGGTCGACGTGCAGATCGGTGCGACCGAGGCAACCGCGGCAGCGCTGTCGGTCGACCCGTACCTCGACCGCGCCGCGTTCCGGCGGTATGCCAGCCGCCTGCGGGCCCACTACTCGACGCTGCTCGGCGTGGGCTACGTGCGTCGGGTGGCCACCGCCGATCTCGCTGCATTCGTCGACGCAGCCCGGCGCGACGGTGCACCCGGATTCCCGCAGCCCGATGCCGGAGCACGCGACGAGCTGGCCGTCATCCTCTACAACGAGCCGGCCGAGCAGCTGCGAGGGTCGTGGGGATTCGATCTTCGCAGCGAGGCACCGCCCTCCGAGGCCATCGACCGAGCGGCGTCGTCCGGTGGCGCTGCCCTCACGGCGCGCGTCGTGCTCGCCGTCGATCGTTCTCTGGCGCCCGACTCGCAGCCCGCGGGGTTCGTGATCTACGCGCCCGTCTTCGAGCCCGGCGCCCAGCCGACGAGTCCGGCCGACCGCCGCGCCTCGATCGTGGGATGGGTCAACGTCCCGTTCCGCGCGCAGGACCTGCTCGACCAGGTGCGGGTTCCACCCGGCATCGAGCTGGCCCTCGACGATGGCAGCCGTGGTGACCTCCTCGCCGGGCAGCCGGCAGGTGATGGTGCCGTGCCGGCATCCCGGCTCGCGATCGAGGCGCTCGACCGCACCTGGTGGCTGGAGGTGAGGGCGATGTCGGGCTTCGCGGCTGACGTCGCCGACCGCTCCGTGCCGGCGTTCGCCCTGGGCCTGATGCTCACGACGGTCCTGGTCGGGCTCGTGGCCCTCCTGGCCCGGGGCAATCGCCGGTGGACGGACGCCGCCCAGACCGCCGGGCGCTCGCTGACGGCGTCGGAGGAGCGACTGCGGAGCGCCCAGCAGCGCGAGGAGGCGGACCGAGCCCTGCTGTCGTCGATCGTGGCGACGACCGACGACGCCATCGTGACCGCAGCTGCCGACGGGACCGTCACCTCCTGGAACGCCGGAGCGGCTCGGCTCTACGGCTGGTCAGCACCCGAGGTGATCGGCCGTCCGCTGGCGCGACTGCTCCCCGTCGAGCCGGACGGACCCGTCGAGGTGCCGGCCACCGAGGGCACCGGCGACCGCATCCACCAGCGCACCGCCCGTCATCATCGTGCGGACGGAGAGCCGATCGACGTGTCGGTGATGGTCTCACCGCTTCCCGGAGTCAGCGGCCTGCCCGGCGGTGCGTCCTACATCATCCGCGACGTGTCCGACGAGGTCAGGAGCCAGGCCGCGCTCGCCGCGTACGCAGCCGAGCTCGAGCGATCGAACCGCGAGCTCGAGGAGTTCGCCACCATCGTCTCCCACGACCTCTCCGAGCCACTGCGGGTGGTCGGTGGCTACGTCGGGCTCATCACCCACCGCTACGCGCTCGGCCGACCGGTCGATCGGGCGCTCATCGATCACCTGGGGGCGATCAGTGCCGGCGTCGAACGGTTGCGGCAGCTGATCGAGGGGTTTCTCGAGCTCTCGCGCCTGCGCGCCGATGGCAGCCGGCTTGGCCCCGTCGCTCTCGACGACGTCGTCACAACCGCCATGGCGAACCTGGCGACGGCGATCAACGACGCGGGCGCGACCATCGACGTCGGGCCGCTCCCGACGGTGTGGGGGGACCGCTCGCAGCTCGTCCAGCTCATGCAGAACCTCATCGGCAACGCCGTGCGCTTCCACGAACCCGGCCACTTGCCCCGCGTCGAGATCGCCGCCGAGCCCGATCCGGCCACCGACCGCTGGACGATCGCGGTGAGCGACGACGGGATCGGCATCCCCCCGGAGCACCAGGATCGGATCTTCGGGATGTTCCGCCGTCTCCATCCCACCGACCGCTTCGAGGGGAGCGGGATCGGCCTGGCCGTGTGCCGCCGGATCGTCGACCTGCACGGAGGCGTGATCAGCGTCGAGTCCCTCCCGGGCATCGGATCGACGTTCCGCGTCACGCTCAACGGCACCGGCGCCGCCGGTGCTGATCAGCTTCTTCACCACCGGGAGGTGGCTCACGCGTGACGATCACCCAGCTACGCAACCAGCTCCTGCTGGTGGAGGACGACAGCGCGTGGGCGGCGCTCACTCGTGAGGCATTCCTCGAGGTTGCGCCCGAGTTCCGGATCGAGGTCGCACCCGACGGCGGCACGGCAGTGGCCAGGCTCGAGGAGCCCGACGCGCCCGCCATCGTCCTGCTCGATCTCAACATGCCGGGAACGGACGGGCGCGAGGTGCTGCGGGCCATCGGCAAGCTGCCCGAGGGCGGGAAGCCGACGGTGGTCGTCCTGTCCGCATCGGTCTCGAGCCGCGACCGCGCCTTGGCGGCCGAGCTCGGCGCGGTCGCCTACGTCACCAAGCCCACGACGTTCACGGCGCTGTGCCAGATGGCAGAGGCGATCGCCGAAGACCGGCTCGACGAGCTGAACGAGAGCGCCCCGCCCGGGGCGCTGAGCGACGACGATCCCCCGCCGGCGCCGACGATCACCAACCCTCGCGTCGCCTTCGTGAGCGGCCACGACCCGAGCATGCCCTCCCGCTTGCTCGCCGCGGGATTCGACGTTCACGCCGTCGCATCCGTCGACGACCTCCCCGGCCTGATGGTCGGCCCGATCGACTGCATCGTCCTCGATCTCGATGCACCCGGCGCACGGCGCAACGAGGCGGTCAGGGCGGCGAGTGCCATCGCCTCCGGCGTTCCGATCGTCGCCATCGGAGGGAAGGCGACCGAAGCGGGCGAGCTCGCCACGCTCGCGGCCGGGGCGGCGGACGTGGTCTCCGCCGGCCACGCCACCCAGGAGGTGCTCCAGCGCACGATCCGCTTTGCGGTGGAGCGGACAGCGCTGAGCTCAGCGCTGTCCCAGCAGCAGCGGTTTCTCGATGCCGTGCTCGACAGCGTGGATGCGGCCATCGTTGCCTGTGACGCCGGCGGCCACCTCCGGATCGTCAACGCTGCCGCGGAGGTGCTTCACGGCCGGCCCGCCGACCCCAGACTCCCGTCGCAGGAGTGGGCGACCGCCTACCAGCTCGTCGACATGGAGACCGGGACATACCTGACGACGTCGGAGGTCCCCCTCGCGCGGGCCCTGGCCGGCGAGCGTGTGGACGACGCCGAAGTCGGCGTCGTCGATGCCACCGGCGCCGTGCGTCGTTGCGTCGTCCGCGGTCAGCCCCTGCGGGACGCAGATGGTGCCGCGCTCGGGGCCGTGGTCGTGTTCCACGACGTCACCGAGCAGCGGCGGCTGGAGGGCGCGCTCTCGCACATGGCGATGCACGATCCTCTGACCGGCCTGCCCAATCGGCGCCTGACCCTCGACCGCATCGGCCACGCCATCGACCGAAACACGCGCGGCCCGGGCGCCACGGCGGTGCTCTACATCGACCTCGACCGGTTCAAGGAGGTGAACGACCGTGATGGACACGCCGCCGGTGACGCCCAGCTGAAGGTGGTGGCCGAACGCCTCCTCGTTGCAGTGCGTCCTGGCGACACCGTTGGTCGCCTGGGCGGCGACGAGTTCGTGGTCGTTGCCGAGGCGCTCCCTGACACCGAGGCGGCGTTGGCGCTCGCTGACCGCGTCCACGCCGCGCTGCGTGACGTCACTGCGAGCATCGGGATCGTCCTGGTGAGGGTCCCTCGCGACGTCGATGACGTCCTGCGGGACGCGGACGCCGCCATGTACGTCGCCAAGCGCAGCGGGGGCGGGCGCAGCCAGGTGGCGGCCATCGATCGGTCAGTCGGGCACGCGAGCTGATCGATCGTCGTCAGAAGCCTTCGAGCAGCCCCGCCTGACGGGCCACGGCCACCGCCTCGAGCTGGGAGTGAGCGCCGAGCTTCATCAGAACGTTGCGCACATACCCGCGGCAGGTGTGGATGCGGATGCCCAGCTGCCGGGCGATCGTCTGCGGATCGAGCCCGGCCCCGAGCAGGGCGAGCACCTCACGCTCCCGATCCGTGAGCTCGGGCGCCCACGCCCTCCCCTCGAGCGCGCCCTCGTTCTGGACGCGCGTTCGCAGCGAGCTGATCGTGTGGTCGTCGATCTGCATCCCATCGGCCGACCGGTGCCGGATGGCAGCGAGGATGGACTCGAACGGCGTGTCCTTGGCAAGGAAGCCGTCGGCGCCCGCTGCGACGGCCCGCACGAACATGTCGAGGTCCGCGAGACCGGTCAGCACCACGACCGACGTCTCGGGACGCAGCGCCTTGACCCGGCGGGTCCCCTCGATGCCGTCGACATCGGGGAGGTCGATGTCCATGAGCACCACGTCGGCCCCGTCTTGGTCCAGGAGCGCGAGCCCCTCGGCGACGGTCTCGACACTGGCCACGCACTCGATGTCGTCTTCGACGCTGAGGGCGATCTTCATGGCCTCGTTGAACGACCGCTGGTCCTCGATGCAGAGCACTCGGATCGGCGGGGCGGTTGTCGTCACTTCATGCCTCCGGGAGCATGAGCCTGAACGCCGAACCGTGCGGATCGACGGGCTCGTAGGTGAGCGTGCCGTTCATCGCCTCGGCGAGACGCCGGCTGAGGGCGAGCCCGATACCCAACCCACCGGATCGGCTCCCGCCGCGGACGAAGGGCTCGAACGCCCGCTCGCCGATGGCTGGTGGAACCCCGTCGCCGTCGTCGGTCACTTCCATCAAGACCTGACCGTGGCCGTCGGCGCGGGCGGCGATGACGATGTCGGGCCCCCCGTGGCGGACGGCGTTGGTGACGAGGTTGTCGACGATCTCGGTCAAGGCCACGGGATCGGCACGCACGAACAGCCGATCAGGGATGTCGACCTGGACGGGACGATCGCGGTCGCCGATCGCGAGGTTGCCAACCGCGAGATGGACCACCGGGGCGAGGTCGAGATGCTCCAGCACGACCTGGGGACCGGCGCCGTCGACCCCGGCCAGACCAGCCAGGTTGGCCACGATCCCGCGCAGCTGCACCATCGACCGGTCAGCGGTGGCGAACAGGGCGTCACGGTTCTGCTCACCGAGCCGATCACTCCGCCTCGAGAGCGCCGAGAGCGCCACACCGACGGCGGCCAGCGGGCTGCGGAGCTCGTGGACAGCTGTGGCTGCGAACGCCGATGTCTCCCCGTCGACGCGCTCCGATCGGCCCTCCAGCTCGAGTCGCTCCAGGGCCCGACCGAGGTGATCGCCGGTGTCGGCGAGGGCGGCCCGCAGGTCGTCGCCCACTGTGATCGCCGTGGCCGCCAGGAGCTCGACGACGCCCGTCACCTCCGCCCCCGAGCGGATGGGTATCCCGATCCAGACCCGCAGGCATGGCGCGCAGTCGGCGCGCACGACGGGCCGTCCGCCGGCACCGTGGACGACGACGCCATGGGCGCGCTGCACCCGCCGCACGCGCACACCCGTTCGGTGTCCGAAGGAACGTCGCTCTGCCGCGGCGGCGCACGGCGCCGAACCGACCTGGACCTCTGCCCTGGTCACCGGGGTGCCGTCGCGACCGAGGAGGTGGGCGAGCGCAAGGTCGCTGCCTGTCCCTTCGCACAGGGCGCGCAGCACCCGCTCGAGCAGCTCCTCGACCTCATCCGCCTCCACGATGGCCCGCCCCGCGTCGTGGAGGAGACCGAGGATCCGCTGCTCCTCGCGGACGTGGCGAGCGACCGCCTCAGTGGCGTCAGCCGGCAACCCCACCGGCTCCGACAGGGGACGGATGGTCCCGACCGCGATCCGACCGAGACGGGGATCGTCCTCGATGACGACATCGACCCGAACGAGGACCGCGGTGCCGTCGCGGCGCAGATAGCGCTTCTCGAGCCCGTAGCGACCGAGCAAGCCCTCGAAGGCCCGGTGGATCAGATCCTGACCGACGCCGATGTCATCAGGGTGGGTGATCTCCTCCAGGGAGCGGCCGAGGAGCTCATGCTGGTTCTCGTACCCGAGCAGCTGCACCAGAGCGGTGTTGGCCGAGACCACCTCCAAGGAGGGCGTCACGGCGATCACGGCTGGCCTCGGACGACGTGACCTCTCACGGTCGCGCGCCGGGCCGCAGTCGGACGGTGCATCGCGGACCACGTGCCCATCAAACCCAGATGCAAAGGGTTGGCGTCAGGGTCATTCGTCCCGAACGACCCTCCGAATGGCCCCCACAACTTGGGGTGTTGGCCCCGGCAACCCGGGCGTACGGTCGTCGAAGGAGGCATCGATGCGGCGACGGACGACCAGATGATCGCCGGAGCGAGCGATGGCGGCTTCGACGGCCGCCTGCTCGTCGACCTCCTCGACCGCACCGCCGACGCCGTCGATGCCTCAGACGACGCCGATGGAGCCCTGCTCGGCGCGGTCAGGACCGTGTGTCGTCACCTGGGCACGCCGCTCGGTTCCGCGTACCTGATCGCCCCCGACCAGTCCCTCGATCTGCGCGCCGTCCACCTCGACGACGCCGCTCATCCCCGGCTCACCCGGCTGCGGTCCCGAACCGAAGCGTTCCGGCCGTCGGTCGGCGAGCCACTGCCGGGCACCGTCGCTGCATCAGGTCGGCCGATGGTCGTGCCCGACATCGTCGCTCATCCCGGGTTCGCTCGCGGTCGCGACGACGCCGATCGAGCGAGCCGGACGTGGATCGGATTCCCGATCCACGTCAGCTCGGGTGTCTCCGGCGTGGTCGAGCTCTTCGCCGCCGGCGTGCACCACGTCGATGACGTCGTGCTCTCCGCCCTCCATCACGTGGGCGCCCAGGTGGGTCACGCGGTCGAGCGTCACCGGTTCGGGGCCCACCTCGCCGTGCTGGAGCAGGCCAGGACGGCGTTCCTCGGTCGCGCCGCTCACGAGCTGCGCACGCCCGTGGGCACCCTGAGCCTGGCTCTCACCACCTTGATCGAAAGGGGTGACCGACTCGGTGCGGACGACCGGCAGCAGCTGCTCGCGACCGCGGGCGCCACGCTCGATCACCTCCGGGCGCTCACCGGCAGCCTGTTGGAGCTCACCGAGCTCGAGAGCAACCTGGATCCGTCGGCCACCGCCCCGGTGGCCGTGCGTCCACTGCTCGAGCAGCTCGTGGCGACCTTGCCGCCCGATCTGGCTGCCCGGGTGGTGGTCGACGTGCCCCAGGACGACGTCGTCGTCCATGCCGACGCGACCGCGCTCGACCGGATCCTGCACGGACTCTTCGTGAACGCGTGGCAGCACGGAGGTCCGACGATCGTCGTCGAGCTCGCCGCCGACCGCGATCGGGTGACGATCGCGGTGACCGACGACGGGCCGGGAGTGGCGCCCGAGATGGTGCCGTCGCTGTTCGAGCCCTTCACCCGACGTCGAGGCACCAACTCCAACGGTCTCGGGCTCGGGCTGGCGGTCAGCCGTCGCCTGGCCGAGAGCTTCGGCGCCACGCTCACCTATGCGCCCGCCGACCCGACCGGGTCGCGCTTCGAGGTCGTCGTACCGAGGGAGCCAGCATGAGCACCGACCTCAGGATCCTGTGCGTCGATGACCAGCGAGCGTTCGTCGAGGCGCTGTCCATCGCCCTCAACGCCGAGCGCGGTCTCGCCGTCGTGGCCACCGCCCCCGACATCGACACCGCTCTGCAGATCGTGGCGAGCGAGCCGGTCGACGTCGTCGTCATGGACGTCGACCTCCCTCGCGTAGACGGAATCGAAGGCACCCGCCAGATCAAGCGGCTCCGCCCCGATGTGCGGGTGGTGGTGCTCACCGCCTTCGCCAGCCTGGACGGCACCGCTCGGGCCATCGCCGCCGGTGCCGACGCCTACCTGTCGAAGGACACACCGATGGATGAGGTGGCCCGGACGGTGCGGGCGCCGTCCGATCGACCGCTTGCGCTCGACCAGCGCGCCATCGACACCCTGCGGGACACCGTTGACCCCGTCGTCAACGCCGAGCGCCGCATGCGGCTGACCGACCGGGAGCGGGAGATCCTCGCCCTGCTCGCCACCGGGCTCGACTCCCGGCTGATCGCGCAACAGCTCCACATCGGCACCCAGACGTGTCGCGGCTACATCCGCAACGTGCTCACGAAGCTCGGCGCCCACTCCCAGCTGGAGGCAGTGGCGGTGGCCCGGCGCCGCGGGATCCTGCAGTCTCGCGCCAGCTGACCGTCAACCCTGCGTCGGGAGCGCGGCCGAGAGCCGCTCGAAGAACAGCAGGAGGGCGACGGCAACGGGCGCGGCGCCGGGCACAACCAGCCACCAGCGGTGGGTCGAGCGCATGGCGATCCACACTCCTGCGGCCAGCAGCGCGGCAAGGAGAGCAGGCCACACGACGGGCCAGGCGAGGGGGGACCCATCGACGTCTTCGAAGACCGTCGCGGCCGGGAACGTCGCCGTTGCCGGCGGCGGATCGGGCCGGTCGAACCGGGTGATCTGGCGGGGCGGTGCCGAGGAGCCCACCGGTTCGACCGGTGCGACCGGCTCCGTCAGGGACTCGCCGTCGAGAAGGGCAGTGACGACCATGCGGCGGCGCGCCGAGCCGGGCGGGTCACACGTGGTGAGCGTGAGCCGGTCGTCTCCTGCCGGGGCCAGCACCTCGACGGCATCCGGTGACACGATCACCGTGTCGCTGACGAGGTAGCGCAGCTCGCCGTCGAGCGTGGCGAGGATGATCTCGTCGCCGGCCGTCAGGTCGTCCAGGTGGCGGAACGGCGCGCCGTAGGTGGTGCGGTGCCCGGCGATGGCGACGTTCCCCGCTCGACCGGGCAGCGGGGTGCTCGGGTAGTGCCCGGGCCCCTGCTGCAGCTCGGCGGTCCCGGCGCCGTGCACGACGACCTTGTCGAGCCCGAGGCGCGGGATCCGCAGCACGCCGACCGGGTCGCCGAGTGCCGGCGGCGCGACGGTGGTCGTCGTCGCCGGCGCGATCGTTGGGAGGGTCCGCGCCTCGCCGACGGGCGGCACGGTCGTTGCGCTGATCGTCGCCTGCTCGTACTCACTCCGGAGCTCGGCCTGCGCCATCCGCTCCTGGAGTCCGGTCCCCCACACCTGGTAGGCCGCGAACAGGAGGACAAGCAGGCCGGCGACGAGAGCGGTGCCGCCCAGCCACGCAAGAGACCGCCGCCAGACGCGACGTTCGGGTCGCCGCATCGCGGCGACCCGAACGGTCGGAGTGGTGGTGGTCTGCAAACTAGGAGACCCGCTCCACCTGGGTCCGGCGCACGCCGCCCACCAGGAAGAGCGCTCCGAGGCCGACCAGGATCAGACCGAGGACCAGCAGCTCGGACGTGTGATCACCGGTGAAGGCCAGCTCGGTGACACCGATGACCGGCGGAGCCGTGGTCGGGGCCACTGCGGGCTCGCTCGGCGGAACCGTCACGCCGGTGACCGGTGGGACCTCGGTGGTCGTGGTGTCCGGGACGGTTGTCGTCGGCGCCACTGTGGTCGGGGGAACCGTCACGCCGGTGACCGGCGGGAAGGTGATCGGCGGGAAGGTGACCGGCGGCGCAGTCGTCGTGGTTGTCGGCGCAGTCGTCGTGGTCGTCGACTCAGTCGTCGTGGTCGTCGACTCCGTCGTCGTGGTCGTCGACTCCGTCGTCGTGGTGGTCTCGCCCCCGCCGAAGCAGAACGACACGTGGCTGATCTCAGCCTGGTTGTCGCTCGTGTTGCCCTGGGTGTTCGGGGAGTAGACATCGGTGTCGGCGAGGGTGCCGCCCGGCAGATAGTCGTAGAGATAGCCACCGTCGGCCGCCTTCACGAACACGCCACTGACAAGGATCGTGCTGGTGAAGTCGAACTGGGTGGCGGTGGCGCCGGCGATCGTCAGGGTCCCGGGGGTTCCGTCGACGTTCAGCGCGTAGCTGCCATCGCTCGGAGCGCCGTCGATCTTGAACTCGTCGTCGTAGCCGAGCGCGCCGCACGACCGATTGCCCTCGTAGTACGTGGGCGTCACCGATGCGGCGCTGGTCATGGTTGCGAAGCCGATCAGCGACCCGCCGGCCAGGAGAAAGCCCATGCCCGCGGCGACGAAGTGCTGTGCGGTTCGGTGGTTGCGATTCCTCGTGATGTTCCTCATGGCCTGAGCGTCCGCCGACGCGGCCGCGTGTCGCAGACACATCCGGGGATCACAACGGACGAGCAACGAGCGCGTTTGCGCCCCTTCACCTGAGGGGTGCCGTGACCCCTTCGATCACGCCCCGCTGCGTATGGTGTGCCGCACAACTGCTCGACCCCTTGTCAAGGCACGCCCGCCCCGGCCCGAAGAGAGAGCTATGCGCAGCGCGGCACCCAGATGGACGCGATCGCTGCGCTCGGTCCTCGCTGCCCTGTCACTCTCCGCTCTTCTCGTCGCGTTCGATCCCTTTGCCGTGGTTGCGTCAGCACAGCCGGCGAACGATCCGCTGTATGGCCGTCAATGGGGTCCGCAGCTGGTCGGTGCGGCCGAAGCGTGGGCGTGGGCGCCGGCCCTCCGGTCGCCGATCATCGCCGTGCTCGACACCGGGGTCGACGCGTCGAACGCAGATCTCGCGGGCGCCGTCCTGCCGACCAAGAGCTTCATCAACGACGAAGGCGCCGGCGACCCCAATGGGCACGGCACGGCCGTCGCCGGTGTGATCGCGGCGCGCGGGAACAACGGCATCGGCGTTGCCGGCTACTGCTGGACGTGCCGCATCCTCCCCGTCCGGGTCCTCGACGGCCGCGCCAGCGGCAGCGCCGACACCGTGGCCGAGGCGGTGCGGTGGGCGGCCGACAACGGTGCGTCGGTCATCAACCTCTCCCTGGTGATGGCGGCGGCCTATGCACCCCTGGACGCCGCCATCTCCTACGCCCGGGCCCGAGGCGTCGTCGTCGTCGCCGCCGCCGGGAACGGCAGCGGCACCACCGCCACCTACCCGGCGGCGTCGGTCGACGCCATCGGCGTCGTCGCCACCGACTCCCGCGACCAGCCCTACTCGTGGTCGGACCGGGGACCGTGGGCCGACGTCACCGCGCCGGGCTGCGCCATCACCACGCAGGTGTCGGGGGGGTTCGGTGAGTCGTGCGGCAGCTCGATCGCGGCGCCGGCGGTCGCGGGGATCGTGGGACTGGCCCTTGCCATCTATCCGAGCGCCACCGCCGACGACATCCACGCCGCGCTCGCGGTGTCATCGAAGCAGCTCGACGGCTCGGCCAGGGCAGGGCGCGTCGATGCGGCCGCCCTCCTGATCTCGCTGCAGGCGCGACTGCAGGAGCGGACGCCGACCACGCGCATCGCCGGCGCCACGCGCATCGAGACGGCGATCGCGCTCTCCCAAGCCGCCCGCCGCACCTCGGTCCACGTGGTCCTGGCCACCGGCGGTGCCGCTGCCGACGCCCTCACGGCGAGCGCACTGGCCGGCCACCTCGACGCACCCGTGCTGCTCACCACCGGCTCTCAGCTCGAGGCGATCGTCATGGGCGAGATCCGGCGCCTCGGCGCGCACACGGCGTGGATCGTCGGTGGATCGGGCGCGGTCCCCGACGCCGTCGCCGGTGAGCTGAGGATCTCGGGGCTCTCGACCACCCGCCTCGCCGGCGCGACGCGGTTCGAGACCGCCGCCGCAGTGGCACGAGCCATCGGATCGGATCGGGCGATCGTGACCGATGCGAGCTCATGGCGCGACGCCGCGGCTGCGTCCGGGCTCGCCGCGCTCGAGGCTCGGCCGATCCTGCTGACCGATGGCGTCTCGGTGCCCGACGCCACCCGGCGGGCACTCGACGGGCTCGGCGTGACCGACGTGCTCGCCATCGGGGCTCCCAGTGTGCTCCGTGACGAGGCGCTGGCCCAGATCCGCCGCTCGGGCGCCGTCGTGACGCGAGTGACGGGCGACGCCGGCTCCACCACCTCCACGAGGATCGCCGACCTTGCGATCGCCGCCGGTGCCGAGGCCACCACGCCATGGTTGGCCACCGGGGCCAACTGGCCCGACGCCCTCACGGCCGGGCCCGCCGCTGCTGCTCGGGGATCGGTGCTCGTGCTCGTCGACGGCGCCGACGTCACCGATCTCTCCCGGACGCTCGCCTGGTTGACGGCTCGCCCGCTCGCACCCAGCCGGTTCGTGCTGGTGGGCGGCGAGGCGTCGCTGCCCTCGGTGGCCATGACCTGGCTCACCAGCGCGTCGATCGCGGCCTGAGCCGAGCGCAGCCGCCGCGCTCGGCGGGTCGGCACCCGCCGGCTGCGGATACGGCCCGATCTGGGGGGCCAACCGGAGCCCCCAAAGATGAGGGGTTCGTCGCACCCACGCGTTGATCTGCCACACAGGGCGAGGACGCGGTCCCCTGAGGGTGTCCCCTGCGGGACGCGGGTGATCACCTCGATTGGCCCGCAGCGACAAGGAGGAGCCAGATGCTCGCTCTCTTCATCAAGATCCAGCTCGCTGTCGCCGATCGGCTGGCCGGCAACGAGCGCGGCGCGACCGCGGTCGAGTACGGCCTGATCGTCGCCCTCATCGCCGCCGTCATCGTGGCCGTCGTGGGCGTGCTGGGCGGCCAGATCAAGGACGCCTTCCAGACCGTCGTCGACGCGCTGTAGCTCCACCGGCCGCCGGGCGGACGGGCCCGGCGGCCGTGGTCCATCGTCCGTCACGACCGAAGAAGGAGGAGAGGTGAACCGGACCCGTGCGGGAGAACGCGGAGCTGCAGCTGTCGAGTTTGCTCTGGTCCTGCCGATCCTCGCCCTCCTCCTCTTCGGGATCATCGAGTTCGGGCGGGGCTACAACGCCAAGGTCACCCTCACGCACGCCGTGCGGGAGGGAGCTCGGGCCTTGGCGGTTGGCGCCGCCGATCCGGAGGCCGTCACCAGGGATGCTGCGACGTCGACGACGAACGCGGCCATGCCGATGAGGAGCACCAT
>Ga0247717_1000193_pt1 | contig 19485 bp, 21 predicted proteins | sample 24E_NmetaG_FD_189047 | JGI IMG/M metagenome (GOLD analysis project Ga0247717, IMG submission 189047) | Soil microbial communities from hillslope of Landscape Evolution Observatory, University of Arizona, Oracle, AZ, United States - 2-4-E_N | ecosystem: Engineered > Artificial ecosystem >... | reverse complement strand
GCCCCGGCCCGCCCGGCCCGTCGGAGCGTCGCCGGGGCATCACGCCCCGTCCTCGCCGTCGTCGGCGGACGGGGCGAACACGGTGACCTCGTCTTCGGCGCCCACCGACGTGCCCGCCGGCACGTCGGCGTGGAGGTCGACGACGGCGCGCTGCACCCGGGCGCCGGCCCGGACGACGGCCTGGTTGAGCACCACGGCGGAATCGACCACCGCGCCCTTCTCCACGACGACGCCGGGCGACAGCACCGACCGCACCACCCGCCCGTCGACCACGCACCCGGGCGCCACCATCGAGTGCTCGACGGAGGCGTCGGCGCCGAAGCGGGCGGGCTGGCGGTGGCTGCTCGTGGTGCGCACGGGCCAGCCGCGGTCGTCGAGGTCGATGCCGGTGACGCCGTCGAGCAGGTCCCGGTGGGCCTGCCAGTAGCTCTCCGGCGTGCCGACGTCGCGCCAGTAGCCCTCGAAGCGGTGCTCGAAGGCCCGGCCGCCGGACACCAGCGCCGGCAGCAGGGCGTCGCCGAAGTCGGCCAGCTCGCCGCCCTCGTCGGCCAGCCGCTCCAGCGTCCCGGCCAGGGCCGACGGCCGGTAGGCGAACACCTCGATGGTGACGAGGTCGGTCGGCGGGCCGTCGGGCTTGTACCAGAAGGCGCGCACGCGACCGTCGCCGTCGACGTCGACCACCCCGAAGCGCGACGCGTCCTCCTCCACCCGGGTCGTCACCATGGTGACGTCGGCGTCGTGGGCCAGGTGGGCGTCCACGACGTCCCGGTAGTCGAGGGTGTAGACGGCGTCGGCGCTGAGCACGAGCACCACGTCGGCGTCGAAGTCGGCGATGAGCCGCCGGTAGCGCCACAGCGAGTCGGCGTTGCCCTTGTGGAACCCTCCCTCCTCGTCGCCGGTGAAGGGATGGAGGAGGAGCAGCCCGCCCTGGGTCCGGTCGAGGTCCCACGGCCGCCCGTTGGCGAGGTGGTCCTCCAGGGCGTGGGGCAGGTACTGCTGGACCACCCACACGTCGCTGATCCCGCTGTTGGCGCAGTTGCTCAGCGGGAAGTCGATCAGCCGGTGGGTGCCGCCGAAGGGGAGGGCGGGCTTGGCCCGCCGCTCGGTGAGGGGGCCCATGCGCCCGCCCGCCCCACCGGCCAGGACGACGGCGAGGGTGCGGGCCCGGGCCCGAGGCGTCGGCATCCCCGTCGTCGTACCCCGCGGCGCGCCCCCGCCATGCCCGGGCCGGGCCCGGGGTCAGGCCGGGTGCCCGGGCGCCAGGTCCTTCACGTCGGCGAACCGCAGCGGGCGCAGGCCGGGGGCGTGGGCGACGTCGACCGGCTCCAGCACCACGGCGGTGTGGTCGCCCACGGGGATGCGCTCGAGCGTGCGGCCGACGAACCACGAGGTGCACACCTCGAGGACGGGGACGCCGCCCGGGCCGGGGCGCCACGCCGCGCGGGCGAACTTGTCGACCTCGTCGCCCGTCTCCTCGCCGAACAGCCGGGCCAGGCCGGTGTGGCCGGCGTCCAGGGCGTGGACGGCGAGCATCTCCGAGCCGGCCGCCACCCGCGCCGTGTGGTTGGCCGTCGAGATGCACACGAGGTAGCGGGGCGGGTCGATGCTGCACTGCGTCGAGAACCCGACCAGGCAGCCGGCCCGCTCCCGCCCGTCGAACGCGGTGACCACGAGCATGGAGAAGTCGAGCTCGCCGGTGAGGTCGAGGAACCCGTCGGGTGCGGCCATGTGCCTAACGTTCCTCCGTGGGCGTCCCGTGAACCGCTGGCTGCGATCGGGCGACCGTCCGCCCGCCACCGAGTACGACCGCCGGTTCGCGGAGAAGGCGGCGTCGGGCGACGACGTCCACGGCGAGGCGTCGTTCGTCGAGTCCCTCGGCCCCCGGCGGGTGCTCGACGCCGGGTGCGGCACGGGCCGGGTCGCCATCGAGCTGGCCCGGCGGGGCGTCGAGGTGGTCGGGGTCGACCTCGACGCCGAGATGCTGGCGGTGGCGAGGGACAAGGCGCCCGAGCTGGACTGGCGCCACGGCGACCTGGCCGGCGTCGACCTGGGCGACGTGGCGCTGTTCGACGTGGTCGTGGCCGCCGGCAACGTGATGATCTTCGTGGACGCCGGGACGGAGGACGCGGTGGTGGCGAACCTGGCCCGCCACCTGGCGCCCGGAGGCGCCCTCGTCGCCGGGTTCCAGCTGGACCGCCACTACGGCCTGGCCGACTACGACGCCTCCTGCCGGGCGGCCGGCCTCGAGCTGGCCGAGCGGTGGGCGACCTGGGACCGGCGCCCGTGGAACGAAGGCGGGGACTACGCCGTCTCCGTGCACCGGCGGCCGTAGAATCTGAAGTGTGGAAACCGAGTTGCTCACCGTGGCCGAGGTCGGCCGCCGCACGGGGCTGACGCGCAAGGCGCTGCGGCTCTACGAGGAGATGGGCCTGGTCGAGCCGGCCGGCCGCACCGACGCCGGGTACCGGCTGTACGACGACGAGGCCCTGCGCCGCATCGAGCTGGTGAACCGGGCCAAGGTGCTCGGGCTCAGCCTGGCCGAGGCCGAGGAGTTCATCCACGTCGCCGAAGGGTGCTGCGGCGAGAACCACCCGCAGCTGGCCAAGCTCGTGCAGGGGAAGCTGGCCGAGACGGAGCGCCGCATCGAGGAGCTGCGCACCCTGGGCGAGACGCTCCGGGGCGTGCTGGACCGCCTGGACGCCACCGAGGGCCAGCACCGCTGCGAGGAGACCCTCTGCACGTGCGGTGGCAACCTCCTCACCATCCGCCCCAGGCCCGCCCGCCGCTGACCGGGCGCTCGGGGCGGCGTCGGATCGGCCCCAGGCCCGCCTCCCGCCGGCCGGGCGACCGTCAGGCGTCCGCCGCCCGCTTCTTGCGGCGGCGGACGGTCGCGGCGGCGGGCTGCGGCTCCGCCGCGGCGGGCCCGTTCCCCGCCACCAGCGACCCCAGCGTGGCCCCCTCGGCCATCCGCGGCGCCGGCGGCGGGCCGGCGCCCTCGGCCCCCTCGGCCCCCTCGTCGTCGCCGTCGATCATGAACTCGATGAGGAAGCGGTCCTGGAGGATGTCGTAGTCGGGCGCTACCAGCACGGCGTAGCGCTCGAAGTACAGGATCTGCTTGCCGAGCAGCACCAGGGTCCTCGGAAGCTGCACGCCCCGGGGCGCGGCCATGCGCACGGCCTGGCCGAAGATCTCCAGGTAGTCGATCTCGGAGATGGGGCGCGACAGCCACGGGGTCACCAGGCGGGCGATGGCCTCCGCCGCCCGGTCCCGGTCGGTGGCGTGGCCCAGGTGGGCGCCCAGCTCGGCCAGGCAGGCGGTCACCTCGCCGAAGTCCTGGCGGTGGAGCATGGCCACGACGCCCCGGCGCACCAGGTCGCGGGTGACGTCGTCCAGCTCGCCCATGATCCCGAAGTCGAGGAACACGACCTTGCCGTTGCGGTCGACCATGAGGTTGCCGGCGTGGACGTCGCCGTGGAAGAAGCCGTGCTCGCAGGCCGCCTCGATCCACGCCCGCACGCCCGACCGGAGGAGCTCGAACAGGTCGAAGCCGGTGGCGACGAGGCTGGGGAGGTCGTCCACCTTGATCCCGTCGATGCGCTCCATGGTGAGCACGCCGTGGCCGCACAGCTCGTGGTGGACGGCCGGCACCCGGATGTCGTCGTTGCTGCCGAACGCCTTCAGGTTGGCGGCGAAGCGCTCCATGGACGCCGCCTCGATCCCGAAGTCCAGCTCCTGGCCGAGGGTGGTGACCACGTCGTCGACGATGCCGACGGGGTTGACCACCCGTGCCGACTTGGACAGCTTGGCGGCCAGGATGGCGGTGACCCGCAGCAGGCGCAGGTCCCGGCGGAACTGCTTCTCGACCCCCGGCCGGCGCACCTTCACGACCACCTGGGTGCCGTCGTGCAGGGTGGCGCCGTGGACCTGGGCGATGGACGCGGCGGCCAGCGGCTCGGGGTCGAAGCTGGCGAAGAACTGCTCGACCGGCCCCCCCAGCCCCTTCTCGACCATCTTGCGCATCTCGTCCCACGGCTCGGGCGGGGCGCTGTCCAGCAGCTCGCGCAGCTCGTTGGCGATGGGCGCCGGGAACAGCCCGGGGCTGGACGACACCACCTGGCTGAGCTTCACCAGGGGCGGGCCCAGGGAGACGACCACCTTGTGCAGGCGGGGCGCCAGCGCCTCGGGCCTTCGGGTCTTCTTGCGCAGCAGCGCCGGCCCCAGGTTCTTGAGCAGCACCCACTGCATCTTCTGGAGGCGGAGGAGCTCACGCGGCCCCAGACGGCGCACCGTGGCGTGGGTGACGATCGCCGCGGCGGGATCGGGGGCGAGGGTGCGTTCGATGGCCGTCTCCAGGCGTGGGGGAGGGTTCCGCTCTGGCCGGGCAGGTTAACCCCCGCGCCACGAGCCGGTCCACGCCGGTTCGTGTGCGGATCGTTCCCCGCACGGGCACCCGGTCGGTTACCTTCGGATGGTGGAGGGCTACGGGGTCGAGCGCAACGACCGGGAGGGGTGCGCGGTCATCGCCGTGGAGGGCGAGATCGACCTGATGGCGGCGCCCCGCCTGCGCGAGGCGCTCGTCGCGTCCGTCGTCGAGGGCCACCAGCGGGTGGTCGTCGACCTCACCGCCACCGAGTTCCTCGACTCCACCGGCCTGGGTGCGCTCGTCGCCGGCCTCAAGCGGATCCGGGCCCATGGCGGCGACATGCGCGTGGTGTGCACGTCGGCCCGGGTGTGCAAGGTGTTCGAGATCACCAGCCTCGACAAGGTGCTGTCGCTGTACGACACCGTCGACGAGGCCTGCGCCGGCGCCTGACGCCGTGTGCGGTCGCATCGTGGCGGCCACTCCCGTCTCCGTGCTGGCCGAGCAGTTCCTGGCCGCCGACGTGCGGGCGGCCGAGCTGGAGGCCCGCTACAACGTGGCGCCCACCGACGACGTCGTGGCCGTCGCCGCCACGCCGGCGGGGCGGAGGCTGGGGACGCTGTCGTGGGGCCTGGTGCCCAACTGGGCCGAGGCGCCCGCCGCCGGGCGGCGCATGGTGAACCTGCGGTCGGAGCGGCTGGCCGACCGGCCCGGGTTCCGCCGGACGCTCCAGCGCCGGCGCTGCGTGGTGCCCGCCGACGGGTTCTACGAGTGGCGGGCGGCGTCGCCCGACCGCCCCCGGCAGCCGTTCCTCGTCCGGGCCCGGGACGGGCGGGCGCTCGCCCTGGCCGGGCTGTGGGACGTCTGGCGTGACCCGGCGCAGCCCGGCACCGACCCGCTGCGGACCTGCACGGTGCTGACCACCGACCCCAACGACGTCGTGCGCCCGCTCCACGACCGGATGCCGGTGGTCCTCCCGCCCGGCGCCTGCGACGTGTGGCTGGACCCGTCGGTGACCGACGTCGACCGCCTCGTCGCCCTGTGCCGCCCGTGCCCGCCCGAGCTGCTGGAGGCGTGGCCGGTGAGCACCGCGGTCAACAGCGTGCGCAACGACGGCCCCCATCTGGTGGAGCCGGTAGACGGCTGACACCGGGCGAAACGTCCGGAATCCCGACATCCCCACTTCCCGGGGCAATCGTCCTCCGGTACCCTCGCCACCCGGTCCCGGATCCGAGGTGGGGTGAACCGTTGGGGATGCGTCGTGTCCATCGTCTCGCCGTGGTGGTGCTGGCCGCCCTGATCGCCGGCACCCTGGGCACGGCGACGGCCACCGTCGCCGTGCGCCGGGCGTCCACCTCGCAGCCGTCGGCCACCCCGACGACCGGCCCCCTCCAGGGCCTGGCCACGCTGGCGTCGGTGCCGGCGGCGGCGGGCGAGCGGCTCCTCGGCATCGCCACCTTCGGCCCCTCCACGAGGGTGCGCGGCGACGCGCTGGCCGACCTCGGCCTCGACGTCCTGCCCATGCGCGAGCTGCCGCTCGCCCTGGTGTCGGGGACCAAGGCCCAGCTGGAGGCGGCGGTGCGCAAGGGCGTGGCCCTCGACGTCTACCCCGACGAGAAGCTGGTGCTGCACTCGGCCGAGTCGACGGCCGCCATCGGTGCCGACACCCTGCGCGACACCGGGCTGCGGGGCAGGGGCGTGGGCGTGGCGGTGGTGGACACCGGCATCGACGCCACCCACCCCGACCTGGCCGACCACGTGACCCACAACATGAAGCTGGTGGGGCCCGAGATCCTGGACGTGCTGGGCGGCAAGCACCGGCCCGACGAGCCGCCGGGGACCCTCGTCGTCCCCATGGACGGGATGAACAGCGACACCACGTCGGGCCACGGGACGCACGTGGCCGGCATCGTGGCCGGCGACGCCCACACGTCGCCCGACCAGGTCGGCGTGGCGCCCGACGCCGACCTCATCGGCTACGGGACGGGCGACGCCATCTCGATCTTCACCGTGCTGGCCGCCTTCGACGACATCCTCGTCCACCACCTCGAGTGGGGGATCAGGGTCGTGAACAACTCGTGGGGGCAGTCGGGCCGCCTGTTCGACCCCAACCACCCCATCAACGTCGCCACCAGGGCCCTCCACGACGCCGGGCTGGTCGTGGTGTTCTCGGCCGGCAACGACGGCGCCGAGGGCACCATCAACCCGTACTCGGTCGCCCCCTGGGTCATCTCGGCCGGCTCGGCGAACAACGACCGGGACCGCTCGGCCTTCAGCTCCGGCGGCTACGAGCACGACAACTCGACGGCGGCCCCCGTACCCGACGACCGCCACCTCCGCTTCGACGGCGACCGCATCGGCATCTACCACCCCGACGTGAGCGCGCCCGGGACCGACATCGTGTCGTCCGGCACGCCCACCGGCATCGGGACGCTGTCGCCCGCCCTCCCGGGCGGCACGGCCACCCTCTCGGGCACGAGCATGGCGGCGCCCCACGTCTCGGGCGTCGCCGCGCTGCTGTTCGAGGCCCGGCCGTCGCTCACGCCCGACCAGGTGCGCCAGGTCCTCCAGGTGACGGCGGCCCCGATGCGGGGCGAGGCGGAATTCTTCGAGAGCGGCTACGGCTTCACCGACGCGGCGGCGGCCGTCGCCCTCGTGCGCCGGCCCGACTTCTCCCAGGCCCTGCTGGACCGGCTCCAGGCGGCCGCCGACGACCGCGTCCTCCGGGCCCGGTCGTTCTCGGTGCGCGCCAGCGACCTGTGGGCGTTCTCGCCCGAGCTCCCGGCGACGGTCTCCGGCCTGGTGTCCCGTGAGTTCGCCACCGAGGTGGCCGCCGGCACCGACGCCGTGCGGGCCGTGGTCTCCTACCCCAGCCTCGCCCTGGTCGGCATCAACCCGTTCGACTGGCAGGTCAGCGTCACCGACGCCGCCGGCAAGGTGGTCGGGACGAGCACCCCGTCGGCCACCGCCGGCGTGTCGACGATGTTCGCCGAGATCGACCCGGCCGCCGTCCGGTACGGCACGTGGAAGGTCACGGTGACCGGGGTGCTGGGGGCGGCCGACACCGACGCCCTGATCGGCAACGCCGTGACGGTGGCGGTGGCCCAGGTGGCCCGCCGGACCGCCGAGGCGGTGGGCGTCGGGCCCCGGTTCGTCCCCGAGGGCAGCGCCACCCTCCACTTCCAGGGCCAGGTGCCGCCCGCCGTCCCGCTGCCCGTGCCCCTGTCGTCGCCCGAGGGGTGCGTCCTCACCCAGGGAGCCGTGGACGCCACCATGGGCGGCTCGCCGGCGGCCGGCACCTGCACGTCGGGCGTGGTCGGTTGGGCCCTCGGCTACGGCCTCGAGATCCCGGCCACGTTCACCTCACCGGCGCTGCCGTCGCCCGCCGTGGTCGGCGGCCCGTCCAACCTCAGGCTCTGGCTGGCCGACCCGGCGGCGGCGGTGTGGACGGCGGCCTTCGCCTCTCGTGTGGGCTACGTGCTCGACGCGGTGGCGCCCGACGGCACCGCCACGTCGATCGCCGCCGGCGACATGGAGCGCAGGATCGACGGGGCCGACGAGGTGCGGGCCGAGCCCACCAGGGCCGACTACGCCTTCACCGTCTCGCCCTCCACCGTGCCGGTCGGGTCGAGGCTCCGCCTGAAGCTGAGCTTCTCGGGCGCCTACGCGTCCGGGCTGCGCATGCTGTTCGGCGGCGCCTACGCCGACTCCGGGCTCACCCTCGGCGTCGGCCGCATGGAGGGCTGACCCGCGGAGCGTTCTGACGTCGTCGTTTACCGAGACGGCGAGGAGGCGGACCGGGCCAGGGCGGCGCGGGCCGAGGCGGCCACGCCGGAGGCGTCCAGGCCCAGGGCGGCGTGGATGAGGGTCGGCTTGGCCTGGGGGATGTAGGCGACCGGCGTCCCCAGGACGACGACCGACGGGGCCGGGTGGCCGGCGGCGGCCGCCGCCGTGGCCAGGGCGTCGGCCAGGAAGGCCCCCGCCCCGCCGACGCGCGTGCCGTCCTCGACGGTGACCACGACCCGGTGGCGGGCGGCGTCGGCGACGAGCGCGGGGTCGACCGGGCGCACCACCCGCACGTCCCAGACGGTGGCGGGCACGCCGTCGGCGGCCAGCTGGTCGGCCGCCTCCTCGGCGGCCTCCAGCATGGTGCCCACGGCCAGGATGCACAGCTCGCCGTCACCGCGGCGCACCAGCCGGCCCTCGAGGCCCGAGCCGACGTCGCCCGGGGCGGCCTGGCGGGCCACGCCCTTCGGGTAGCGGATGACGGCCGGCCCGTCGCACTCCAGGGCCTCCTGGAGCATGACGCCGATCTCCTGGTCCGACGACGGGGCGAAGACCGTCATGCCCGGGATCTGCAGGCACAGGGCGAGGTCCAGCACGCCGTGGTGGGACGGCCCGTCGTCGCCCGTGATGCCGGCGCGGTCGAGGGCGAAGACCACCGGCAGCCCGTGCAGGCCCACGTCGAGGTTGGCCTGGTCGAACGCCCGGCTGAAGAAGGTGGAGTAGACGGCCACGACCGGCCGGAGCCCCCCCATGGCCATGCCGGCGGCGGCGGTGACGGCGTGCTGCTCGGCGATGCCCACGTCGTGGAAGCGGCCCGGGAACCGCTCCTGGAACGGGATGAGGCCGGTGGGGCCGGGCATGGCCGCCGTGATGGCGTGGACCTGGGGGTGGCGATCGCCCACCTCCAGCATGGCCCGGGCGAACGCCTCGGTGTACCCCGCCGGACGCCACTTGGGCGGGCCCGTCCCCACGTCGAACACCGGCGTGTCGTGCAGGCACTTCTCGTCGTCCAGCTCGGCCGGCGGGTAGCCCCGGCCCTTCTGGGTGAGGACGTGGACGACGATGGGGCCGTCGTAGGCGGCGGCGTTGCGGAGGGCGGCCTCCACGCCGGCGATGTCGTGGCCGTCGAAGGGGCCGGTGTAGCGGACGCCGAGGTCCTCGAAGAACACGGGCGGCTCGAACACCTCGCGCAGGGCCGCCTTGGCGCCGCGGAGGCTCGAGTAGGCGAGCCCGCCGACGGCCGGCATGTCGTGCACCAGGTGCTCGAGGCGCTCCTGGAGGTGGACCCAGCCCGGGCGCAGCCGCAGGCGGGCCAGGCTCTCGCCCAGCCGCGACGCGGTGGGGGCGTAGGACCGGCCGTTGTCGTTCAGCAGGATGACGACCCGCCTGCCGCTGTGGCCGAGGTTGTTGAGCCCCTCGAAGGCCATGCCGCCGGTCATCGAGCCGTCGCCGACCACGGCCACGATCCGCCGGTTGGCGCCCGTCCCGTCCACCGCCGTGGCGATGCCGTGGGCGTAGCTCAGGATGGTCGACGCGTGGCTGTTCTCCACCCAGTCGTGCTCGGACTCGGCGCGCGACGGGTACCCGGACAGCCCGCCGCTCTGGCGCAGCGTGGCGAAGGCATCGCGCCGGCCGGTGACGATCTTGTGCACGTAGGCCTGGTGGCCGGTGTCCCACAGGATGATGTCCCGGGGGGAGTCGAACACGCGGTGGAGCGCCAGCGTCAGCTCCACGGCGCCCAGGTTCGACCCCAGGTGCCCGCCGGTGACGGACACGGCCTGCACGATGAACTCGCGGATCTCCGCCGCCAGGGTGGCGAGCTCGTCGGCGGTCAGGGAGCGCAGGTCCGCAGGGCCGTTCACGCGCTCGAGGACCATGGCCCTCCCACCGTAGCGGGGGCCCGCGGGGTACGTGGAGTCAGCCTCCGGGGGTGCCCCACGCCTGGACGACCACCGTCCGCGCCGGGCGCGGCCCGTCCAGCTCGACGAGGAACAGCCGCTGCCACTGGCCGAGGGCCAGCTCGCCGGCCGCGACCGGGAGCACGATCGACGGCGTGGTGGCGAGCAGGCCGCGGATGTGGCTCCAGCCGTTGCGGCGCTCGTCGGGCTCCAGGTTCTGCCACCGGTTCTCGAGGTCGTCGTGCGCCCACGCCCGGCCGGCGGGCGCCAGCTCCTCCAGGACGGCCGCCAGGTCGGCGTGGTGGCCGGCCTCGTCCTCGGTGACGGCCAGGCCGCAGGAGGTGTGCGGGCAGAAGACGTTGACCATGCCGTCGGCCAGCCCGGCGCGGCGCACCACGTCGGCCACCCCGTCGGTCATGTCGACCATCTGGAGCGGGGCCTCGGTACGTAGCATGAGTCGCTCGGGAGCGCGCAGCACCATCGCCGCCCCCACCCCTGTCGGCACAACCGGATCGATCGCCATGGACCGCTATCAGTACCTCATGCTCATGGGGCTCTGCCTCTTGATCACCCTCCCGCTGGAGCTGGTGCTCGGCGCGCGGGTGTGGCGCCAGCCCCGCCGGCTGGCCCTCACGCTGGCGATCACGGCCGCGCCGTTCGTCGTCTGGGACGTCATCGCCGTGGCCCGGGGCCACTGGGGGTTCAGCGACAGGCTCACCACCGGGTGGGAGATCCTGCCCGACTTCCCGGTCGACGAGCTGGTGTTCTTCCTGGCCGTCCCGGTGTGCGCCATCCTCACCCTGGAGGCGGTGCGCAACGGGCTGGCGTGGCTCGAGCGGCGGGGATCGTGATCCCCGCCTACCCCGGCTTCTCGCTGCTGGCGGCGGCCGTCGTGGTGCTCCTGGAGCTCAAGGTGCTGCGCACCGGGGTGTTCCGCCAGAAGGCGTACTGGATCGCCATGGCCATCGTGTTCGCCTTCCAGGTCCCCGTCGACGGGTGGATGACCAAGCTCTCGGACCCGATCGTGATCTACAACCCGGAGGTGCTGAGCGGCTGGCGCTGGCCCCTCGACATCCCCACCGAGGAGTTCGCCTACGCGTGGGCCATGCTCACCCTCGCCATCCTGGTGTGGGAGCGCCTGGGCCGCCGTGGCCCGCAGCCGACGACGGAAGACCGCGCCAGCGCCGGTATCCTGGGCAGGCTGTGAGGAGAATCGGCTCGGAACCGGAGGTTCCTCGCCGAGCCGGCCGTGCTGCGGCCGCCCGGCGAGCCGGCCGTCCTCCGCGCTGCCCCCTGTGCCGGCATCCGGAGGGGCCGCCTGCGGCGGCGGGGACGGCCGCCGGCGATTCCCATCGGTCGAGGCGGCCGAAGGCCACGGGGCATCGGTGACGGGGCTCGCCATCGTTCTCGCCGCCCTGGTGGCCATGGAGGGCGTGAGCTACCTGACCCACCGGTTCGTGATGCACGGGTTCGGCATCGGCCTCCACCAGAGCCACCACGACCCCGACGGCGGCGGGTTCGAGCTCAACGACCTGTACCCGATGATGTTCTCGTCGGTGGCCGTCGCCGCGTTCGCGGTGGGCACCGCCGTGCCCGTCCGCAACCTGGTGCTCATCGGCGTGGGCATCACCCTGTACGGCGTGTCGTACCTGTTCGTGCACGAGATCTACATCCACCGCCGGCTGGGGTGGGTGAAGGGCCGCTACCGGGTGCTGGAGTGGATGAAGTCGTCGCACCGCATCCACCACCTCTACGGCGGCGAGCCGTTCGGCATGCTCCTTCCCCTGGTCCCCGCCGAGCTGCGCCGGAGGGCACTGGGGGCCACGTGGGACCCGTTCGCCGCGCCGGACGCCGTCAGCCGCGTGCCCTGAGCCGCCCGGCCGCCCGGCGCAGCCGGATGCGGTTGTAGCGCTGGGCGGCGATGCACGGGAGGTTCACGGCCAGCGGGTACGCGGCCATGAACGGCGCCAGGAGCGGCGGGTTCAGCGCCACGAACACCGGAGCGGGCAGGAGGGCCAGCCAGTGCCCCAGCTCGGCCCGGCGGGTCTCCGCGGCGAAGCGCTCCAGGTCGGCGGGAGCGCGGCCCCGCAGGCGCCGCTTGTCGAAGCCACCCTCGAAGGCCGCCCCCGCCTCGGGCAGGAACCGCTTCCAGCGCCGGATGCGGGCGACGTCGACGTAGAACCGCCCGCCCTGCTCCCACCGGCGCTCCCGCCACAGCCAGCCGTCCCGGTCGAGGAGGCGGAGGGGCAGGCGGTGGGACACGTACCCGGTGCCCACCTGGACGGCGGCCCACGCCGCCGCGTCCAGCGCGATCACGGCGAGCAGCCGCCCCCGCGTCACCGGCCCGCCCGGCGTCCGGCAGGCACGGCCCGGCCCCGCCACCGCACCTCGCCGCGGACGTGGGTGAGGACGAGCGAGCGGGCGAACACCATCAGGAAGAACGCAAGGGGGACGGGGAAGGCGAGCGCCGTGGCGGCGCCGAAGCGCCCGACGCGCGCCAGCATCCACGCCAGCTGGGCGGCGTAGGCGGCGTAGAGGGCGGCGGCGGGGCCCCGGCCGATCGTCCCGGCGCCGAGGTACCAGGCGGCCGAGATGCACCCGCTGAGCCACACGGAGATCGACACGAGGGTGAGGGGGCGGGTGGCGCGGGCGCCGGTGGCGAAGTTCTTGGTCCACCCCTCGACCAGCTGGCGCACGCCGCCCGGGTACATGCGGAACGCGATCGTCCCCCGCCCGCCCAGGCACGCCACCGGCCGGCCCGCCTCCGTGAACCGGCGGGCCAGCGCCACGTCCTCCACCACCTCGCCCCGGACCGCCGCGTGCCCGCCGGCGGCCAGGTAGTCCTCCCTCGCGGCCACCAGGCACGGCCCGAACGCACCGGTGGGGGGCCGGCGCCGGCGGGCGGCGGCGGGGGCGAAGGCGCCGACGCCCATCATCGACACCACGTTGAACAACGCCGAGAGGCGCTCGTAGGGGCGCTCGGTCACGTGGAAGGGCTGGACCGACACCAGCCCGGCCCGGCGGGCGTGCTCGGCGACGACCCGGGCCAGCCCGCCGGGGGCGAGCTCGGTGTCGGCGTCGAGGAACACCAGCGTGGGCGACGCCGTCGCCTGCACCCCTGCCCAGCACGCCCACGACTTGCCCGTCCACCCCGCCGGGAGCGGCCCGGGCGCGACGACGGTGGCGCCGGCCCGCCGCGCCACCTCGGCCGTGCCGTCGGCCGACCCGTCGTCCACGACCACCATCTCGGCCGGGCGCGGCTCCTGTCGCGCCAGCGACGCCAACAGGGCCGGGAGGGTGTGCTCCTCGTCGCGCGCCGGCACGATCACGGCGACCTCTCCGGGCACCGACCCGCCGCTCGGCCGGCACCGGGGGATCGACCACAGCAGCCAGGTCCCGACCAGCCACCGCAGGCCCTCGAGCGCCAGGCGCGTCCCGGTCATGGCCTACCGTCGCGCATGCGAACTCGTGTGGCAGCACTGCTGGTGGCCCTGGTCGTCGCCGGGGGCGGGTGCGACGGCGGCGGCGACGGGGCCTCGGGGACGACGACGGCGGCGGACGGGACGACCACCACGGCGGCCGCCGGTGGCGGCGGCGGGGACGCCTCGACCACGACGGCGCCGGCGCCGGCGGCCGACCCGGAGCTGGAGGACGTCGTCCTGCGCCAGGGCGACTTCCCGCCGGGTTGGACGTCGGAGCCGAGCGACGACCCCGACGACGAGGAGGCGGAGGCCGCCCTGCGCCGGTGCCTGGGGCTGGACGTCGGCACCGCCGAGCGGCCCGAGGCGAGGTCCCCCGACTTCTCGGTGGGCGACGCCATCACGCAGGCCAGCTCGTCCGTGGACCGGGCACCCGACATGGCGACCGTCGACCGGGAGTACGCCGCCATCACCGGCCCCCGGTTCCTCGACTGCGCGACGCGCCAGTTCGACGAGGTGATCGCCGAGGAGGCGGCCGGCGCCCAGTTCGCCCCGGCGAAGGCGGCGCGGCTGCCCTTCCCGGCGTACGGGGACGGCACGGCGGCCGTGCGCCTCACCACGACGCTGTCGGCCGAGGGCCAGCAGCTGCCGATCGTCGCCGACCTGGTGTTCGTGCGCAAGGGGCTGCTCGGGATGAGCTTCTCGTTCATCAACGCCGGCGGGCCGTTCGACGCCGCCCTGGCCGCCGACCTGGTGCGCAAGGTCGTGGCCCGGGCGTGACGCGGCCGCCGGTCAGCGCGCGCCCACGCGCGGGCGGGCGACGCGGGCGGCCACGGCCAGCTTCTGCCACCCGGGCACCCGCACCCGGGCCGTGAACACGTCGTACCCGGCCTGCTCGATGCGCACGAGGATCCCGGAGTAGAGGACCCGGGCGGCCGAGATGCAGCGCGCCGCCACCGGCGGGAGCATGGGGATCCCGCGGTCGCCCGAGGCGTAGTAGCGGCGCGTGCGGTCGATCTCGAAGCGCAGGAGCTCCACCCACTCGGGCGTCACCCGCCGCTCGGCCAGCGCCCGTTCCGCCCCGAAGCGGCGGACGTCCTCCTGGGGGACGTACACCCGGCCGCGCTCGAGGTCCTCGCCGACGTCCCGCCAGAAGTTGGTGAGCTGGAAGGCGATGCCCAGGTCCCGGGCGTGCCCGAACGCGTCCGGCGACCGGGGCTCCAGGATGGGCAGCATCATCTCGCCGATGACGGCGGCCGACCCGTCCATGTAGTCGAGGAGGTCGTCGAACGTCTCGTAGCGCTCGACGGAGAGGTCCATGGTCATCGACCGCAGGAAGCGGCGCACGCACCCGGGGTCGATGTCGAACGCCCGCACGGTGTGCACGACGGCCTTGAGCACGGGGTCGTTCGACCGGCCGGCGGCCAGGTCGGCGAAGAAGCGGTCGCCGAAGGCGGCGAGGGCGGCCGCCCGCTGCTCGACCGGGACGGGCCCGAGGTCGTCCACGATGTCGTCGGCGTACCGGCACAGCCCGTACAGGGCGTGGACGTGGTGGCGCTTGACCCGGGGGAGCAGCGACGTCGACCGGTAGTACGTGGTGCCGTACCGCTTGTTGAGCTGGCGGCAGCGTGCGTACGACGCCTCCAGGGTGACAGGTGACGGGCCGGAACGGACGGTCACCTCCCGAGCTGCTCCTCCACCCGGTCGGCGGCCAGCCTCCCCGACAGCAGCACCATGGGGACGCCCACGCCGGGCACCGTTCCCGATCCGACGAAGACCAGGCCCGGCACCGCCTTCGTCACGTTGTTGGGGCGGAACGGGCCGCTCTGGAAGAACCGGTGGCTGAGGGCGAACGGCGTGCCCCGCTCCATGCCCCGGCGCTCCCAGTCGGTGGGGTCGAAGAACCGCTCGACTTCGACCTCCGACGGGTAGCCGAGGGCGGCCACCCGGGCGGTCAGGTCCTCCTTCACCCGCTCCCGCTCGTAGACCCAGTCGATGCGACCGTCCAGGTTGGGCATGGGCTCGAGCACGTACAGCGACGAGCACCCCTCTGGCGCGAGGGACGGGTCCGACGACGACGGGCCGCTCACCAGGATGGAGGGGTCGGGCATCCGCGTGCCGTCCTTCAGGAGGGCCTGGAACGCCCCCTTCCACGCGGCGCCGAAGTGGATGTTGTGGTGGGCGGCCCCGGGCGGCCACCCGCCCTTGACGCCCGCCAGCCAGACCACGCACGACGGCGAGTAGTTGCCCTTCCGCAGCGTCCGCGGCATCTGGAGCTCGGGCAGCATCGTGCGGTAGGCGACGGCCAGGTCGGGGTTGAGGACCACGGCGTCGGCCGTGATCACCTCGCCGGTGTCGAGGCGGACGCCGGTGACCGGCCCGCTGGTGCCCGCCCGCCGCACCACCCGCTCGACGGAGCGGCCGTAGACGAAGGTGGCGCCCGCCTTCTCGGCGGCGGCGGCCAGGGCGCGGGGGATGGCGTGCATGCCACCGGCGGGGAAGTACACGCCCTCGACGGTGTCCATGTAGGTGATGACGCAGTACACGGCCAGCGCCTCGAACGGCGACAGGCCGGCGTACATGGACTGGAACGAGAACAGCCGCACCAGCCGGTCGTCGGAGAAGTACGACTCCACGACCGAGTTGAGCTTGCGGAACCCGCCCATGCGCACCAGGTCGACGATCGGGCGCAGCGGCCACGCCAGGTCGAGGGGGGAGTCGAAGCTGCGGTCGATGAAGTTCGGCAGCTCCAGCCGGTAGAGGCGGCCCAGCCAGTCGCAGAACCGCCCGAACTCCCCGGCGTCCTTGTCGCCGCACTCCCGGCGGATCTCCTCGGTCATCGCCTCGCGCCCGTGGCGGACCCGGATGGCGGACCCGTCGGCGAAGACGGCCCGGTACATGGGATCGACAGGGGACAGGGTGAGGTGGTCGGCCATGTCGGCGCCCGCCGCCCGGAAGACGTCGGACAGCAGGCCGGTCATGGTCAGCACCGACGGCCCGGTGTCGAAGCGGTAGCCGCCCTCCTCCACCAGGCCGGCGCGGCCGCCGGGCACGTCGGCCCGCTCGATCACCACGACCTCGTGGCCGCGACCGGCCAGGTGGCACGCCGCCGACAGCCCGCCCAGCCCCGCACCCACCACGACGACGCGCATGCGCCCACTCTCCCGCCTGGGGCCCGACCCTGCAAAGGGCCCGGGTCTCGGGGAAGCTGGGCCGGTGCCCCGCCCGATGCTGCCCGTCGTCTCCGCCGTCATCGTGCTCCTGGTCGCCGGGCTCGTCGGGACGGCCACCGTGGACGAGGGACGGGGGGAGGCGGCGCCGTCACCCTCGTCCCCGCCGTCGTCCCCGCCGCCCCCGCCGCCGGCGGGATCGTCCACCACCGCCGCACCGGCGGGCATCCAGTCGGTGGTCCCCTCTCTCCAGGCGTTCGTGGAGCGCGAGCGGGGCCTGGCCTTCAAGGAGCCCGTCGACGTGACGCTGCTGGACGACGACGCCTTCGAGGCCCGGCTGCGAGAGGACGAGGACGAGGACCTCGAGGAGCTGCGCGACGCCGAGGCCGTCCTGCGGGCCATGGGGCTGCTCGACGAGGGGACCGACCTGGTCGAGACCGTGCGCGAGGTGACGGCCGCGTCGGTGCTCGGGTTCTACGACCCCACGACCGACGAGCTGGTCGTCCGCGGCGCGGCGGCGACGCCGTACGTCCGCGTCGTGCTCGTGCACGAGCTGCTCCACGCCCTGGAGGACCAGCACTTCGACCTGGACCGGTCCGACCTGGGCGACGAGGCGTTCCTCGGGTTCCAGGCCCTGGCCGAGGGCAGCGCCGTGCGCATCGAGGAGCGTTACCGCGACTCGCTGTCGGCCCGGGACCGGGTCTCCCTCGGCGCCGAGGAGATCCGGCGGGCGGCGCAGGTGCCGACCGACGTCCCTCGGGTGGTGGAGGCGCTCTTCGGGTTCCCCTACGCGTACGGTCCGGGCCTGGTGGAGGCGGTGGTGGGAGCGGGGGGCGTCAGCCGCCTCGACGCCGCCTTCGCGTCCCCGCCGGCCAGCAGCGAGCACGTGCTCGACCCCCGCAGCTACCTCCGCGGGGACGAGCCCCGGGCGGTCCCCGTCCCGGCGGCCGACGGGCCCGCCTTCGACGACGGCGAGATCGGCGAGCTGTTCCTCCTGCTGATGCTGGACGCCGAGCTGGGCAACCGCGACGCCGTGGCGGCGGCCGACGGGTGGGGCGGCGACCGCTACGTCTCCTGGACCGAAGGTGGTCGCACCTGCGTCCGCATGGACTTCGTCATGGACACCGAGCGGGACACCGCCGAGCTGGCGGACGCGCTGGCACGTTGGGCGGGCGAGCGGTCGGGCCGGGCGACGGCGTCGGGCACGTCCCTGCGCACCTGCGGCTGACCGCCGGCCTCCGGCCGCCGCGTCAGTGGTCACGGCCGGCGACGAAGCGGGCCAGCTCGCCCAGCTGGGCGGACGCGTGGCCCTCCAGAGCCGTCCCGCCGAGCGACGCCAACGCCTCGTCGAGCCGCCGGTCGATCGTGCACTCCACCTGCCGGCGGGCGCCCGTCTCCTCGAAGATCCCCTGGAGCTCGGCCACCTCGCCGGGCGTGAGGTCGGAGGCGCCGAAGCGGTCGGCCAGCAGCTTGGCGGCGGCCCCGTCGGCGGCCGCCGCCGCGAACGCGTAGAGGGCGGTCGGCTTGCCCTCCCGGAGGTCCTCGCCCACCGGCTTGCCCGTGAGCTGGCTGTCGCCGAAGGCGCCGAGGAGGTCGTCGCGCAGCTGGAACGCCTCGCCCAGGGGGCGGCCGAAGGCCGACAGGGCGGGGGCCAGGTCGTCGAGCCGGCCGGCCAGGGCGGCGCCCAGGTGGAGCGGCCGCTCGATCGTGTACTTGCCCGACTTGTAGAGGCTTATCCGGCGCGCCTGCTCGACGCTGACCTCGCCCCGGACCGTCCCCAGGAGGTCGAGGTACTGGCCGACGTTCACCTCCAGGCGCAGCTCGGTGAACACGTCGAGGGCGGCCCGGGGGGCGGCCGACAGCAGCAGGTCGGCGTAGACGAAGGCCAGGTCCCCCACCAGGATGGCGACGCCCTCGCCGAACCGCCGGCCCTCGCCTCGCCAGTCGGCGACGGCGTGGCGCGCCTCGAAGCCGCGGTGCACGGTGTGCCGGCCGCGGCGGCGGTGGGACCCGTCCATGACGTCGTCGTGGATGAGGGCGAAGGTGTGGAGGAGCTCCAGGGCAGCACCCGCGTCGACCACCGCAGGGTCCTCGGGATCGCCCCCCGCTCCCACGAACGCCCAGTGGCAGAACGCCGGGCGGAGGCGCTTCCCGCCGGCGAAGACGAGGCCCTCGATCGCCTCGATCAGCTCGGGCAGGTCGGCGTCCAGCTCGGCCCAGCGCTTCGACTCCGTCCGCAGGAGGACGTCGATGCGGGCGTCGACCCGGGCCGCGATCCACGTGAGGCAGTCGGGTGCGGAGTGCACGGCCACCATCCGAGCCTACGGGCCTGCCCGGATGACGACATCGCACCGCTCTTTGGCATGCTGCGGCGGTGCGCAGGCTCTCGGCGGTGGAGCGCTCGGCCTACGACCACGTCCCGGCGCCGGTGGCGCGCAGGGTGCGGGTCCAGCGGGTGCCGGTGCTGCCGCCCCACGCCGACGCCATGACCCTCGGGCCGCTGGTCCTCGTGCGCCGGGACGAGATGCGCCACCGGACCGGGCGCCGGGAGCTGCTGGCCCACGAGCTGGTCCACGCCCGGCAGTGGGCGGAGCTGGGCGTGGCCCGGTTCCTGTGGCGCTACCTGCGCGGGTACGCCTCGAACCTCCGCCGCCTCCGCCGCCACCACGACGCGTACCTGGCGATCCCGCTGGAGGTCGAGGCCCGGGCCGAGGCGGGGCGCTGGTCGGCCCGCCGGCCGCCGCCGGCGGCCTAGCCCTCGGCCGCCCTCGACGGCTCGGCGGGCGGGGGTCCCGGCGGGGGGTCGGCGGCGTCGCCGTCGGCGGTGTGCCCGTTGGTGCCGACCACGGGCG
>Ga0247717_1000190_pt1 | contig 19539 bp, 15 predicted proteins | sample 24E_NmetaG_FD_189047 | JGI IMG/M metagenome (GOLD analysis project Ga0247717, IMG submission 189047) | Soil microbial communities from hillslope of Landscape Evolution Observatory, University of Arizona, Oracle, AZ, United States - 2-4-E_N | ecosystem: Engineered > Artificial ecosystem >... | reverse complement strand
GTCATGCTCTTCTCCATGTTCGCCGCCGCCGGCTTGGTGATCACCTTCCTCGGCGCGTTCTTCCGGGGACCCGGCTACGCCTTCACGATGCCCTGGCAAGGGCTCTTCTTTGCCCTATGACCAAAGGCCGACTGCGGAGGAGATCGCAAGCGACGGGGCGACACCTGCGCAACGCTGGGGTCGCACCAATGTCGCGCGCAGCAGCGGCCGAAGGCCGACTGCGGAGGAGATCGCAAGCGACGGGGCGACACCTGCGCAACGCTGGGGTCGCACCAATGTCGCGCGCAGCAGCGGCCGAAGGCCGACTGCGGAGGAGATCGCAAGCGACGGGGCGACACCTGCGCAACGCTGGGGTCGCACCAATGTCGCGCGCAGCAGCGGCCGAAGGCCGACTGCGGAGGGAACAAGTTGGGTAACTGGAAGCTGGCCCGCTGGCAGGAGCCGCAGACGCTGACGCGCGACGTGCTGCGCGAGATGCGCCGCGGCCGGCCGGCCGGCATGTCGCGCCGGACGCTCATCCGCCGCTCGCTCGGCGCCGGCGTGGGCCTGTGGCTCATCGAGGTGTTGGGCGGAACGCTCGGCTTCCTGTGGCCGCAGTTGGGCGTCGGCTTTGGGGCAACGATCGAGGTTGGAACACGCGAGACCCTCGACCAGCTGCCCGCCGTGCCCGGCGTGCCTCTCGAGGATGGTGCCCCGGCGTACCTGTCGCTGGCCCGCTCGTATGTCCAGCTGATCGATCCCGCGCAGGGCATGCGCGACGGCGTCAGCGCTGACGGCTCGGGCGACACGACCAACGTCCGCGCGTTGTACCAGCGCTGCCCGCACCTCGGCTGCAAGCCCAACTTCTGCACGGTCAACTACTACTTCGAGTGCGCCTGCCACGGCTCGCGCTATGACCGCCTCGGCATCAAGGTGCTCGAGCTCGGCCCGGCGCCCCGCTCGATGGACTGGTTCGCCCACGCGGTCGAAGGGGGAGTGCTGACGATCGACACCTCGCGCATCACCCTTGGACCGCTGCCGGTCGCCCAGGGCCAGCCCGGGCTGATCCCGCCGCGCTCGCCCCGAGGCTGCGCGTTTTGAGCGACGAGCGCAGCGGCCGCGAGCTGACGCCGCGGCCCGAGGAGGAGCCGCGCGCAGTCACGCCCCGCGAATCGTCGGTCGCGCCTGCCAGCACGCTGCCGGCCGACCGATTCTACGCCGGCGACCAGGCGCACACCGTTGGCCTGACCGAGGAGCGCACCGGCCAGATCGTGCGCCAGAGCGGCAATGCCCGGATGGCCGCCTTCCTCGGTGCGCTGTTCCTGGTGCTGTTCATCCCGCTCTACTGGATCTACGACATCGGCCTGCCGTTCATCGGCGTCGGTGGGCGGATGGAGGCGGAGCAGAACACCCAGTACGTGACTGACGTGGCGCGCGGCCACGCGCTCTACCTGGCCAACTGCGCTCGCTGCCACGGCGACAACGGCGAGGGCGGCATCGGGCCGGTGCTGAACGACCAGGGCAAGCTCTATAACTCGCTGACCGCTGCCGGCCTGCCCGGCCCTGGCCACTTCAAGCCGGAGTACCTGCACGCCGTGCTGCGCGAGGGCGGGCGCTATGTCTGCGGCGACCCGAACTCGATCATGCCTCCCTGGGAGGCGCCGCGCGGACCGCTCAACTACCGCGAGGTGGAGGAGATCATCACCTTCATGCTCGCCAGCGAGGACGTGACCTGGACCATTCATCACACCAGTCACGCAGGGGAAGAGCCAGGCGCGATCCCGGAGCCGGACGTGGAGCATCGCGGCTGGCGTGATCCCAACTACGAGCCGCCGCCCGACGCGACGCCCGTGCCGGCCTGCTGGCACGGTGACGAGACGCCGGCCCCGGCCACACCGGCGCCCGTCGAGAGTCCGGGCACGGCTGAGAACCCGCGCGTGATCGAGATCGCTGGCACGGAGCAGATCCAGTGGGTGAACCCCTCGACTGGCGAGCGCATCACCTCGATCACCGTCGTCGAGGGCGAGACGATCGAGTTCCGGATCATCAACGAGAGCGAGTTCGTGCCGCACAACTTCCACATCGGCTCAGCCGACGAGCTGGCCTCGGCACCGCAGGAGACGGACCTGCCGGGCACCGAGACCTTCACCGGCGGCACGCGGACGTTTGTGTTCACGGTCGAGGACATGCCCGACCAGCCGCAGTTCGCGTGCACGGTGCCGGGTCACTACACGCCGATGCACGGCGACTTCATCGTCACCCAGCAGCCGGGCACGGGCAATGGCGACAACGGGGAGGGCGAGTCGCCGGCTCCCGAATCGCCGGCGCCGGGAGCCTCGCCCTAGATGGCGCAGCATGCGCTCCCGCCCGGAGCCGTCAGGCGGCGCACGGCCTTCGGGCTGTTCGACGCCGACGGCTGGACGTGGGCGACGATCAAGGCCGCCTTCTGGTTCTTCACGATCATCTTCCTGCTCGGCTACGTGCCGGATCGCGCCTACTACTTCACCGTCTCACCGACGATCGACGTCGGCTACAACGTGATCAGCCCGGTCAACTGGTGCGACGCCCGCAACCAGGGCCTGCCCTGCCCGGCGCCGGCTGGCGCGGTCGTGCCGTGGATCGAGGGCGGAGAGGGGATCACGCTGCCCGCGCCGCGCGCCGGCGCAGCAGCGTTCAACGTCTCGGAGAACATCTACCTCGTCGGCGGGCGCGGTGCTGACGGCACGGCGACCGCGACCGTCATGGCAACGGCCCTGGTCGACGACAACCTGACCGGCTGGCAGGCTGCGGCGGATCTGCCTGCCCCGCGCGCGGACGCGGTCGCCGTCGTCGCCGCCGGCTCGCCCTACGTCATCGGCGGGCTGGACGAGGCCGGCAATCCAACGAGCACGGTCTTCCGCGGCATCCTCGAGGAGGGCACCCTGTCGGGCTGGGAGGAGGCAGCGGAGCTGCAGCTCCCGGTGGCAGTGGCCAGTGCGAGCGCGGTCGGCGGGGCCGGAGGGATCTACGTCTTTGGTGGCCTCGTCGACGGCCAGCCGAGCAGCACCGTCTACCTGGCTGCGCTGGAGGCCGAGTCGACGACTCCCGATCCGTGGGTCGAGATGACTGAGCTGCCGCTGCCCGAGCCGCGGGCCGCCGCCAGCGCGGTGCTGGCGACGAGCTTCGTGTACGTCATGGGTGGCGTGGGACCCGACGGCGTCTCCAACCTGGTCTTCTTCCTCGAGCTGGACGCCGACGGCGCGCCAGTCCAGGGCGAGGGCGAGCGGCCGCAGGGCTGGGGCGTGTCAGTTGGGTCGGCGGCCAGTTTCTCGCTGCCTGAGCCCCGGGCCAACCACTTCTCGTTTTCGAACGCAGGGTCGATCTACGCCATTGGTGGCGAGGATGCACAGGGCCAGCTGGCGATGACCAACTACTGGGCTGTGCCGGACGTCGACGACGGCACCATCCCCGCCTGGAACCGGCTCGAGGTGAGCGACCTGCCCGCTGGCCGCGCCGATGCCGGCGTCATCGCTCTCGGCTCGTACGTCTACGCCATGGGCGGCGAGACCCAGGAGGGTGTGACGGACAGCGTGCTGCGCGCAAACGTGGCGCCCGGGGCGCCCTTCTTCCGGCTCGGCCTGTTCGGGCTGACCGTGCCCGGCCTTGGCATCCCGGGTGAGGTCGGCCAGCAGCTCGGCTACCTGGCTGCCGCTGGTGCGGGCACGACGATGTTCATCCTGCTCGTCCTGATCGGCATCGCCTACTCGCATCCACGCGGCACGATGCGCGTCATCGAGCGCGTCTCGCGCGGCCGCTTCCGCGCCCCGCCTGAGGAAGACGACCTCCGGAGCTAGGTCAGCTCGGCCAGCGGCCGGCGCGAATCGAAGCCTGCGTCGGCCTCATGCCACCAATTGATGTCGTCCTCGCCCAGACGCCAGCACAGCCAGATCGGGCGGCCGCTGGCCAGCGCAGGGAAGTCGATCAGCCCGCTGCCGATGTCGCGCAGCGCGATGCCCCACGCGTCGAGATCAGTGACGATGGCCTGCATCCGGCGCACGATCTCCCGGATCTCCATCTGGCGCTGGGCCAGCTCCTCGGCGTGCTCCGCGCTGCCGTTGGTGGTGCGCGCACGCACCAGCTCACGTTGCGCGCTGGCAACGGCGTCGCGATCGGCACGTAGGCGCTCGAGCAGCGGACCCACCTGCGCCAGCCGCTCGTTGGCCTCGTCGATTCCGTAGAAGCGCGCCACTGCCCGATTGTCGCACCATGTCCCCGCCGGCCAACCAAATGGCCTCGACGATCGTCAACTGGGTGTCCGGCCACGCACGAGGGGTTTGATGGACCGCGAGCTCCTGCTTCGGGCGCGCGCCGGCGACATGGAGGCCTTTGAGACGATCGTGCTGGCCAAGGCAGAGCCGCTCTATCGCACCGCCACCGCCATCCTGGGCAACGAGGCCGACGCTCGAGACGCGACCCAGGAAACGCTGATCAATGCCTGGCGGCGGATCGGCCAGCTGAGCGACCTCGACCGATTTGACGCGTGGTTGGGCCGCGGACTGGTCAACCAGTGTCGCGACGCGCTGCGACGACGTGGCCGGAGGCGCGAGGTCACGCTCGAGCACGGTGCCGAAGCGCCGCTGCCCGAGCCCGGCGGTGATTCGGCAGACGTGCGCGCCGCCTTCCTGCGTCTCTCCGTTGACCAGCGGGCCCTGCTCACCCTCCATCACCTGCACGGTTACGGCATGCGCGAGATGGGCGCCTGGCTCGGCGTGCCGACGGGTACCGTCAAGTGGCGGCTCAACCGTGCTCGCCGGGCGCTGCGGTCAGAGCTGGAGCGCGCCGAATGAGCGGCTGGAGGCGCCTCAGCGACGAGGAGCTGGACAGCCGCCTGGCTGATGTGCTGCGCTCGGTCGCGCGGGCAGCGCGTTACGGACCGGCGGAGGAACAGGAGCTGCTGGCCGCCGTCCGATCCGGGCTGCGCGATGAGGCTCCGCAGGGACTGGACGGACGCTTGCCCGCGCCCGCGCTGATCGGCGCGGCCGGGATCATCGCACTCGCGCTGGTGGCGCTGGTCGCGCTGTTCGTACGCCAGCCGACGGTCGGACCGGCCGCCACGCCGGCGCCGCCGTCGACAACCGTTCGATCGGGCGACTTCACCCTGACGCTGCGCGCAGACAAGGCGGCCTACGCGCCTGACGAGGCGATAGAGGTCGAGGCGGTGCTCACGTACGAGGGTGCACAGGCAGCCATCGATGTCGTCGGCGTCGAAGAGCTCGTGATGGGCTTTGGCATCCGGCAGCTGGACGGCGACATGGAGATGGGCGCCGGCTGGAACGAGCCATGCCTGCGCCACACGCTGCGCCAAGGTGAACCGCGCAACTATCCGTATCGAAAGAGCGCTGGCTGGTCAGACGACGACCCCCACGCAGACTTCTTCGCCAGCTGGGTGCGCGACCCCGCGCTCCGCCTGCCGCCCGGGACATGGCAGATCACCGCGTACTCCGAGTTCTTCACCGGCAGCTGCGGCGGTTCGTCGGGCAGGCACATCGAGATGCGGCCCTCGATCACGATCTATGTCGGCGTTCCGGCGCCGACGCCGGTGCTGGCAGAGGCTACGCCGCCCAATACCTACTCGTGGTACCACGCCGCCGAGTTCGCCGCCGGCTTGCCGGAGGGCCGCTTCCATGGCCGCTCCGTTCTCGTTGATGGAGCCATCGCCGCACTGGAGGCCGATCCCGAGTCATGCCTCGCCGCCGATCGCTGCCTGATGGGCCGGCTGCTCGGTACCGGCGGCAACCTCGAGGTCCATTCGCGCTGGATGCCGGTGATGGAGACCGACCCGGGTGCCACCGAGCGCGAGGTCGAGGGAGTCGAGTGGCGCTGGTGGGCTCGCGCCCTTGGCCCCGTGGAGCAGTCTCGACTGTTGCTCCGCGTCGCCGACGATGGCACGGTCGAGTACGTCGGCCGCGAGTACGAGGAGCACTTCTCGTGGGGCCTGCCGACGCTCGCTTCCCCGGACTACACGCCCGAGATGACCGCCTTCGACGAGGTCATCATTTGGCCGGCCTGGCTGACCGGGATCCACTTGGCGGGCAGTTGTGCCCCGCCCGCTCCCGGCACGTACATCTCTGGGCTGCCGCAGCGCTACTGCGGCGGGCCCAGCTGGCTCGCCGATAGCCCATTCGCGCTCAACCCGGATGGCTTCTTCCCGCCCGCCGGGGGCGTGCAGATGCAGGGCAACGCCTACAACGAGTTCGCGCCGCGGACGGCAGAGCGTATCGCGCCGCCGGTGCCTGGCCTGTGGGCGATTTCGCGCCGCCTGGAGGGCGGCGGCTGCCCCGACCAGACGCCGCCGTGCTGGCAGTGGAACGTGGTCGCACGGATCTCATACGAGGAGCCCGGCCCGGCGATGCCCGTGGCCACGCCCACCTCCACGCCGCAGCCAGTGACGCCACAACCAGCGACTCCGCCACGGTCGCCGCTGGCGCCCGTCCCGACCGCCACACCTGATCATGCCTGCGCGTACGCGGACGGTGCGTCGCGCGCGGAGGTCAGCCTGCGCGACCACGCGAACGTCGTGGCCACGTGCCAGGCTCGGATCGGCGAGCAGGTCGGCGAAGCCACAGCCTCGAATCCCGACGGTGACCTGACCCGCCTGCATATCGAGTGGCCGGTTTCCGCGGTGTGCGACCAGATGCCGGTTCTGGTCGACCTGCGCCGCCCTCGTTCGGACCCGGACGAGTTCGCAGCCAGGATTGTGCGGCTGCCCGCAGAGGCCGGCGGCTGCTGGCCCCAGGTCCGCAGCCAATCGATAACCCTCCAGCTGGCCGCGCCGGTCCGGGCTGACGACGTCTACGTCCAGGTTCTGGATGCCGGCGGTAGCGCGCGGCAGGGCACGTCGGCCGGCTCGTTCGAGCTTTCCATCGAGTCGCCCGCCTGGGCGATCGCCGGCGAGCCGATCGACGTCCGGAGCGTGCTCGCCTACGACGGGTCGACGCGGCGGGTCAGCGTTAGCGGGCATCCGGTGGCCTCATTTGGCTTCCTGCAACTCGACGGGCGGCTGGAGATGTCGAGCGCCTACTCGACCGACTGTCCCGATCATGTCCTCGACCGAGAGCGGCCGCTGTCGGCGACGTGGTCACCCGTCATCGATGCCAGCCGCGACGAGCCCGACGCGAACTTCTACTACGACTGGGCGGAGTCGTCCGAGCTGTGGCTGCCCGTCGGCCGCTGGCTGCTGTACAGCTACAGCGTGTTCGCCATCGGGGATTGCCTGGGCGAGGACGTGGAACTCATGGCAGCGACGATCATCGACGTGTTGGCACCCGACGCAGCACGGCCCTGCGCGGACTCCGCGCTGACGGCCATCGATGAGCAGTCGGGCCTGACCGACTGCATGACCATCACCGACTGACAGGGCACGGTCAGTGCCCTGATACCATCGGCGGCGATGCGACTCGCCCAGCGCATGCACGGCATCGGCACCGAGACGGCCTTCGAGGCTGCTGCCCGCGCCCGCGCGCTCGAGGCCGAAGGCCGCGACATCATCCATCTCGAGATCGGCGAGCCCGACTTCGACACCCCGGCCAACATCATCGCGGCCGCCCACCGCGCGCTGGACGAGGGCTGGACTCACTACACGCCGCCGCTCGGCATCCCGGCGCTGCGCGAAGCGATCGCCGCCGACGCGCGGCTGCGCAAGGGTTTTGACGCGCAGGTTGAGAACGTCGTCGTCACGCCGGGCGCCAAGCCGATCATGTTCTACGCGCTGCTGGCGCTGATCGACGAAGGCGACGAGGTCATCTACCCCGACCCAGGCTTCCCGATCTACGAATCCATGACCCGCTACGCCGGCGGCACGGCCGTCCCGATCCCGCTGCGCGAGGAGAACGACTTCCGGCTGGACACCGACGAGCTGCGCTCGCTGGTCACCGATCGGACGCGGATGATCATCTTCAACTCGCCGCACAACCCGACCGGGTCAGTGCTCGCCCGGCGCGACATCGAGGCCATCGCCGGCATCGCCCGCGAGCGCGACATCATGGTCATGGCTGACGAGATCTACGGCCGCAACCTGTACGAGGGCGAGCACGTATCCATCGCTTCGCTGCCGGACATGGTCGAGCGGACGATCGTCCTCGACGGCTTCAGCAAGACCTTCGCCATGACCGGCTGGCGTCTGGGCTACGCGATCGTCCCGCCAGGGCTGGTCGGTGCCTTCTCGAAGCTGATCATCAACTCGGTGTCGTGTACCAACGCCGCCAGCCAGATGGCAGCGGTCGAGGCGCTGACCGGGCCGCAGGACCGGGTGCACGAGATGGTCGAGGAGTTCCGCGCCCGGCGCGAGATGATCGTCTCTAGCCTGAATGCCATCCCGGGCATTCGCTGTCGAATGCCGCAGGGCGCTTTCTACGTCTTCCCCAACGTCGCCGGCACCGGCCTTGACGGGTCGCAGTTCGCCGACCGCATGCTCCACGAGGCCGGTGTGTGCGTGCTCTCCGGCACGGCCTTTGGCAAGGTCGCGACCGACCACGTCCGGATCAGCTACGCCAACTCGCAGGACAACCTGCGCCGCGCGCTCGAGCGGATCGGCGAGGTCGTCTCAAAGCTGCCCGTCCACGCCGGCGCATGAGCGGCCCAGCCACGCCCGGCCGCGCGGCCGGGCTGCCCAAGGTCTTCGTCGCGCGGGTCATTCCCGAGCCCGGCCTGACGCCGGTCACCGCGGCGACGGACGCGGACGTGTGGACTGATGAGCTGCCGCCGCCGCGCGAGACGCTGCTGCGCCGGGTCAGGGGCGTTGACGGTCTCCTGTCACTGCTGACGGATCGCGTCGATGACGAGTTGCTTGATGCCGCCGGCCCGCAGCTCAAGGTGGTCAGCAACTTCGCCGTCGGCTTTGACAACATCGACGTCGCGGCCTGCACGCGTCGCGGCATCCCGGTCGGCAACACGCCCGGTGTGCTGACCGAGACGACCGCCGACCTGGCCTTCGCGTTGCTGATGGCCGCCGCGCGCCGCCTGCCGGAGAGCTACGACTACGTCCGCGCCGGGCGCTGGCGTACATGGGGCCCGATGCTGCTGCTTGGTCACGACATCCACGGCGCGACGCTGGGCATCGTTGGCTTCGGGCGGATCGGGCGCGAGATGGCCCGCCGGGCCTCCGGCTTCGGCATGCGCGTGCTGTACCACGACGTCCACCCGGCAACGGCGGAGGACGAGCAGCGGCTCCACGCCACGAGCGTGGAGATGGACACGCTGCTGGCCGAAAGCGACTTCATCAGCCTGCATACCAACCTGACGGCAGAGACGCGCCACCTCCTCGACGCGGCCGCGTTCGGCCGGATGAAGCCGACCGCGATCGTGGTCAACACCAGCCGAGGCCCGGTTATCGACCACGACGCGCTGTTCGAGGCGCTGCGCGATGGCGAGATCGGCGGCGCAGCCCTGGACGTGACGGATCCTGAGCCGCTGCCCGCCGACCATCCGCTGCTCAGCCTGCCCAACTGCCTGGTCGTGCCGCATATCGCCTCGGCGTCGGTCGTCACCCGCGGCAAGATGGCTCGAATGGCCGCTGACAACCTGCTGGCCGGGTTGCGCGAGGAACGGCTGCCGAACTGCGTCAACCCTGAGGTCTACGAGGCGTAAAAGAGACTCGCCGGCGAGAGGGGTCGCCGGCGAGTCGAGGGGAGTTCGCGGGGTGGCCGCTAGCGGCTGAGGTTCACCTTGACATAGGCGGTGAACGGGGTCGTGACGCGGAACACGCCGTGCACCTTGACCCCGGAGGTCAGCGTGCTGATCGCGTTGCCGTTGCCGATGTAGATGCCGATGTGGCTGCCCTTGCCCCAGATGACGAGGTCACCCACGCGCGGGTTCTTCTTGAACAGCAGGCCTCGCTGGCGGGCCCAATTGTAGTAGCCCTTGGCGCCCTTGCGGCCGCCGATGCGGGCCTCGAGGCCGTTCTCCTTGAAGACCCGGAAGACCAGGCCGGAGCAGTCGAAGGCCTTGGGGCCGGTAGCGGCCCACACCCACGGCGCGCCGATCTTGTCACGGGCTGAGGAGACGATCTGTGCCGCCTCGGTGCGGCCCTGGCCAGCGTGCATCTCGGCGGGCGGCGCGATGGCGAGCAGGGTGATGGCGAAGGCCAGCGCGAGAACCACCAGCACAAGGCGGCGTAGATAGCCGGTTCGCGGACTGCCCTCAAGCGAAGGTGCCACGGCGGCACCGGACAAGGCGTAGCTCAAGACGTATACCCCCTGGTATGGTCGGCTGCGCTGGGGCGCAGCTCGGATGCCAATCTCGGTGGCGTCTCGTCCGAGCCCCCTCTTGGGCACGGCTGTGACGGTTTGCCGTCCGATGCTGGGGCACCGGTCCGACCATCAACTCTGCGGCTCGACGTCTGGGGACGCCTTCCGCTCGAGAGCCCGTCCGAAATCGACGGCTTTGCGTACTGCCGCGAAGGTCATCCGCGACGAACGGCAGTCTGGCACATCCCGGGGCGTCTTGCAATGGTCCCGCAATGCGTCGCAACCTGGCACCCATTGCCCCTGGCAGCCGCCGGTAACAGAGTTATCTGGCGCTCGGGCAGGGGCAAGTCCCGGGCGACGGCGTCGCGGAGCGTACCTCGTCGCTACTACGCTCGTCGCCGTGTGGGCCGTCGGTCGGGCCCCCACCGACGGCCCAAGCTCTGTCCAGCGTCACATGCCAGAATCGCAGGCCTTGACCCCTAGCCAGACTGCGTCGTCCGTCCCCGCCGGCCCGCTAGCTGAGCAGGCCGTGTCCGTCGGCGCTTTCGTCCGCGCGCTCGACGAGCTCGGCCATGGGGTGCTGGTGCTGGAGGGGGATCGGATCGTCGATGCCAGCGACGCGCTCGCGCGACTGGTCGGCCACGATCAAACAGCGCTGCTGCAGATGGGCTCGGTCCTCGATCTGGTCGCGCCCGAGGAGCGCAAGGCGCTGGGCATTGCGCTTGCTCGCTACGCGGCTGGCGAGCGGCCCGGCGGCCGCTACGACGTGACCGTCATCACCGGCGACGGCAGCCGGGTGACCCTGCAGGTCGCGCTCAAGTCGATCGCGCCGGGCAGCCAGCCGCCGCGCCTGCTGGTGCTTGCTCAGGACATCACCAGCCAGCGCGGAGCGCAACGGCAGCTCTCCTTTCAATCGCGGATGCTGGAGGCGATCGCCGAGGCCGCCATCGACGCGATCCTGGTCGTCGACGTCGAGGGCCGGATGATCTACTTCAACCGGCGCTTCGTTGACATGTGGCGCATCCCGCCGGAGGTGGTGACCAGCCGCAGCGACGAGGCAGCGCTCGCCGCCGTACGCGAGCAGCTGGCCGAGCCCGAGCCGTTCCTCGAGCGAGTGGTCCACCTCTACGCGCACCCGACCGAAGAGAGCAGCGACGAGATCCCACTCAAGGACGGGCGCACATTCGATCGCTACAGCGCACCGGTCATCGACCGCGAGGGCGTGCCACGCGGGCGGGTATGGTTCTTCCGCGACGTAAGCGATAAGCGCCGGGCCGAGGCCGCCCAAGAGCTGCTGGCTCGCTCGGGCGAGCTTCTGGGGGCTTCACTCGACGTCGATACGACGCTCGGCCAGGTTGCCCACGCCGTGGTCCCGCTGTTCGCCGACTGGGCTGCGGTCGACGTGCTGGAGGAAGGCGAGCGTTTCCGGCGCGTCGGCGTGGCCCATGTCGAGCCGGAGGGAGAGGAGCTGCTGCGCGAGCTTGACCGGCGCTGGCCGCTGGTGCCGCGCGCCGGCCGGCTGCGCGGCCAGGTCGTCGCCACCCGTCAGCCGGTGGCACTGTACGAGGTCAGCCCAGGCGACCTACGCCGGCTGGCGCGCGATGCGCAGCACCGGCGGATGCTCGAACAGCTAGGCATGGCCTCGGCGCTGTGGGTGCCGCTCGTCGCACGCGACCGGGTGCTGGGCGTGATCTCCGTTGGCGTGCGTGCCGGCAGGCAAGGTTACGAGCGGGCTGATCTGGAGCTGCTGGGCGAGGTTGCCCGGCGCGCGGCGCTGGCGATCGACAACGCGCTCCTTTACCGCAGGGTCGACCGAGGTGAGCAGCGGCAGGCCGTCCTGGCCGCGGTCGGTCGCCTGGCGCTGAGCGGCGTGGCCCTGTCCGAGCTTTTCGAGTTCGCGGCGCGCAAGCTGGCCGACACGCTCGGCGCGCCGTATACCGAGGTCCTGGAGCTGATGCCCGGTGGCCGCCAGCTGAGGCTGGTCGCCGGCGTGGGCTGGCGCAAAGGCCGCATCGGTCGGGCTCGCGTGTCGGGTGGGCGTGGCTCACAGGCCGGCTTCACGATGTCGACGACGGAGCCCGTTGTCGTGACCGACCTGGCCACAGAGGAGCGCTTCCGACCGTCGGCGCTGGTCCGAGGCCACGGCGTGGCGAGCGGGCTGACTGTGATCATCGGCGGTACAGACAGGCCGTGGGGTGTCCTCGGCGCGCACAGCCAGCAGCCTCGCGCTTTCGCCGCGGACGATGTGGACTTCACCCAGGCGATGGCTGACACCCTCGCCTCAGCGATAGAGCGGCAGCGCAGCGAACAGGAGCTGGCCCGCGTGGCGCAGCTCGAGCAGGCCCGCGCGGCTGAGCTCAAGGCGGTCATCGAGGGCATGGGTGACGCGGTCGTGGTCTGCGACGCCAATGGCGACGTGGTGCTCGCCAATCCGGCCGCTCACGCGCTCTTCGGCCGTCGGCTGGACGGCGGCATGCGCGCCATCCTGGCCAGCTTCGCCTGGGCGGAGTCGGGCCGCTCTCCGGCGGTGGATGCGCTGACGGATGGCGTCGAGCTGCGCCTGACCCGAGGCCGCGCCGCCGGCGGCGCGGCTCGCTGGATGGAGCTGTCGGTCTACCGGGTCGCGGTCGACGGCGACGAGACGCCGGCGGACGGCGGCACGATCCTGGTGATGCGCGACATCACCGGCCTGCGCGAGGCGCGCGCCGTGCGCGACGCATTCCTGGGCATCCTGTCGCACGAGCTGCGCACTCCTGTGACGACGATCTACGGCGGCGCAGAGGTGCTCAACCGGCCGACCCTGTCGGAAGAGGTCCGAGCCGACGTGTACGCCGACATCCGCGCCGAGGCAGACCGCCTGTACCGGCTGGTCGAGAACCTGCTCGTGCTCAGCCGGGTCGAGCGCGAGGGCCTGCGCATCGAGCCCGAGCCGGTGCTGCTGCAGCGCATCCTGCCGCGAATCATCCAGGCCGAGGGAGCGCGCTGGCCGGCCGCCCGCTTCGAGCTCGATCTCGAGCCCGGGCTGCCGCCGATCGCTGCCGAGGAGACGTACCTCGAACAGGTGCTCCAGAACCTGCTCGGCAACGCGGCCAAGTACGGCGGCACGGAGATCACTGTCAAGGTCGAGGAGGGTGAGGGCGAGGTCAGCGTGCGCGTGCTCGACGACGGCAGCGGCTTCGCAGAACGCGACGCCGCCCAGCTGTTCGAGGTCTTCTACCGCTCACCGGCTGCCGCCCGCCGCGCCTCCGGGGCGGGCATCGGGCTCTTCGTCAGCAGCCAGCTGGTGCGCGCCATGGGCGGCCGGGTGTGGGCGCGCAATCGCGACGGAGGCGGCGCCGAGTTCGGCGTGGCGGTCCCGATCTTCGGCGAGTAGCTGCCTTCAGCGCGGCAGGGCCGCGTCGCGCAGCGCGACCGCGAGTCGCTCCCCGTCCGGCCGGAGCTCGTGGATCTCGAGCACCACCTCGTGGCCGCCGCCATCGGCCGGCGCGACCGTCACCAGGCCGACGTTGTTGCGCGTCGCCAGCCCACGCCGCCAGACGCGCAGCTCGCGCTCGCCCAGCCGCACGGCGGTGGTGATGACTCGATTGGCCATCGCGTGCTTGGGGCCGACCGGGGTCGAGAGGGCGGAGCTGGTCCACTGGCTGAAATGGCCGGCGCTGCGCAGGGCGCGGACGTTGAACGCGGCACCAACGTGGACATCCCCTGACAGCACGATCACCTGCCGGCGGCGCCGCTCTGACTGCCAGCCGAACAGGCGCTCCAGGAGCATAGTCCGCTGGGCAGCGAAGGCCGGCACGGACCAGCGGTCGCGGACATCGCGCCCGAAGCCGGCCTTCACACGCTCTAGGGCGGACATGATCGCCGGCGAGGCGTGGACGAGCGGCACGCTGAGGCCGATGAAGATGGTCGGCACGCCGCGCTCCGAGGCTTCGGCTAGGAAGCGATCCAGCTTCGCCCAGCCGGCGTCGCCAAGCACGCGACCGGCATGAAAATCGCGCTCGCCGCGCAGGTCGGGCACGTGGAAACCAACGTCACCGTGCCAGAAGGAATATCCGAAGGGCGAGCGCGCATCGAGCGCGCCCTCGGGGTTGCGCGCGTGCTGGTACTCGACGTACGCGGCCTGGGCGGCGCGGTAGATGCGGCCGTCAAACTCGCTCTGATCGAGCAGCGAGCCATAGCCGTCGAAGATGTCGTGGTCGTCCCACATCAGGTACGCCGGGAGGGCCTCGGCAAGCCGGCGGTAGCCGGTCTCGTTGAAGTAGCCGCGATACAGGTGGCGATAGGTGTCGAGCAGCTGCTCGTCGGTGATCGAGCGGTCCTGCGCCATGCGCTCGCGCACGCTCAGCTCTGAGACGCCGTCCGAGTAAACCTGGTCGCCCAGCCACAGCGCGAAGGCGGCGCCACGCGCCGCCAGCAGGCGATGGATGAGGGGGTAGATGCGCGCGGCCGGCTGGAGGTGGAGCGAGCCGTCGTCCGCCGCCGGATCGAACGGCTGGTGGCAGCTGCCGAATGCGAAGCTGAACCCTGCCGGCGCGCCCTCCAGCGGGGCGAAGCGGTGGGACAGGGTGCGTTCGCCGACCCGTACCTCGAAGGGTGCGCCGGGTCGCGGCTCGCTCGGGCTGAGCACGGCGACGCCGATGCTGTCGTGGGCTGCGTCGATGCCGACATCCTGGCTCGCAACCTCCTCGCCGCCGACGACCAGGCTCGCCTGCGCTGACCCGCCGGGATCGCGCACCCAGACCCTGACCGACCGGTCCGTCACGTCGCCGAGCATCGCGGCGGAGCGCAGCTCGCCGTCCGGGAAGCGGAACCTGGGCGGCCCGGAGCTCTGCGCAGCCTCCCGATCGTCCATGCGCGCGCACTCTAGCGAAGCAGCAGGCTCGGCGCCGGACCTGCCTACGCCTACACTTGAGCCAGGGCCGGTAGCTCAGCGGCAGAGCAGGGGACTTTTAAGCATTCCTGACAATACGCTGTGCGTCCATGAATGAGCGAGGGAACGGCACTGGCACAGTTATCGTCTGAGACGGCGACGGCCGACGCGTCTATCGAGCGACCCGGCGAGGGCCAACGTCAGGTAACCCGGCGCTTGATCCTTCGAAGCTTGGGCCCGCGGCCGGCATACCACGTCAACTCCGCGAGCGCGCGGTCGAGCGCCATGAACGCGACGATCGTAGCGGCATTGACGGGGCCATCGCGGGCGGTCAGCTTGACGAGCTTGCCGTCACCGGATGGTGCCTCGATCTGCTCGACGATCTGGCCGAATGCGAGCAACGGCCACTGCATCCCATGGGCGTAGGCGCTGAGGACGCGGTACAGCCAGCTTCCGTCCCGGCCAGACACTAAGGCGTAGTGCTTGCAGCGATCCGTTATGCCCATGGTCCGAAAATCGTCCATGCGCTCTTCAGGCACCATGTCCTGCTCAATCAGCAGATCCTTGAAGTCTGCTTCACGGTCTGCGCCCGACTTCGCCGGCAGGACAAACGGACCGGCGCCGATCGACTCTTCGAACTTTCGTCGCTCGGCAAAGTCCTCAAGTTGCGCAGCGGCGCCTCTCAGGCGCCGTCGCTCCGGTGCGACGTACGGGTCTGTGAGCCAGCGACAAGTTACGGCTCCCTCCAGCGCCCCGCGGACCAAGGTGTACTGGGCCGCGTGCGGCTGGACCGTGGCCGTGACGAGCAAGTGGTGCCAGGCGAGCAGGTTATCTCCGCCCGACTGCCACGCAGCGGTCGCCATGTCCCATACCGAGCGCCCGGCAGGATAGGCCACATCGTCAGTCGCCGGCGATGGCGTTGCGCGGCCAGCCTCGATCAGTGAGGCATAGCGGTCAACGAGCGCTGGCACGCGGACTAGGGTGTCCGCTGCCTTTGGGATCAGATCGTCGGTCATCGGCCTCTTCAGCGGCAGCGTAATGCGGGCTGGCCCTGTCGCTGCCAACCGGGGTAGAAGCCGGCCGAGCGAGCCTTGATCTAGAACGCCCGTTCGCAGTTATCCACCCGTCCGCGTACGCGAGCTGAGCGTGCCCACGTACGCAGGTTCAACAGAATCCACAGCCGCGCTGAATCTCGTGGGCAGATTTCGTCAATAACTCGGTTGCGGTGCGCTGGGTGGCCCTCCGACCATGGACGTGCCTTTCATCCACTTCGTAGTCGGAGGACCCCCTTGCGTGATGGATCGTATACACCGGCCTCCCGGCCGCGCTAGCGGCGCGTCCACGAACGGCGGACTTTCTCCGGTATCTCATCCACAGCCATCCACACTCCGCCCACGGGCCAGGGGGAGACGGTGACGCCGCAGCAGCGCCGTCGCCGACGAATCGAGCGCTTCAACGGCAAGGTGCTACGTCCCCTCTTCCAGCGCGCGCTCAACAACTATCTGGCGACTGCGGGAGAGGGCTCGCTCGATCCGGATGCCTTGGCCGACTACGACGAGATGGGGCAGCTCTTCCACGCAATCGCGGCGATCGAGCAGAAGATCCTGGGGCTTGACGACGAGTAGCGGTCGGCACCAGGCAGTGCAGGCACGGGTATCTACGGATGCCACCCAAAGGCGGCACCGCCACGCATTGACAGTCGGCGCGGCTGGCGGAAGAGTCGATAACAGCGGGCCCACAATAGTCTCAGGGTGCCTCTCGCGCACCGTCCCGAGCGTGGCACGTCACCACCTTGGGCAGCACACAGGCGATAACTGGGTGTTATCGCGCTCAATCTGACTACTCTAGGCCGCGTCGAGTGGAAGCATGAGGCCCCCCTTGGGGCCTAGCGGGCTCGTCGGGGATTGCGTTCAGACGGGTGACACCCTCTAAAAACCGAGCCCATTGGTGTCAAGACCCCAGTCAAACGGCGTTTGACACCTAGACACCGCGGACCACTTCAAAAGCACGGGCCATGAGTGCTTTACGGCTCCTGCCCGGCTCTCTATCAATGAAACAGCACACGGAGGGCAGGAGAGGACGGGGCGTAGCGCAAGCGAAGCCCCGGTTGCCGGTGTCTACAGTTGCCGGTGTCTACAGTTGCCTAGTAATAGGAGAGACAAGACAAGACAAACCCTTATAGGGGGACTGTCTGTCGCGGAATCGCCCGGAGGATCGCCCCGTCCTGCTCGACCCGTTGTCGGGGTCTATTCGCCCGGTTGATGATCTTGCTTAGGTTGCTGTCTGACATCTCCCTGCCGACCTTCTTGGAGAGCGCCTGCCGTGCCTCCTCGCGCTCCATCGGGCCGGCCTCGTGCAGGAGTCCCACCAACGTTTCCTGTCGGTTTGCCGGGGAGTCAGATCGTCTGGCCACGGCTGCGTGGTAACGAGCCCGGCCGTGCGCAAACTCGACCCGCAACCCGATCTCTGGCAGCCTCGCGCGGTCATTCGCCTTGTCGTGGCGCAACGTCCTGAGGCCGCTCGAGCTTTGGAGTTCAAACACTTCACGCGGGATATTCCGACCGAAGGTCGAGCCGTACAGCTCGCCGCGGTTGCTCTTGGGCACATGGGCGACCAGGAGCGCGGTCGTGTTCAGTCGTCGGATGGCGGCATGGAGCTGCGTGACCGACTCGGCCGCATCCGCTCCGTTGCGTGCCGCAGGGCTCGCCAGTTGTGCCGAGTCAACGATCACGAGCTTGGCCTGATGCTGACGCACAAGGCTTGCCAGCCGCGTGGCCTCTGTGGGCAGCGCGTACGTTGGCCGATAGTGAACGTTGCCGCTTGGGAAGTCGCTGCGACCAATGCCCCGCAGCATCTCGCTCATCCGTCCGCGCCATGTCTCGGCGTGGTCTTCATAGTCAACGATCACCACTGCCCCTTGGGCGGCCGGCATGTGGCCGGGAATGATCTCGGTACCCGTCGCAACGGACAGGGCCAGCGCAGCGGCTAGGTGGCTCTTGCCCGTCTCACCGTCGCCGTAGAGGACCGTCGTCTGCCCCTCCGCGAGTAGATCCCCGACCAGGTAACGCCGTGGTCCCGGCTCGGGTACGTCGGCCAGGTCAACAGGGGCCCCATTTGGGGCTGATGCCACTCGTCTCAGCTCGTCTAGCAGATCGTCAGCGGCCGTCAGTACGTCGTCGGTGGAGTTGGGTCCGTCTGCGAGGGCGGCCAATTGCCGCCTCGCGGCGGCTTGCTTGATAATTCTGGCGTAGACATCTGCCGTGGCGTGGTGTGCGGGAGTGAGGATTCTGGCTATGTCGGGCAGTTTTGCTCCGGCCTCGCGTAGAGCAATCAGGTCTAGGGTCCTGCCAGCCGTACTCAGGGCTTGCATCGCGGACCAAGCCTGACCGTAATCGGTGATGGTGAAGTCCGCTGCTCCCAACCTGACACCGGCAGCAACGCTGCCGAATTCCTGTGGCTGGACAAGAAGCCGCGCGATCAGCGCGGCCTCCGCCTCGGTCGTGTCTACCACTGCTCAGTCCCTCGCATCGTCACCGTCTCTGTGGCGAGGACCGTCAGGTCATCTTCACCCCTGATGTAGGCGACGAGGGCAGCCAGCGCCGCGTTCTCCGCTAGATCGCTTCCGTCCGGCTCCTGATAGTCGTCGTCCTGATCGGCGCGACTCCAGGCACGCACCCAGCTCATGTATTCAAGCCACGAGTGGCCCGCGGTCGGGCGGACTGTCTGGGACGCCAGGATGGCTATCGCGTCAGGCGGCGCGATGACTTCGGACTGATCGGCTAGCTGAATGAACGCCAAGACCTTGGCCGCCGTCACGCGCCCGGTTAGAAAGACGATGGGCTCAGACGGTCGCTGAAAGTGGACGGAGTCGGCCATTCCGTCCACCACTTCGGGGTTAGTGGTCCACGAGATGCCGTAGGGCAGGCCTGCGGACTGAACGCGATAGACAGTGAGTGGATCGTCCGGCGGCAGTGTGCCGCCGGCTTCGATGAGCGGTTTGGCTATGGATCGCCAGAGCTTGAGCCACTTCCGCCCGGTCCTGCCCTTGCCGATGACCCAAGCGGCAGGCCAGAGCCTCCGCATTTCGTCTCTGCTGATGCGGCCAGCGCGCCACGCGCGCGCCAGCACATCGAGCCGTTGCGATGGTCGGGCCGTGAGCAGTGCGGTTGGCCAGTCCCCGTGCTCGACGGCATGCTCATGCGCCTCTTCTGGCAGGACGATCCCCCTGAGGTAGTCCTCCAGCACGTCCGGCCCAGCCGTTCGCCGGCCCATCAGCGAGCCCCCCGCGAGCGGGCCTTGACGGATGCCAGGGCCAGCCGTGTGAAGTGGGCCTTGCGTGCCGCCTCGGCTCGACGTGAACGCTCTTCCTCAGGCAGATTGCCCTCAGGGTCCACGTCACGGTAGAAGCGGCCCATGAAGGCGCTACGGGCGGCCGCAGTCGTCTCTCGGGGATCGTGGGTCGCATGG
>Ga0247717_1000189_pt1 | contig 19648 bp, 20 predicted proteins | sample 24E_NmetaG_FD_189047 | JGI IMG/M metagenome (GOLD analysis project Ga0247717, IMG submission 189047) | Soil microbial communities from hillslope of Landscape Evolution Observatory, University of Arizona, Oracle, AZ, United States - 2-4-E_N | ecosystem: Engineered > Artificial ecosystem >... | reverse complement strand
GGATGGGTCGCCGCGCCGGGCTCGCGCGCGACGTCGGTCGTCTCCTCGGGATCGTCCCCGCGGAGGAGGCGCGCGACCTCGAAGCCGCCTCGACGCCCGTTGCGGGCGTTCCGGTGCGCGAAGCGCCCGGAGCCGCCGTCGGCGAGGCCGCGGCCCTCGCGGGCCTCGCGATCGTCGCGGTCGCCGGAGCCGCGGCCGCCGCGAAGGGTTCAGGGGCCTCCGGCCTCCGGCGCCTCATCGCGCTCCTCGCGTTCACGCGCCTCGGCAAGGAGGACGTCCTCGGCCACGCGGCCCGCGACGCGCTCTATGCGCGCGTGAAGGCCCGGCCCGGCCTCTCGCTCCACGATCTCGTCACGGGCTCCGAGGTCGGCCGCACCGCGGTCCAATACCACCTCGACGTCCTCGAGCGCGAAGGCCTCGTCGTCTCGAAGCGCGCCGGTCGCGTCCGCGTTTATCACGCGGCGGGCCAGCGCGTCGACGAGGCGGCCGCCGCCATCCTCGACCACGCGACCACCCGGACCATGGCGCAGGTCATCGCGCGCGAACCGGGCGTCGACCAGCGCGGCCTCGCGGAGCGGCTCGCCATCTCCACGAGCCTCGCCCACTGGCACCTCGCCCGCCTCGAACGCATGAAGGTGGTCGCGAAGGTCCGCGACGGCCGCCGTGTCCGCTATTATCCTGGCGAGGGTTTCGCGGCGCTCTCGCATCTCGTTCAGTGATAGGTCCGGGGCGCGAGCAGCCTCCACGAATAGGCCCGCTCGAAACCGAGCGAGCGGTAGAGCGCCTCCGCGTAGGCGTCGCGGGTCACCTGGAGCGTCAGCAGGCCGCCCCCGGACTCCTCTTGGTCCCGGATGATGCGACGCAGGATGGCGGTCGCGACGCCGCGACGACGGGCGGAGGGTTTCGTGCCCATGTTGTAGACGCCGCCCACGTCTTCGGATCGCGAGAGCAGGCCGCACCCCACGACTTCGCCGTCGAGCTCCGCCACGTAGGCGCGGCCGCCCGACTCGACCCAGCCCGCGGTGATGTCGAGAAGCCCCGGGAAGAAACCGCGCGACATCCCGAACGTTTCGAGCGTCACGTTGAGGAAGAGCGGCAGCTCGCGCGCCTCCAACTCGCGCACGCGGAGGTCGCCGGGCGCCGCCCGCGGCCGCGCGCGAGGCTGCATCGCGGGGTCGTGCACCATCACGCTCAGCTCCGAGAGGAGCCGGAAACGGCCGAGGCGGCTTTCGAGGTCGGAGGGCCTCGTGAACGGCGTGACGTGCACGCACCACGGCAGGCCGCGCTCGCGGAAGAGGTCGTGCGCGTCCTCGACCATCTCCCCGATCCGCGCCGGCGGGACGTCGATGGACGCGACGCGGTTCATCGACGGGCTCGCGAGGCCCGCGAAGCCGACGAGCGTGTAGCCGTCCCGTCGCCGCTCGAAGTGGCGGGCGGAGCCCTGGGCGAGGAGCGCAAGGTAGGCCGACTCCAGCGTGTCGTGGAGACCCCGCAATCCCCCGTCGGTGACGACGGTCACGGCCTTGCACTGGGCGGACGGGATACATGTTGGTTTCTCCAAGGATCGGCCGAGGCGCCGTCATGTTAAGGACGGTCGGCGCCTTCCCCAGCAGCGTGGCGGCGACGACAGAGCGGTATCGGGGCGACGCGGAACGGCTGGAGGCGCGCCGACGCGCCTATCTCGATCCCGCGTTCCTCGCCTCGCTCCCTGCGCGCGCTGGCCTCTCCCCGGGAGACCGCGTGCTCGACCTCGGCACGGGCGGCGGCTTCCTCGCCCGGGCCCTCGCGCGTTCGATTCCGCTCCGCGTGACGGGTCTCGATCTCGACGCGGGGGCGCTCGCCTGGGCCGCGCGCGCGGTCGCGGACGAGGGCCACCGCTGGATGGACCATGTGCAGGGGGACGCGACGCGCTTGCCGGTGAAGCCGGGGCGCTTCGACGCCGTCGTGTGCCTCACCCTCCTCTGCGTCGTGCCCGACCCTGCCGCCGTCGTCCGCGCCGCGCGCGAGGCGCTCAAGCCGGGTGGACGCTTCCTCGCGATCGAGTGGTCCGGGGTGGGCTCCTTCTCGGATCCCGCGGACCGGGAGCACGAGGTCCTCGCGCGCGAGGCCGCCGCCGCGTGGGTGCGCGGGTTCGACGCGGCGCACGGCGCCCGTCACCACCTCGGCGGCGACGTTCCGGCGCTCGCCCTCGATGCGGCCCTCGACGACGTGCGCGTCGGAGGCCACCTCGCCGTGTTCTCGCCGGCCGACCGATCGCGTCCCCTCGCGGATCGCGTGGAGGCGGTGCGCAACGAGCGCGCGGAGATCGGCCCCTCGCTCGAGCGCCGGCTTTCGACGGGCGGGATGCCCGAGGAGCGCATCGCGCGCTATGTCGCGAAGCGCTCGGCGGCGCTCGACGCGCTCCTTGCGGACCCCACGGAGGCGCGCTTCGCGCGCGCCGCGTGGGTGCAGACGCTTCCGATGACGGTGGTCTCCGCGAAGCGCTAGGCCCGATCCGCCTCGAGGAGATGCGCAAGCACCTCGCGCAGGTCCTTTCCCTCCACGACGCGCGTCGCGGCCTTGCGCACGCCGTAGTCCGCGGGGTTCACCGCGACGGAGAACGAGGCCTCGGCGAACATCGGCGCGTCCCACACGCTGTTTCCGACCGCCGCGACGCGTTCCTTCGGAACGCCCAGCTTCGAGAGGACCTCGCGCGTCGGGCGGCCCTTGTCGCGGATCTCGACGAAGCAGATGCCCTTGCCCGCGACGCGTCCGGCGTCGTCGAGCGCGAGGCCGTTCGCGACGTACATGTCCATGCCGAGGTCGACCGCGACCCGGTGCGCGAGGACGTCGAGCCCGCCGCTCATGATGCCCGTCGCGATGCCGCGGGCGTGGAGCGCGTCCATGCATTCCTTCGCGCCGGGCATGAGCTCGGCCGTCGCGAGGATCGACTCGATCTCCTCGACGTGGATCTCGCGCCCGCCGAGCTTCCAGAGTTCGATGTCGGAGCGCATGAATTCATGGTCGTCGATCTCGCCGCGCGAGTAACGCTCCCAGTTCGCGGCGTTCGAAACGCCGAGCGCATGATGGATCATCTCCCAGCTCGACAGCTTGTCCACGAGCGTCCCGTCCATGTCGAAGAGGACGAGCTCGAATCGCCCGCGGCGGTCGGGATGGATCTCGTCGCGCGGGGGCCGGCGGTGCGTGGACACCATCTGGAGCCAGCCGTTCGCGAGGTCGATCGCTTCGCGACGGGAACGGTGCGTCGGCGTCGGCATGGGATTGTGGCGCATCGGGCGGCAAGCGACTTAACGTTTCGCGGGACGAAAGTGTCTTGCATCCGAAGGCCGAACACGGGGACGGGGTCGCGCGTGGTGGACACATCCGTATGGGAGATCCGTTGCAGCGATTGCGCGTGGCGCGCGCCGCTCTTGAGCGAGCAGCAGGAGCGGGCCACGACACGCTGTCCGAAATGCGGCTCGACGTACCTTTACGAGCTGCCGATGTCGGACGAGCCCCTTCCCGGCCGCTTCCACTGAGCGGCGTACGCCTCCTTCTCCCCGGCGAATCGGGTCAGGTCCTCCTCGAACGCCTGCGCGAGCGCGAGGGCCGCGTCGCCCGCCTCGCGCTCCACCTCGGCGATGCGGTCCGTCGCGATCGGGCAGCGCCCCTCGTGCCCCCGGTCGACGAGGAGCCTGAGGGGTCGCCCGAGGACCTGTCCGCGCGTGCCGGCGGGTGACGGTCGCTCCCGAGGGTCGAAGGCGCCGTCGTCTCCGGCCATTTCGTAATAGAAGGGGAAGAGGCGGCACATGAGGGGTTTCGACGCGTGGACGCCGCAGCCGCCCGCGGCGTCGAGGAAGACGCACGCCCCGTCCTCGCGCTTGAGGAGCTGCGGAACGCGACCGTCCGCGAGGGCGACCCGCGTGAAGAGAAGATTTCCCTCGCCGAAGGCCTCGCGCTCCCACGCGGGAAGCGGCGCGAGGCGCGCGAACGACGCGCGCGCTCGGCCGGTCGCGCGCTCGAGCCGCTCGACGTCGCGCGGCGTCACGAAGACCGTCCACGGCATCCTGCAGCACGCGCCCCCGCAAGGGCCGCACTCGCGGAAGTCGACGCGGCGGCCGAGGGCCGCGAGCGTGGCGTCGTCCGGGAGGGTCACGAACGTTCCGAGGCGGCGAGGCGTCAAGAAGGTGCCGGAGGCGTCACTTGACGGGCCGCCCCTCGAGGTGCGCCTTCAGGCTCTTCAGGAAGGCCTCCCAACCCCAGGCGAAGCGATCCATCCATTCCTCCTTACCCTCGAAGCCCTCGTGGCGCAACGCGACACGCGTGCCGTTGCGCTCCGTCGAGATCGACCACGTGACCCGGCCCCACCAGGGCGGATTGTAGTCGGTCACGATCTGCGTGGGCGTGATCTCGCGGTAGGTGGCCGTCACGGAGCCCTCGGGCCCGTTGAAGGCGAGCTGGCCGCCCACGCGGAAATCGACCCGCGCGTCGTCAAAGTACCAGATCCGCAGGCGCTCCTCGTTGCGGAAGGCGTCGTAGACCTCGTCGGGGGGAGCCCGGATGAGGATCGACCGCGCCACCGCTGAACCTGTCGTCCCCGTGCTCCTTCTCATGCTGACCCGGGGCGGCTTCGGCCCGGGCGGGGATAATGGTTTCTCCTAAGATCGGCGCTTCGAGCCCGCGAGCTTGACGGGAAGCACGAACTTCTCGTCCTGCAGCATGGTCGAGATGATGGCGCGCTTGAACTGGCCGTTGATCTGGTAGAAATCGCACGTGAGCTTGCCCGGAGGAAGGATCCGATGCTGCGTGCATCGTCCCATCCAGTGCAGGCAGTTTCCGCAATCGGCCTGGAGCATCCGTACCCGGGAGCGAGAGGCCGCCCCGGCTTATCAAGCACGCGATGCGGTGCCGCCCTTCGCTCAGGCTGTTATCCTTGACGGCCGGGACGGGGTAGGCGCAAGCGATTTTCACGCCCGCGTCCCACGCACCTCCGCATGGCGGAGCGACGCAAGTCAAAGCGCCCGATGACCCTCAGCGAGGCCGGCCGGAAGGGCGGGCAGGCCGTGAAGCGCAAGTATGGCGCCGGCTTCTACCAGAAGATCGGCAAGAAGGGCGGCGAGAAGGGCGGACAGGTCCGCAAGCGCGAGCTGGGTCCCGAAGGGTACCGCAAGCTCGGCCACAAGGGCGGCGCCGCCGTGGTCGACAAGTACGGTCCCGAGCACATGTCCAAGATCGGACGCAAGGGCGGCCACAAGGGCGGCGAGGCCCGCGTGGCGCAGTCGCGCGCGGCGGAGCGGACGACGCGTCGCCGACGCTGACGACCGGAAGCCTTTGGGCGGGGTCGCGCATGCGGGATCGATGGCTCCGTGCCCCGCGTGCCTCACGCCCCACCCGCAGCATTTCGTCGTCAAGGCCCGCACGGACAAGCCGTGGCGCGGCAAGAGCTTCGACGCCGACGCGGCGGTGGGAGAGGCGGGCATCGCCATGATGCGCGCCCTCGACCTCGACCCCGCGAATCGCGCCGCCTTCCTCGATTTCGCCACCCACGTGCACGTCCGGGCCGTCCCCGGGGAGGCCGCCCCCGCGCGCCTCGGGACCGACCGATGGGACATCCACGTGGGCGTCTCCGGCACGATCCCGGCCGCCCTCGTCCCGAAGCTCCGGGAGGCGGCCCTCGCGGCCGTCCGGGGGAGCCGGGGCTTCGTCTCGGCCGAGCCCGCTTGAGGTTCCCAAGTCCCCTTTTCCCCTCGTCACCTGGTCGCCAGGTCACCAGGGCGCCTTTGGGAGGGTCCTTGTCGGGGACGATCCGAACCCGTGCGATCCCATGGTGGCCGGACGTACCCCTCTCATCGCAGCGGCCGTGGTGGCCTTCCTCGCCGCGACGGGCCTCCTCACCGCGCTCATCCAGCCGTCCGACGGCGAAGTCGAGGTCACGCTCGATGCGAACCTCGGCTCCTCCTCGGGCCACGCGCTCTTCTCGGGCCTCGGACCCGTCTCGATCCAGGTCTCGCGCTCCTCCGTGGGCTTCGGCTCCGTGAACCCGGGCGAGCGCTCGGCGGTGGTCGAGGTGCAGGTCTCGAACGTGGGCGTGCTCCCCGTCGAGATCCGCGTCGAGGTCGGCGACCTCGTCTCCTCCGCCACCGGCGCCTCGATCCCGGCCGAGCGCGTCAAGGTCTCGACGAGGGCCCCGGCCGCCGACGGATCGGCGCCCGCGCTCGGCTCGCTCGCGATCCAACCCGGCGCGTCGACGACGCTCCGCCTCTGGCTCGACACGCCTCGCGGCACGGCGCAGTACATCCCCGCCGGCGACTATTCGGGCCCCATCACGATCGTCGCGAAGGGGGTGGACGCGTGAGCCGTCTCCCCCTGATCCTCTGCGTTCTCCTCGGCCTCGCCGTCGTTCCGCACATCGCGGGCGCGGAGAACATCGACGCGCGCGCAGGCGTCCAGAACGTCGCGCCCCGCCTCCTCGAGGTCGGATTGGGCGATCTCGACGACGATGACGACGACGAGGGCGACCAGGTCGACCCCTCGCCGGGCGAGGCCCGCAAGATCGAGGTCTGGGCGCGGGCCCAGGACGACAACGGCTGGAAGGACTTCGCGTCCGCGAGCTTCGTCGTCAAGGCCCCGAGCGGCGCGACCGTCGCCTCGGAGGTCGAGAAGGACGGCAAGGACAAGTCCGGTCGGACGCTCCGGTTCGAGACGGAGGTGGAGCTGCCGGAGAAGCCCGAGGCGGGTCTCTACAACTACGACGTGGAAGTCGTGGACGTGCACGGCGCGAAGAGCAAAAAGTCGGGCTCGTTCCTCGTGACCGAGATCGTCGCCTACGCGATCGACGGCAAGAGCGTGGTCTTCGCGAGCGGTCCGCTCGCGCCCGGCTCGTCGACGCGCGGCAACCCAGCCTCGCTCGCGATCCGCAACACGGGCAACGTCCCGCTCCACCTCCAGATCTCGGGCACGGATCTCACCGCCGTCGGCTTCGACGCGAAGATCGCATCGGAGCGCATCCGCTACGCGCCGATCGCGAGCCTCTCGGGCGAGCGCGGCCTTCCCAAGGGCCCGTTCGTGGACACGTCCTTCCTCATCCCGGTCGGCGGGGCCGCGAAGCCAATCTATTTCGCGATCGACGTTCCGACGGGCGACGAACAGTACATCCCGGCCGCCGATTACACCGGCAGCATCACGCTCGGGGTGGTGGTCGCCCGATGAAGGCCCTCATCGCCGCGCTTCTCGCGGCCCTCGTTGCGGCGCCCCTCGTGGCCCCGTTCGCGTCCGCCCAGGACACGGCCGGCGGCGGCGGTTTCGCGATCTCGCCCGCCGAGCTGCGCGTCCCGAACGCGCTCTTGCGCGGCGGATACTACGAGGCGACGATGCGCCTCCAGAACTCGCACGATCACGCGGTGACGATCACGCCGTCCGGCGCGGGCGCGATCGCGTCGTGGATCCGGACCGACCCCGCGGAGCCCTTCTCGATGGCGCCCGCCACGTCGCGCACGCTCCGCGTCATGGTAACGGTCCCCGAGGACGCCGCGAACGGCCCCTACGAGGGCGCCGTCCGCATCGACATCTCGGGGCACGGCGCGCCGACGGAGACGGGCAGCGTCGCGAGCGTCAACATGGCCTTCGCGCCCGCGGTCAAGCTCTCGGTGTCCGGCGACCAGGTCCGCCGCCTCGCGTTCGAGCGCGCCCGCGTTCTCGACGCGGAGGCCGGCCAGCCCGTGACCTTCGTGTTCGACGTCGTCAACACCGGCAACGTCCGGGCCGCGCCCTCGTTCGCCGTCGCGATCGAGGACGCCGAGGGACGCAAGGTCCACGAGGAGACCCTCAAGGGCCTCGAGATCGCGCCCGGCGTCCGATCGGCCATCGCGCTCAAGACCTCGCGCGGCCTCGCCGTCGGCGCCCACGAGGCGACCGCGGCCCTCGTCGCGGACGGCGAGCCCCGCCCCCGCGAAGGGCTGGCCTTCGAGATCCACCCCGCCGGGACCCTCTCCCGATCGGAAGGCAAATCGGGACAGCTGGCGGGGCTCTCCGCCGACGCGCGGCCGCGGGCGGGCTCGCTCGTCAAGGTCACGGGCGTGTTCGCGAGCGATTCGACGCGCGCGATCGACGCCGCGCGCCTCGTGGGTGAGGTCAGCCGCGACGGCGCGCGCGTGGCGCTCCTCGCGGGCGACGGGCTCGCCGTGCTTCCGGGCACGTCGCGCCCGCTCGACGCCTACTGGACGCCGACCGAACCCGGCGTGTACCGCGTCAAGGTGTGGGCGACCTACGACGGCCTCGAAACCGAAGCGCGGGAGATCGATCTCATCGTCGAGCCTCCCGCGGGCGGCAAGGTCCCCCCGACGGGCGCGGGCACGACGGACGCCTCGGGCGCTTCCGCGCAGAAGCCGAAGGGCATCCCCGGCCCGGGCGCGCTCGCGATCCTCGGCCTCGCGGGCGCCGCGGCGTGGGCGATCCGGCGACGGGCGTGATCAGGGGCGGGCGGACTCGCGCGCGAGGGCGTCGAGAAAACGCTCGCTCGGAAAAAGGCCCCGACCGCGCCACCGTCGCGCTTTCAGGTAACGACCCTCGTCGAGGCGCGACACGTGGTAATAGACGACCCGTTGCGAGAGCGCGAGCTGCTCCGTCAGCGCGCGCACGGAGATGCCGGGCGTATCCGCGATGGCGCGAGCGACGCGCGCCCCCGTGCCGTGGCGGGGGAAGGCGACCTCGTGCCTCGGCGGCACGCCGGCCGCCGCGTCGTACACGTATCGGCGGCGCCCGACGTTCACTGAGCGCACGAGCCGCGCCGCGCGGAGCGTTTCCAGGTGGAGGTAGAGGCTCGCCCATCCCACGCCGGATTCCCGCTGCAATTCGCTCAGGCCCAGTCCCGGCTTGCGGCGCACGCACGCGAGGATCCGGAGCGCGGCCTCGGAGGGCGCCGCGGGGCGGACCGCTCGAGCGAGGGCGCCCAGGAAGGGCGCGGCGACAAGGGTTCCCGGCAGGATGTCGAGGGGAAGCATGGGACCACGGCCGCGGGGCAGCGGATGGTCGCCCGGTACCCGGTGCATGCTCTTGACGATTGTGGAGAATTAAGTTGCAAGGCGTGCATTCGCCTTGTTATTTTACATCATTCCTCCAACGCGACGTCAACTTTTCCCGCCCCGGTTCTCGCGACCGCTTCGTCCGCGAGGCGTTCGGCGAGCCGAGCCGTCGACGTCCTCGACGAGCCGCTCGGGAGGGTTGTAGGCCACGCGCAGGGGCAGGCCGAGATCCGCGACGAGCGTCGCGACCCCGGGGCCCGGATGGGCGGCGACGTGCAGCGCGATCGCGCGCCGGGCGCGACGCAGCGGCTGGGGCGGACGGGGGCCTTTGCGGGGGACCCCGCGTCCTTCACGACCGGGTGGAGCTCCTCGCGCCGCCCCTCGGACAGGGATCACGTGTCCCTCGCCCTCGAGGACCGCGAGATGATGGTCGAGGGAGCCCCAACCCCCAAGGAGAAGCCGCGCGAGCTCGCTGACGGCGATGCCCGGCGATTCCAGGATCAGGGCGAGGAGGGCGCCGCCTGCGGCGTCCCCTCCGCGTTCCGCCCGAAGACGGCGCGGCGTCCACGAGGAACCACGCCACGAGGCTCGCGAGACCGGGAAAGCCGCGCCGCAGGATCCCCACGCATCCTCGAAAACTTGGCGCGCCACGGAGGCCCTGCGGGCGCGCGCCGCCCTGGAACCCGGGGTGGGCCGGACAGGAGAAACCAGCGCCCCGGGCTCCACGGAGGGGATCCGTGGATCCAGCCTCGGATGCGCGGTTCACCGCATGAAACCTGGCCAAAGGGACGAACATCCCCCGTTTCCCGGCGGGTCAGCGAGGTCTCACGGCGGGGGCACACACTCGACCGCAAGCAGGAACGGGGGAATCTCGCCGAGCCTCAGCTCGACGTGGATGCAGTTCGTCGCGGCCACCGCATCGCCTTCCGCCCCGTCGATCACGGCGGAGACCGCGTAACCGGCATAGACGTGGTTCGTCACATGCAGGTTGGCGGGCGTCTCCTCGATGAGCGTCCGGGCGCCGCTCGAAGAAACACCGTAGACGCGGTAAGCCTCGGCGCCCACCACGGGATCCCACACGAGCGCGACCGTGCCCGCCTCACCGACCGCGAACGAACGGACCCAATCGGGAACGTCGTTCGGATCGGCCGTGGCGTTCAACGGGACGACGAGGGCGATGGTCAGGGCGCACGCGAGCCAGCTCGAAATTCGAAGCATCGCACCCTCATCGCGCTTACAGCTCATCATGACCGCCGTTGTTTGTCACATGGTCCCTCCATCAGGCTCTTGGGGGGTGGAGGCCATTGGAGGCTCGTTGGCACGACCCAGCGAGCTTCTCCGAGCGATCGCAGCCCTGGTCCTCCTCAGCGCTCCGTCCGTGGCGGCCACCGCCACGACCGGGGAGTTCGGCATCGCCGGCCCCGCGACGTTCGAGGGGCCCGCGACGCTCGGGGGGCCCCTCCTCGCGGCGTATGGCCGTCCCGAGCCGCAGGCGCTCCTCCTCCAGGCCGCGCGCGCCACCCTTTCGGTCTCCGTCTACGAAGCCACCTACGTCGATGCCGGAGCCGGGACGAGCACGACGCCCGAGAAGCGGACGTTGGCCTTCGAGGTCGCCCATGTGACCCTCGTCGGCGCGCGAGAGGGTTATCTCGCGATCCTTCCGAAGGACGGCACCCGGGGGACCCTCACGGGCGACGCGCTCCGCTTCGAAGCGAAGGACCGCACCACCTTCGGCGCCGCGGTCGTCGGACAACCCGCCGACGAGCGGACCCGGATCTTCTCGCACACCGTCAGCACGCCGCACCTGCTCGCGAACGATTTCGAGGCCTCCATCGGCCCCCGCTTCGCGCTCAAGCTCTACGGCCCCACCCTGATCGTGGAGACGCCCGAGGGGCGGGAGGAATTCGCCACGGGCCGATTCCCGGACCCCATGCTCCCCCGCGCCGCCACCGGGCGCGACGTCTGGCTCGTGGCCGAGGTCGCGGCCGAAGCCTCGATCGGCCGTGGCGCCGACCTCGCGCTCGCGCTCGGCCCCTCCCACGTCCGCTGGTCGGACGCCGTCGATTTCCTCGCCGCGCACGGCCAGCTCCAGGCCGATGGCCTCCACCCGCTCGAGCGTCCGGGGCGCGTGCGCCTCGAAGGCGACTTCGAGGGCCGCGTCGAGCCGGCGCCGCCGAGCGCGGCCACGCTGACCTTCGCGGGCGATCTCCGACGCGCCGTGTATCCGACGGGGGTCGTCGCCACGGGGCAGACGGGGCCGATCGTCCCGCCGGCAGGCGACCTCCTGCTTCCGGGCCTCGGCGTCCTCGCCCTCGGGGCCGTCGGGGCGCTCGCCGTCCGCGCGCTGCGCGGCCGGCGGGTCCGCTCCGCGCGCGCCGACGCCGCGCGCATGACGCCCGAGGATTGCCTCGCGGAGCACGCGCGCGCCGTCGAAGCCGAGGACTGGTCCGCGGCCCTCGCGTGGACGCGTCGGGCGCGCCGCCTCGCGCCCGCGAGCGCGCGACTCGCGCACGACGAAGCCTTCGCGCTCGAGCAGCTGGATCGCCTCGACGCCGCGTTCGAGACCTATGCGGAAGCCGCCGCGATGGGCACCGACGGTTTCGCGGATTTCGGCGCCGCGCGGTGCGCGGCGCGGCTCGGACGGCCTCGCGACGAGATCGTCACGTGGCTCGCGCGCGCCCTCGAAGCCGATCCGGGGCTCTCGATCGACGTCCTCGCCGACCCGGACCTCGCGCCGCTCGCGCGCGACCCGCGGCTCGCGGATCGGTTCCGTCGCGACTGACGGCGAGGCCCCTCGTGCCCGGCGAATTCACAATGCTTCTCCAAAAGGGCCATCCCTCGCGAAGCCCATGGACGGGCCCGTCTGCCGCGGCGGACCGACCGCCTCGGGGGGTCGGGGTGGGCCGGACAGGAGAAACCGCGCCCCGACGCCCCCCGAGGAGGGTTTCGAAAAGACGGGCCGGATTTACATGGAATCTCCAATGAGATGAAAGGCTGCGGGAGCAATCCCGCTTGTCGCGGCGTTTATCGCCCGCCGCGGCGTCAACTCGCGGAGTCCGGGCGTGCCGACCTGCGCGCTCCGGCTCCAAGAGTCTTTCACAGGGACTCACGAAACCATCAGGCGAATGTCTTGAGGAAAAATGTCGGTCTTGAGGGCTCCGCGTCGACGCGTAGCCTTGGGCCTGCGGCGCCGTACCTTGGGCGCCGTTCCCCACGGCCGACCTCATGCGGTGTTGTGACGCCATCCTGCCCAATGTTGGGACCCTTTGGAAATTCACATGTTCTCTCCAGAATTGTCAAGGCGTCGCCCGCGCTCCCTTCCGTGATGGTGGCGAGGCGGGAGTCGATGACGGTCCTTCTCGCAATGTTCCTCTCGGCGACGTCGGTAACGGCGGCTGTCGCACACGAGGGGAGTTCGTTGGCCGAGGACCGACAGTCCCTCAGCGGCCCCGTTGAAATCGATGGATTGTGGCTTGCGTCCTTACTTTTCACGGACGGATCCGAAGGCCGAATCCTGGATGTCCATTTCGACGCGATCCGCGTCACCGTCTATGAACGCCCTTTCCTCGAGGCGCACGGCGTCGATGCGAGTGTCCGGCAGTTCCAAGAGAATTTCTCCTTCGGACCCGGGATGGTTCAGGCGCAGGGTCACAAGCCCGGCCTGCTCGGCATCATTCCGGCCTCGCGAACCATGGCCTCGATCAAGCATGAATCTCCATCCTTGGAAAGGCGCGAACGCGGTCACCTGGGTTCAAACGGCACGAGGGAATCCATTCCCGACAACGCGCCTGCCTTCGGCATGACCATCGACGAGCCCCACTCCCTGATCAAAGGGGGCGTTCTCAACGGCACTTCCCTCTGGCGCATGAAGGTCTATGGCCCGAGGGTCATCGTCGAATCGGAAGGCGATGTCGTCGTGTTCACGACAGGGAGAGAATATGAGCGCGTCGGTCGGGCGCTCACAGCCGGGCGCGACGTCTGGCTCGTCATCGAGGCCGAAGGACGAGTGGTCGTCAGAAGTCACGCCGCCCTCACGACCGCCCTGTCGAATCCCTGGATCTCTTGGAGCCCGGAGATCGCCGCGGCCGAGCCCCACGTTGTCGTCGCGGAGCGTCCCGATTTCCTGCTCCCGGGCCTCACCATCCTCGCCGTCGCCTTCGCGGGCGCCGTCGCGCTGCACGCTCGATTCACGCGCGATCGGGAACCCTCGGGGCGCGTGCCGACCTCGAGCCTCACTCCCGAAACGTGCCTTGCGGAAGCCTCGCACGCGGCGACCGCGGGCCAATGGGGCCGGGCGCTCGAATGGACGCAGCGCAGCCGCCGGCTCGCGCCAAAAAGCGCGCGCCTCGCGCTCGACGAGGCCTTCGCGCTCAAGCAGCTTGGCGACGTGGACGGCGCGATCGAGGCCTACGGCGAGGCGGCCGCGCTCGGCGACGACGGCGTGGCCGAGTTCAGCGCCGCGCGCCTCGCGGCCTTCGCGGATCGGCCGGCCGTGGTCGTCGCGATCTGGCTCGAACGCGCCGTCGCGCGGGACCCGGGCTTCGCGGACGAAGCGCGGCTCGATCCGGACCTCGCGCGGTACGCCGGCGACCCCCGGGTCGCGCGGATCATCGGATCCGGCTGAGGCCTACATCCCGCCCGGCAGCCCGAGCTGGCGCGCGATCACGATGTGCTGAATCTCCGAGGTCCCCTCGTAGATGGTCGTGACCTTCGCGTCGCGCATGTAGCGCTCGACGGGATAGTCCGTCGTGTAGCCGTTGCCGCCGTGGATCTGCACCGCGGTGATGGCGGCGCGCTGCGCGACCTCGGTCGCGTAGAGCTTCGCCATCGCGGCTTCCTTCGTGAAGGGTCGGCCCATGTCCTTGAGGTACGCCGCGCGCTGCACGAGAAAGCGGGCCGCGTCGACCTGCGTCGCCATGTCGGCGATGTAGAACTGGATGGCCTGGAAGGCGCCGATCGGCTTCCCGAATTGCTCGCGCTCCTTCGCATAGGCGAGGCTCGATTCGAGGCACGCGCGGGCGATGCCGAGGCCCTGCGCGCCGATGCCGATGCGCGAGGCGTCGAGCGCCTTCATTGCGAGCTTGAACCCGTCGCCCTCCTTCCCGAGGAGGTTCTCGGCGGGCACGCGGGCGTTGTCGAGGACGATCTCGCTCGTGACGCTCGCGCGGATGCCCATCTTGTGCTCGACGCTCGTCGGCTTGAAGCCGGGCGTCTTCGAAGGCTCCACCACGAACGCGCTCAGGCCGCGGTTGCCGGCCTTCGGATCCGTGCGCGCCATCACGATGACGTGGCCCGCGTGGTGGCCGTTCGTGCACCACGTCTTCGTGCCGTTCAGGACGTAGTGGTCTCCGTCGCGCACCGCGGTCGTCGCGAGGCCGCCCGGGTCGGACCCGGCGCCCGGCTCGCTCAGCGCGAACGCGCCGATGCGCTCGCCCGAGGCGAGCTTCGGGAGGAACCGCGACATCTGCTCGGGCGACCCCGCGTCCACGACCGGGTGGACCGCGACGGAGGTGTGCACGCCGTAGGTGACGCCGACCGCCGCGTCCCAGCGCGAGAGCTCCTCCATGATGAGCGCGTAGGTGCGCGCGTCGAGGCCCGCGCCGCCGTATTCGACGGGCGTGACCGGGCCCAGAAGGCCGAGGCCGGCCATCTTCTTCAGGATGTCGTGCGGAAACTCGGCCGTCTCGTCGCGACGCTTCGCGGTGGGGCCGACTTCGCGCTCGCAGAACTCGCGGACGGTCTTGACGATCAGCTCCTGCTCCTCCGAGAGGTCGAAGGCGTAGCCGTCGCGGGCGCCGGTCATGAGGCGCCCAGAGGGGGGCCGTTACATAACCTTAACCGGAGGGCGGCGCGCGGTCTCACCGCTTCCAGGCGCCGTCCGGGAGCGCGGTGTACACCGCGTCCACCTCGGCCTCCTCGTAGGCGGCCTCGTCGTCGACGAACGCCCCGGAGGCGGCCTCGATGCGGTCCGCGCGCAGGAGCCAGTAGTGGGTGCGCCACTCCTGACCGTTCCAGAGCAGCGTCTCCTCGCTCCTCGTGGTGAGCAGGCCGTGGGCCTGGAGGAGATAGAACATCTGGCGCTCCTCCGGCTCGAGGAGGTTGTCGATCACCTGCGACTCGAATCCGAAGAGGTCGAGCACCTGCTCCGCCTGGCTTGCCGCCGACTCGCGAGGTATGCGCAGCCGCTCCGCGATCGCGCCCGCGAGCGACTCCAACGTCAGGATCCCCATAGCATCCCACCTGCCACCCGGGGAGTCGGCGAGTGTGCTACTTGGCGTTTTCGATTTGCATCGGCGACGGCGACTCGCGCCTCACTCGATCGTGGCGATGATGTCCTTGGACTCGACGCTCTGGCCGAGCTTGACGTGGATCTCCTTCACGACGCCCTCGACGGGAGAAGGGATCTCGTTCTGCATCTTCATCGCCTCGAGGACCGCGACGACCTGGCCGGCCTTGATCGCGTCGCCCGCCGCGACCTTGATCGCGACGATCTTCCCCGGCATCGGCGGCTTCACGCGGCCGCCGCGCTTGCCGCCCGCGCCCGCTGCGTGGTTGCCGGGGACGCCGCCGGGGCGGAAGTCCTCGACGCGCACCTCGGCCGCGCGGCCGTCGACCGCGATGCGGTCGCCGTCGGCTCCGATCACGAAGGTCTGACCGCCGACGGTGGCCTTGACGCCGCCCTGGAAGGGCTCGGTCCTGACCTCGAAGATCTCGCCGTCCACCTCGACCTTCACGACGTCCGCGGTCTTGGCGACGTAGAGGTCGAACGTCTTTCCGTCGACCGTGAGCGTGACGTGCATCAGAGTCCCCTCCGCGCGGCGAGGGCCCAGGGGGAGACCGCGGGTTCGGTCGCGGCGGGAGCGCGCGCCGAGGCGCCCTGGCGGTGGTGGTAGCCGCGGATGCCGCCGCCGGGGAGGCGCTCGAGCGCCGCGGCGATCGCGGCCGCGCGCCGGCGCTCGGCGGACTCGAGGTCCTTCGCCTCCTTCTCGAGGCGCTCGACGATGCCGCGGTGGCCGATGAAGCCCGTCGAGAGGTCGCCCTTCAGGAACGCCTCGTCGCGGACGACCATCTTGTGGAACGGGATGTTGGTGATCGGACCTTCGAGGACGAACTCGTCGAGGGCGCGGCGCATGCGGTCGATGCACTCCGCGCGGTTCGAGCCGTGGGAGAGGAGCTTCACCGCGAGGCTGTCGTAGAACGACGGGATGGTGAAGCCCTCGTAGAGACCGGAATCGACGCGCACGCCGGGGCCGCCCGGGGTCGCGTAGCGCGTGACCTTGCCGGGGGATGGCGCGAAGCCGTGGTACGGGTCCTCCGCGTTGATGCGGACCTCGAGGGCGTGGCCGCGGAGGACGATGTCCTCCTGCTTGTACGGAAGCGGCATGCCGGAGGCGACGCGGATCATGGTCTTCACGAGATCGACGCCCGTGATGAGCTCCGTCACCGGGTGCTCGACCTGGAGGCGCGTGTTCATCTCCATGAAATAGAACTGGCCGTCCTTGTAGAGGAACTCCATCGTGCCCGCGCCCGAGTAGCCCACGGACTTGGCGAGCTTCGCGACGCGTCCGCCCATGTCGGCGCGCATGGCGGCCGTCATGACGGGCGAGGGGCCCTCCTCGAGGAGCTTCTGGTTGCGGCGCTGGATCGAGCACTCGCGCTCGCCGAGATGGATGACGTGGCCGTGCTCGTCGCCGATGATCTGGAATTCGATGTGGCGGGGGTCCTCGATGAACTTCTCGATGAAGACCTCGTCGGAGCCGAAGGCGGAAGCCGCCTGCGCGGAGGCGTCGGCCACGGCCTTCTCGAGCTCGTCCATGCGGCGCACGATGCGCATGCCCATGCCGCCGCCGCCGTGCACCGCCTTCACGATGACCGGAAGGCCGATGCGCTCGACGACGTCCTTCGCGTCGGAGGGGTCGACGGGACCGTCGCTTGCGGGGGCGACGGGGACGCCCGCGCGGATGGCGTTGCGCTTCGCGCTGACCTTGTCCCCCATGGCCTCCATCGCCTTCGCGCTGGGGCCGATGAACTTGATGCCCGCCTTCGTGACCTTGTCCGCGAAGGTCGCGTTCTCGGAGAGGAAGCCATAGCCGGGGTGGATGCCCTCGGCGCCCGTCGCGAGCGCCGCCTCCACGATGCGGTCCTGGACGAGGTAGCTCTCGCGGCTCGGGCCGGCCCCGATGTGGACGGCCTCGTCGGCCATCCTCACGTGGAGCGCTTCCCGGTCCGCGTCCGAGTACACGGCGACGGTCTTGACCCCGAGCTCCCGGCACGCGCGGATGACGCGGACCGAGATCTCACCGCGGTTGGCGATGAGGATCTTGCGGAACACGCGCCGACGACGTGACGGGCAGATAAAAAGGCTTCTCCCCCGGCCGCGGACGGCGGGCCGTCGCCTTCAAGGCTCCACCGGGGGCGCGGGGGCGACCGGCGCGGTCTCGGCCCCCCGCTTGGCCCGCGCCGCGCGCAGCGCGCTCGCCCGGATTCCGTACACCGCGTAGAGGACGAGGCCCACGCCCATCCAGGCCGCGAACCCGTAATGGATGAGCGGACCGAACGTGGCCATGAGATAGAGACAGGCCCCCACGCCCGCAAGCGGCACCCAGGGCGACCCCGGGCAGCGGAACGCGCGCGGCGCGTCGGGCTCGGTGCGCCGGAGGACGACGACCGCGAGGCAGACAATGGCGAAGAAGAAGAGCGTCGCCTCGTTCGTGAGCATGATGAGGAAGTCGAGCGGGAGCGCCGCCGCCGAGACCGCGACGATCGCGCCGAGGATGAGCGTCGTGCGGTTGGGCGTCGCGTGCTTCGCGGAGACGGCCGCGAGCCACGAGGGGAGGAGCCCGTCGCGCGCGATCGCGAGCACGATGCGCGTCGTCGCGAGCTGGAAGACGAGGAGCACCGAGAGCGTCGCGAGGAGGCCGCCCACGTTCAGGATGACGGCCGCCCATCCGAGGTCCGCGTACCGCAGCGCGAAGGCGAGGGGCTCGCCGCTCCTCAGAAGCTCCGACGGCGCCATGCCGGTGAGCACGAGCGCCGCGGCGACGAAGAGCACCACGACGATCGCGAGCGACGCGAGGATGCCGAGCGGGACGTTGCGGCCGGGATTGCGCGTCTCCTCGGCGGCCGTCGAGACGGCGTCGAAGCCGAGGAAGGCGAAGAACGCGAGGCCGGCACCCGCGACGATGCCTTCGACACCCTTGGGCGCGAAGGAGGTGTAGTTCGCGGTATCGATCGCGGTCGCGCCGAGGACGATGAAGAGGAGGAGCGTGCCGATCTTCATCACGACCAGCGCGGAGTTCCAGGAAGCGCTCTCCTTGACGGGCCTCAGGAGGAGGATGGTGACGAGGCCGACGACGAGCGCCGCGGGCACATCCACGAGGCCGCCCGCCCCGGGCGTCGCGGTCCAGGTCTGAGGCAGGGCCATACCGAAGGCCTCGGATAGACCGGACAGGTTGTCGCTGAAGCCGCTCGCGATGGCCGCGTTCCCGACGCCGTAGCTCGCGATGAGCGCCCACGCGACGAGCCACCCCACGAGCTCGCCCATCGAGGCGAAGGCGTACGTGTAGGCGCTGCCGCCGAGCGGCATGAGCGTCGCGAGCTCCGCGTACGCGAGGGCGACGAGGACGCTCACGAGCGCGGCGACGACGAAGGAGAGCGCGACGCCGGGGCCCGCGTAGTCCGCCGCGACAAGGCCGGTCACCGTGAAGACGCCGACGCCCACCATGGCGCCCACGCCGAGCGCGGTGAGGTCCCACGCGCCGAGCGTGCGCCGCAGCTCCGTGCCTTCGGCCTTGGCCCGCAGCTCCGCGAGGGGCGTTCGGACGCCATAGCGCTCCCGGACCGCGGACCAGAGACCCACGTCGATCGCACCGCGATGGGCTCGGGGGTATAAAACGGCCATCCGCGCGTCGCGGCGCGGATGCCTTTTTCGACGCGACGTGGCTTCCCCGCCGTGGCCCTCGTCCCGACGCCGCCCTGGTTCTACCTCCGTCCCGACGAAACCGTGATCGCGCGCGGGAAGCCCGAGCCCGGTTGGTTCGGCGTCCTCGCCGTTCCCCCCGTCGCCGTCGGCCTCGCGCTCGTCGCCGTCCTCCTCTACGGGCACGGCTTCCTCGGGACGCTCCAACCCCGCGCGGCGCGCGAGGTCGCGCCCTTCGTCGCGCCCGCCCTCGGGCTCGTCGTCGGCGCCGTCGCCGCGGCCGTAGTCCGCGCGTGGTTCCTCGTGCGGACGTCCGAATACGTGATCACCGACGCGCGCGTCTACAGCCGCGTCGGGCGCCTCTGGACGCGCGTCCACTTCACGACGCACGACAAGGTCACGGACCTCTGGTACGGTCGGAACGTCCTCGACCGCGTCTTCGGCACGTCGACGCTCGTCCTCATGACCGCGGGCGGGGACGTCGCGATCCGCGGCGTCGCGGACGCGCTCGCCGTGAAGGAACACGCGGAGGCGGCGCGCGAACGATTCATCGCGAAGCTCCTCGAACGCGTCCCCGCGACGGCCCGCGCCGCGCCCCGGCCCGTCGCCCGCGCGACGCCCGACGTCGCCGCCTCGCCCGCGCCGGCCGCGGCTCTCCCGCCGCTCACGTCCGCGCCCGCGGGCGCGGACGTGAGCGGCGGGAGAGCCGCGGCCGGCGCGGGCGAGGCGG
>Ga0247717_1000186_pt1 | contig 19742 bp, 21 predicted proteins | sample 24E_NmetaG_FD_189047 | JGI IMG/M metagenome (GOLD analysis project Ga0247717, IMG submission 189047) | Soil microbial communities from hillslope of Landscape Evolution Observatory, University of Arizona, Oracle, AZ, United States - 2-4-E_N | ecosystem: Engineered > Artificial ecosystem >... | reverse complement strand
GGTCGGCGCCGCGCTCGCGTATCTCGCCGACACGGGCGCGCGCCCCGGCCTCGTCGACCTCGCGCGCGGCGCCGACCTCGTGGTCGCGCATACGCTCCTCCTCGACCGCGAGGCCGGGAAGGAGGTCGCGACGACCAACATGACCGCGGGCCAGGCCGGTCGCCTTGCGCGCGAAGCCGGCGCGCGCCGGCTCGCGCTCGCCCACGTCCCGTTCTACCTGCGCCGCGAGGATTCGCTCCTCGAGGCGAAGGGGCATTTCGGCGGCGAGGCGTTCGTGCTCGAGGACGGCCGCGCCTACGACGTTAGGGCGGAATGAGACCGCCGGGCGCGGTCGATCCGCCTCACGCCCACTCGATCGTGGCCTTCTTGAGATCCACCGGCGAGAGCGGGCGGTCCGTGGGTCGACCCGTCGTCGGGACCTTGTTGATCTCGTCGTTCACCGCGAGGCTTGCCGGGTCCGCGACCTGACCGAAGATCGGATGCGCGCCGTCGAGGTGCGACGCGGGGGCGGCCGTGATGAAGAACTGGCTGCCGCCCGTGTTCGGGCCCGAGTTCGCCATGCTGAGAACGCCGGGCTTGTCGTGCTTGTACTTCAGCGCGCCGCCGCACGGCTGATAGCGGTACGTCTCGCCCGGGCGCTGGAGGTACTGAGGCTCGTTCATGCGCGCGTCGATCGTGCCGTTCTTGCAGGTGAACTCGTCCGTGATGCGGTAGCCGGGCCCGCCCGTGCCCCAGCGGCTCTGCTGCGCGTCGTCCTTCGAAAGCGGGTCGCCGCCCTGGTTCATGAAGCCCCGGATGACGCGGTGGAAGCGCGTGCCGTCGAAATAGCCGTCTTCCGTGAGATCGACGATGTTCTGGGTCGTCTTCGGTGCGTCTTCGCAGAAGAGCGTGATGCGCATGACGCCCTTCGACGTGTTGAGGACCCACGTCGGGGTCTTCGCCGTCACGTTCGTGTCCTTCGACGAGACGCAGCCCTTCGCGGCGGCGGGGGCGCCCTTCCCGTCGTCCTTGGGCGGGGCGGGGGCATCGGGCTGGAGGCAGCCGGCGAAACCGGCGGCGAGGAAGAGCAGCGGGACAAGGATCGCAAGGGCGCGCATGGAACTCGTCCGCGCATGCGCGACTTCAGAAATAAGGGTTTCACGCGAGCGGCAGCAAGGCCTTGCGGCGGAGCATCATGAAGATGGCCGCCTTCTCGGGCAGCTCCTGGAGGCCCGGCTTGATCTCGAATCGCGTCGTCCCGAGCGTCAACGTCTCGGGTTTCGAGACCACGACCTCCACCGGCTCCTCGCCGAACGCGACGGCGTCCCGGAGGGGCTCGAAGTCCCGGAAACCCCCGATCGGGACCGGCGTCACCACGAGGCCCGTCTTGCCGTGCAGGCTCCCGGGGAGGCGGATGAGGCGCTTCACGTCCGCGGTCACCGGCTCGTCCGACTCGCCCATCTCGTCGTTGATGCCCCTGACGCGAAGCTCGGTGATGGAAGCGAGCTTCATGAGTTCCCCGTGGCCGAGGACCCCCGTCGCCGCCGCGATCTCGAGCGGGGAGAGGCCGCTTGCGTCCTCCTTGTGCAGCTCCGCGACGATCGCGGCCGCCTTCTTCGGGCCGATCCCCTCGAACTCCTGCAGCTCGCGGGCTGCATCGCGATCCGGCATCGCGCGGTAGCGGGCGAGTTGCGCGAGGAGGCCGCGCGTCGATCGCCCGCGCCAGCCCGGCTCCGTGGGCTTCGGGATGACGAGGGATTTCGTTCGGTTGCCGAACTTGTCCTTGTCGCGCGTGGCCTCGATCGCGAGGGAATCCGTCGCGAAACCCTGCGCTTCGAGATAATCCACGATCTCGCGCCGCTCGCTCGCGCCGAGCCGCCACACGCGCTCGTTCGAGACGTGGAAGTGGAAGCCGCGACCGCCCGAGAACACGATGCGGATGTCCTCGGGCTCGAAACCGAAATCCGGGAGGAGGAAATCCTCGAGAAGCTTCACGGCCTCCGTCTTCACCGCGCCGAGCTGCTCCTCGAACGAGAGCTTGTCGGCGCCTTCGAGATGGTCCGCGTCCAGGTCGAAGATGAGGTCGGCGCCGAGCCACTCCTTCTCCTTCATCGTGGGCGCGTCCGGCCGCTTGTAGTAGGCCGTCGAGTAATAGCAGTGGCCCGGGGTGCGGTCCACGAGGAAGCGCGCGAGGTCGGCCCGCGTTGGGAACGCGACGTGCCGCTGCATGAACGTCTTCGCGAGCCACATGAATCCGAACTCGCGGCGACCGTACCGCGGCGGCATCTCGGGCGGGTTCGCGCGGTACCATGCGCCGAAGCGCGCCTGGAGCCAGTCCACCGTCTTCTGGATCTGCTCCGGGGGCGGCGGACCGCCCTTCGGGGGCCCGGACGGCGGGGGCGAGACCTCCGCCTGCTTCGCCTCCGGGTCGGCCATCGCATCCCGAGACCGCCCGCGCGCCTTGAGCCTTCCCTTCGCGACGGCGCCACCGGAGGGGTTTTGTGGCGCCCCGCGTCTGGCCGCCCCGTGACCAGCCCCGCGGTCCCCCCGGCCGAGATCCGCGCGAGCCTCCTGCGCGGGGCCCTCGTGGCGCTCGGCGGCCTCCTCCTTGCGGCCCTCGCGCTCTACGTCGTCGGCCCGATGCAGGGCGTCGTGTTCAACCTCGCGGCGGGCCTCCTCGCGCTCGCGGGCCTCACGGGCATCGTGCTCGGCGTCTTCGTGTGGATCCTGCCTGCGATCCTGCCCGCGAAGTGATCAGGCCGCGACCGCGCGAGCCGCCTTCTCGCGCAGCTGCCGTTCGAGGAGGTTGTGCTCCTCCATCGACACGCCGAGCTCCTCGCGAAGCCCCTTCAGGACCCGGACCTCGGTCGTCTCCACGACGCCATCCGCGAGGATGCCTTCGAGCGCGACGCGATACAGCTCGAGCCGGCGGAAGTTCAGGTAGCTCTCGGTCGCCGAGACGTTCGGCATCGCGCGCTCGCTCAAGCGTTCCGCCGCGCGCTGGAGGGGGGTCGCCGCGAAGATCGCGAGCCCCGCGACCAGGCCGCCCACGACGACGCCCTGCTCGCTCCCGACGTACTGCTCGATCATCTGCTGCACGACGAGCAGGATCGCGAGGGCGACCGCGCCAAGCGTGCCGCGCTTGATCCCCCTCTTGACCGCGATGTCGACGTCGAGGATCTGGTACCGGACGGCGCCGTACGCGAGGATCGGGAGCACGAGGACGTCCACCGCGAGATGGACCCTCATCATGGGATAGGGCAGGTCGAGGAATTGAAGGGCGGCGAAGGGAGCCGTCAGTCCGAAGGCCACGAGCATCGCGCGATCCTCGGGCGCGTGAGCGCGGGAGAGGACGCGTCGCGCAGAGTGGCCGACGACGGCGAGCGCCAGGAATACGCCCGCGGCGTGAACGACGGCGTTGGCCAACGCGATTGGTCGATCGATCTCATGGGACGCGAGGGCGTGGACCCCGCTCAGCCCGTCATGGAGCGCCCAGAAGGCGAGGGCCAGAAGGACGAAGGAGAACTGCGCGCGCATCGGCCCGTCCGGCTGTCGGACCCAGCGGGGCAGGAAGACGGCGAGCATGAAGGCGTAGGAAACGCCGGTGACGAGAAACGTGACCTCCATCGCGCTCGGCGTCGCGAATCCGCTTTCGCGCACCATCAGGCCGGGCCAGGCGACGACAGCGATGAGGAACGCGAGGGCCGGCGTGAAGGACCAGGCGACGAACCAGCGACGCCGCGTCGTCAGGACCCGATGGGGGTACGCGGCGGCGAAGGCGAAACCCAGGCATCCGAGCATGCTCAGCGCGAGCGTCGAGATCCACCCGTGCCCGTGGCGCAGGCCCCGAAGAGGACGAGCGTCGCCGCGAGGAACCCCGTCGAGGCCGTGCGGCTTCCGCGCCGCAGGAGAAAGGCCGCAAAGGCAAGGACGGCGATGCCCTCGATGACGAGAAGGACCTCAAGGGCATCCATCGATCCGAAGGACCCGCGCCAGGCGACAAATAGCCTTCGGGCGGGAAACCCTCAAATCCGACGCCCACCTACCCGCGGACGTGGCCACGGTCGTGGACGTCTTCGCGGGCGCCGGGGGTTTCAGCTTCGGCTTCGCGGAGGAAGGGTTCGAGATCCTCTCCGCGGTCGAGAACTTCCGCACGGCCTGCGAGACGTACGCGGCGAACGTGCCCGTCGGCGAGGTCCTGCAGGCGGACGTGCGCAACGTCGACGAGACGGACTTCCCGAAGCCCGACGTGCTCATCGGCGGACCCCCGTGCGAGGGCTTTACCGTCGCGAACGCGGCGCGCCGCGTCGATCCCCTCGACCGGCTCTACAAGGATCCCGCGGGGTCGATGACGCTCGCCTACATCAAGCTCCTCAAGCTCGTCAAGCCGCGCGTCTTCGTGATGGAGAACGTGCCGCAGATCATGGAAGGCGCGCTCAAGGACGAGCTCCGGATGCTCTTCGCGCGCGCCGGCTACGACACGATCCACTTCAACGACCTCCTCGCGGAGGAGCACGGCACGCCGTCGCGCCGCCGGCGCCTCTTCGTCTCGAACGTGCCCATCGCGCCGCCGAAGTCGAGCCGCCGCGTCCCCGTCTGGGAGGCGATCGGCGACCTCGAGTCGCTCGACGTCGACCTCCCGAACCACGTCGAGGTGCCCGTGCGCGGCAAGCGCGGCCGCGCGATGAAGGACCTCGAGGAGGGCGAGAGCATCTACCATTACCGCGCCGCGGACGGTCGCGTGCACGGGTCCTGGACGCGGCTTCCGAAGGACGACCTCGCGCCCACGATCAAGGGACTCGGCCGCTTCATCCACCCGACGCAAGACCGCCTCGCGACGGCGCGCGAGCACGCGCGGCTCATGGGCTACCCCGACGACTACGTGTTCCACGGCGGCAAGAACGACGCCTACAACCAGGTGGGCGAATCCGTTCCCCCGCCGCTCTCGCAGGCCATCGCGCGCGAGGTCCGCAAGGCGCTCGACGGAGGGCAAGGCTGAAACGACCGACGCGCGATCGATCCCCCATGACGGGCCCCAACAGCCAGACGGCCTACGCCCTCTCCCTCGCGGCCGGCATCATCGCGCTTGCCATGGCGTTCTTCACGGGCGGCATCGTCTCGTTCTTCGCGGCGCCGGCATTCATGGAGTGGGACATGGGCCACGGCATGAGCTTCTTCCCGATGGGAACGGGCATGGGCCCGTTCTTCGCCGTCGTCGGCCTCGTCTGGTTCCTCGGCAGCATCGTCATCGGCGTCGTCCTCCTTGCGGCCGCGCCGAAGCTCAAGGATCCCTCGCCGGACACGCGCCGCACGTGGGCCACCTACGCCATTGTGGCAGGCGCCTTCGGCCTCATGGCCTCCTTCGGCGGCCTTGTGGTCGCGGGCCTCGGCATCGCGGCGGGCGTCCTCACCCTCATGGACCTCAACCAGCCGCGCGCGGCGTGACGCTCGTCGCGCGTTCGCGGTGGCCACGGGTGTTCCCACGCTCGTGGACCCGCACCGCGCGCGATCGACTTGAGCCGGGGTCCCGCGCATACCGGCAGGAGGGGGGTGGATCACCGAAGCCCGAGCGCGCGGGCGTGCCGCGACGCGAGCGCCATGGCGAGGGCCCCCGCGGCCACGAGGCCGACGAGGAGCCCGACCTCCGCGCTCATGGGAGCCTTGTCGCCGATGAGCCGCTCCGCGACGAGCGCAACCCCGCCGAGGACCGCGACGCCGCCGGCGGCGAGGCCGACGCGCGCGCGACCGGCGCGCGCGAGGAGCGCCCCCGCGGGCGCCGCCTCGGCGGACGGGAGCCCCCGACGCTCGAGGTCGCGCGCGAACCGCGCGGCGGCCACCTCGGCTTCGAGCGCGAGGAGCGCCGCGAGCGCGCCGATGGACGCGGCAAGCCGCACGACGGGGGCGCGCGTTCCCGCAAGCGTCCCGGGTTCGCTGCTGAACCAGCGGATGCTCGTCGCGTCGAGCGAGAGCGCGACAAGGGTGACGACGGCGAACCACAGCGCGGGCTGGCGGCGCGGACCCCAGGCGGCGAGCGCGCCGACGGCGAGGGCCGCCGCGCCGAGGAACGCGAGCCGCCCGTCGGGGAAGAACCATAGGGGCATCGGGGCGCTCGCGAGGTCGAGCACCGTCGAGCCGAAGGCGGCGCCGATGATGCCGGCGGCAAAGAGCGCGACCCACGCGGCGCGGCGCGCGTGACGCTCGAGGAGGCTCATCGCCGGCCTCCCGCGAGGAGCGCGCTCAACGGCGAGCGGTCAGGCTCCCAGAGGAGCACGTCGACGCCGAGCGCGGCGAGCGAGCGTCGCTCGCCCGCTTCCTGGGCGGCGAGGAGCGCGCCCGAGGGCGTGTCCTCGACGGGCACGCGGGGGGCGACGAGGAGCGGCGGGGGCGGCCGACGCCTCCCGGTGGCCGCGAGGGCGCGGGCCCGCGCGAGCCCGGCGACAAGGCCCGGGTCGCGCCCGAGCGGCGCAAGGACGACGAGAAGGGGCTTCTCGCGCGCGAGGAAGCCTTCGGTAGCCGCGACGCCAACCTCGAGTCCCGAGGACGTCTCGCCGGGGCGCGCGGTGGCGAGCGCGCGCGAGACGCGCCGGCGCTGGCCGGAGCCCGACTCCGGATAGACGAGCGTGGGGGCGGGCGACCCGTAGAGCGTGAGACCGACGCGGTGACCCCGCTGGATGTAATGCGTCGCGATCGCTTCGGCCCCCTCGGCGAGGTGATCGAACGTGGACGCGAGCGAGGAGCCGGAGGCGGTGTGCGCGCCGGCATCGACGAAGATCCAGACGCTCTTCTTGCCTTCGGCCTCGTACTCGTTGACGACCAGGCTCATCTCGCGCGTGCTCGCGCGCGCCGTCGCCTTCCAGTTGATGATGCGGAGAGGATCGCCCGGCGCATAGGGCCTGAGCTCCCGGAAGTCGGTCGTGCGCGTGCCCCGCTCCGCGCGGTCGCCGTCCGGGAGGAGCCCCTGTCCCTGCATCGTGGGGGCGCGCACGCGGTCGACGGGCGTCGGCGCGGCGGTGGCGACCGCGACCTCGGTCTCGCGGCCCGCCTTCGCGAGCGCGCCCTCGGCGACCGCGGCGGGGTCGGGCGCAAACACCTCGCTCGGCGGGAGCGCGAATGCGCCGCGCCGGGGCAGGCGCGCGCTGAACGTCGCGTCGAGGATCCCGTCCGTGTGGACGCGGAAATTGGATCCAGTCTCCAGGACGAAGCCGTCCGGGAGCTTGTCGTGCACGGTCGCGACCGTGGCGCCGGCCACGGCGCCTTCGAGACGGACGCCGAGGATCGAGCCGCCGCGCGGCTCGCCCGCGCCGTCGACCGCGCGCTCGAGCCGGACCTCCGGGGCAAAGCGGCGCGAAAGCACGACGTGCGCGGCGAGGAGCGCGCCCAGGAGCAGGTGCACGTAGTTTCCAAGGGCGAGCCCGAGGCCGAGGAGCGTCGCCGCGGCGAAGGCGAGCGAGCGCCCCCACGGCAGGAGGCGGCCCACGTCACGACCCCTTCGCGCGCGGAACGGGCACGCTCGCGACGGCTTCCCGCACGACTTCGCTCGACGCTTCGCCCGCGAGCAGGTGCTCGACCTTGAGGATCGTGCGATGCGCGAGCGCCTCGACGGCGAACGCCTTCACGTCGTCGGGAACGACGAAGTCGCGGCCGGAGAGGAGCGCATGCGCCTTGCCGAGCTTGAAGAGGGCGAGTGATCCGCGCGGCGAAGGTCCCACGCGCACGCGCGGGTGCGCGCGCACCGCGCGCACGAGACGCGCGATGTAGAGCTCGACCTCGGAGGAGACATGCACGCCCTTCTCCACCGTCGCGAGGAGCTCGCGGAACGTGGGGAGATCGCAGGCGGGCGCGAGGTCGGTGGTGGGGTCGTCGCGTCCCCAGGAGGCGCGCCGGGCGAGGATCGCCGCCTCCTCCTCGTCGGTCTTCGGATAGCCCATCGAGAGCCGGATGAGGAATCGGTCCATCTGCGCCTCGGGAAGCGGATAGGTTCCCTCCTGCTCGATGGGATTCTGCGTCGCGAGCACGAAGAACGGCCGTCCCAGGGGCATCGATTCGCCGTCGATCGTGACCTGTCGCTCCTCCATGGATTCGAGGAGCGCGCTCTGCGTCTTCGGCGGAGCCCGGTTGATCTCGTCCGCGAGCAGGATGTTCGTGAACACCGGTCCGCGGTGCAGCTTGAATTGGCGGGACTCATTGTCCCAGATCTTCGTTCCCAGGATGTCCGTGGGGAGGATGTCGGGCGTGAACTGCACGCGGCGGAACTCCGCGCCGATGTTGCGCGCGAACGTCTTCACGAGAAGCGTCTTGCCGAGGCCGGGATAATCCTCCATGAGGACGTGGCCGCCCGCGAGCGCGCCGGCGACGAGCTTCTCGACGATGCGCTCCTTGCCGACGATGGTGCGCGTCATCCCGTCGACCAGGCGACGGAGCTGGGCGACCTCGCCCGCGTAGACGGCGTGGCTCTTTTCGAGGAACTCGTGGGACTTCATGGGATCACGGGGGTGGAGCGTGGCGTTTCGAGTCGGCGGACGATGGCGTCGACGGCCGCGCGGAGATCATCCTCGCGCGTCGTGCCGGCGCGCGCGACGGCCTCGCGCACCTCGCGCTCGAGGTCGGGCATGTCGCGCTCGGGGAGGGACGCGAATCGGGCGGCGCGGCGCGCCGCGGCGAGGACGCCTTCGAGGTCGCCGTCGGCGAGGAATTTCGCGAAGCTTGCCTCGATGGCCCGCGCCGCAGGGTCCGGAAGCAGGCGCTCCGTGCGCGCGTGGACGCGATGCCCGGGCGGTGGCCGCGCCGACGCCGGCGGAGCCTTGCCGGGCGCGAGGAGACCACGCCACGCGAAGGCGCCCGCAAGGATGCACGCGAAGCCCCAGTCGAGCAGCACCGCGTACGGAAACCGCGAGGCGACGACGACGTGGAAGGCGCCGAGCAGGGCGAGCGCGCCGAGGGCGACGAGGAATTCGCGTCCCGGAAGGGGAATGCGCGGGATCGGAATCCGCAACCGCCTTCGCGCGCCCGGGCGGCGCTTGGACAGCGCGCCGGCGGCATCGAGCGCGACATAGGCGCCGAGCGCGAGGAGCCCGGGACCGTCCGCGATGAGGCCGAAAAAGAAGAAGACGACGAGGAGCGCGGCCCACGAAGCGATGCGCCATCCCCACGCCATGCTGTCGCGCTCGCGGTGGACCGCGACGGAGTGTCCCACGAACCGAAGGAAGAAGAAGGCGGCAATAGGCGGCGCGGCGAGGTTCATCGGGAGGTAGCCGTACCGCGTGACGACGCCCGAATCCATGAGGGCCGCGAGGCCGAAGGCCGCCGCCCCGAGTCCGTGGAAAACCTGCCCCGCGCGCGGGCGGAGAAACGGCTCAAGCACGCGCCTCGGCCCCCTGGCGGGGCTTGATGTGGGCCTCGACGTCGGCGACCGCGCGCGCAAGCGCGAGGTACGTCGCGCGGTCCGCGGCGCGCTCGCCGTAGGCGACCACTTCGTAGATGCGCGTCGCCTCGAGGATGGCGGCGCCCGCCGCGGGGGCGCGGTCCGCGAGGCCGTCCGCGATCTCGCGGGCGGTGAGCGCGTCCCGCCCGCCGGGCAGGCTTTCCTGGGCTCGGACCCGCATCGACTGGTAGGCCTCCTTGATCTCGTCCTCGTACCGGACGATGCGGAGGCGTCGCGACGCGCGCGCGATGGCGCCCGCATGCTCGACCTCCGCCACGAGGTCGAGCGATTGCGGAGACTCGAAGGCGATCGCGAAGCGGGCGATGGCCCGCGCGTCGAGCACGCCTTCTGCGACGGCGTCGCCCGAAGCCACGATCCGCGCCCGCGCGCCCGCCGCCGGGATCCGCGCGTCGCGGGTCGCGGAGACGATGATCTCGAGCGCCTCGCCGATGCCCCACACGGGTGGCGCGCCGTCGGCGAGTCCAGGCAGCGTGAGACCGGCCGCGAGCGTGGTCGCGGAGGCGACGGGCGTCGGCGCGGCTTCGGCGACTTGCGTCGCGGGCGTCCGCGCGGCCGCGTTCCTGAGGCGCGGCCCGAAGCGGATGGCGGCCCATGCCGTCGCCGTGACGACGAGACCGAGGGTGACGAGGCCCGCGAGGCCCTGGACGAGATTCACCGCGGGAAGAAGGCCCCCCACGAGCGACCCGAGGAGGACTCCCGCGAAAGCGCCGGCGAGCGGGAAGAGGATGAACGGCAACCACGGACGGACGTCACGCACGGGGGACGCCTCCGGGGAGCTTGCCGCATGGATAGTACACGAGGAACAGGACCTGGGCCTCGCCGGAAAGGATGTGACGGTTCCACCGCAGCGACCATTCGCCAGGACCCGGCTTCTCGACGCTGGCCTCGACGCTCTCCGGGGCGGCGACGCCGCGGGGGGTCGGCGCCAACGAGACGTCGATCGAACCCGCCTCGCCTCCATCGGGCCGCACGACTTCGAGCGCGATCGAACCGGTGAAGCGGGTGAGGTTCACGATGCCGTGGATGACCGCCGCTCCGCCCTCGACGATGAACGGCGCGCTTCCAGGCGTCGCGAGCGGCGTGAAGCCCCAGACCTGGGCATAGACCGCTTCGGTCACGGCCGTGCGGTTGCAGCTCGGGCCGTCCGGATCCGGCATGACGGGGGGCAGCTCGATCGCGGGGCCGCGCTCATCCCCCGGGACGCCGCCGTCGACCTGGAGCGGAGGTTCCACGTCATCGATGTGCGTCTGGTTGATCGCGTTGAACGCGGGGAGGAGCGCGACGACGAGGAGGGCGGCGACGCCGAGTGGAACGAAGGAATTCGCGACCATCGCCTCCCGCCTATTCGCGTCGAAACCCCGTCCGTCGCGTTATATAGTTTGTCGATGCCCCCTTGAACGGAGAACGAGCACGCGACCGTCAGGGCCAAGCAGGGGCGCGCGCCGTATCGGGTCCGTGGACGTCGTCCTCGTCATCATCGGCGACGAGATCCTGACCGGGAGCACGGTCGATTCGAACGGCGGTTGGCTCGCCCAGCGGCTCGACGGGCTCGGTCATCGCGTCTCCCGCATCGTGGTCGTGGGCGACGACGTGGACGCGATCGGCGAGACCGTCGCGGACGCCCTCCGCCGCGCGCCCATCGTGATCACCACTGGCGGACTCGGCCCCACGCACGACGACCGCACCACCGAATCGCTCGCCCGCGCTTTCGGCCGCGCCCTCGTCGTCGATGCCGAAGGCCTCGCGACGCTCGAGAAGCGGTACCGCGAGCGCGGGCTCGAGCCCAACGAGGCGGCGCGACGCATGGTCACGGTCCCGGAGGGTTCGCTCATCCTGCGCAATCCGAAGGGCTCCGCGCTCGGCTACGTCCTTCGCGAGAACGATCGGCGCGTCCTCGTCCTGCCGGGCGTCCCCGCCGAGATGCGCGCCATCTTCGACTCCGCCGTCGCGGGCGTCATCCTCGGGGACGAGCGCGGAGACCGCATCGTGGTCGAAGCCGTCGTGTACCACCCGGAAAGCGCCTTCAGCGCCGAGCTCGGTCGCGTCGCGCAGGCCCACCCGGCCGTCGCGATAGGCTCCTATCCCAAGGCCGGAGAGAAACGGGTCGTCGTCCGCTTCCGCGGAGGAAAGGCCGAAGCCGAGCGCGCCCGCGACGAATTCCTCGCGGCGCTCGGGACGCTCGACGCGGAGCCGCGCGCCTGATCACGGCTTGGACGGCGCCGGGGCCGCGGTCGCCGCGGCCGGCGGGGCGGGCGCGTCGCGGGCCTTGCGCTTGAGCGCCCATTTGTAGTACGAGAGCGGATGGTTGACGTAGCGCCCGCTTCCGTCCTTGCGCTCCATGCGGCACCACTGATCCTCGTTGTAGCAGATGCCGTACGTCTTCATCGCCTGGCATCCCGGGGGCGAGTATTCGGTGCCGGAGGTGACGCCCGTGATGTGCTCGACCTGGTAGCGCGTGAGGTCCTCGCGGAAGTCGGGCGCGGTCGAGAAGAGCTTCATGATGTCCTCGCTCGTCATTCCGATCGCGTGGAGGAACGACGTGATCGCGAACCGCGACGTGTGGGCCGCGTTCTCGCCGCGCTGGAGCTGACCAAGGATGTATTTCATGCAGGGCGGCAGGAGCTGGAGATCGACCTCGCCGAACTGCTCCGTCTGCATCGCGTCCTTGCGCGTCTTCGCCTCCTCGACGACGGCGGCGAGCTCCTCGGCGAGGCTCTTCGCGACCTCGTCGCTCACAGGGCGCGGAAGCTCGCCCTCGATGCGGCGTCGAAGCGCCTCCTGGACGAGTCGAGATAGATCCTTCGCGTCGAGCGTCAGGACGCCCTTCGCGAGGGGGCGGTTGACGAGCTTCCATTCGGAGGCCTTGAGATGGACCGCGAGGCGCAGGTAGTCCGTGAAATGCAAGCGGTAGGCATCGCCCGCCGACTCGACCTCGAGGCCGACGTCGCGCGCGGCGGCGACGATGGCGGCCGTCGACTCCTCGCGCTCGAGAAACGATTTCACGCGCACGGCTTCCGCGAGGGCGTGGCGGCGGACGACGTAGGCGTCCTTCGTCAGCGACACGAGGATGCGCGCCACGCCGTACGAAAGGAGGTCCGTCATCGTCTCGGCGACCGGCGTCCCGCGCCCGAGGTTCGCGGGCGGAAGCGCTCCGTCGCGGAGCGCCGCGAGGACGCGGTCGCGCCCGGCCCGGCGCACGCGCGCCCACACCGCGTCGTTGAGCAGCTCCTCCAGCGACGGCCCTTCTTCCGCGACGTAGCGCGAGGCGTCGGGGAGGAACGGGTAGCGCGCGCAGTGGAGGACGTCCACGCGCGACCCATCGCGAGGCCGCCTTATGTGGCTTTGCCGGCCGCGCCCCGGGGACTCGTCGCCTGGATGACGTCCGAAAGGACCGCGGTCGCGGTCTCGCGCCCGCCCGCGCCCTTCCCCACGAGCGTGAAGGCGCCCGCGTGCTCCGTCGTGTAGCGGACGACGTTCAGGGTCCCGTTCACGTTCAGCTCGCTCGAGCGGGGGACGAGCTTCGGCGCGACCTCGGCGGGGCCGTCGAGCCCGACGCTCGCGACGAGCCGGATCGCGTATCCGCGCTCCCGCGCGAGCCGCATCGCGGCGCCCGACACCGACCGGATGCCGGTCGTCGCGACGTCCCCGAGGTGCAGGTTGCGACCGAGGACGTGGTTCGCGAGGATCACGACCTTTGCGGCCGCGTCGTGGCCGTCCACGTCCGCCGACGGATCGGCTTCCGCGTAGCCCAGCTCGCGCGCCTCGTCGAGCGCGGGCTCGAAGCCGAGACCCTCCTCCGCCATGCGCGTGAGGATGAAGTTCGACGTTCCGTTGAGAATGCCGTCGACGCGCGTCACGCGATTGCCTGGAAGGCAGCGATCGTGCAGGTTGAGCGTAGGGATGGCCCCCGCGACCGAGCCCTCGAAGAGGAAGGGAACGCCCTTCGCGCGGGCAAGCTCCGTGAGCTCGCGGTAAGCGACGACGAGGGGGCCCTTGTTCGCGGTGACGACGGGAATGCCCCGGCCGAGCGCTCGGCGCGTGATCTCGAGGCCGACGCCGCCCGTCGCGAGGTTCGTGGGCGTGAGGTCGACCACGAGGTCGCACGCCACGGAAGCCGCGAGGTCGGCCGCGGCGCCCGGCTTGCGCCGCGCGAGGACGTCCGCGCCGGGCGCGAGGCCCGCGGGATCGATCCAAGCGCCGGAGGACCGCACGATGGCGACGACGGAGGGGTCGATGCCGTGGATCGATCGCAGGCGATCCCGGTCGGACGCGAGGATCTGGTGGAACGCCTTCGCCACCGCGCCGTAGCCGAAAAGCGCGATGCGCACGCGCTTCATCGCGCCGCCTCCTCGATCGCCGGAACGACCACGAGTCCGCGCGCCCGCGCAAGGGCTTCGACGCGTTCACGGGCGTCGGCGAGCACGCGCGCGGAAGGCGATTGGAATTCGATCAATACGGCGGAGGGCTTGTCCTTGTGCTCGATCTCGGCGCGCACATGCCGCACGTCCGCGCCGGCCGTGAAGAGCGCGTCCGTGAAGTCGCCGAGCTGCGCGCGGAATACATGACCGACGAGCAGAAGGGCGTGCGACGTGCCCGCGGCGCGGCCCGACACCGTCGTGACCCGGACCTCCGCGGAGAGCGCCGCGGTGAGCGGCTCCACCGCCGGCTCCTCGACGTCGAGCGCGAGGCGCACGGGCACGAGGTCGCCGCGGGCGCGCTCCCGCTCGTGCACGATGCTCAGGATGTTGGCCCCGAAGCGCGCGACGATGCCGAGCACGAGGCCGAGCTGGCCCGGCTGGTCGCGCAGCTCCACGAGGTATTCGACCTTCATCGGAGGATCGCCTCCAGGGCTTCGAGCGTGGGATCGATCACGCGGGGTTCGGGCTTCCAAGCCGCCGCGTCCTTGAGGCCGTGTCCCGTCGCGACGAGAACGACCGATTCGTCCGCGGCGATCGCGCCCTGGGCCGCGAGCTTCCGCCAACCGGCAAGCGGCGCCGCGGAGGAGGGCTCGACGAAAAGGCCTTCGCGCGCCGCGAGGTCGCGCTGCGCCGCGAGGATCTCGTCGTCGGTCACCGTGAGCACCGCTCCCTTCGATTCGCGGAAGGCGGCCATCGCCTTCGTCGCGTTCACGGGATCGCCGATGCGGATCGCGGTCGCGACGGTCTCGGGCTTCGCGACGGCCGTGACCTCGGAAGCGCCCGCGGCGATCGCCCGCGCGATCGGGGCGGCGCCCTCGGCCTGCACGCCGACGAGGCGCGGGAGGCGGTCGATCATGTGGAGCGCCTTCAGCTCCTTGAGCGCCTTCCAGGCGGCGCTCACGTTCCCCGCATTGCCGACGGGGAACACCATGACGTCGGGCACGTTCCAGCCCATTGCCTCCACGACCTCGAAGGCGAGCGTCTTCTGGCCCTCGAGCCGGAGCGGATTGAGCGAGTTGACGAGGTACACGTCGCCCTTCGCCGCGAGGGCGGATACCATGCCCATCGCGTCGTCGAAGCTTCCGCGCACCGTCACGAGGCGCGCGCCGTGCGCGACCGCCTGCGCCACCTTGCCTTGCGCGACCTTGCCTTCGGGGAGGAGCACGATGCAGTTCAGCCCGGCGCGCGCGGCGTAGGCGGCCGCGGAGGCGCTCGTGTTGCCGGTGCTCGCGCACACGACGGCCTTCGCGCCCAACGCCTTCGCCCACGTCAGGCCGAGCGTCATTCCGCGGTCCTTGAACGACCCCGTCGGGTTCGCGCCCTCGAGCTTGACGGCGACCTTGTTTCCGCCTTCCTTCGATAGCGGCACGAGCGGCGTGGCGCCCTCGTTCAGCGTGACCCAGGGCGCGGCGTCCGGGAACGGCAGCATGGACGAGTAGCGCCACACGCCGCGGCCGGAAAGGAGCGACGGCTCGATCCACCACGCGCCGCGCGCCTCCAGGAGGCCGCCGCAGTCGCAGACGTAGCGCGTGAGCGTGACGGCGTGGACGCGGGCGCATTGCAGGCAGTGGAGCGCGAGGTCATGGGGCGGCAACGGGGAGCACCTCCCGCGCGGGCGGCGCCGCGAAGGCGTCGGCCGGGACGCCCGCTTCGCGGTACACGTCCGCGAGCGCCCTCGCGACCGATTCAGCCTGCGTCTTGAAGTCGCAGACGGCGAACATGGAGGGGCCCGACCCCGAGATGGCGAACCCGTGCGCGCCCGACGCGAGCGCGGCGGCGCGCGCCTCGGCGTGCCGGGGAATGAACGCCGCGCGGTGCGGCGCCGCGAGCGCGTCGTCCATCGCCGCGCCGAGCGCGACGACGTCGCCGCGGTGGCACGCGTCCACGACGCGCGCGACGCGCGCCATGTTCGCGACGACGGCCTCCATCGGGACGCTGCGCGGCACGACGGCGCGCATGCGGCGCGTTTCGAGCTTGACATGCGGCCGGACGACCGCGAGGTAAAGCGTCTGGGGCGGCTCGACGCGCACGACGTCGTCGCGGCCGGGGCAGACGAGCGCGAGCCCGCCGAAGAGCGCCGCCGAGACGTCGTCGCGGTGCGACCCGGAGACGGCGGCCTCGCCCGCGGCGGCTGCGGCGAGGAGGTCGGCGGCGCCGATCGCGTGGCGCTTGCCGTACGCAGCGAGAAAGGCCTTCGCGGCCGCGGCGGAGGAGGACGCCGAGGAGCCGAGGCCCGACCCGGGCGGCACGCCCTTCTCGACATGCACGTGGAGCGCGTCCTTCACGCCGAAGCGCCGGCGCAGGTGCTCGACCGCGACGGCCGCGCAGTTGCGGCGCCAGTCCGCGGGGATGTCCGCCGCGCCGATCCCGGACACGGTCACGCGGTCCTCGGCCGCCTCGGCGAGGCGCACGCTGTCGCCGCGGATCGCGAGCGCGAGGCTCATGACGTCGAAGCCGGGCCCGAAGTTGCCGACGGTCCCGGGAGCGTGCCCGGTCGCTTCCATGAGGAGAGCGGGTCACGACTGGTCGGGGTCGGGCTTCAAGATGTCGGAACGGGCGGCGCCTCGGGGGCCAAGGGAAGCTCCACATCCGCCGCGAGCAGGTAGAACTCCGCAAGCCCCGAGATGCCGCCGCCCGCGCCCGTCGCGTGGAACGTGTAGTCGCCGGGCCCTCGCGCGTCGGGACCCGTCGTTTCCCCCCAATGGCAGATGGGCTGGAGCGCGATGAAAACATCCGTGCACGGCTCCACGCCCTGAGGGCCCGTGACGGCGAAGGCATTCGCCGACGCAAGGACCGGCGCGTAGATGCCGACGAGCGCGCGCTCGATCGAGAGGTCGCGCATCGAGGCCACGTTGGCGCGCACGCCCCACCCGTCCTCGTACGCGTGCGCGCTCGCCGCCGAGCGGAACTCCGAGGAGGTGAGGAGGTACGCTTCGACGCCGCTCGTGATGCCGAGGATCTCGACGCCCTCGCCGCCCTGGAGGCGCCAGGCGAAGCGCTCGATGTCGCCCGCGGCGAAGAGGAGGAGGACGCGCTCGCCGACGATCGTGACGGGGGACCGGGGGTCGTTGAATCCGCTTCCCACGCCGACGCCTTGCCAATGGAAATCGCCGCGGTTTAGCGCGTCGTGCCGGACGGCGCCGAATCCCGCGTCGACGGCGACGCCATGCTGGCCGGGGAAGCCCGCATACGTGTTGGTGGACTGCCAGGAGCCATTGCCCGCGTAGCCGAAGGAAGCGGCGCCCACGGGCCCCCCCTTGCCCCACACGGAAGCCTCTCCGACGACCTCGGTGCCCGGCGTCGACAGGCGGATCGCGACCCAGCCCGGGCCCGCGAATTCGCCGCTCGCGAGCGTCGGGAGATCAGGGTCGTGGATCGCGAACGCAGGCGCGGCGAGGGCAGCGACAAGACAGAGGGCGAGCGCGGTGGAGCGGAGCATGGCGGAAGGCCTCCCGGCCTCAGGACGAAGGGCGGGGTCTTGGTCTTGCCGCGCAGCGTTCGGCGGCGGACCCGCGTGGGTACGGGTCAGCCCGGAAGCCGCACGTCGCCGAACGGGCACGTCTCCTCATCAGGTTGGCACGGCGCCGGCGTGGCCGCCCAGCCATGGAGCGCGTCCGCGCGGGGGGATACAGAAGGGGAAGGCCGTCTCAGCTCTCGATGCGCGGCGCGAGCAGGTACGTGACGTGCCCGTTGCCGCCCGCGATGTCGAACTCCATCCGCACGGGGTAGTCCGACCCGAGGTTGAGGTGCACGCCCTCGGACCCCTTCGCGGCCTTGACCATGTTGGAGAAGTAGTCGAGCGAGAAGAGCGACTTCACGCGCTCGTTCGTCTTGAGCTCCGGGAGCGTGGCCTTGTCGAGCTTGAGGTTCACCGTGTCGGTGTCGCCCTCCGCGAGAAGCTCGAAATGGTCCTTGTCCGCGATGAGCGCCACGTGGTCCGAAACGGCCTCCGAGGCGCGGATGCCGCGCTCGAGCTCGGAGGCGGCGACCGTGACCTGGCAGGGAAGATCGAGCTTCGGGACCTTCGGGTCCGTCATGCCCGAGGTGTCGACGAGCGACATGCGCCGCACGAGGTTGCCGATCTTGAGAACGAGGCGGTGGTTGTCCGCGTCGTACGTGACGTCGACGATGTCGTCCGAGGCGGCGAGCTTCAGCACCTCCTTGAACTTGTCCATGTCGATGCCGATCTCCATCTTGTCGGCCTCGAACTTCTCGAAGGCCGACTTGCGGATGGTGAGCTCGACCATCGCCACGTGCGCGGGGTCCACGGCCTTCAGGGAGATCCCGTCGGCGCTGATGTGGAACTTGGCCTCGTCCACCAGGGTCGAGGTGGCGTCGATGACGTTCTTCAGAACGTCGGCCTTCACGCGCGCGTGGAGCATGGACGCTTGAACGGGGGGCACGTTTTAAAAGCTTCTCCCAAGCGATCAGCCAGCCCCCGAAAAACCCCTCGAACACTTGCCGAAACGGACCCTTGTTTCCGATGGAGATCGGGCACCTTGAAGCGTCGCGGCGGCCGTCCCCGGCCATGCGCGTCGCGCTCGCCTGGGCGGGAGGTCTCGGAAGCGTCCTCGCGCTCGACGCGCTCCTCGACGCCGGCCACGACGTGACGCTCGTGAACGTCGTCGACGCGGCCTCGCGGCGCGACCCCGCGCGCGGCGCGCCCGACTTCCTTCTCGACGCGCAGATGGCGCTCACGGGCGCGCGCTTCGCGCAGACGCGGTTCGACGGCGGCGTGCAGGCAAAGTCTCGCGAACCCCCCGCGTTCGCGCCCGTGGTCGCGCTCGCCGCGCGCGCGTCGGGCGCGGAAGCGCTCGCTGTCGGCGGCGCGCTCGACGGAGCGTGGACGCGCGCCGCCCACGCCGCGGGGCTTGAACCGCTCGCGCCCGTCGCGGGCCTCGACGCGGCAAGCGCCCTCGCGCGCGCTCGTGAACGAGGACACCGAGCGTTCACGGTCGCGGTCGCGCAGCGCGCGGACGCGGCGCGCCTCGGCCGGTTCGTCGACGAGACGGATGGCGCGCCGCGGGCGGGCGACCGCACGCTCGTCGTCGCGAGCCCCCGATTCGCGCGGCGGCTCGACGTCGCGGCGGGCGAGGCGCGCGAGCACGGCGACGGGATGGCGCTCGACGTGACCTTGCGGGGATGCTGATCGGATCGGCGCCCGAAACCCGGATGCCCGTCGACGTGCCGGCCGTGCCCAGGACGAACTCTTGTGTCAACGATGGCGGCGGTAGGTTCGCGTCGCAAAATTCCGGGCCCGATCGAGCAACATCGAGGATGCTTGAGCGCGCGATCTGCAGCGCGATCGAAGGAGTCGGCGAGCCACCGAGCCCGGCCGCATCGACGGCCGGGTGTCAACGATCGTGCACGCGCAATTCCTCAAGCGGCACAATATCGTATCCCTCGATCGCGAACACGGGCGTTTCCCAGCTCATGTCGATCGCAACGGGCACCCCGAGAATCTTCGTGTCGTCTTCCGCGAAGCATCCCTGGTCTCGCAGGTGGCGCTCGCCCACGTCGCTCAGCACGACGCGCCGGATGCCGCGCCCGCTCGCCCAGCGCGAGCGGATTGCCTGTTCGACCTGGCCCCTGAGATGGCCCGCCTTGTCCTCCTCCTGGACGCTGCGGGCCGAGGATTTCTGCGCGTGCGCCTCCGTGGTGAGGCCGCGGAGGGTTTCGCGCAACTGGTCGCAGATCTCGCGATGGAGGTCCGCCATCTCATCGAACGGCTCGCGCGTCTCGAGCGTCGGCGCCGAGCGCGCCATGAACGCAATGAGTCGCAACTGGTTCTCGGCGAGGTCGAGGAATGATTCGAGGATGAAACGCTCGCCCTCGCGCAGGAACCGCTCATCGAGCGCGCGGTTCCCTCGGGTGCGCGCCCAATCCTCGGCGGCGCGCACCCG
>Ga0247717_1000185_pt1 | contig 19778 bp, 15 predicted proteins | sample 24E_NmetaG_FD_189047 | JGI IMG/M metagenome (GOLD analysis project Ga0247717, IMG submission 189047) | Soil microbial communities from hillslope of Landscape Evolution Observatory, University of Arizona, Oracle, AZ, United States - 2-4-E_N | ecosystem: Engineered > Artificial ecosystem >... | reverse complement strand
GGGCCAGGCCGCGCGCGAGCGCGAGGATGACCACCGGGATCGCGCTCCAGAGCGCGCCCTCCGCGTCGCCGACCGCGACCATGCGGTAGGCGGTCGCGGCGCCTGCGCCGACGCCGCCGAGCCAGAGCGCGGCGTACGCGGCCACGTCGCCCCGCCGGATCGCGGCGGGCGCGAGGCCCGCGACCATCGCGCCCCAGGCGAACGAGAGCGCGGCGATCTGGAAGGAGCCGAACGCGAGAAGGTCGCGCACGGCGGGCGCCTCCCCGGCGGCGCCGAGGGGCGCGGTGTGCTCGGGCTCGAGCAGCATGGGTTGCGCGGCGAGCCAGAGCCCGTAGGCGGCGATTGCGATGCCGAGCACGATGACGACGGAAGCGGCGACGTTGCGGGTCTCCATGCGCATCGCGGCCCCACGCCCGGTGGGGTGCAAGAGGATGGCGGCTCGGCGCCCCGCGTCCCGACGCGTGACGCACCGATAGTGCACGGAACAGGATTCGAACCTGTGAACGCCTTCGCGACTAGACCCTGAATCTAGCACCTTTGGCCAGGCTTGGTTATCCGTGCGTGGGGATGCGGCTACCTCGCTCCCCCGTCATAAGAGTGTCGGGGTCCCCGTCAGAGCGCGAGCCACACGGCCGTCGCGCCCGGGAGCGTGAGCGCGCCGCCCGGGAGGGGCGCGGGGACGCCGTCCACCGCGACGGGGCCCTCCGCGAAGCGCACGCCGTTCACCGCGGTGTCCGTCGCGTCGGGCGCGCTCGCGCCGAGCCACCACGCGGTCGCGATCGCGGGGAGCGAGCGCACGGACGAGGTGAGGCCCACCGTGACCGGCGCGTCGTTACGGTTCACGATGAGGAGCTTCACGCTCCCGTCGGGCGCGCGGTACGCGTGCGCCGCCACCTTCGGGTCGCCCGACGCCGTGGCGTTCAGCACCGCGGCGCCCGCGGCGTGTCGCGCGTGGAGCCAGTACGCGTAGTACATCGGCCGGACGTCCTCGCTCGGCATGTCGATGAGCGCGAGGCCGTGGCCGGGGTTCGCGCTGAACAGGAACTGGAAGATGCCGGTGAAGCCCTGGCGCGCAAAGCGGCCCACGACGTCGCTCGCCCAGAGCGCGCCCGCGTGCGTCGTGCCGACGCCCTTCCCGGCCTTGATGCCCGAATCGGGGCCGAGCTCGGTCACCCACAATTCCGCCTCGGGCGCGTGGCGATCGCGCAGGACGCGCGTGTAGGCGCCCGCGTCGTCGACGTACGAGAGGCCGGCGGGCGGCCAGTCGGTGACGCGCTCCTGCAGAAGGTGCGCGCGCGTGAGCGTCGCGGAGGACGAGTTGCGGGTCTGCTCCGAGTCGAGCGGGTAGTAGTGCCACGTGACCGCGTCCACGGTGTCGCCGTTGCGCTCGAGGAACGGCGTCATCCAGTCCGCGCGGCCGCGGATGCCCGTGACCGCCGCGGGCGTCATGACCTCCGGACCCGCGAACCTCGCGCGGGGGTCGACCTCCGCGATCGCGGCCGCGAAGCGCTCGGAGTCGCGCGCGTGGCTCTCGGGCGTCCGGTTCCAGCTCGTCGCCTTGTAGTCGGGCTCGTTGCCGAGCTGCCACCACTCGATGCGGCGTCCGTTCGCGAGGTTCCACTCGGCCATGTCCGCGGCCATGGCGGGGGTGCCGCGCTTCAGGTTCACCTCGATGAGTGGCTTCGCGCCGACCGCGTCGCAGAGGTCGAGGAACGCTTCGAGACGGTCCGCGGAGAGCACCCATCGCGAGCCCTCGGGCGCCTTCTTCACGGTGTTCGTCGGGTCCCAATGGTAATCCTGGCCCGAATGTCCCGCGGGGAACCGGAGATAGGCGGGTTGCATCGCCGCGAGGTACGCGACCCACGTCGGATCGGGCGTCGGGTCGAAAAGCTGCGGCGACCAGTCCGCGATGCTCGTCGCGAGGAAGCGCGTCGGCAGCTGCGCGAGGACGCGCGTTCCGTCGACGTGCACGTGCACGTCCACGCCCTCGGGCGGCGTCGGAGGCTCGACGGGCCGGTCGCGGCGCGGCGACGGCCACCCCGCGAAGGGGTCGCCGAAGGCGGGCGGGCCGTTCCCGCCCGTCGTCGCGCCCGGCGGGTCCCCCGCCTGCGGACGCGCGACGCAACCGGCGAGAAGGAGCGCGGCAACGACGAGGAGCGTGGGGACAACGCGGGCCACGCTCGTCGGCGGTGGGGGCCGCGCATTGCGCCTTCTGGTACGACCGCGAAACCTTCATCCCCGACACCCGCCCTTGCGCGCGCATGAAGCCGGGGGACCTCGTCGAGTTCAAGGAAGGTCTCTTCGGCCTCAAGGCGCCCGCGAACCTCGGCATCTTCCTTGAGCGCGTGAAGCGCAAGGGATCCTTCCACGTCATCCTCTTCACGACGAAGGGCCGGCAGGAGATCCGCCCCGAGAACGTGACCGCCCGCAAGCTCAGCGCCCGCGTGCCGGAAGACCTGCCCGAGGCGGAGCTCGCCACGCGGCTCCGGCAGCTCATCGCGGAGTTCGGCAAGGGCAAGCTCGTGGAGGAGGTGCCCGTGAGCGCATCGGGCGAGCTGACGGACCGCGACATCTGGTTCGCCGTCGCGGACGAGCCCGAGCCGCTTTCGCCCGAGGCCATCGCCGCGAAGCACTTCCGCGTCCAGGAGCCCTCGCGCGGGCAGCTCAAGGCGGTGAAGAGCGCGCTCGAGTCCTGCCTGAGGCCCGGCGTCGGCTACTTCGAGCGCGTCGCGGGACGCGCGGAGCTCTGGCGCCCGATCGCCCGCGCGGAGCACAAGGCGATCACGCGAGAGATCGAAGGCCTCCGTTCGCTCAGGAAGCGCCTCATCGTCGCGGAGGAGGTCATCGACGAGACCGACAAGTGGGCGCGCCCGAAGACCGTGTACCGCGGCATTCCGCTCGCCGACCTCCAGCTCACGGACGACGACCGCGCGCGTCTCCAGTTCCTGAAGCGGGTCTACGCCTCGTTCATCCTCCACGACCGCGATACGGGCGAGGTCGGCCTCGCCGGCACGCACGTGACCACGATCGACGGCTACAGCCTCTGGAACGACGCGCGGTGGCTCGCGCTCGATTGGACCGGCGCGCAGGGGGTCTCGAACTCGAGCGTGTTCTGCGAGTTCCTCGTGGATCTCGGCCTCATGACGCAGAAGGAGGTCATCGAGCTCATCGCGGCGCGGCGCGTCCTGAACGAGATGTACTTCGACCTCGCGACGCCGCCCGAGATCGAGCGCGCCGCGGCCCGCTTCGAGGATTCGATTCCGGCCGAAACCCTCGCGCGCCGCGAGGACCTCCGCGCGCTGCCCTCGTGGACGATCGACCCCGCGGACGCGAAGGACCACGACGACGCCGTTTCGTACCGCAGGAACCCCGACGGCACGCACACGCTCTGGGTCCACATCGCGGACGTCGCGGAGTTTGTCGCCAAGGATTCCGCCCTCGACGGGCACGCGCGCAAGCGCGGAACGAGCGTGTACCTCCCGATCGGCGTCCTGCCGATGCTCCCCTCGCGCCTTTCGGACGACCTCTGCTCGCTGAACGCGAACGTCGACCGCCTCGCAATGACCGTCATCCTCGAATACGACGCCTCGGGCGCGGTCGTCTCCGAGCGCGCGGTCGAATCCGTGATCCGCGTCGCCGAGAACATCTCCTACGGGGAGGTCGACGACGCGATCGCGCGGGGCGACGAGCCCTATGCGTCGATGGAGGCGTTCGCGCGGCTCGTCGGGGCGCGCCGCCGCGGCCTCTCGCTCGAGACGAACGAGCGCAAGATCCGCCTCACGGACAGCGAGGTCCACGCGATCGAGCGGCAGGGGACGGCCGCGACGCGCATGATCGAGGTGTTCATGGTCGCCGCGAACGAGGCCGTTGCGCGCATGCTCACCGCCCGCGCCGTCCCGCTCCCCTATCGCTGCCATCCCATTCCCGATCGCGCGGGGGTCGACCGCTTCAACGCGCAGATGCGGACGATGGAGATGCCCGTCGCGATCGAGCTTCCGCCGCCGGAATCCGACGCGGGCCTCGCCGCGGGGGGCGCCCCCGCCGTCGTCGAGGACGAGGCGCCGAGCCTGCTCGAGCAGCTCAAGAAGGGCAAGCTCGAGCTCGTCGGCGGCGGGTTCCGCATGGAGCGCGAGCCCGCCCCGGAACCCGAATCCGCGATCGAGGCTCCCGACGCGCCGCCGAAGCCCGCGTGGCGCGGCCTCGCGCAGCTCGACGAGGCCGCGCGCGAGGCGTGGCTTTCGCCGTTCCGCGACGCGCTCGCGAAGGTCTCGGCCCTCGACGATCCGGAGATGCGCGAACTCGTCCACCTGAAGATGCTGGGCTCGCTCGGGCGCGCGTTCTACACGACCGCAAATCTCGGGCACTTCGGCCTCGGGTCCACGTGCTACGCTCACTTCACGTCTCCCATCCGCCGCTATCCCGACACGGTCGTGCACCGCCAGCTCAAGGCGATCCTGCGCGGGGAAGCGCCGCCGCACGGATTCGACGAGGTCGAGTCCATCTGCGAGCACGCCTCCGCGCAGGGCGCCGCGGCCGAGGCGCTCGAGCGCGGCCTCGTGAACGCCTCGATGGTGTTCGCCTCGCGCACGTCACGGTGGTCCGGCACGCTCAAGGGTCGCGTGAGCGGCATCACAAAGGGCGGCGTGTTCCTGACGCTCGAGGGAGGTCTCGAGGCGCGCCTCCCGACCTCCGACCTCGCGGGCGGGCCGTGGGCCGTCGACGACGCCGACAGCATGCTCTTCGCGGGTTCCGTGGACCGCCCCGAGATCGAGCGCGAGGTGAGCGCGAAGAACTGGCGCGACCTGTGGGACGAGGAGAAGGGCGAGATGGTGCGCGTCCGCCTCCGCCTCGGGGACGTGATCCCCGTCGTGCTGCGCGGCCGCGACTACGTCGAGGGGCGGGTCGCCGCGCGCGAGGCTTCGGCCGCGACGGAAGCGGACCCGGCCGCGAGCTGACCGAAGGCGGGCGCCGCGAAACCGGCCGCGAGGACGAGGAAGAAGCCCGAGACGAGCCTTAGCTGGATCTGGGTGTCTTCGGGCGCCGCCGCGAGCGCGGCGCGGACGAAGAGGAAGACCACGAGCGCGTTCGCGCCGACGACCGCGAGGTTCGCGGCGAGCGCGGAGCCCGTAAGACCCCTCGCGCGGACGTGCCACGCGAGGAGGCTCGTCGCCGCCGCGATCGTGCCGATGTTGACCGCGATCGCGACCTGGACCTGGAACCCGATCGCCGAGGCGCCCTGCATCGCGGCGACGGGGATCGTCGCGAGCGCGGCCGCAAGGAGGATGCCGCTCGCGGTGCGCCCGGCGGACGGGTCGACACCGTCGGGGCAGCGATGCTTGAGCATGCCGATGAGGAGGACGATGCCCGCGGCCATCTGCGAGGAGAGGACGACGTTGAGGCCGAGGACGTCGCCCGGGAGGAGGCGGAGGTTGAGCGCGGCGGCCGCAAGGGCCGCGATGAGGAGGAAACCTGCGGCAACGACGAAGGGGATCCACCCCGTCGTCTGCTGGGTGTCCAGCTCCTCCTTGCGGAGGGCCCGTCCGAGCGTGAAGGCGTGCAGACCGTAGAGCGCGAAGCCCCCGAAGAACCCGAGGGCGACGAGGATGCGGACGGCTTCGACCATCAAGCCGCAGACGACGGGGTCCTTCATAAAGGCCAGGGATCCGGCGACCCTCCCGCGCCCTGCCTTCCTCGCTTCGATGCTCGTCCGAGAGCCCTTAACTAACCCCCGGGCGAGTCTGGGGTGTGCCCGCGGGACCCGGGTCGCTTCCCTGACCCTGCCTGCCTACCTCCCTTGCCTCGAGTCCCGGGTCCCTGCGGCGTCACACTCATGTTCCTTCCCGGGATGGGACGCCGCGTCCCGTGGCCCGGTCGCCCCCGGTCCCGGTCCCGGTCCCGGTCCCGGACCCGACGCCCGGCACCCGACGCCCGGCACCCGGCACCCGGCACCCGGTCCCGGCTCCCGGTCCCGGTCCCGGTCCCGGTCCCGGACCCGACGCCCGGCACCCGACGCCCGGCACCCGGCACCCGGTCCCGGCTCCCGGTCCCGGCACCGGTCCCGACGCCCGGCTCCCGGTCCCGGTCCCGACGCCCGGGTCCCGGTCCCGGTCCCGACGCCCGGCTCCCGGTCCCGGTCCCGACGCCCGGCTCCCGGTCCCGGTCCCGACGCCCGGCTCCCGGTCCCGGCACCCGACGCCCGGCTCCCGGTCACCGTCGTCTTGTTCTCGCCAAGGTTTTTCCGTCGGGTCGCCGTCGCGGCGGTTTGTGCGGGTGGGTCTGGTCGCGCCGTATTTCTCGCCCCACGTGGGCGGCGTGGAATCGCACGTGGAGTCGGTCGCGACGGAGCTCGCGCGCCGGGGCCGCGCGGTGACGGTGCTGACGAGCCGTCTTGCGGGGACCGCGCCGCGGGAGCGCCGGGACGGCTTCGACGTCGTCCGCCTTCCGATGCGCGCGAACGTGTGGACGACGCCCGTCCTCGCGGGCGTGGGCGAGGCGCTCGCTTCGGGGGGCTTCGATGTCGTGCACACCCATTCGCCTCCCCCGGTCACGGCGTGGCAGGCCTCGCGGGCGACGCGCCGGCTCGGGCTTCCGCACGTGCTTACGCATCATTGCGATCTCGAGATCAACGCCTTCTACGGCCCGCTCGTCGTCGAGGTGTTCAGGCGGACCCTCGGCCGCTCGACGGTCGCGTTGGCGGACGCGGTGGTGGCGACGACGCGCACGTACGCGGCGACCTCGCGCTCGCTCTGGAGGCATCCGGACGTCGAGGTGGTCCCGAATCCCGTGGATCCGGAGCGCTTCCGGCCGGGCCTCGACGGCCGCGGCCCGCGCGAGCGGCACGGCCTCGGCGACCGTCGGGTCGCGCTCTTCGTGGGTCGCCTCACGCACCACAAGGGCGTGGACACGTTTGTGCGGGCGGCGGCGCATACCCCCGCGGACGTCGCGCACGTCGTCGTCGGGGACGGCCCCGAGCGCGCGCGTCTCGAGCGCCTCGCGCGCGATGCGCCGGGCAAGGTCGTCTTCGCGGGCCGGATCCGACACGACGATCTTCCGTCCTACTACGCGGCGGCGGACGTGGGCGTGCTCCCGTCGACGTCGCGCCTCGAGGCCTTCGGCATCGCCGCGCTCGAGGCGCAGGCGTGCGGCAAGCCGGTCGTGGTGAGCCGCATCCCGGGCGTCCACGAGGTGGTCGAGGACGGCGTCACGGGCCTTCTCGCGGAGCCGCTCGACGCGCGGGACCTCGGACGGGCGATCACGGATCTCGTCTCGGACCGCGAACGCGCGCGGGCGATCGGCGAGGCGGCGCGGGCGCGCATCCTCGCGAACTTCACGATCGGGGCCGTGGTGGACGGGCTCGAAGCTGTCTACGCGCGCGTGCTCAAGGCGCGCGGCGCCTGAGCGCGAGCGCGGCGAGCGCGAGGACCGCGAGGGCGGATGCGACGCCGGGCACGGGCAGGCGCTGGACGAGCAGGTCGAAGGCGCCGGGCGTCGGCACGACGCTCGCCGAGATCTCGCGGTTCATCCCGAACTCGGCCCCGGTCGTGTTGACGCGGATCGTGAGCTCCTGCGTCGTCTCGGAGACGAACTGGATCTCCAGGATCTCGTCGCGGCCTTCGCCGACGACGACCTGCTGGAGGTGCGTCTTCCCGCCCGGGAGCCCTTCGACCTCGACGCGCACGCCGAGGGCGAGGCCGGAATCTTCCACCGCGTCGTGGTTCGTCGCGAAGTTGCGGATGTGGATCCGCAGGACGCCCTGCTCGAGCGGGTGCAGCGGGGGAATGGGCTCGAGGGTCACGTCGTAGCCGCGCTCGGCGGTCGCGAGACCGTAGAACCGGTTGTCGTTGCCGGTGAAGATGGCGACGAGGGAGTAGGGGTTCGTGCCCTCCTCGGCCCGGACGTCGTTCGCCTGGACCGTCGCCTTGCGGACCGTGGGGGAGCCGGCCGTGGGCGGGCCGAACTCCGCGCTCGCGAACACCTCCGTGCCGCCGGCCTTGAGGAGCAGGAGCTGGCCGCGGCGGCTCGCCTCCGCGGGCGTCGAGGCGGCGTCGCGGTCGGTGGCGGTGATCTCGAGGGTGCCGAGCTCGCGCACCTCGCCGCCGTTCACGCCGCGCGCGACGAGCTCGACGGCGGTGATGTTCACGGCGTGGCTCGTGACCGGGAGCACGACGACCGCATTGCCGACGGTGCTGTTCGAGCCCTTGAGGTGGCCCTCGACGATCACGAGGCCCGAGCGCGCGCCTTCCAGGATCGCGCCCGGGTCGATCGTCGCCTCGATGCGCCCGAAGGCGTCGGTCACGCCCTGCTTGAGCACCGTCGCCTTGCGCGCCGCGCCGGCCACGATGACCGCGTCCGCGTGCGCCTCGCCGAACGCGAAGACGACGTTCAGCTTGCGCGAGGGATCGACGGGCGTCGGGTAGAGCGGGGTGAGGTTGTGGCCGCTCACCTCGGTGAATTCGGGGAGGCGCGCGGCGGGGAAGTCCATGCCCTGCAGATTCGCGAAGGCGCTCGAGACGCGGACGCCGTGCGTCGCGCTCGCGACGGTCTGGCGCACGCCGAGCACGGGGTCGGACGGGACGTGGACGACCTCGAAAACGATCGGATAGGAGCCCGAAGGGGGCAGCGGTCGCGTGGAGCGGACGCCCGGCACGACGCGCTCGCCGTCGAGGTCGAATTCGGCCTTGAAGAGGCTCGCGGAGATCTTCGTGAGCTTCGCGGGGATGACGCCGACGCCCGCGGGGCCCTCGATGCGCGCGCGGAGGAGGTACGCGCCGGTCACGGGCGCGATGGGCCGGCCGTTCCCGTCCTGGATCTCCACGAACGCCGTGAGATTCAGGCCCCAGTCGTTCGCGACGCCCGGCGCCTGGTGGGGGCGGCCGTCGTACGGGTTGTCGTAGACGCCCGTGTAGCCCGCGGGAAGCGGGGGCGCGTTCGAGGCCGCAAGCGCGTCGCCCATCGTGTCGCGCTCGTCCTTCCAGGCCTCGGGGCCGTAGTGAGACTCGAGGCTCTTGACGACGGGCACGAGCGACGCGGCGGTCGTGACGGGGGCGAGCGCGGGGAGGACGGTCGCGAGAAGGGCGATCGAGAGGGCGAGCGTCCTGAGGCGCATCCGCCCGGAAAGCGGACGGCCGATTTATAAGGCTTCGCCGCTCGGCGGACCGCTACGGGAGAAGGTCGTGGCCGGCGGCGCGGAAGCCGTCCTGCGCGGGGGCGGGCCACGCAAGCCCGTTCGGGGTCGGCAGGCACGCGGCGTCGTGGAGCGTCACGGACGTGGCGCCGACGATCCAGGCCCGGCATTGGTCCACGTCCCCGCGCTCGCGCATCGACCATCCGCCCGCCGCGCCCGCCGCGCCCGGGGCGGCAAGCGCGTAGTGGCTCTCGCGGCTGCGGTCCCGGTCGTCGCCCAGATGATGGGCCACGCGGCGGGTCGAGTTCGTGACGAGGATCTCCTGCGAGACGTCCGTCGTGAGGACGCGGAGGGAGATTTTCGCATGGCGCTCGGTCGTGTGCGAGTGCCAGTCGTACCGCGCGTCGCCGCTTTCGTCCCTGCCCCAGTCGTCGGTGGTCGTCTGGCGCGCGCGCACGTCGAGCGAGGCGGCGGGGACCCCCCACGAGACGTTGCGCCACTCGGTCGATTGGCGGTGGTGCGTCTCGACCGTCTTGTTGCGGTGGGTCCATCCGTTCGACGCCGCGCCGCTTTCCACGGAGGGCTCTGGAACGACGTCGAGGGGTTCCTCGGCGGCGGCGAGGCCAGGCGACGACGCGAGGAGCGCAAGGACGAGGACGAGCGCGCGACGGGACATCGCCCGGCAAGGGTCCGCGGCCGGGATAACGTTGGTGTAACCCCGCGGCGTGACACGTCACACGGAGCGGAGGCGCTGCTCGAGGCGCGCGCTCACGAGCGCGACCGCGACCTCGCCGCGCGTGCGCTCGACGAGGCTGCGCGCCACGTCCTGCTTGCGGCGGACCTCGACGAGCGCGCCGGGGTAGTCGAACCGCAGCAGGGTGTCGAGGACCTCCTCCATCATCGCGAGATGGCGCGCGGCGCGCTTCTCGTCCGCCGCGACGACGTCCGCGAGCGCGAGCCGCCGCAGCTCGCCCACGACGTCGCCGAGGCCGAGCACGTACGCCTGCGGCGTCACGGGGAGGTCGCGCGGGCGCGGAAGCGGGCGATCCTTCGCGATGGCGACGACCATCGCCGCCTCCGCGACCTCCTGCTGCGCGTTCTCCGTGAAACCGGCCGCGGCGAGCTCCATGTGGCCCTCGACCGCGTCCGCGAGCCGGCGACCCGAAGCGAGCGCCTCCGCAAGCGCCGCGTCGGCGTCCTCGCCGCGCTGCACCGCGCGGATCGCCGCGCCCGACAGACGGACGGTCTCGCGCGAGAGCGCGATCGCGCGCTCGCGGGCCGCGTCCTTCGCGTCGAGGTCCCGGATGAGGTCGTCCGCGATCGCGCTCAGGTTCGCGAGGCTCCCGGAGGGCACGCGGGGCGATCGCCAGGGAGGCGGTTAACTTTAACGTCGGGGGGACGTTCGCCCGCGCATGAGGGTCCTGGTCTCCGATCCCCTCGCGAAGGAAGGCGTGGACGCCCTGCGCGCGGCGGGTCACGACGTCGAGGAGAAGAAGCTCTCGCCCGAGGAGCTCGTCGCCGCGATCGGCGATTACGAGGCGCTCGTGATCCGGAGCGAGACGAAGGTGACGCGCGCCGTCCTCGAGGCCGCGCAGCGGCTCAAGGTCGTCGGCCGCGCGGGCGTCGGCGTCGACAACGTCGACCTCGCCGCCGCGAAGGAGCGCGGCGTCGCCGTCGTGAACGCGCCCCTCGCCGCGACGAACGCGGTCGCGGAGCTCACGATCGGCCGCATGCTCGACCTCGCGCGCCACCTCGCGCCCTCGGATGCCTCGATGCGCCAGGGCGAGTGGCAGAAGAAGGCCTTCATGGGCTCCGAACTCTCGGGCAAGACGCTCGGCCTCGTCGGCGTCGGCCGCATCGGGAGCCGTGTGGCCGAGATCGCGAAGGCGTTCGGCATGCGCGTCGTCTTCTACGATCCCTACGTCCCCGAGGGCCGCGGCCCCGGCGACCGCTTCACGCGCGTCGAGGACCTCGTCGCGCGCGCGGATTACGTCAGCCTGCACGTCCCGCTCACGCCCGAGACGAAGCACCTCGTGAACGCGAAGCTCCTCGCCCAGTTCAGGAAGGGCGCGCGCCTCCTCAACATGTCGCGCGGCGGCATCGTGGACGAAAACGCGCTCGCGGAGGCCGTGAAGAGCGGCCACCTCGCGGGCGCCGCGCTCGACGTCTTCGAGACCGAGCCGCTCCCGAAGGACTCGCCGCTCCTCGGGATCCGCGAGATCCGCCTCGCGCCGCACGTCGGCGCCTCGACGCGCGAGGCGCAGGACCGCGCGGGCCGCGACGTCGCGGAGCAGGTCAACAAGGTCCTCGCGGGCGAGAAGCCCGACTTCCGCGTCGCGTGATCCGATGCCGCGCGCCCTCGAGATCCTCGCGGCGCCCGCGCCGATCCCGCTCGCGAAGGGGCAGGAGATCCCCGCGCGCACGTTCTACGGCCAGTATTTGGGCCTGCGCGAGACGATGCGCCAGCCCGGCGAAACGGGCCTCCGCTTCGTGGGCCCGAAGGGCACGGTGCTCGTGCTCGTCGCGACGGCCACGCTCACGCACTCGACCGACGTGAAGGCGACCATCCTCGTCGACGACGCCGAGACGCTCCGCCGCGCGCTCACCGCGAAGCGGTACCGCGTGCACGACACCTCGCCCCTCGAAGGCCACCGCCGCTTCCTCGCGGTCGACCCGAGCGGCAACCGCGTGGAGATCCGCCAGAAGGTGGCGTGATGTTCGCTGCGGGCGACGACGTGCTCGTGCGCGCGACCGGCGAGCGCGGCACCGTCGTCCTCGCGCTCGATGCCGCGGGCACGCTCCTCGTCGCGGTCGGCGACGAGACGCTCGCCTTCGCGGCCGGCGACCTCGAGCGCCCGTGGGCCCGCCAAGCGCGCTGTTGTTAGCGAGCCAGCGGAGCGAGCGGAGACGAGGTCCGCACGCGCGGCCCGGTTGCGCCGCGCGCTCGCCGGCGACGCAATCCACGGTTTCGTCGGCGGGCCGCTAGACCAGCCTGCCGACCCAGTCGCAGTCCGAGACGCGCTCCGTGACCGTCGATCCGTCGGGGCGCTCGAACGTGACGTCGCGCGGGCCAAAGCAAACCTCGAAGCCGCCCATGGACGTTCCCTGCGGAAAGAACAGGTAGTCGGTCATGAACATGTGACCGGCGCCGGATCCGCTCGGCGGGATCAGGATCGGGTCGCTGCCGCGGATCCAGTTCGGGTTCCGCGTCAGGTCGGAGACGCAGAGCGTCGTGGGCGGCGCGGTGGCGAGGCACGGCGAGCCGTTCGTCTGCGGAAGTCCCTGGTGGCCGAAGCGGAACACGCCGGCCGGGCCCCAGTCGGTCTCCGGCGTGAGGAGGAATCCGAGCGGCCCGACGGCTTTCCCGCTGATCGGCACCCATTCGCCATGATGGTCATAGTAGTCGTCGGGGCTCGGACGGTTTCCGCCTTCGTAGGCGTCCTGGGCGAGAACCCGTCCCACGTGGCCGTCGCGCGTAAAGTCCTTCCAGGCGCCGACCCGGACCTCCGGATGGAAGAAGCCGGGGGGCATCGCAATCCCGCCGTCGTACGCGAGGCCGGGCAACGGGTAGGTCTTGCGCAGCGCGCCGACGCCTCCGGTGGGGTGCGTCATCCCGGGCAGCACGTCCATCCACGCGTGCCAGTCGTCGATGTAGTCCTGGCCGCGGCCGGGCTGCGCGGCGCGGGGGCCGTTCCCGAGCTCGTGCTCGTACGGCGAGAACACGACGTCCATCGCGCCGAGCGGCGGGGCGATCGGGAGCGGCGGGACGACGCAATTGCGCGGGCACATGTTCGCGCCCGGCGTGCTGATCGCATTCACGAAGGGCGAGGCCGCCGCCTGATACAGGGTCGTGACGGGGCCCGGCGCGAGAGCCATGTACCGATCCACGTCGAGGAGCGAACCGGGGGCGATCGTGAACGGGCGCCCGTTGGCTTCGTCGGGCTTGGCGATGCCGGCGGCGAGCGTTTCGATGACGTAGGGCTCGAGGAGCGACCCGTCGAGGAAGAGGACGTTCGCGTGGGCGCCGTGGAGCTGGTTCGCCTTGCGGTTGTATTCGATGTCGTACTCGTGCGTCATCGGTCGGCGAGGATCCGTCGAGGTCGGATGGCTTCCGGGCTCGATCCACGCCAGGACCTGCTCGGAGCGCGCATGGAATTCGTTTCCGGGGGCATTCCCCGCGCCGTTTCCATTCGCATCGTACAGACCTTCGATCTCGATCTCGCCGTCGCCGTCGTCGAGCCAATTGCCGTACCAAGCGGCAACGTCGTGCTGGCCCGGAAGGAGCCATGGGGCGTTGCCACCGGTGTCGCGGTGGTAGCTTGACGTGTAGGCGAGATGGCCGAGGATGGCGATGTTCTGGGTGACGACGTGCGAGGGGTCGGGGTTCGACGGGTCGTATCGGACCGCGGAGGGGTGGCTCGAGTCCCCGTAGGAGGGCGAGGGGGCGGGGGACAGGATGAACGAATCGAGGATCCGGATGCCGTGCGGCGGGTAGACGACGTTGGGGGCGGTGACGTCTACGAAACAGTTCAGGATGACTCCCGAGAGCGCCTCGTCGACGCACGTGCGCTGGATCGGAGCGGGGTTGCTTTCGTCGCGCTCGTAGACGACCTGGCCGTGCCCGCCCGCCGCGAGGGGCGAAATGAGGGCGAGAGCGGTGGCGATCGAAAGCAGGGTCTTCAACGTGGAGCCTCCCGAGGGTGGAGGAGGTCGGAGACCCTTTCAAACTTTGCCACGGATTGTCAGGGCGCGTACCGCTCGATGTAGTCGCAGTCGCTCACGAATTCCGTGACGTCGGCGCCCGCGGACTGGTACGAGAGACCCGCGTTCTCGATGCAGGCCCAGAACCCGCCCATGACGTTCCCTCGCGGGAAAAACACGAGGGCGTTGCCGCCGAAGTAGCCCTCCGAGCTCGTGGAGATGCCGAGCGAGATGGGGTCGCTGCCGGTCCGGAGGCCCAGGTCGTAGTTCGCGCACGGCGCCGGCGAGCAATTGTTCTGGGGGAGCCCGCTGCTGCTGAAAACGTGCACGCCCTCGCCCCAGTCGGTTTCGGGGATGAGGAGGATCCGCATCGGGTTTTGCGCGTTGCCTCGCGCCTGCTTCGCGATGTACTCGCCACGGCTGTCGCCGTAGTTGTTGGGCTGGGGTTGGTTGCCGCCCTGGTAGGGATTCGTGTTGTCGACGATGCCGACCCACCCGTCGCCGTTGCGGTCCTTCCAGACGCCGCTTCGGCCCTCGAGGTGGAACCATCCGGGGGGCATTCCCATGCCGCCCGATTCCCCGACGGCCGGCATGGGGTAGTTCTTCTTCAGGGGATTGACGCCGAAGTTGGGATGCGTGATGCCGGGGAGGGCGTCGACCCAGGCCCGGTAGTCCGCGACGAAATCGGCGAGGCGGCCCGACGCCCACGCGTTCGGGCCTTCGCCCAGCTCGTATTCGTACGGAGCGTACACGTCCTCGAGGACGTCGCCCGGCGGCGCGACGGGGAACGGGGGGAAGACGCAGTTGTTGGGGCAGCTCCCGGCGGAGGGGCTGCTCACTTCGCGCACGGTCGTCGCGGCCGTGGCCTGGTAGAGCGTGGTTGCGAAGCCCGGAAGCGGCGAGATGTAGTGATCGATGTCGATGCGGCTCGTGGGCTTCGCTGTGTACGGGCGGTTCGTGTTGTCGTCCGGAACGAGGATCGGGTCCGAGACGGACTCCATCGTGTAGGGTTCGAGGAGCGAGCCGTCGATGAACGCGACGTTGCCGTTCGTCGACCACAGTTGCGAGCGCGAGTCGCCGGCGGAATTGTACTTGAAGTCCGGGTCGGAGACGCCGGGTCGGCTCTCCACCTGGCTCGTGGGGTGGCTCCCGGGGTCAATGAAGGCGTAGAGATCGCCGCCGACCTTCACGAACTCGTTCGTTGGGCCGTAATGGTCGAAACTGCCCGACGTGGTCTTCACGACGACATCGAGGTCGATGTGCCCGTTGCCGTTGCGGTCCTCCCACACGCCGTACCACGCGATGAAGGACTGGACGCCCGGCAGGATCATGTCGGGAATGTCGCCTCCGGTCTCGCGCGAGGGGGAGGTGTAGCTGCGGTATCGGGTCGCGGCCCCGTTCGTGTTCTGCAGCACGGCGGACTGCGGGTCCGGGTTCGCGGGGTTGAGGTTGCGCTCGTCGAGGATGATCGGGGACGGGTGACCGTTCCCGGTGAAATCGCCCGACGGGAAGCCGGTCGGCGTGAAGATGCTGTCCAGGATGCGGACGCCCTCGGCCGGCGTCTGCCCGGTCGGTTCGCGCGGGCAATCCTGCCGTCCGAACCCGCGCGCCTCGAGGATGCACGTCTTCTCCAGGATGCCGACGCGGGCGTCGTCGAGGTCCTCGTACGTCATGTCCGTGTGCGCGGCGAGCGCGAGGGGGGAAAGAAGGACAAGGGTGACGGCGAGAACGCGGTGCATGGGACGGCCTCCGGGTCCCCAGGCGGTCTCGGACCCCATGAAGGTTGCCTTCCGTCGTCAAGCGTCGAACGCCGCGACCTCGTCACAGTCGCGGACGGTCTCGTCGAGCGCGATGCCGTCCTTCTCCATCTTCAGGACGCGCCAATCGGAGCAGACCGTGAAGCCGCCCGCGGTCGTGCCGGCCGGGAAGAGCAGGTAGTCCGTCGACATCTGGTGACCCTCTTCGGCGCCGAAGGAGGTCATCACGAGCGTGATGGGCGTCGAGCCCTGGAACCACGTGTTCTCCGTGAGGTAGTCGCATCGGCGACCCCCATGCGGCAGCGTCTCGCAGCGCGTCGGGTCCTGGCTCGGGAGCCCGGAGTCGCCGAAGAGGAAGACGCCCGCCGGACCCCACGACGCGTGGGGCGTGAGGGTGACCCGCATCGATCCCGCGCCACCGGCCACGGGCCCCGTGTTCCAGGGCACGAACTCGCCACGGCTCTCGTAGTAGCGGTGCGGGACGGGGCGGTTGCCGCCCTCGTAGGGATCGGACCCGCCCGCGCCGATGACGCCGTCCTCGTCATGGTCGCGCCACGCGCCCGACCACGCCTCGATGGCGACGAGCGTCCCCGGCGGGACGGCGAGCGCGTCGTTCGGTCCGCCCGCGAGCGGGAAGCCGCGCTTTGCGGGGTTGTACACCGTCTTCGGGAAGCCCGCGACGGGGAGGATGTCGAGCCAAGCGCCCCAGTCGGCCTGGAATTCGGCGAGGCGGCCCGAAGCCGTGTTGCCGTCGCCTTCGGCGGTCTCGCGCTCATAGCCCGGGAAGAGCAGGTCGAGCGCGGGGCCGGCCCCCTGGACCGGGAAGGGCGGCACGACGCAGTTGTTCGGACACACGGGCGTGCTCCATTCGTTCACCACCGGGGCGGCGGTGGCCTGGTAGAGGGCCGTGACGGGGCCCGGCGCCACGGCGACGTAGCGGTCCACGTCCACGCGGCTCGTCTCCGTCGTGCGATAGGGCCGGTTGTTGACGACGTCGGGGGCGAGGACGATGTCGCTCACGGTTTCGACCCGATAGGGCTCGAGGAGCGAGCCGTCGAGGATGACGACCCCGGTGTGTGTGTGGTGGAGGCGCTCCATGTCCTGTCCGGGGTCGATGTACTTGAAATCGGGCTGCGTCGCGTGGGGCTTCTGCGTCTCGGTGCCCGGCGGGTGGCTCCCCGGCTCGACGAAGCCGTAAAGGTCGCCCATCGAGGCGTGGCCGTGGCGGGCCGTCGAATCCCAGGCGACGAACTCGTTGCCCGGATTGTAGCCGACCCACGAGCCGAGGGGATACTCCAACGGTATCTGCCCCGTGGGGGCCGTCGAGGTGTTCGCGCCGCGCACGGCCTGGTCCACGATGCCGTTCCCGTTCGCGTCGCTCCAGAACCCGAACCACGCGTAGAACCAGGCGCGGCCGGGCAAGAGCACGTCCGGGACCGTTCCGTCCGTCTCGCGATGGATCGGCGACCCCGTGGAGAACGTCGGGTAGCGGGGCGGCTCATGGTTCAGGGACGAGGCTCCCGAGCGCGCAAAGGCGTCGAGCACGTGCGCGCCCTCGAGCGGGTGCGTATAGCCCGTCGGGACGGGCGCGCACGCCCCCGCCCCGGTCCCGGCCCACGTCTCCGCGATGCACGTCCGCTGGTGGGCTTCGGGGTTCGACTCGTGGACCTCCCACTTCACATGCGCGTGGTTCGCGGACGCGAGCGGGACGAGAAGCGAGAGGACGACGATGGACGCAAGGAGCTTCCTGGGCATGGGGCCTCCCCGGGAAGCAGTTCCCCATGGACGCCTTAACCGTGACGCCAATGCGTCGGATTCAGGGACCGCCGCAGCAGTCGCCGCCCGCGCCGCGCGCGGGCTTCGCGCCGAAGCTCACGTTGAGCGTCTTCGGCTTTTCGAAGGCCTCCGGGGGGAGGAGGTGCGCGTCGTGCGGGTGGCCGCACGCGCAGGCGTGCCCGCCGGCGCCGGCCGCGGCCGCGCGCCGCTGGTCGACTTCCCAGTCGGAGTCGCGCAGGAACCGGCCGTCCGCGAGCTTGAGCGGCGGGTGGTCCTCGACGCGGTGCTTCGCGCTCCACGCCTCGAGGTCGAGCATGCGCTCGACGCCGGGCTTGACGAGAAGCGCGACGCGCGACTCGCGGCGGTCGCCCTGCGGCTCGTACCCGACGAGGGGCGCGAGCGCGTTCGAGAAGTCGAGCACGTCCGCGTGCGTCGGCATGTTCGTGATGTCCATGCGCTCGCGCGAGTAGCCCACGAACACGTAGCCCTTCGACTCGATGAAGTCGGGGTCGGCGCGCCGGTCGAGCTTCGCGTACTGCTCGAGGTGCCCCTTCTCCTTCTCCATGTTCCAGCCCTTGACGAGCGTGTGCCGGCTCACGACGCGGCAGTCGAGCGACGGCAGGATGTCGAGCGTCTCCTCGAGCTTGTCCCACGCGCCCGCGCCGATCGGCACGCAGAGCTTGTTGAAGACGTCCTCGTTCGGCGCGTCCACGCTCACGTAGAGCTGTGTCGGGAGCGGGTCGAGGTCGCGCAGCACGTCGGGCCGCGAGCCGTTCGTCACGAGGAACGTCGTCATGCCGCGCCGGTGGCAGAGGCGGATGAACTCGCCGAGGTGCGGGTAGAACGTCGGCTCCCCGTTGAGCGAGATCGCGACGTGCTTCGGCATCTGCGCCTCCGCCCAGCGCGCCTCCTCCACCGTCGGGTGGCCCTTGAAGCCCGACGTGAGGCGCCGCTGCTCCGCGAGCGCGCCGTCGAGCACCGCCTGCGGGTCGTCCCACGTCGTCTTCGACGCGTTGATGTCGATGTCGAACGACTGCGAGCGCCAGCAGTAGAGGCACGTGAAGTTGCAGTAGTCCACGATGGGCGTCATCTGCAGGCATCCCCGCGACTCGATGCCGTAGAAGTCGCCCTTGTAGCAGTGCCGGCCGGAGCGGAGGTCCTCCTTCGTCCAATGGCAGAGCTTCACGCCCGTGTGCTCGCCCACCACGCCGTATCCCTGCTTCTGCAAGACGCGGGCGAGCTCCGGGCGCATGACGCTCCCCACTCGCCTGCGCACGATAAGCATTTGGTTCCCGCAGGGGCGACGGCCGGGCGTCGGGCATCGGGCTTCGGGCGCCGTGACCGGGCCCGGGTCCGGGCGTCGGGTGCCGGGACCGGGCCGCGGGCTTCGGGCGCCGGGACCGGGTGCCGGGACCGGGCGCCGGGACCGGGCGCCGGGCGTCGGGTGTCGGGACCGGGCGCCGGGACCGGGCGCCGGGCGTCGGGTGTCGGGACCGGGTGCCGGGCGCCGGGTGCCGGGCGCCGGGTGCCGGGCGTCGGGTCCGGGACCGGGACCGGGACCGGGACCGGACGCTCGCGGTGCCGAATTGCGATCACCCTCAAGCGCGCTTGAAAGTCGTCAACAACGGTTAAGTCGGGCGCCGGGGCTCGGGGCGCGGGAGACTGCCATGCGCGCGCTCGCGATCGCCCTCATCGTCGTGTTCTCGACCGTTCCCGCCCTCGCCGAGGACGAGCCCGTCCGGTTCGTCACGGTCCACTTCGCCCAGCGCGCGGGGCTCAGCGCCCCCGTCGACGTCGCGACGGACGACTTCTCGCGATGCGACGTCGTCGTCCGCAAGGGAAGCGACGGCGGCGTCATCCTCGACGCCGCGGTCGCCGCGGGCTGCCTCGAAAGCTGGACCTGGTGCCGCGACGCCGGCAACGGCCGCTTCGTGACGAGCCTCGATGGCCGCTACGGCGACGGCCGCCACGACGCGAACGGCGATCCCTGCCCCTCGGTCTTCGCGCCCGGCAAGGGCGTCGGAACCGGGCTCACGCTCGTCTTCTGGTCGATCCACCTGAACGGCGAACCCGCAGCCTCGGGCATCGACGGCTACGCGGCCGCCGAGGGCGACGTCTACGAATTCGAGTACACCACCTGGCTCGGCTACCTTGTCGCCCTCCCGTGAGCCGCATGATTTGCGTCCGCGCCCTCCTCGTCCTCGCGCTTCTTGCGGTCCCCGCCCTCGCCTCCCCCGCGAGCCCCGACGTCGTCGCGTCTGCCGCGGATTACGTCGAGAGCCGCGTGCGCGCGGACGGATCCCTCGACGGCGCGCCCACGAGCCAGGGCGTGCAGGCCCTCGCCGCCGCGGGCCGCGACCCCCACGCGACGCGCCGCGAAGGCGGCCGCTCGCCCGTCGAGTGGCTGCGCGCGAATCCCC
>Ga0247717_1000183_pt1 | contig 19936 bp, 15 predicted proteins | sample 24E_NmetaG_FD_189047 | JGI IMG/M metagenome (GOLD analysis project Ga0247717, IMG submission 189047) | Soil microbial communities from hillslope of Landscape Evolution Observatory, University of Arizona, Oracle, AZ, United States - 2-4-E_N | ecosystem: Engineered > Artificial ecosystem >... | reverse complement strand
GCCGAGCCGGCTCGGCTTCGAGCGCGGCGGCGAAGTCGGTGATGTCCTCACGCCGGTTGAAGACCAGCTGGCCGTGCTGGGCGTGCATCACGTCGACCGGGTTGCGCAGCATGACGATGATCCGCGCGTCCGGCGCGAAGTGTGCGATCTCGGCCGGCGCGCTGTGGGAGTACAGGTACCAGGGCGACGCCTCACCGGCGCGCTGGCCGGGTTGGGCGTCGGCGAACAGCGCCAGGTACTCCTGCTCTGTCATCCGCCGGTAGCGTGGCGTCAGGTCGGCGCCGAAGTACATCGGCTCCTTGGGCACGCACATGAAGATCTGCGGATGGGCGCGGAGGTACTCGTAGAGGGCGGTGGTGCCGGACTTGAAGGCCCCGACGACGAACGTGTCGGGACGCTTCACCCGTTGCCTCGAGACGGCGCCAGCCAAGCCGACAGGTCGCGCCCGAGCAGGAGACCCAGGCGCTCGATCTCAGGCGTCATCTCCTCTGTCAGCCGCCGGCGCAGCTCGGGGTCCATCGGCTTGCGCTGCTGTACCCGGCTGTTCGCCTCCAGCATCCGCGTCCGGACAGCGCGCACGAGCGGGAAGCGACGCAGCACTGGCGCCAGCGGAAGCAGCAGCCGTGGCGCGAAGATGAGCCGCTGCAGCAGCGACGAGCGGACACGGCGGCTCTCGTTGGCCTTGGGCGGCGCGGCCGCGTGCGACGGGTCGACGCCCAGGAACTCGAGGCAGCCACGGACGACCGCGGCCCCGTCGCGCACCAAGTCGTCGTGCAGCATGACGTGGACGCGTTCGCGGCCGAAGACCTCGAAGTAGCGCTCGAGCTGCTCGGCGAAGCGGACGCTGTGCCGGTAGAAGAGGTTCTCGATGTTGATCGGCCCGTCGGGGACGCGCCGGCCCTCGCGTCGCTCGGGCTCGGCGGCGAGTGCCTCCTCGAAGTCAGGGATGTCCTCAATGACGTTGAAGATCAGCTGGTTGTGCTGGGCGTACATCACCTCCACCGGGTGGCGCAGCACGACTAGGATCTGGGCGTCGGGCGAGAACTCGCGGATCTCGCGGGCGGCTGACTCGGAGTACAGGTACCAAGTCGACGCTTCGCCGACTCGCTGGTTCGGCTTCGCGTCGCGGAAGAGGCGCAGGTAGTCGTCCTCGCTCATCCGCCCATAGCGCCGCGTCAGGTCGTCGCCAAAGTACAGCGGCTCCTTGTGGAAGGGCATGAATATCTGCGGGTGCCGGCGGAGCTGCTCGTAGAGGGCGGTGCTGCCGCTCTTGAACGCTCCGACGAGGAAGAAGTCGGGGCGAGTCATTCGGCGGGCAGGATAACCCAGCCGTGGCCCGTCGGCCGTGCTGGCCGCGGCGGTGGCGGCGACGCCGCCGGCAGGTGGGACCCGCGCTGGGCCGCCGCCCGCGTCACTCGGGCCGCCACCGCTGGGCACGCGGGCGTCGAACACCCTCTCCGCACGCAGCTTGTCAACGCCGCGCTCCCGGGCTCTGGTTCTCGGCCGGTGTTTCAGGTCGCTGACCTTCTCCGTGTCGGCCTGGACGCGAGCAGGCCGTGCCGGCCGTCGCCCCGGACCGTATCCTTGTCCGGCAGAAGAGGGTCTCCGTGAGCCGTCACCCGGACACATTCAACATCGGTGCCGCGAAGAGCGGCACGACTTCGCTGGGAGTGCGCTGAGCGATGTCGTGGATCGTCTCGGCCATCCGGCGGGGCTCGGTGGTCGTATTGGCGATCGCCGCCTGCCTGACGCTGCCACAGGGCGTGGGCAGCCCGGCGGGCTCCGTCCTCGGCGACCAATCGGCGGGCCCAGTGCCCTCGCCTGCCGCAACCCAATTGCCGGATGCACCCCGGCCCACGGTCCCGCCGCCCGGCGCGCTCGCCGGCCCCGCGGCTCCGCCGGATCGCGAGATCACGCCGGGGCCGCGGCCAGGCCCAGTGACCCAATCTCCCGCCGAGCAGCCGCCGAACATCGTCGTGATCTACCTCGACGACGTGAACCCGCATGACGGCCGCCTGTGGAGCGACCCCGAGCTGACACCCACCCTGCACGACCTGTTCGTGGCTCACGGGATCAGCTTTCCGAGGGCGATAGCCGAGACGCCGCTGTGCTGCCCGGCCCGCGGCGCCCTGCTGACCGGCTTGCATACCCACAATCACAACGTCAAGGTCAATCACGCGCACCTCTTCGACCCGGCCGAGCACCTTGGTCGAGCGATGCGCCGCGCCGGCTACGCCAGCTTCTGGATCGGCAAGTACTTCAACGGGACCGAGCGCTTCGACGCCGCTCAGTGGGCCAGGCACTCGGCCGGTTGGACGGAGTTCGACGTGCTAATCCGTGGCGGGCCGAGCACGGGCTCGAACTCCGACTACTTCAACAACTACCAGCTCGTCACCAAGCAGGGCGCCAAACGCTACGGCACGTATCACTCAACGCGCCTGATCGCCGAGCAGCTGGCCAGCCGCATGGCCGCCACGCCCGCTGACAAGCCGATCTTTGCCGTTCTGTCGATCTACAACCTGCATGCTCCCAACACGCCCATGCCGCTGCCCGGCTCGGCCGAGCGCTGCGCCGGCATGCCGCCCTGGAAGCCGCCCTCCTACAACGAGGGCGATGTGTCAGACAAGCCGGCCTACATCCGACGGCTGCCTCTCCAGCCGTTTCCGGACGGCTGGCCAATGACGCGCTACTGCGAGGAGATGATCGGCGTCGACTGGGCGGTCGAGAAGGTGCGCAGCGACCTGGCAGCTGCTGGTCGGCTGGACAACACGCTGCTCGTGTTCACCGCCGACAACGGCATGGGCTGGGGCGAGCACCGCTGGGGTCAGAAGAAGCGCACGCCGTATGCCACGCCGGTGCCGCTGATGATGAGCTGGCCGGCGCGCTGGGGCTCGGCCAGGCGTGTCGTGGACGACATCGTGGTCAACATCGACCTCGCGCCGACCTTCTGCGAGCTCGCCGGCTGCACGCTCGGGCCATTTCCGCGCGGCCACGCCGGGCCTGACGGCCGGAGCATGGTCAGGCTGCTCGACGGCCAGCAGGCGGACATGGGTCGCGACGCGGTCCTCGAGACGAGCTGGGGAACCCTGCCCTGGGCGGCCATCCGCACGACGCCTTCCAACCCGCTCGGGCTGTGGCACTACATCGTCCATCCAAACGGCTTTGTCGAGCTCTACGACCTGAAGGCAGACCCTTGGCATCTGGACAACCGTGCATCGGATCCCTCGCTCGCCGACCTGCGCCGGAAGCTTGCCGCGCGCCTGGCGCAGCTGCAGCGGGAGGGCCTGCAGGGTGCCCGCCCGGACGGTGCGATCGGCCTCGCCAGCACCGGCCCATACAAGGGCAACGACGTGTACGACACGTCCGCGCAAGAGAGGCAGACGGCTCGTCGCGCCGGCGTGCAGCGCGGGCGGAGCTATGACTTTTGGGTGCGCCTACAGAATGACGGCGGAACCAGCGGCACCTTCACGGTTCGCGCGACCACGAGCGGCAGTGCCACGATCATCGTTCGCTACCTGGCCGGCCAGCAGGACGTCACCACGCAGGTGAGTGCCGGGACATACCAGCTGACCATGGGCGCGGGCAAGCAGTCGCTGCTGCGAATCCGCATGACCGTCATGTCCGGGTCGCCGGCCGGCGCCGTCAAGCGGGCGGTGATCGCGTTTGCCGGGCCGGGAGGCACGCTCGTCGATGTCGTGCGTGCCGTCGCCACCCGCTGACACGCGGAGCTGATGACCCAGCAGCCAGCTGTCAACCCGCGCGCCGGCGAGCCCACGTCCTTCCGTTCGGGCACTCTGGGCGTGCCCGTATTGCCCGCGCTGCCGAGCGATCCGGAGGCTGTCTTCATCGTCGGCGTGCCGCGCAGCGGCACGACGATGCTGCGCTACCTGCTCGAAGCCACCCCACGCCTTGCGATCGGCCGCGAGAACCACTACATGGGCCACTACTATGGCCGCCGCGGCGCGCGCGACGTCTTTCGTGCGGCCGGCGACCCGGCGGACGATGCGACCGTCCGGCGCATCGTCGAGATGGTCTACTCGGGCGAGTACGCGCGCCACTCTCGCTGGCGCGACGTCAGCCCGTTCTGGCACTGGCTGGTCGAGAGCATCCCGCGTGACGACCTCGAGCGCCGGATGCTCGCCGGCGAGCGCAGCGAGCGTGGCCTGTTCGCGACCCTGCTGCGCACGTACGCCGACGCCCACGGCAAGCCGGTGATGGGCGAGAAGACGCCCGTCCACCTGTTCCACGTAGACACGCTGCTGGAGTGGTTCCCGGGCGCGCGCGTGATCCACATGCTGCGCGATCCGCGAGCGATCTACGTCTCCGACCAGCACCGCCGGCGCAGCCGCGGCCGCAGGCCGTACAACTGGCTGGCCCGCGTCCCGTTCCTGCTCGAGACGTACCTGCTGTTCGTGACCGTCACGGCCTGGCGGCGCGCGCTGCGGCTCCATCGCCGCCACCAGTCGCGTCATGCCGGCCGCTACATGCTGCTCAAATTCGAGGACGTCCTGAGGCGGCCTGACGAGACCCTGCCGGCCGTGTCCGACTTCCTGGGTGTCGACGTCGTCGAGGCGGCTCGAACGTTTCGCGTCCCGGCCGCGCATGGCATGCGCTCATCGGACGAGGGACTCGACCCGGCAACGGCTGATCGCTGGCGAACGCGCATCCACCCGCTCGCACGGCGGATCATCGAGCTTGCCCTACGCGGCCCGATGCGCCGCCACGGCTACACAGAGTGAGCGCGACAAGAAGAAGCGCCGGCCCTTGCGGCCGGCGCATTCGTTCAGTGCGGATGTCTTCGGATCAGCTCGCCTGGACGTCGCGGAAGCAGTCGGAGCAGTAGACCGGGCGATCCATCCGCGGCTTGAACGGCACCTGCGCGGCATTGCCGCACTTGGAGCAGATGACCGCGAAGTACTCGCGCGTCGGACGGTAATCGCCGCGCTCGTAGCCACGCGGGCCGCCGATCTCGCGCACGTCGTAGCCGCTGCCCTCACGCATCTGCCGGCGCGATGCGCGACAGCCCGGACAGCGCTTTGGATCTGAAGAGAATCCCTTTTCGGCATAGAACGCCTGATCCGCGACGGAGTGGATGAAGTCCACGCCGCAGTCAGCGCAGGTAAGGGTTCGATCGACTTGAGACACCGAAAAGGTCCTCCCCTGGACAGCCGTTTACCTGTACCGGCGAGCCTGTGCCAGGGCTGTGGGCTGACGGCGTCTGGATGGAGGCCGGGCGCCGCGCTACCCAGGTGCTCTGCCGAGGTCCCTGACTGGGGCGCACCGGTTACTCGCCCAAGGTTACCACCGATCCAGTGGCGGCCGCCGGCGGCCGGATAGCACATCCTTCCCATGTCAGAGCCCCCTTCCGGATGTAAGAATTGGCAGGTAACCGGTAGCCACCGGCGAAACGGAGGGATCTGGGCCGAATGCCGCGTCTCATGCACCTGGCTGACGTGCACATTGGCGCGCGCTATCGCGACCTTGGCCCCGCCGCGGCCGCCCAGCGCGAGCGGCAGTTCGCGGCGTTCACGCGAGCGATCGACCTGGCCCTGGCTGAGAAGGTGGACCTGGTCGTGATAGGCGGTGACCTCTTCGACTCGAACACCCAGCCGCGGCGGTCGGTCGAGGCGGTGGCTGGCCAGCTCAGTCGGCTGGCAAGGAAGCACATCCCGACGGTGATCATCCCGGGCACACACGACTGCTACGAGGACGGGTCGATCTACCGAGTCTTCGACCTGCCGGCGCTGGCGGGCGTCGATGCCGACTCTGACCTCCTCGTGGTCCTTACCGACGAGCGCTCCGCGGTCACGTACCCGGCGCTCGAACTGACCGTCCACGGCCGCGTATTCCGGACCAAGCGAGCACCGGCCAGCCCGCTCGCCGGCTTCACGGCTGCCGAAGCGGGGCGCGGCCGCTGGAACGTCGGCCTGATCCACGGCTCGCTGCGCATGCCGGGCAAGGTCGAATCTGACGACGTCCTGTTCACTGAGTCGGAGGTTGCGGCCAGCGGCCTCGACTACCTGGCCCTGGGCCATTGGCACTCGCACCTCGCCGGCCGTGCCGGCGGCACAACCTGGGCATATGCCGGCGCCCCTGAGCCCGTGGCGCTGGACCAGGACGGTGCAGGGTCGGTGCTGCTCGTCGAGCTCGCCGAAGGCGCTGCGCCGAGCATCGAGCCGCGAACTGTAGGCCGAACGGTCGTCAAGCGGCTCGACCTCGCAGCCGACGAGATCGGCACGCAGGACCGCCTGCTCGCCCGGCTGACCGAGCTTGCCGACGAGAACCTCTTCCTCGACGCGCGGCTGGTCGGCATGCGCCCAGATGAGCTGGACCTCAACCTGGACGAGGTCGAGCGGCAGCTGAGCGGCCGCTTCCTGCGCTTCCGCCTGCGCGACCAGTCGTTGATGGCCCTGCCAGAGGGCGAGCTGCCGTCAGCCGAGACCATCCCGGGCGCCTTCCTGCGCGACCTCGAGGCGCGCATCGGCGAGCACGAGTCGAGCGGAGACCTCGACGGTGCGGCCGAGCTGCGGGAGGCCTTGCGCCTGGGCCGGGTGTTGCTCGAGGACCCAGTCCGCGTGAGCCTGGCCTGACGATGCGCATCACTCGGCTTCGACTCAAGGACGTCAAGCGCCACGCTGAGCTCGAGCTCGAGCTCGCGCCCGGCCTGACCATCGTGCGCGGGCCCAACGAGGCGGGCAAGACGACCATCCAGCAGGCGCTCGAGCTGGCCCTATTCAGGCGGGCCACGACCGAGGCGCGGGAGCTGGAGGACCTCCGGCGCTGGGGCGCGGACAGGCCGCCGACGGTCATCGTCGACTTCGCGGATGAGGGCATTCGCGGTCGGCTGGCCAAGACCTTCGCCGGCGGCAAGGGCACCGCCGAGCTGACCACCGAGCAGGGCGTGGAGCGCGACCCGGCAGCGATCGAGCATGTCATCTCTTCGCTGACCGGCCTACCCAATGAGCGCTTCTTCAAGGCGACGGCCAGCGTCCACCACCACGACCTGGCCGACCTCAAGCAGGACGAGGGCACGCTCCGCGACCGGCTCCAGCAGTCGATGAGCGGCGCCACGCGCGGCACCCATGCCGCCAAGCGCAAGCTGGACGAAGCCATCCGGCGCTACCGCAGCGAAGGCCCCAAGAATCCCGGCTACCTCAAGGTGGCCCGGGCCGAGGTGGAGCGCCTCGAGTCCGAGGTCGCACGTGGCGAAGCGGAGCTGCGCCAGCTGGAGAGCGATCGGCGCGGCCTGGCCGAGGCTCGTGACCGGCGGACAGCGACGGACGTCGAGCTGGCGCACGCGCAGCAGGAGCAACGGACGGCGGAGCGCGCGGTCGCCCTAGAGGAACGGGCCGCCGCCGCGCAGCAGCGCTACACGACCTTTAAGCGCGCCACTGAGCTCCTGACCGAGATCGGCCGGCTGGAGGGCAGCCATCCCTCGGCCATCTCGCTGCCCGGCCTCCGCGCAGCGGTCGATCGCCTGCGCAACCTCGAGTACCGACTGTCAGAGATCCGGGCCGAGCTGGCGGCCGAGCCGGACATCAGCTTCGAGGCCGTCCCAGAGCCACCCTGGCGTCAGTGGGCGGCCGCTGCGGGTGGCCTGGCAGTGGTGGCCGTGCTGTTGCTGGTCGGTGGGCTGCTGCTCGGCCAGCTGCTGCTCGGAGCCGGCGCCGCCCTGCTCCTCGGTTCCGCGGCCCTGTTCGTCGGGCTGCGTAGCCGGCGTCTGCGCACCCACGTGCTTGACGTGCAGCAGCAGAACGAGCTGCGCGAGAACGAGATCAACCGCCGCCTGCGCGGCCGCTCCGAGCGGGCAGACGAGCTGCGCGAGACGGAGCGCGAGCGCGAGCAGGCGCTGGCGACCCTGGGCATGGACGACCTCGCCCAAGCCGACCAACTGCTGCTCGCCGAGACGGACCATGTCTCGAGCATCGAGCAGCTGCGCGCGGAGTACCGCGGGCTGATGGGCGAGGACCAGCCCGAGCAGGATGTCGCCGAGCTGCGCGACCAGGCCGCCGCCGAGGCGGACCAGTGTCGCCACACCTTGGCCGGCATGGGCGAGATCGGTGCCGAGCCGCAGAAGAGCCTGGCTGCATCGCGGACCGCCGTCGAGCGGCTGCGCGCCGAGCGAGAGCAGCGCCTGGCGATCGAGCTCCAGGCGGAGGCCCGGCTCGACGCCAACGGGGTGGACGCGGAGCAGGTCGCGGCCAACGTCGAGGCGCTGGGCGAGGCGACCGAGCAGCTGCGCCAGATCGAGCGCCGCCTGCGCGTATACGAGCTGACTCTTGGCGCCCTCCAGGCGGCCGAGGCGGCCACCATGCAGAAGGCGGCGCGCTTCCTGGAGCAGGCCATGGGCCGCGACATCGAGCGCATCACCGGCGGCCGCTACCGCCGCCTGCGCGTCGACGAGGCCAAGCTCGAGTTCAGCGTGTACTCCGAGGAGAGCCGCGAGTGGGTCGACGCCGGCCAGCTCTCGCGCGGCACGGTCGACCAGCTGTACCTCTGCGCACGTCTGGGTATCGTCCGCCAGATCACCCAGCCGGCGAGCCCGCCGCTCGTCTTCGATGACCCATTCGTGACCTTCGACGAGGCGCGCGCCCGCCGCGCGGTCGAGCTCTTGCGCGACGTGGCCGGCGAGCTGCAGGTGATCTACCTCACCTGCTCGGATCGATACGACGGGCTGGCCGAGCGGGTGATCGTCCTTGACGATCCGGCCGAGGCCGGCGATTCGGCGAGCGTGGAGGCTGTCGCGCCCAGCGCGGGGGCTGAGCAGCCGGCTCGCGTCAAGGCCCCCGCCGCCTGAACCCGGCCGGTCCGCTCTTCGGCCTGGGCTCGGCCCTGGCCTGGGGCATCGGCGATTTCGCCGGCGGCCTCGCTACGCGCCGGTCGAGCGTCCTGACCGCGATCCTTGCAGCGCAGGCCATCGGCCTTGGCGGGACGCTGATCCTGCTGGCGCTTTCGGCCGAGGCACTGCCGCCAACGGCCGCGCTCGGTTGGGGCCTGGCTGCGGGCGCGAGCGGGATCGTCGGCCTCGGCGCGTTCTACCTCGCCCTGTCGCGCGGCACGATGGGGCTGATCGCGCCGCTGGCGGCGCTCATCGGAGCTGGGCTGCCAGTCATCGTCAGCTACCTGCGCGGTGAGGCGATCGGCGAGATCAGGCTGCTCGGCATCGTGCTCGCCATCGGCGCGGTGGTGCTGATATCGCTGCCCGGCGGCGAGCAGACGGCTGGCGAGCGGCGCCAGGCACAGATCGACGTGCGCGACCTGCCGCTGGTCGTGGTCTCAGGACTCGGCTTTGCCGGCTTCTACCTGCTGATGGACGAGGCACGCGCTGCTGGCGGCGACCTGTGGTGGCCGCTGGTCGCGGTCCGCTCAGCCGGGCTGCTCGTGGTCATGGTCGCGGCGGCGGCGCTGCTCATGCGCCGGCAGGAGCGGACGCTTGCCGGCCGGCTGCGGGGGGTCCTGGGCATGGGCAGGGGCTCGCGCGCCGCGCTCGCCGCCTTGGCCCCGCTGCTGCTCGCGGCCGGGCTGGGCGACCTTGGCGGCAATGCCTTGTTCGTGCTCGCCAACCAGGCCGGCCAGCTGGCCGTGGCGGTCGTCCTGTCGTCGCTCTACCCGGTCGTGACCACCGTCCTGGCAGCGCTGCTGCTGCACGAGCGCCTGCGCGCCTGGCAGCTGGTGGGCATTGGCCTCGCCGCACTGGGCGTCGTGCTCATCACCGGTGGGCCATACCTCCAGGGCATTGCCGCCGGCTGACGCCGACTACATCTCGTCGCCTGTGCCCGGGCCCGTGCGGCGGACCTCCCAGCCGCCACCCTCAGCTTGGCGGACCTCGTAGCGCGGCTGGTCGAAGGTTGTTGGCCCGGCCCTCCTGCGGCCCGTCGCGAGCTCGAAGCGTGACTGGTGCCACGGGCACTCGATGCAGCCATCCACGATGCGCCCTTCTGAGAGCGGGCCGCCGGCGTGGGCGCAGACGTCATGCAGCGCGTGGACCGTCGCGCCCTGCCGTACGAGCAGGATGCTCTGCTGCCCGGCCCTGGCCCTCGTTGGCACGCCCTCAGGAACATCCGTCACGTCGAGCCGCAGCCACTTGGGCGTGCCGCCGAACCGCCATGCGTGGCGGCTGACCATGTTGCCCAGCGCATAGACGACCTCTCCTCCTACCCAGGCGGCAAGGGCGACGAGCGCATAGCCGGCCACGACCAACCCGATCGCGAGTGCGCGCTCGGCCTGGGGATCCGCCAGCCTCAGCACCAGCGAGACGGCGAAGAGGAGCAGCGCCGCCGTGTTCAGCAGCGCATGGAAGGTGGCGACGGTGCGCGCCCGATCGTCCGTGTCGGTGTAGTCAGCCAGGCCCGTCACGGCTGCACCGAGCATGGCCAGGATGGCGAAGCCCAGGCTGATGTCCGCCGCGGCGCGCAGGCCGGCAACGTCGAACACCAGGACCAGCGTCAGCGCGCCGATCGGAAGGTCCGTCAGCGCGGCATGCAGCGAGTGGCCCAGCCACTTGCCGTTGAGGAAGTCCTTGACCGGCTTGATCGGCCCGAACAGCGCGCGCAGGACGCGCTGGTTGAGCTTGCCGAGCGGCCGCGCCCAGAACGCCTGTAAGTCGACTATCGCCATCAGCAGCCGGCCGATCATCGTTCACCTCCGCAGCATCGCGCCTTGGCAGCCCATGCTAGGCCCATGCTTCCGCCGCGGGAAGCTCCACGCTTCGCGCCGACGTTGCGAACGGCGGTCAGGCTACGGCGTCGCTGGCCTGTTGCTTGGCTCCCAGGGCGGCCGCCGCCCTGGTCTCGACCTCCTCGCCGTACTGCTCCGGCGTCGCCACGTCGACGTGGTCGACAAGCCTGCTGTTGACCAGCAGGAACGGCGTCGCCACCACCTCCAACCGGCCGTGGCGCTCGAAGATCGCCTGGCACTGGGTCATCGGGACCATGCCCCGCCGGGCGTGGAAGGTTCGCAGGCCCCCGATACCGGGCAGCGAATGCATCTCGCCGTAGATCACGTACGGGCCGGCCTCGACGCGAAGCAGCTCGCGCACTGTCCTGATCCGGCGCTGCTCATCCCCCGCCGGGACGGGCGCCTCGACCGCGAACAGGTCCGCGATGTCGAACGCCTGGTCGCCGGCTGACATCTCGCTCGGCTGCTCGAGGCTGCGCAGCACAACGTCATGCACCACCAGCTGCGGCTCGCGGTTGAGCGCATCGCTCAACCGGCTCGCCGGCAGATCGATCTGGCCGTGAATGGTGCAGTCTCCGGAATAGCCGCAGAAATCGACGCGCATCGTGCCTCGCCTAGTGTCCAGGCAGGCCTGAGGATGTACCTGGGCGGTGCCTGCGCGCACTGACCCGATCGTCCTGGGCCCGCGCGCGCCCATCGAGGGCGCTAAGTTGCCCGCGATGGTCCCTCACCTGCCGCCCGCCCGCCAGCCCAGCCGGTCGGCGGCGCTTCGAGCGTGGCTCTACGTCGGCCTCAACAGCTTCGGTGGACCGGCCGGCCAGGTGGCGGTGATGCACCGCGAGATCGTCGAGCGGCGCGGCTGGATGTCCGAGCGCAGCTTCCTGCACGCGCTCAACTTCTCGATGCTCCTGCCGGGGCCGGAGGCGCAGCAGCTGGCGACGTACATCGGCTGGCGCCTGAACGGTGTGGCCGGCGGCCTTGCCGCGGGCCTGCTGTTCATTCTGCCGGGAGCGCTGGTGATCATGGCGCTGAGCGCGCTATACGCGCTCTTCGAGGGGACGGCCTTCGTCGATGCGCTGTTCTATGGCATCAAGCCGGCCGTCGTGGCCCTCGTCGTCGGCGCGGTCTACGGCCTGGCCCGGCGCGTCCTGGCCGGCCGCGCAGCGTGGCTGATCGCGGGCGCCGCCTTCGGCGCGATCTTCTTCCTCGACATCCCGTTCCCCGTGATCGTCCTCGGTGCTGCGCTGGCGGGCTGGCTGGTCGCGCGGCTGTCACGCCGGGACGGCGACTCGGTGAGCCAGCCGGTGACCGCCCCGGATGGCAGGCGGGTCGAGCGTCCCGCAACCAGCCGGGCACTGACGGTGCTTGCTGTGGCGGCCGTCCTGTGGCTCGTACCCAGCGCGCTGGCCGTGGCCGTCCTCGGCCCGGCGAGCGTCTATGCCCAGCTGGCGGCCTTCTTCTCGGTTGCCGCGCTGGTGACGTTCGGTGGCGCCTATGCGGTCTTGGCCTTCGTTGCCCAGCAGGCAGTCGGCGGCTTCGGCTGGCTGAGCGCCGAACAGATGCTCGACGGCCTAGGGCTGGCCGAATCGACGCCCGGGCCACTGATCATGGTCGTCCAGTTCGTCGGCTTCATGGCCGCCTTCGGTGTGAGCGACGGCCTTGACCCGCTCGCGGCCGGCATCCTCGGCGGGCTGCTGGTGACGTGGGTCACATTCGTGCCGTCCTTCGGGATCGTGCTCGCCGGGGCGCCGTACGTCGAGTACTTGCAGGGCCAGCCGCAGCTCACAGCTGCGCTGCGCGGCATTACGGCGGCGGTGGTCGGGGTGATCCTGAACCTGGGCCTGTGGTTCGGCCTGCAGACCGTGTTCACGACGACCGGCGAGCTGCGTCTGGGCCCGCTGCGCCTGCACACTGCCGAGCTGGTCACGCTCGACCCGGTTGCACTCGGCCTGGTCGGGCTGTCGCTGATCGTTCTGCTGCGGCTGCGTTGGCCGCTGCTGGTGACGCTCGGCCTGAGCGCCGCAATCGGCCTGGGCTACAGGTTGGCGGCCGGCTAGCCTCCGATCTCGAGCCGCGCCGCCGCGGCGCGATCGAGGAACCAGGTCGCGTTCGGCCGAGCGGCCAGCCGAGCCGGCGCGTCGCTGAAGTCCTCATCGCCGACCAGTGCGCGCTCCACGGCCTCCGCCTTGGCCGCGCCGCTGACCATCACGATCACGCTGTCCGCCGCCTCGACCAGCCGCGGGTTCATGGTCACCCGCGGCAGGTGCGGCCCGATGTGCTCAGGTGCGGGGATGGCCAGCACCAGTGGCGCATTGGCATCGAGGGCGGCGCTGCCGGGGAAGGCGGACATGATGTGCGCGTCCGGCCCGACGCCGAGCAGGATGACGTCGAAGGCAGGCAGGCCGCCGCGCTCGGCCGGCAGATGGCGTGCCATCTCCTCGGCGTAGCGCTCAGCGACCAGCTCGGCGGCGTCACTCTCGCTCAGCGCCTCATCGATCTGGAAGGGGTGGACGTTCTCCGGTCGGATAGGCAGCCCGGGCACGTCACCGGCCGTGATATCCGCTCCCTGTCCGCCCGTGCCTGACGTCGCCGATCGCTCGCTGATGCCGAGCAGGATCGCATAGGCCATGCCGATGTTCGACTCGGGATGATCGACCGGCACGAAGCGCTCGTCACCCCACCACAGGTGGACGCGCGCCCAGTCGACGGCGTCTCGCTCGCGCGCCGCCAGCTCGCGGTAAAGCGTCACCGCCGACGAGCCGCCGGTCAAGGCGAGGTGGGCCTCGCCGCGCTCGGCCAGCGCCCGGTCCAGGCGCTCGACCAGGAGGTCGGCTGAGGCGCGGGCGACGGCCCTCTCGTCATCCACGATCACGACCTTGGCTCGGCCAATCGTCTGGCTGGTCACGCTGGTCCTCCTTTCATCCGCCGCGCAGGCGGGCCGCCCGGGCTAGGGCGCGCTCGAAGAGGCGTTCCAGCCCGGGCTGCTCGAGCGCCTCGGCAATGAACGGCGCCTCGTCGAACGGCTCCAGCCGGCCGGCGCGGCGGGCAACCGGCGCGCCGTTCCAGTGCGCCGTCGCGAGTAGGTGGTCCCGCTGGCGGGTCACCCGCGCGCGCACGCTCGCCTTGGCGCGCGTGGCGACGAGGTCGATGGCGAGCAGGGAGCCGGGCGAGTGGCTGGCCGTGTGGATCGGCGGACGCACCGGCCGCAGCTCCACGCTGACCTCGCGCCGGCCGTCGCGCAGCGTGGCGCGGAAAGAGTCGTCCTGGTCACGTTCGAGCGGGCGCTTGATCTCCCAGCCCAGCTGGCCGGACAGCCAACCGCAGACGTACAGCGCCTTGGCCAGGTGGATGGCGCTGCCCGGCCGGGCAAAGTCGACGCGCAGGCTACGGGCATGGTCCAGCTCGCGGGTCAGCAGCGGATGGTCGAACAGGCCGGCCAGCAGCTCGCGCCACAGGTTCAGGCGCAGCCAGCCGATGTCTGACACGACGATCCCATCCGCGATCGCCGATGCCAGGCCGGCGAGCCTGTGGCGGCCGTCCTCGGCAAAGGTCCCGCTGTCGACGAGCAGCCGGTCCGCCAGCGCGACGACCTCGTGGAATCGGCGAGTGCCAAAGGTCGGGTCGTCGGGCCACCACAGCACCACCGGGAGGTCATGGATGAGCAGCGGCGAGATGACCCGGGCAAGGTGCTGTGACAGCTCGCCGCCGACCTTGATCAGGATCTGCTCGGTGCAGACCTCGGCGTCAGTTCGCGCGGTCAGCTTGCACTCGGCATAGATGTGCGCGTCCATCGAGGCGGGGCCGTCGAAGTCGCCCGGCGAGATGACAATCGCCCGTGACGGGTGGCGCTGGTGGAGCGCGTTGATGGCGGCCATGGTCCGCTCGGCGGTCTCCGGGCGCGGAGCGATGACGACCAGCGTCAGCACGCTCGTGCGCATGCGCACGCGCACCGAGCGTGGCTCGTCCAGATGCCCGCCCAGGCGCGGGTCGCCGAGCGCGCGCTGGCGCTCGATCTCGCTCAGCGCGCTGTGCTCGGCCTCGACCGCGGCCTTGGACCAGATGGCGGCCAGCTTCTCGACGCACTCGTGGACGCTCTGCGCGCGGACGTGCCAGCGGCTCGTCGCCCCAAGCCGCTTCGAACCGAGGTCGGCGACGCGGACCGGCGCCTCGCCGCCGTCGGGCGCGGTGACCGGGCTCACAGCCGCCGCCAGCGTCGGCCGTCGCTCTCGATCAGCCGATTGGCGTTCTCCGGCCCCCACGAGCCGGCCTCGTAGAAGCACAGGTCGGCGTCTGGATCCTGCTCGGCCTGGCCGCGCTCGTCCCAGCCGCGCCAGACGTCGATCAGCGGGCTGACGATGCCCCATGCCGCCTCCACCTCGTCGGCCCGGGTGAACAGCGACGCATCGCCCAGCATCGCGTCAAGGAGCAGCGTCTCGTACGCCTCCGGTGCGTCGCGCGCAAAGGACGTGCCGTAGGTGAAGTCCATGTTCACGCTGCGCACGTCGAGCCCGAGCTCAGGCACCTTGGCCGTGATGCGCAGCAGGATGCCCTCGTCCGGCTGGATGCGCATGGCCAGCAGGTTGGGCTCGGGCGGCGAGGCCGAGCTCTCGAAGAGCATCAGCGGCGGCAGCTTGAACTGGATCGCCACCTCGGTCGCCCGGCGGGCCATCCGCTTGCCGGTGCGCAGGTAGAAGGGCACATCGGCCCAGCGCCAGTTGTGGACCTCGAGCTTCAGGCCGACGAACGTCTCGACCTTCGAATCGGGCGCCACGTCCGGCTCGTCGCGGTAGGCCTCCACCTGCTCGTCGCCCACCCAGCCGGCCTGGTACTGCGCGCGCACCACCTGGGCCCGCACGCGGGCCTCCGTCCAGTGGGGATCGATCGCGCGCAGGACGCGCACCTTCTCGTCGCGCAGCGCGTCCGCCTCGAACGCCAGCGGCGGCTCCATCGCGACCAGTGTCAGCACCTGTAGCAGGTGGTTCTGGAGGATGTCGCGCGCCGCCCCGGCCTCCTCGTAGAAGCTGCCGCGGCCTTCCACGCCCAGGTCCTCGGCGACGGTGATCTGCACGTGGTCGACGTAGCGCCGGTTCCAGAGCGGCTCAAAGATGCCGTTGCCGAAGCGGAAGACGAGCAGGTTGCGGACGGTCTCCTTGCCCAGGTAGTGGTCGATGCGGTAGACCTGCGACTCCTCGAAGACCTTGATCAGCGCGTCGTTGAGCCTGCGGGCCGACTCCACGTCGTGGCCGAACGGCTTCTCGACCACGATCCGCGACCAGCCTTCACGGCCGCCCTGGTGGTCCATGCCAACGCGGCCCAGGTTGTCGACGATCTCGATGTACGCCGACGGCGGTGTCGCGAGGTAGATCAGCCGGTTGGCGGCCGTGCCGCGCGCGGCGTCGATCTGCTCCAGCCGCGTCGCCAGGTCCTTGTAGGCTTGGCGGTCAGAGAACTGGCCGGGCTGGTAGAAGATTCCGGCCGCGAAGTCATCCCACAGCGCGTCCTCGAGCGGCGCCCGCGAGTAGGCCTCGACGGCCGAGCGCATGCTCGAGCGGAACTGCTCGTCAGACAGCGGCCGGCGCGAGAAGCCGACGATGCTCGTCTCGGGCGGCAGCAGCCCTGCCCGGCGGAGGTTGTAGACGGCGGGCAGGATCTTGCGCGAGGTGAGGTCACCGGTCGCGCCGAAGATGACGATCGTGCACGGATCGGGAACGCGCTCCAGGCGCAGGCCCTCGCGCAGCGGGTTGGCCGCTGTCTCGATGTGGCGGTAGACGTGCATCGCCTCGACGCCGCGAGTGTCCGCTCGCCTGCGCGTCCTTGGCGGGCGGGTAGTGCCGGTAGCCATCCTGGGGGCGCCGGCTACCCGGTCCGGACCGCGTGGCCGCCGAACTGCTGGCGCAGCGCGGCCAGGACGCGAGCGCCGTATGACTCCGGCTGGCGGCTGCGGAAGCGGGTCAGCAGCGCAAGGGTGATGACCGTTGCTGGCACGTCGAGATCGATCGCTTCCTGGACGGTCCAGCGGCCCTCGCCCGAGTCCTCGACATAGCCGCGGATCTCGCCCAGCTCCTCGCCGTGCTGCGCAAAGGCGAGGCCGAGCAGCTCCAGCAGCCACGAGCGGATGACGGTGCCGTTCATCCATGCCTTGGAGACGGCCGCCAGGTCGAGCGGGTATTCCGACGCGTGCAGGATCTCGAAGCCCTCCGCGTAGGCCTGCATCAGGCCGTACTCGATGCCGTTGTGGACCATCTTCACGTAGTGGCCCGCGCCCGGCGGCCCGGCATGGACGTAGCCGCCCTCCGGTGCCAGCGCGCGGAAGACGGGCTCCAGCCGTTCGACCGCCTCGGGCTCGCCGCCGACCATCGTGCCGTAGCCGTTCTGCAGCCCCCACACGCCGCCGCTGATGCCGGCATCAACGAAGTGGATGCCGCGCTCCTTCATCAGCCGGTGACGGCGCTTGGTGTCGTGGAAGTTGGCATTGCCGCCGTCGACGATCGTGTCGCCGGTCGAGAGCAGCGCGGCGAACTCCTCCATCGTCTGCTCGGTCGCATCGCCCGCGGGCACCATCAGCCAGACCGTGCGCGGCGCATTGAGCATGGCAACGACCTCGGCCGGCGTTGGCGCGCCGTCGACGCCCTCCTCGCGCATCAGCTCCTGGGCTGTCTCCCAGGTGCGGTTGTAGGCGACCACGCGGTGGCCTGCCCGATGCAGCCGGCGGGCCATGTTGGCGCCCATCCGACCGAGTCCCACCATCGCCAGATCCACGCTCTCTCCTCCTAGTCCAGTGCCTGCGCCAGCACATCCGCGAGGGCGATCAGGCCGCCCTCGGGATCGGGGCCCAGATGGATGCGCGCGACCGGCAGGTCATGGGCCTCGAGCGACTCGAAGTCGCCCGTCGCCTGGGCGTCGATCAGCGTGCCGAACGTCTCGCGCCGGCCCGGGATGGGCAGGTCGTCGGGATGGTCGACGGTCAGCTGGATGAACAGGCCGTTGGGCGGCCCGCCCTTGTGCAGCTGGCCGGTCGAGTGCAGGAAGCGGGGCCCGTAGCCGACCGTCACCGCTCGCCGCGTCCCGTCGCGCAGCATCTGCTGCAGCGAGCGTAGGGCGGCCTCCCGCTCCGGTGTGGCCGCAAAGTACGCCTGCAGGCTGACATAGCCGTTCGGCCGCAGCCGGCCCAGGTGCCGGCGCAGCCCGTCGGCGAGGCTGCCCTCGTTGCCAGTCAGGCGCAGGGGAGCGTCACCGATGAGCACGAGCGGACGCTCGACCGCCAGGGCTTCCACGGTTGGCCGACCGCCGGCGCGCAGCGTCTCGAGCACTCGAGCGGTGTTGCTCTTGGACTCGGTCACGTTGGGCTCGTCGAACGGATTGACCTCCAGGACAGCGCCGGCGACGGCGGCCGCGAACATCCAGCGCATGAACTCGCCACCGAGGCCCTCACCATCGGCGAGGGCCAGGTCGATGACCGGCTGGCCGGCCTCGGCGAGGCGCTCCAGCGCGGCGCCCGTCTCGGCCAGCCAGGCTTCATCAGCCGGCCCGGCCAGGCGCACGAAGACGCGGTCCTTGTCGTAAGCCTCGGGTCCCGCCAGTGGCTCGCCATCGACGGGCACGATGCCCCGGCCCTGCTTGCCCGTGCTCTCTGCGACAAGCTGCTCCGCCCATGACCCGAAGGCGGCGATGCGTGGCTCGATGACGAAGGTCAGCTTGTCGCGACCGGCCATCGCCAGGGCCCCGAGGGCCACGCCGAGCCACAGCCCGGGATTGCGCGCCTCGGGCTCGCGGCAGCGCTCGCTCATCAGGACCGCGTCGTCGAGCAGCGTGTCGAGGTCGAGGCCCATCAGCGCCGCCGGCACGAGGCCGACGTAGGTCAGCGCGCTGTAGCGTCCGCCCACGTCGGCCGGGTTGAGGAAGACGTTGCGGAACAGGTCGGTGTGGGGGATCGCGTCGAGGCTGCGGCCCGGATCGGTGAGGGCCACGAAGTGCTGGCCGGCTGCGCTGGTCGGGATGTCGACGTGGAGCTCGTCCTGTACCTGCCAGAAGTGCGCGAGGAAGGCCAGCGTCTCGGTCGTCGTGCCTGACTTGCTGGCGATCAGGTACAGCGTCCGCAGGGGATCGTCCGCGGCCTGCGCGGCGCGGACGGCCAGCGGATCGGTCGAGTCGAGGATGCGCAGGCGCAGGCCCGACTCGCCCAGCGGCAGCGAGCGGGCGAGCACCTCCGCCGCAAGCGAGCTGCCGCCCATACCCGCCACGACGGCACTCTCGAAACCCTCCGTCATCACGCCCCGGGCGAAGGCGGTTAGCTCGGCGGCCCGCTCGCGGAAGCCGAGCGGCGCATCGAGCCAGCCGAGCCGCTGCGATATCTCGTCCCCCACCTTCGCATCGGAGCTCCAGAGCGTTGGATCGCGCTGCCACATGCGGATGACCCAGCGCTCGCCCAGCGCGCGTTCGAGCGCGGCGTCGAAGGCTGTGCGTGCCTCGGCCGGGAGGCGCAGCGCTGTTCGCCCGATCGTGTCGGTCAACGGACCTCCGGTCTGCTGTGGCGCCAGCCCGGGACGACGGTCGTCCCGCTGGCAGCGGCCACGGTCCGAGTCTGGCGCCGACGGCTGCGATTGGCCAGCCTGGGGAGCTCGGCCGGTCTGGCGCCTGCCTATCATAGTCGGCCCGTGGAGCGTCCCCAATGACCGACAAGACTGCGTCGCCAGGCGGACGAAAGCGCCGCCCACGGCTGCTCGCGCTCGGCGACCTGGTGCTCGACGTCGTCGTCCGGCCGGATGAGCCGGCGGCCGCCGGGACCGACGTCGCGGGCGTGCTGGAGCTGCGTGCCGGCGGCTCGGCGGCCAACACGGCCCGCGCATTCGCCGCCCTCGGTGGGGAGGCGGCGCTGCTGGCAGCAGTCGGTGATGACGCCCTCGGCCGGCGGCTCGTGCGCGCGCTGCGTGCTGACGGGGTGCGCGTCCACGCGCCACTGGTCAGCAACCAGCCGACGGCGCGCCTGGCGGTGCTGGTCGATCCACGCGGCGAGCGCACGTTCGTGACGCAGCGCGGCGCGGCCGACTGGTTACGCCAGCGCGAGGCCAGGGCGGCGCTGGTCAGGCGTGTCGACGCGCTGCACCTGCCGGCCTATTCCCTGGTCAACGAGCCGCTGCGCTTCGCCGCCCTGGCGGCTGCGGGCCAGGCGCGCGATGCGGGCCGCCTCGTCTCGGTCGACCTGGCCTCGCGCCGGCCGCTGCTCTCGCGCGGCCGGCGCGAGGCCAGGTCGACCGAGACG
>Ga0247717_1000182_pt1 | contig 19948 bp, 13 predicted proteins | sample 24E_NmetaG_FD_189047 | JGI IMG/M metagenome (GOLD analysis project Ga0247717, IMG submission 189047) | Soil microbial communities from hillslope of Landscape Evolution Observatory, University of Arizona, Oracle, AZ, United States - 2-4-E_N | ecosystem: Engineered > Artificial ecosystem >... | reverse complement strand
ACGTCTTCCGCCTCACCTACGTCGCCCCTTCGATGGTCGCCGAGATGCTCGCCGCCGCGCAGGTGCGGTACCCCAACGTTCCGATCGTCTTCTGCGAGAACCGCCAGCTCGCCCAGGAGTGGGCGTATCGATTCCTGGGCGCCGCCGCAGCGTTCGTCGACGAGGAGTCCGTCGATCTGGGATGAGCGGCTTCCGACAACCGTGCGGTAGACGAACGTGTGCCGGTTCACGCTGGACCTCCGCGCTCAGGTGAGGAACCGGTGGAGCAGACCGGCGAGGAGATCGGGGTGCTCCATCGGGAACCCGTGGTCGGATCCGGGCACGATCGCCAGCTGAGCGTCGGGGATCGTGCGCTGGGCGGCTGCCAGCTGCTCGACGGTGACCATGTCGTGATCGGCGGCGACCAGCAGGGTCGGCATGGAGAGCGACGCCAGCTCGCTGAGCTCGAGGTTCGGCTCGGTCTTCCACAGGTGAGCCAGCTTCTCGAACACGAGGTCGAAGTGGTCGGGACCGTCGGGCGAGACGGCGTCGTGGAGCTGGCGGAGCATGGGCGGGAGCACGTCGGGGCTGAGGTGCTCGGCCATGGCCTCGACCTCTGCCGGAACGCCCTCTCGGTTGATCGCGTTACCGACGTACACGAGCCGCTCGACGAGGTCGGGCCGCCAGAGAGCAACGAGCAGGGCGACGACGGCGCCGTCGCTCCAGCCCACCAGGGCGACCGGTCCGTCGGCGATGGCCTCGAGGAACGCGATGGTGTCGGTCGCCATGTTCTCGTAGGTGATCGGGCCTGGATCGGCGGTGCGGCCGTGGCCGCGGCGTTCGGGCGTGAAGACCCGGAACGAACCGGACAGCTGTGGCACGAGACCGGCCCATGTCTCGACGGGGCACATACCCCCGTGGAGGAGCACCAGCGGGGAACCCGCTCCGATCGCCTCGTAGTAGGTGCGCACGCCATCGAGGTCGAGGTATCCCTGGACGGCTTCGGTGGTGGTGGCAGAGGTCATGGGCTCGACCGTCGCACGGGCCGCCGATGTGGAGATGAGGAGGTTGCCCTACGTTTCGGTCTCCCAGTCGGGCACGAGGCCGTGGCGCATGGCGAACATCGCCGCCTCGGCCCGGCTCGACACGCCGATCTTCTGGTAGATGCGCTCAATGTGGTTGCCGGCGGTCTTCGGTGAGATGCCGAGCGACGCCCCGATCGCCTTGGCGGTGCCACCCCGCGCCACGTGGGCGAGCACCTCGACCTCGCGCACCGTGAGTCCGGCCGGCGCGGCGGGCTTCTTGCGGGTTCGGTGGCCGGCGGCGGCTAGGACGGCGTCGACGGCGGGGCCGTCGAGCCTGCCCGCCCGCGCCGCGTCGCGCAGCTCGATGGCGGCGGCCGTCCGGGCGAGGGCGCGGCGGTGGGGCCGGTCCTCGATCATGGCGTGGTAGCAGTCGGCGGCGGCGAGGAGCTTCGACAGCACGGGAGCCGTCTGTCCGGTCGCCCTCGCGTAGCCGGTGCCGTCGCTTCGCTCGTGGGCCGCGGAAGCGACCGAAGCCAGCAGCGCGAGCCTCCCGCAGCGGTGCAGCACCCGGTCGGTGTAGTAGGCGTGGAGGCGCACCCGTTCGAACTCCGCGGCGGTCAACGGTCCAGGCTTGTCCCACAGGGTGTTGGGCACGCCGGTGCGGCCGATGTCGTGGAGCAGCGCGGCGCGGCGAAGGGTGACGAGGTCGGCGGGCGGGAGGCCGAGCTCGGACCCGGCGGCCACAACCAGCGAAGCCACCGCCCGCGAGTGTCCCGTGAACCAGGGCGACTTGAGATCGGCGAAGTCGGCGAGCAGCTCGAGGAGGTCGTCGAGCTCGTCCTGGGTGAGCACCCGCCCGCCCCGAGAGCCGCCGCCGACGACCAGCTCCCACGACGACTCGGCGTCGACCCCGTCGAGCATCTCCTCGGCGACCTTGCACCACTCCTCGACGAGGTTCGCGTCGAGGTAGGGCACGTTCTTGCGGGCGAACTCGATCGTCGCCTTGGCACCGTGCTCCCGATCGCACACCTCGACGATGTTGGTGAGGTTGGCTATGCGGATCGGCTGGAGGACCTCGTCGCCCTTCAGTCCCAGCGGGATCCCCTTGCCGTTCGTCTGCTCGAAGGTCTGCAGGAGTGATGCCACGACCGGCTCACCGAGGCCGATCTGCTCGGCCATGCGCGCGCTGACGGCGCAGTGGGCGAGGAACGCCTGCTGGAACCGCGACATCCCGCCGGCGACCAAGGTCGCCTTGGCTCGCCAACGGCCGATGCCCCTCTTGCCCCCGCCGGCCCGGTCGAAGATGTAGCGGAGCTGCGCGAACGTGCTGGCGCCGACGTCGACGACGTCGGCGCGGAACTCGATGTCATCACCGAAGAGGTCCGACAGCTCGAAGCTGGTGCCGATGCAGCCAGACCCGACGAACAGCGCCACCCAGTAGGTCGCCTCCACGTCCTCGTCAGAAGCGCCGAGACGTTCAGCGAACCTGGTGGCGATCACGCACGACCGAAACACGTGCTCCAACGGCTGGCCGAGACCGAGATCGGTGGCCATGGCGATGGACCCGACGACCTCGGCCAACCGCACGCCCGAGCTCGCCGCGCCGTCCCGATGATCGCCTCGCACGGACGCGGAGGCTACGAGTTGCCACCGCGCCGAGATCGCCTCGGCCTCGACGACACGCCAGATCCGGCCGTGGCGTGCCGAAGATGCGCCCGCTCGGTCAATCGACCGGTGTCCCGCAGTCGCTGAACCACGTCACACCGTCGCTCGTCTGGCGGAGATGGAGGTCGAAGGGCACCCGATCGGCGCCCTGCACCGTCGCTTCGATCTGCACCGCCCACGCGTCGAAGAGCTCGACGGTCACGCCGTCGGTCGGGTAGTCGTACGGGCCGCGCTGGCCCCCCAGGAGCTCGATCTCGGCGATCGAGCCGACCACGCCGCCGAGGTACGACTCGCACTGATCGCGGCCGTAGCGGCCGATCGTCAGGGGGTCGAGGGTGTCGAGCAGGAAGTCGACGTCGCCGGCCCGGTGGGCGCGGTCCATCTGGCCGAGGAACTCACGCACGATGGCGAGCTCGTCCTCGGGCGGCGGGATCGGATCGTCCTCCTCGATCGCGGGCGGTCCTGCCGGGCCACCGTCGGGGTCGAACCCGGCGTCGCTGACGAGCGCGCGGATGGCGGCGTCGTCCAGCTCGGTCGCCGGCGTGCACCCGTTGGTCCCCTCGTCGGGACCGACCACGACGTCGGCCAGCTGAGTGGTCACCGCGAGCTCGGTGTCGCCGACGATGGCCCGCACGGTCAGGATGCCGTACGTGTCGTACGCGCTCACGGGGAACGGGAGCACGAACACGCCCCGCTCGTCGACCGGCGCGCGGGCCGGTGCGTCGGCGCCGGCTCGGGTGGCCTCGATGGTCAGGCCATCGGGAAGCGGGCCGTCGACGCCGACGGCGATGCCGGTGTCCAGGGCGTGCGAGGGCGAGTCGGGATAGCCGATCAGGGGGTTGTGGACCGTCGCCGAGCACTCGCCGACGAAGGCGACCATGGTGGCGTCCGGCACGAACACCTCGACCTCGTCGGCCGGCTCGTCGACCAGCACCGGGTCCTCGCCCAGCGAGATGCGCACCGGCTCCTCGGCGTCCTCGCCGCCGAGCACACCGAAGATGAGGCCGACGGCGACGGCGGTCGCGGCGGCGCCGACGACCACGGGCTTCTTCCACCATGACGTGGGCGCGTCCCCGACCAGCACGTCGATGCACGACTCGCACGGGATCGCCTCCCGGGTGACGTCACCGAACAGCGTGGCCAGCTCGGTCGAGTCGATGCCGTAGTCGATCGACTGCTGTACCAGCTCGTTGCCCGCGAACCACACCAGCTCGCTCGGCACCACGAGCCGGGACCCGGCCACCAGCTCGCCGGCGGAGGTGGGCGCGCCGCCGAGGTGTGGTGCCGGCGTCTGGCCCGAGTACACCGCCACCGGAGGACCCTCGGGCCCGAACGCGATGAGGATCTCACCCCCCGGCTTGTGGGACTCGATGATCTTCTCGTAGATGCCCCGCGCCGTCGCGAACTCGGCGTCACCCTCGGCACCGGCCTTGAACGACGACCGCTGCGGGTCCCACCACCGGTGGGCGCCGTGCTGGGCCTCGAACGCGTTGGCCTGCAGCTCGGCGACGATCGTGGCGTAGCGCCCGGGGGTCAACGGCGCACCGTTGCGGTCGGTGATGTCCCACAGGTCGTAGTCGCCGGTGATGTAGCGCCCCCCCTCCTTCACCGCGCCGCCCGGCTCGATCTCGATCTCGCCCTTGGCCGCCGCCTCGCGCATCTTCTTGCCGGTGGGACCGACCCACTCGGCCTGCCGTTGCCCGAAGCGCTTGGCGGCGAGCTCCCACAAGCCCTCGGGCACGGCCGAGCCCGGCGGCCGCTCGGGGATCGGGATGCGCTCCCCGGCGGCCGCCGCGTCGCGCATCGCCTGTACCGACCGGTTGATGGCCGCGTCGGGCACGCCGGCGTTGCGCAGCTCGGTGACGAACAGGTCGGGCTTGGGCTCGAACAGCGAGACCCGGCCGTGCACGACATCGGGGTCGGCGCCGAGGAGCTGGTCGACCGGTGACGATGTCTTCGCCTTCCACGCCTCGGCCTTGGGGATCGCGCCGTCGGCCTTGAGCTGCGGGGCGGTCTCGACGGTGGGGCGGGCCTGGATGATCACGTCGTGGTTGCGGGCGGTGTTGAGCGCGGCCCGCACGCCGTCGGGTGAGTAGCCCAGGTCGAGGGGGTCGACGTGGACCCCCGTCGGTGCCGTCTTCGGATCGTCGCCGTCGAACCGGGGTCGGTTCCCCGGACCCCACTTGCCGGGTGGCGTGTCCGACCGGATGGCGTGGTCGAGCTGGTAGCGCATGTTCGCCCCCAGCAGCGCGCCCATGCTGATGAGGTCGAGGGCGGCGGTGGCCCGGTCGATCCACTTGGCGGGCTTGCCCAGCTCGGTCGTGCCGAACAGGGTCATCACTTGGGCGGCGCCCGTGGCGCGGGTGATGCCCTGATAGCTGCTCTTCGCCAGCTCGGTGAGCGAGTCGAGGATGGCGCCGTCCCACATCGCCGCGCTCGCGTTGCGCAACGTCTCCTCCAGTCCGCTCTCGTCGATGGTCCCCGCGTCGGCACCGGCGGCGCCCGCCAGGAAGTAGCGGGCAGCCGCGTTCTGCTGGGGGGTCGCGTAGGCGGGGTTGGCGAGATGGGCACGGGCGCGCTCGGCGACGCACAGGTCCCGCTTGGCCCACGCCAGTCGCTGCTCGAGTCGCGCCCGCAGCTCGGCGACCTTCCCGGCGTCGACGCCGGGCTCGCCGGCGACCTGGTCGAGGTGGGCGAGGGCGGCGGTGAGCACGGCCGCCGCGGTGCGGGCGCTCGCGGCGCGGACGTTGGCGGCGTCGACGAGGTCGGCGTGGGCCTTGGTGACGCCCGAGGTGAAGACCTGCACGGCAGCCACCGAGCCGTCGGGGCCGGTGACGGTGACGACCTGGCCGTCGTCGGTGCCCAGGCCGGAGAAGTCGCCCCGCGACCACGAGAGGCCGAGCGGCTCGATCGACCACTCGGCCGCGCCCTTCCCGCCGCTGGCGATGGTGAGCGGACGGGAGACGTGCGTCGTGCCGGCGGCGGTCCGGTTGCCGTCCCACCCGATGGTCAGGTCGTCGCTGCGCCACCCGCCCTCCTTGGCGAGGTTCACCTCGAGCCGTCCGGGCGGCGACGCCGCGTCGACCGCCGTCGGCGAGGTCACCTCGATCCGGATCTGCTGGTCCTTGATCACGCGGGTCACGGGGTTACCCCGGGCGTCGAGGATGCGGACGGTCGTGGCCGGCGAGGTCGTGGTGGGGTCGGGCATGAGCCGAGGAGACACCGGCGCCGTCACCGAAACGTGATCGAGGTCGGGACACGTTCGGGTGACGGCGCGGTGGTCGGGTGCACCGATGGCCGCGTGGGCTCGGGGACTACCGTCTGGCGGTGGCCGGACGCCGGTGACCAGGCCGTTCCGCACCGAACCGCCCCGTCCGCCGGTGGGCGGCCTGCTGCGACCGCGCCTGCTGGCCTTGCTCGCGCGCCGGTGGGAGCAGCGGGTCGTCGTCGTGCGAGGGGCCGCCGGGCTCGGGAAGACGACGCTGCTCACGCACGCCGTCCGTGAGAACCGGCTGGCGCCCCGGGGGATCGACGTGTGGCTCACCGCCGACGACGCCGACGGGGACGCCGCCACCCTTGTCGATGGCCTGGCGGTGTCGCTCACTGCCGCCGGCCTGCCGGTGGCGGGCGGCGACCTCGACGCGGTGGTCGCCGCCGTCGTTCTCGCCGCACCGTCGGCGGTGTGCCTCGTCGTCGACGACGTCCACCGGATCCCGACCGGCTCGTCCGGCGCCGCCGTGCTCGACCAGCTGATCGACGTCCTCCCCGGCCACGCCTCCCTCGTGCTGGCCGGTCGCGGTGAGCCGCCCGTCGCCCTCGCCCGCCTCACGGCCCAGCGCCGCGTCGCCCGCGTCGACGAGGACGACCTGGTCTTCACCGCCGACGAGCTGGAGGCGATCTCTCGGGATGGCGCGCTGGCGGCCACCGGTGGGTGGCCGGCGCTGGCGGCCCTGTCGTCGATGGGGCGGAAGGCCGACGTGCGTGCGTTCATCACCGAGGAGGTGCTCGCCGGCCTCGACGCCGAGCGTCGCGACCTCCTGTTCGCGCTGGTCGCCGTCGGCCGGCTCGGCCCCGCGCTTGCGCGCCACCTGCTCGGTCGTCCCGTCGACCTCGCCGCCGAGCTGAGCGGTGTCCCGCTGCTGCACACCGGGGACGACGGCACGGTGGTCCCCCACCAGCTCTGGATCGACGCCGATCTGGTGCCGCCCGACCGAGGGGTGGCGCTGCGCGCCGCCGCCGCCGAGTGGCATGAGCAAGCCGGTGACGACGAGGCGGCGCTCGACCTGCTCGACCCGGGATCGCCGGCGGCGGCGGCCGTGCTGCGCCGGCTGGCGATCTCCGTCGCGCCCGCACCCACCGCGGTCGTGCGACGGTGGCTCGACCGGCTGCCGGCGGCCGTCGCCGACACGCCGGCCGCGCTGCTGCTCCGCGCCGTCGTGCTCCGGGCCGAGGACCCGGGCAGCACCGCGCTCGTCGACCTGCTGGAGCGGGTGGTGGGCGCCGCCCGGGTCGCCGGTGACGGCGAGCTCGAGACGGCGGCGCTCGCTCACCAGGGGTTCGTGGCCAACCTGCGACGCGACCCGGGACGGCTGGCCGCCGTGCTCGCCCGGGTGGCCGAGCTGGCGGCCGCCGGCTGCGCGCCTGCGCTTCCCCTCGCCGCGCTCGGCCGGGCGGCGATGGCCAACGCGCGGCAGGACAGCGACGCGGTGCTCGCCGAGCTCGAGCGGGTCGACGCCGGTGCGCTGCCCGGCTCCCTCGGTGCGGTCGCCGAGTTCCTCCGGTCGAACGCGCTGCTCGACCAGGGCGACCCTGCCGCCGTGGACGCCGCGCGGCGATGTCGGGCCACGGGACCGCCGCTGCCGGGCATGGCCGACATCGAGTTCCGTGCCCGGTTCCTCGCCGGCGATCTCGACGACCTCCTCGACGCCGAGGTCCCCGGGACGGCGGGCGACGCCGACCCGCGCGACCAGCTCATCGCGTGCGTCGTCGGCGCCGGTGCCGCGGCGATGGCCGGTCGCCACGCCCGAGCTGCTGAGCTCGCGGCGCGCGCCCGCCGGCTCGCCGGCGACGAAGGAGGGGTCGACCAGACCCGGTTCAACCTGCTGCTCGTCGACGCCCTGACGGCGTTCCACCGCGGTGACGACACCGCCACCGGTTCGGCGCTCGCCGAGCTGATCGCCGCCTTCCCGCTCGACGGGGCGTACCGATCGCGGTTCCGCCCCCTCCTCGTGCCGCTCTACCTGACGGCCCCGGCGCGGCGCGCGGAGGTCGCGGCGCTCGTGACCGGTCCGATCTGGCGCGACCACCTCACCGTCGCCCGGCTGCTGGCCGGTGAGGTGGGTCCTGGCGAGGTCGACTGGCCGGCCCCCGGGATCATCCTCACCGCGGCCGGCGTCACCGGCGCGGTGCGGCTGATCACCGACGCCTGGTCGGTGCGGCCCGCCGAGGCGCGGTCGCTGCTCGACTGGCTGCACGAGCGCCTCCCCGACGAGACGACCGACGCGCTGCGCCGGCTCGCGTCACCGCCGGCGGCGACGATCCTCGGCACCGTCCCCGTCCGCCCCCGCGCGACACGCCACCTGCTCGTGCTGGGACCAACCGAGCTCATCATCGGCCGCGAGCGGGTGGACAACGCCGACTGGCGGCGCGAGCGGGTGCGGTCGCTGCTCGCCTTCCTCGTCGTGCATCCCACGACGACGCGGGAGGCGGTCATGGCGGCGCTCTGGCCGGATGCCGATCCGGAGTCGGCGCGGGGCAGTCTGCGGTCGACGTTGAACCGGTTGCTGAAGGTGCTCGAGCCCGAGCGCCGGGCGGGCGACGCCGCCTGGTTCGTGCGGACCGAGGGCTCGCGGCTCCGCCTCGTCACCGGCGAGCATCTCCGCGTCGACGTCGAGGAGTTCGAGCGCCATCTCGCCGCGGCACGCGCGGCCGAGGACGCCGGCGCGCCGACCCTCGTCATCGAGGAGTCGCTGGCGGCCGTCGCGCTGTGGCGGGGCGACCACCTCGCCGACGTCGCCGCCGAGGAGTGGGCCCAGGGCGAGCGCCAGCGCATCCGGTCGGCGTTCTGCATGGCCGGCACCCGGGCCGCCGAGCTGCTCGTGGCCGACCGCCGCATCGACGAGGCGCTCAAGACCGCCGGGCTCGTGGTGGACGCCGAGCCGTACGCCGACGGTGCCTACCGCGCCATGGTCGCCGCCTACCGCGCCGCCGGCGACGCCGCCTCCGCCCATCGCACCGAAGCCCGGCTCACGGAGGTCATGGCCGAGCTCGGCCTCGACCCCTGAACCCCGGGCTCGGGCGGTGGTTGTGCCGCGATTCGCGGAAGCACCGCCCGAACGCGATCAGGCCCGGCGCTTGGTGACGGCCCAGACCGTGGGCACGCCGACCACCCAGGTGCCGAGGCCGAGGAGGATGAAGGCGAGGCCGAGGCCCATCACCAGGTTCGAGACCTGGAACGCCATCACCGACGTGTAGAGGCTCGTCTGCAGCGCGGAGGCCTGGAAGGCCACGTTGCGCAGCGGGTTGGCCACCGGCTGGCCGTTGTCGCCGATGACCGCCTCGTCGGCGTCGTTGGTGCCGGCCGGGTCGCCGTCGGGCGTCATGAACCGGCCCATCTCGGCGTAGCCGAGGCCCCCGGTCGACTCCCGCGCGTGCTGCTCGATGATCTCGGCCATCGACTCCGCGGTCTCGACGCTGTTCACCAGCGTGTTCGGGATCGACGCGTCCTCGGGCGTGACGATCTGCTGCAGCTCGAGCTTGTCGCGCACCTGGTTGCGGGCGTCCATGCCCTCCTTGAGCGCGTACGCGCCGCCGATCACCATGAAGAGTCCGGCGATCGCGACGGTGAGCCACGCCAGGTTGCGCAGCCGATCGACGACGCCGGTGTCGGACGTGGCCGCGGCGGTGTCGGTGCCGGGACGGTCGCTTGCCATCGATGATCCCTCCAGGGGGTCGTTGGGGCGGCAAGAGCACGCCTACCCACCCTCGTCCCTACCACACGTCCGTTCGGCGCGACGGCGGCGACGGATCCCCCTACCGTGCGTTGGTGCTTCGGACGAAGATCGTCGCCAGCATCGGGCCGGCATCGGGAGAGCTGGCCACGCTCCGGCGCATGATCGGCGCCGGGATGGACGTGGCCCGGCTCTCCCTGGCCCACGGGCCGGTGGGCGAGACGCTCGAGCGGCTCGCGGTGGTGCGGGCGGCGGCCGACGCCGAGGGCCGGTGGGTGGGGACGCTCGCCGACCTGCCGGGGCCGAAGATCCGCGCCGCCGAGTTCCCCGACGACGGGGTGGCGCTCACGAGCGGCGAGTCGGTGCGGCTGGTGCCCGCCGCCAGCCCGGCGAGCAGGAGCGACGAACACGAGATCGCCGTCGTCCACGACACCCTGCTCGAGGAGCTCGAACCGGGCGACACGGTGGCGATGGGCGACGGGACGATCCAGCTCCTCGTGATCGGGGTGGGTTCCGATGGCGTCGACGCCGAGGTCGTCATCGGCGGTTGGGCCCAGGGCCGTCCCGGCGTGGCGCTGCCGGCGGGTCGGCTCCGGCTGGCGTCGCCGACGGCGGCCGACCTGGAGGCCATCGACCAGCTGGCCGACGCCGGCGTCGATGCCATCGCCATCTCCTTCGTGCGATCAGCGGCCGACATCGAGCGGGCCCGCGAGGCCATCGGCGGCCGCCGGCCCCGGCTCGTCGCCAAGATCGAGACCCAGGAGGCGGTCGACGCCCTCGATGCCATCGTGGCGGCGGCCGACGGCGTGATGGTGGCGCGCGGCGACCTCGGCCTCAACTGCGCGCTCGAGGACGTGCCCCACTACCAGAAGCAGATCATCCGCACCGGGGTGGCGTTCGGCCGCCCGGTCATCACCGCGACCCAGATGCTCGAGTCGATGATCCTCGCTGCGGTGCCCACCCGCGCCGAGGTGAGCGACATCGCCAACGCAGTGCTCGACGGCACGAGCGCGCTGATGCTCTCCGGCGAGACCGCCGTCGGTCACCATCCGGTCGCGGCGGTGCGCACGATGGCGCTCATCGCCGAGCGAGCCGAGCGGGAGTTCGACAACGACGCGTGGGGCCGCGACCTCGGGCGCTTGCAGACCGCCGGCTCGACCGACCTCCCGGCCGCGGTCCGCATCACGGGGGCGGTGTCGGCAGCCGCGTGGCGGTCGACCCTCGACGCCGACGTCGCCGCGATCATCGCCTGCACCCGCTCCGGTGACACCGCCCGGGCCATCTCCCGGTTCCGGCCGCGCGTGCCGATCCTGGCGGCGACGCCCGACCCGGTGACCGCCCGTCAGCTGGCGATGTCGTGGGGCATCCGCTCGGTCCTCACCGGCGTGCACGGCTCGACCGACGACATCGTGTGGTTCGCGGTGGAGGCGGCCACGGCCCAGGGTGCGGTGCGACCAGGCGACATCGTCGCCGTGCTGGTGGGTTCGCCCAGCGAGCCGGACCCGGTGACCGACACGCTGCGGCTCGTGCGGGTCCGCTGACGCTCGTACCTACGGCGCAGGTGCCGGTGCCGGCCCGATGTAGACGGCCCGGGGCCGGAACCGCAGGCGGTGCTCGTACTCCTCGATGGCGTGCCCGAGCCAGCCGACGACCCGGGCGACGGCGAAGATCGCCTCGCCGGCGCCCTCGATCATGCCTGCCGACTCGGCGAGGTGGGCGAGGGCCACGTCGACGTTCGGGAACGGGAGCTCGCGGGCCGCCATGGTGTCGACGATCTCCGCGACGGCCCGCGTCGTCGGGGACGAGCGACGCGTCGAGAGCAGGTCGAGGAGGACCTCGGCCCGGGGGTCGCGGTGCCGGTACACCCGGTGACCGAAGCCGGGGACGAGCCGGCCACCGGCCAGGCGTGCCCCGATGGCCTCGGCGGCGCTGGCACCCTCGTCGCGCACCTCGCGCACGAGGGCCCGCGCCTCTTCCGAGGCGCCGCCGTGCAGCGGTCCGCCGAGGGCGGCGAGCCCGGCTTGGACGACGAGGTACGGATCGGCCCACGTCGAGGCGGCGACGCGTGCCGCCAGGGTCGACGCCGCCAGCTCGTGGTCGGCGAGGAGCACGAGCGTCGCGTCGAGCACCTCGAGGTCACGACGCGACGGTGGGCGGTCGGTGAGCCGGGGCCACAGGCGCGCCGCGACCGCATCGGCCGTGGCCTCCTCCTGGCGGAGGGGGAGCGACGCCACGACGGCGGCGATGATCGAGCGGCCGGTGGCCGCCACCGCCGCCGGCCGCCGGTCGTGGCGCAGCGGGTCGGCGGTCCGGATGGCGGCGAGCACGGCGCGCACCCGGTCGACGTTCGCCGTCCCGCTCAGGCCGCGGGTGACCTGGTGCACGGCGCGCGCCAGCTCGGGTGACGCCGTGATCGGCTCCGGGGTGCGGTCGCCGGTCCACAGCCACGACGCGATCGCCTCGAACGTCGACGTGCGTGCTGCGTCCTCGACGTCCCAGCCGCGGTAGTAGAGGCGACCTTCGGGGTCGAGCAGGGTGAGGCTTGACTCCACGATGATCTCGAGCCCGCCGGCCCGGCCACCGCCTCCCCGCTGACGCGCCGCGAGGCGCTCGACGTCGGCGCGGAGGTAGCGGCTGCGACGCTCGCCCGGTGTGCGCTCGCTGCTGATCAGGCCGCGGCTCACGTACGCGTAGAGCGTCTCGGCCTTGACCCCGAGACGGCCGGCGGCCTGCTCGGCGGTGAGCCACATCGTCGCCACCCGCCCACCCTATACCTTGATGCAATCAATCTTGACGAGTCATCTGGCGAGAAGGCACGATCGGGGCGAAGGGAGGCCAGATGGCCACGAAGACCGTTGCCGAGGTGATGACCGCTCCCGCCCTGCTGGCGGCGCGGGACGAGACGCTGAGCGGGGCGGCGGCGCGGATGGCGGAGCGGGGCGTGGGCTCGGTGGTGGTGGTGGAGGCCGGGCGCCCGGTCGGCATCCTCACCGAGCGCGACGTGCTCCGGGCTGCGGCGGCGGGCGCCGACCCCGGTACGACCACCGTCGAGCGGTGGATGACCGCTGATCCCGAGTGCCTCGACACCGAGGCGTCGATCGACGACGCCTGGCGCCAGCTCGGCGAGCGCGGGTACCGCCACATCCCGGTGGTGGCGGGCGAGGAGTTCAAGGGGATCGTGTCGATGCGCGACCTCGTGACGCTGGCGCAGCTGCGGCCGGCCGGCGAGCCGGCGATCGTGGCCCCGCCCGGCCTGAAGGGCGTCGTCGTGGCCGAGACCGCGCTCGGCGACGTGCGGGGCAGCGAGGGCTTCTACCACTACCGCCAGTACGCCGCTCCGGAGCTGGCGGCGACCCGATCCTTCGAGGACGTGTGGCACCTGGTGCTCGACGGCGAGCTGCCCACGCCGGCCGAGCGGGCGGCGTTCGCCGCCGAGATCGGGCCGGCGCGGCACCTGCCTCCGGAGGTGCACGAGATCCTTCCGGCGCTCGCCCGTTCGACGACGCCGATGGACGGCCTTCGCACCGCGCTCTCGCAGCTCGCCGGCACCCTCGAGCTGCGACCGTCGCTCGACGTCGACCGCGATGCGCTCCGGGCCGACGCGCTCCGGCTGAGCGCGGCCGCGCCCACGATCATCGCCGCCCTCCACCGGCTGCGGCTCGGCCTCGACCCGATCGCCCCTCGCGACGGGCTCGGTCATGCCGCCGGCTACCTCTACATGCTCGACGGGGAGGAGCCGGCGCCCGAGCGGGCCCGGGCGGTGGAGCAGTACCTGATCCTCGCGCTCGATCACGGCTTCAACGCATCGACGTTCACGTCGCGGGTGGTGACCTCGACCGGTGCCGATCTCGGCGCCGCGGTCGTCGCCGCCGTCGGCGCCCTGTCCGGCCCGCTCCACGGCGGCGCCATCCACCGGTCGCTCGACACCCTCGACGCCATCGGGAGCGCCGGGCGCGCCGACGCCTGGGTGCGCGACGCGGTGACGCGCGGCGCGACGATCATGGGCTTCGGCCATCCCGTGTACCGCACCGCCGATCCTCGCTCGCTCATGCTGCGGACGGTGGCCGAGCGGCTCGGCGGCGACCGTGTGGCCCTCGCCGTCGAGGTCGAGGCGGCGGTCGAGCGCACCCTCGCGGAGCTCAAGCCCGGTCGCGAGCTGCACACCAACATCGAGTGGTACGCGGCCGTCGTGCTCGAGACGTGTGGGCTCCCGCGCGACCTGTTCACCCCGACGTTCGTGTCCACCCGCATCGTGGGATGGTGCGCCCAGGCCATCGAGCAGGCCACCGACAACCGCATCATCCGGCCCAGCGCGCGCTACACGGGGCCGCCCCCGCCCCAGCCGGTCCCCGAGCCCTAGGAGGGCGGCGATACTGGGAGACGTGAGCGACCGGAGGGAGCGGGGCCCGAGCGGCCCGGCCGCAGGCCAGGAGCGGGAGACGTGAACGAGCGGGAGCGCAACGTCCTCGGGGGCGTGCTCGAGCCGTGCGGCACCGATCCGGTCACCGGCTTCTACCGCGACGGCTGCTGCAGCACGGGGCCCGAGGACCGGGGCAGCCACACGATCTGCGCGGTGGTGACGGCGGAGTTCCTCGAGCACCAGCGGTCGATCGGCAACGACCTGTCGACGCCGATGCCGCAGTACCGGTTCCCCGGCCTGTCACCGGGCGACCGATGGTGCGTGACGGCCGTCAACTGGCTGCGGGCCCATCACGACGGGATGGCGGCGCCGGTGGTGCTCGCCTGCACGCACGAGCGCGCCCTCGACATCGTGCCGCTCGAGGCCCTGCAGGAGCACGCCGTCGACGTCCCCGCCGACCCCGGCTCGCTCGCCGACTGAGCTACCCGGTGACCGGGCTGCCGGCTCGGACCACGGGGAACTGGCGGGAGTCGTCGTCCTGGGGGCGGGGATCGAACGCGGTGCTTCCCTCGGCGCAGTACTGGAGGATGTACGCCTTGCGCACCCCCGCCGTCCGGTTCGGCCCGGTGCGGTGGGGTGTGAGCGACGAGAAGCAGATGACGTCGCCCACCTTTGCCTGGACCGGCTCGGGCCCGTACCGGTCGGCGTCGTCGACGCAGCGCCAGCCGTCGCCCGTCCACCAGTGCTTGAGGGTGCCGCCGGTGTGCAGGCCGGGGATGATCCACGGGCAGCCGTTGTCGATCGTCGCGTCGACGAGCGGCACCCAGCACGTGAGGTAGTGCTGCGGGAGGGTGAAGGTGTACCCGGTGTCCTGGTGCCAGGGGAACTCCCGGTCGGGCTCGGGGTGCTTGTACACGGCCTGGTCCCAGTAGATCCGCACATCGGGACCGACGAAGTCGGCGGCGAGCCGGGCGAAGACCTCCGAGGTGGCGAAGCGCTTGAGCACCGCCGACCGCCCGACGATCAGCTCGGTGAAGGTGATGGCGCCGGCGGCGTTGATGTCGGGACGGGCGTGCTCGCGCGACCGCAGCTGCTCGTGCCGCTCGGCCTCGAAGGCATCGATCTCGTCGCGCACCGCCGCGACGTCGATGGGGTCGAGGACGCGGCCTGCCGTCACGCCGCGGGCCTACCCTGCCGCCGTGCTCGAACGGCTGCGCGCGCGGCAGGAGTGGAAGTTCTTCGGGGTGCTGCCCAGGGCCGACGGGCGTCTGGCCGCCGCGTGGTGGGTCGTGCTCGTGCTCCGCGGGGCGCTGCCGGCCGCCTTCGCGGTGGCGATGGGGGCGCTCGTCGGCGCCGTGCAGCGCGGCGACCCGCTGGCCGGTCCGCTGGTGGCGATCGGTGTCGTCTTCGTCCTCCTCCAGGTGCTCAACCCCGTCCACACGGCGATCAGCGCCAACCTCGGCGACCGCACCGCGGCATGGCTCTACGACGAGCTGACCGACGCCTGTGTCGAGCCCCCGGGGATGGGTCACCTCGAAGACCCCGACCTCACCAACGATCTCCAGGTGGCCCGGGAGTTCGACCTCGGCATGACCGGGCCGCCGCTGTCGATCTCCCTCGACTTCATCGCCGGCGGGCTCGTGCAGATGTTCGGGGGGCTGGCCTCGGCCGCCGTCCTGGTCGGCTACTCGTGGTGGGCGCCGCTGGTGCTTGCCGGCGCGTGGTTGGCCACGCACTGGTTGCTGAAGGAGAGCGCCATCTGGCGCGACCGCAACACCGAGGAGGTCCGGTCGGCTCAGCGCGACGCCGACTACGCCTACCGGCTCGCCGTCGACCCCCCGGCGGCCAAGGAGCTGCGGATGTTCGGGCTCGCCGAGTGGACCATCGACCGGTTCGTCGACCGCCGCACGACGCTGCACAAGCTGCAGTACCAGGCGACGCGGATGCGCGAGCGGTCGGTGCTGTCGAGCCTGCTGCTCGTCGCCGCCGCCAACGCGCTCGTGTTCTGGGCGCTCGCGTCGTCGGTCATCGACGGCGACCTCGACCTCGGCGCCGTCGTCATCTACGCCCAGGCCGCCATCGGCACGTCGATGATCGCGTTCGGCGGGCTCAACTGGGCGCTCGACGGCGCCGCCGCGCCCGTCGCCGCCGTCCTGCGACTCGAGCCGGCGATGGGCCCGGCCGGCGCGCTCGTGCGCGGCGATCGTCCGGCCGCGGACATGCCGGCGCGCGAGATCCGCTTCCGCGACCTCACCTTCGCCTACCCGCAGGGCGACGGCCATCCCGTGCTCGACGGGTTCGACCTCACCATCCCCGCCGGCTCGTCGCTCGCCATCGTCGGTCAGAACGGCGCCGGGAAGACGACGCTGGCCAAGCTGCTCTGCCGGCTGTACGACCCGCAGACGGGCGTCATCGAGATCGACGGCGTCGACGTGCGCGAGCTCGACCTCGAGGGGTGGCGCCAGCGGGTCACCGCCGTCTTCCAGGACTTCATCCGGTTCGAGCGGTCGCTGCGCGAGAACGTGGCGCCGCGCCGCGCCCCCGACGACGTGGTGCTCGCCGCCCTCGAGCAGGCGGGCGCCGCCGGGCTGGCGTCGCTCGACACGATCCTCGCCAAGGGCTACACGGGTGGCACCGATCTGTCGGGGGGCCAGTGGCAGCGGGTGGCGCTGGCGCGTGCGCTGTGCGCCGTGCAGCTGGGGGCCGGCGTGGTGCTGCTCGACGAGCCCACCGCGCAGCTCGACGTGCGGGGCGAGGCGGAGATCTTCGACCGCATCCTCGCCGCCACCCGTCACTGCACGACCATCCTCATCTCCCACCGGTTCTCGACGGTGCGCCACGCCGACCGGATCTGCGTGCTCGAGCACGGGCGGGTGATCGAGCTCGGCTCCCACACCGAGCTGATGGCGCTCGGCGGCCGGTACCGGACCATGTTCGACCTGCAGGCCCAGCGCTTCGCCGCCGGCCAGGCGCTTCCCGGCGAGGAGGAGGTGGAGCTCGATGCCCTCGCTTGACGGCAGGGAGAAGACGGTCGACGAGGAGCTGCCGCCGGCGCTGTCGTCGATGTGGCGGCTGTGCAAGCTGGGCTACGCCCACGAGCCGGCACTGATGCTCGTGGCCTTCCTCCTGTCGCTGCTGGCGGCCCTCCCCGACGCGCTGCTGGCGGTGTGGCTCAAGGTGCTCGGCCAGGGCGTGATCGAGGGCCGCACCGGGCTCGTGTGGACCGCCGTGTTCGGCCTCGCCCTGTCGGCGACCGCCACGTGGTTCCTCAACACGGTGTCGACCCGCGTGCAGCGCCGGTTCCGCGACCGCGTGACCATCGCCCTCGAGTCCCACGTCGCCCGGCTGCAGGCATCGGTGCCGACCGTCGCCCATCACGAGCGTCCCGAGCACCTCGACCGGCTGGCCGTGCTGCGCGACCAGATCTTCGTGCTCGACCACATGTACATGTCGGTGTTCTCCACCGCCGGGTGGATCCTGCGGCTCGGCGTCACGGTGGGGCTGCTCGCCTCGATCCACCCGGCGTTGATCCTCCTCGCCGTGTTCGCGCTGCCGACCGTCGCCACCTCGTCGTGGCGCCCGGCCGTCGAGCGGGTGGCGCAGGAGCGGGGCGCGCAGTCCGACCGGTTGGCCCGCCACCTGTTCACGACCGCCACCACCGCGCCGCCGGGCAAGGAGGTGCGGGTCACCGGGATCGGGCCCCGCCTCGCCGCCGACCGTCGGGAGGCATGGGAGCACTGGTACGGCCTGGTCTCGGTCGCCCGCTGGCGCTCGGCGGTCTGGCACACGCTCGGGTGGGCGATCTTCGGCGCCGGGTTCGTGGGCGCCGTGGTCTACGTGGCGTCCGGGCTCGACGCCCCGCCAGCCGATGTGCTGCTGGTGCTCGCCGCCGGCTCGCGCCTGTCGGCCTACATCGGCGCCACGGTCGGGGAGATCGGCTTCCTGCGGGGCATCTGGATGGACGGCTCCCGGCGGCTGGCGTGGCTGGAGGACTACGCCGCCGCACTGCGGGCTGACGCCGACGTGCCGGTGCCCGACCGGCTCACCGAGGGCATCCGGTTGGAGTCGGTGTCCTTCGCGTATCCCGGCACCGACCGCCTCGTGCTCGACGACGTCGACCTGGTGCTGCCGGCGGGCGCCGTGGTGGCGGTCGTGGGGGAGAACGGCGCCGGGAAGACGACGCTCGTGAAGCTCCTGTCGAAGCTCTACGAGCCGACGCGCGGCCGCATCCTGGTCGACGGCGCGGAGCTTGGTCGCATGCCGGTCGACGAGTGGCGGGCGCGGCTGGCCGGCGCGTACCAGGACTTCTTCCGGTTCGAGCTCCGGGCCCGGCACAGCGTGGGGGTGGGCGACGTGCCCCGCCTCGACGACGGGCCCGCGGTCACGACCGCGGTGGGCCGGGCCGGGGCCGGCGATGTGCTCGAGCAGCTCGCGGCCGGGCTCGACACCCAGCTCGGGCCGACGTGGCCGGGCGGGGTCGAGGTGTCGTTCGGGCAGTGGCAGAAGCTGGCCCTGGCGCGGGGGTTCATGCGCGACGAGCCCCTGCTGCTGGTGCTCGACGAGCCGACCGCCGCGCTCGACGCTGAGACCGAGCACGCGCTGTTCGAGCGCTATGCCGAGGGGGCGCGGCGGGCGGCCGAGTCCGGTCGCATCACCGTGCTCGTGTCGCACCGGTTCTCGACGGTGCGCATGGCCGACCTCATCGTCGTGCTCGATGGCGCCCGTGTGGTCGACGTCGGCACCCACGACGAGCTCATGGCGCGAGGCGGCCAGTACGCCGAGCTCTACGACATCCAGGCATCCGCCTACCGCTGAGGTGCTCCGAGTTTCTTGGAGCAAACGAGCGTGCTCTACACGTCTGGGTGCTCCAAGAAGCCAGTGGGGTCAGGGGCGGGAGAAGCGGAGGGGGGCGCGGTAGCCGGCGGTGACCTCCTGGCGGCCGGTGCGCGACGTCCACCGCCACTGGACCGAGATGCGGCCGCCGACCCGCCGGTCGCGGAGCTGGGGGACCGAGTGCTCCCAGCCCAGCTGGCAGGTGCCGCCCATCACCATGAGGTCGCCGGGACCGGGCTGCAGATCGTGGGTGGCACCCTTGTTCTCGAGCTCGTGGGCGTGACGGTTGGCGCGCGGTCGCAGGTACCAGGGCCGGCGGGCGCCGAGCGTGACGAGGGCGATGACCGTGTTCTCGCACCACTTCATGTCGCGGTCGCGGTGGAAGGCCTGCCCGTCGCGCCCGTCGCGGTAGTACGCCAGCGCGAAGCCGTCGGGGAAGCGGACCCGGTAGTGGCGCTCGAGCTGTCGCTGCGCGTCGACCAGCGCCGGGTGCTGCTGCGCGCTCGGCCCCCACGCCCCCATGCGGGGTTCCTCGACCCAGCGCTCGTAGCGCCACAGACGGCCCTGTCGCCACTCGCTCCGGGCGAGCACCTCCTCGTACACCGCGTCGGCGTCGGGCAGCCAGCCGCGGGCGACGTCGACCCACGCGGTGTCGTCGAGCCACAGGCGTTCGATCGCCGCCTCCATCACCGGGACGGTACCGACGTCGCGTGACGGGTCGGCTATTTCCGCCAGCTCTGGGCGTTGGCGAAGTCGAGGGCCCGGATCACCCGGAGGGCGGTCGGGTCGAGCCGGAGCGCCCCGAAGCCCGGCGAGGTCGGCTCGTCCCACCCGGGGACGATCGACGGGTCGTAGCCCACCGGCGCCGGCGCGTCCTTGTAGCGGTTCCAGAGCCAGGTCCGGGTCTCGTCGTCGTTGTGCCACGACGCCTCGGCGTCGGCGGTGGCGACGTCGTGGGAGGGGTCCCAGTAGGTGAGCGACACGAGCGGCGTTGACGCCAGGTGCGCCGCCTTCGGCGACTGCGGGCCGGTCGCGATCCACCCGACGAGGGTGGTGCCGTCCCACTCCCAGATCGGGTGGAGGATGCGGGTCCGGGGACGGCCCTTGGGGTCGACGGTGGCCACCGTGCACCACAC
>Ga0247717_1000179_pt1 | contig 20172 bp, 23 predicted proteins | sample 24E_NmetaG_FD_189047 | JGI IMG/M metagenome (GOLD analysis project Ga0247717, IMG submission 189047) | Soil microbial communities from hillslope of Landscape Evolution Observatory, University of Arizona, Oracle, AZ, United States - 2-4-E_N | ecosystem: Engineered > Artificial ecosystem >... | reverse complement strand
GATCTACTGGAGGAGGTGATGGCGCCCGAGGAGTGATCTGCCTACCATCACCAACGACCCGCTCCGGGCCTCGGGACCACCGACACTTTCGGTGATCGCGGACCTACATTTCCAGCGATCCGCGACAGCGAGTCCTTCCCGGGGAGGCGAAGACCGCGGGCAGCCTGCGCACCCTCGCCGCGCCGCCCTTCCTCCTCCACGAGCTGGCGAGCCATACAGAGGTGCACCGGGGCGACAAATCTCGGCGACCGCCAGGCGCTCCTCATCGTCGGCCCTCGCGGAAACATCCTCCGCCGTCGCTTCGCGGAGCGGACCTTCCGCCCGGCCCCGGAGCGGGCCGGCTGGACCCGTCCCTGACGTTCCACGGCCTGCGGCACGTCGTCATGAGCACGCTCGTCGACGAGAACGTCCACCCTCGGGTGATTCAGAGCCGGGCCGGGCACGCCTCGTCCAGGCTGACGATGGAGCTGTACGCGCACGTCACCACGACGCCGACCGCAGGGCCGCCGATGCCCTCGAGCACCGGTTCCGCTCGGCATGGCGCGCTCCGTACGGGCACGTAGCGGGCACGGACGGCCGGTAAGGAGGTCTCGACGGCGGGGAAACCGCAGGTCAGCGCGGTGGGGCGTATCGGTGACCGCAGCACTGATAATGCTGAGGTCAGTGGTTGGACTCCACTTAGCCCCACTACCGGAGACGGCGAATCGCAGGTCACGTTCGCTCGACCCGGAGGGGAACCGCCTCCGCCTTCGGCGGATCCTGCTTCCAGGTTTCGTATGCGCGCCCCGCCAAGTTCCTCTGGAGAGCTCCGGCGGCCGACGGTTCATTCGTGGGCGCGTTCGGCTGCCCCGACGATCGCAGTCACCGTCTTACGATCCAGGCCGGAGACCTCGGCGAGCTGGCGGAGCGAGGCGCCGGCTCGGTGTGCCACCCGGATCATGTCATCGCGGATGCGAAGTTCCTTAGCGGTCCTCTCTGCGCTCAGACCGACGACCGCCAGTGCGGCAGCGATCTCACCGTCCTCGCTACCCCGATACTTGCCGAGGGAGGCGACGGCAGCGGCGACCTCTGGTTCGCTGTAACTCATTGCTCCTCCCGAAGGGCGAGAGCGAGCTTGTCCCGGACGGCCATCAGCAGCGCAAATCGAGGTGAAATCTCGTGTCTCGCCTCGGCATCGTCGAGATGAGCCAGGGTCATGCCGAGCAACTCGAGTGCTTCGACCCGCTCGAGCTGTACGGTGACCATCGGTCCAATGGTAGCCGGCAGTGGTCCCGAGTGGACCATCGCAGCACATTGGTTGGATTCCACGTAGCCCCGCCGGCGCCGGCGGACAAGCGGGCGCCCTGGGCGCCCTCTGTGCTATTCCTTGGTTTCCCGGTGTCCGTTTTCGGACAATGACCAAGGAGTGCAGATGAGCCACACGCCTACGGAGTTGGGGAAGGTCGTCGGTCGTTGCCACAAGTGCGACCGGCCGGTGCGCACCGGCGGCGTCGAGGGCCGGCTGGGCTGCGAGGGCTGCCTCCTGCCCACCGACAACTGCACCTGCGACCGTACGGGGTGACCGCCGGGCCGGGGACGAAGGGGATCTTCGGCATGTAGGTGCAGAAATCAGTTATTGCACGTCGTTCCCCTGTCGCGGAGTATCCCAGCGTCCCCCCTCGAGGCCGGTCCCGCCGGGCTCCGGGTGTCTCCGAGCGACAGGGAGCGCCAAATGGCCAGCAACGACAACGATTCTGAGGTCATGGAACGTCCGAGCCGCGGCCGTCGCCGGCAGTCGTCGGCGCCCTCCGGCGGCAAGCCCTCCATGATGCAGATGCTCTGGGCCGACCTGCGGAAGCGCCCGGTCCCGTCCGACCCGAGCGACGACGAGCTCGCCTACCTCGAGGAGGAGGAGCGCCTTCGCCAGGAGGCCGACCAGGTGCTGGCGAAGGCGCACACGCTCGACGACTCCAAGGTCGAGCAGATGCGACGGCGCTACGGCGTCAGCTAGCCGGGCCCAGTTCACAGGAGGAAACAGATCATGGCGACGCCGTTGTTTTTGGCGTGCAAGTCGTGTGGGCGTCAGTTCTTTTCGGGGGTCGACCTGCCACCGCCCGAGGCGCGAACCCATGAGTGCTCCTGGTGCCATGCGGCTCCGCAGTACGAGCTGAACGACTACACCGCTGGACACGTCGAGCTGTAGTCCCCTGCGGCGACTCGTCGCCGTCGCAGCGGGCTCCCCGGGAGGAGGAGCCGGGACCCCCCGATGGCCACTTCGGGCTATGGCACGAGGGGGGTGAATGCCGTACCGTCGCGGAGAAGTGTCCACCCTGATCTGCGACGACGACCCCCGGCTCCGCCTCCTCTACCGCCAGGAGTTCGAGTGGGCGGGCGTCGAGGTCGTGGAGGCCTCGGACGGGGACCAGTGCATCGAGGTGGCCCTTCGCGAGCGACCCGAGCTCATCGTCCTCGACCTGGCCATGCCCAAGCGCAGCGGCCTGTCCGCTCTACCCGAGCTGCGCCGCAACTTCCCGGACACGCCCGTGCTCGTCGTCACCCAGCACGCCGCCGTCGAGGTGCTGAGCCGGAGCCGGGAGCTGGGCGCCACCGCCTGCTACAGCAAGCCGGGGTTCCTGGCCCGGATCCCCGAGGTCGTCGAGCGCTATTGCCAGCCGGGCGACGCGGTCGGCGACGCGGCAGCCGAGAAGGTAACCTCGACCCTGCTCGACGACGCCGCCGCCTCCTGAGCGGCGGGGCGTCGCCGCCCGCCGTCCCATGGTCAAGACGCTGCGTCGCACCCTCCTCGCCCTCTGTGGCGCCGGCCTGGTGGCCGGTGTGGTGCGTCTGCGCGACACCGGCAAGCCCAAGGCCGACGCCGGCGGCTGGCGCGAGCTCTCGGGACCGGACCTGCGATAGTGGCCCGATGAGGGCCGTGGTGCTGGGAACGGGCGCCGTCGGCGCCCGGGCCGCCCGCCAGCTGCTGGGCGCCCCGGGGCTCGACGACCTGCGCCTGGTCGACCCCGACGACGGGCACGTCGCCGCCCTGGCGTCGTCGCTGGGGCCGCCCGCCTCGGTGGCGACGTGGGATCCGTCTACCCTCGCCGCCGGTGACGTGGTGGTCCTGTCGATGCCCGGACCGCACGCCGGCCTGGCCCGGGCCGCCATCGAGCGGGGGGCGTCGGTGGTGTCGACGGCCGACTCCATCGCCGACGTGCGGGCCCTGCTCGCCCTCGACGACGACGCCCGCCGGGCCGGTGCCACCGTGGCGGTGGGTGCCGGGTTCGCCCCCGGGTACACCTGCGTGCTGGCCCGCCACGCGGCCGCCGGGTTCGACTCGGTGGACGAGGTGCACGTGGCCAAGGCGGGCACAGGGGGCCCGGCGTGCGCCCGCCAGCACCACGCCACGCTCACCGAGGAGGCGGTCGACTGGCGGGACGGGTCGTGGGCGCAGCGCCGCGGCGGCTCGGGGCGCGAGCTGTGCTGGTTCCCCGACCCCCTGGGCGCCCTGGACTGCTACCGGGCCGGCCTCCCCGACGCTCTCGTGCTCGTCCCCGCCTTCCCGGGTGTCGCGCGGGTGACGGCGCGGGTGGCGGCGTCGCGCCGCGACCGGCTCACCGCTCGGTTGCCGATGCTGCGCCAGCCCCATCCCGAGGGCCTGCTCGGTGCGGCCCGCGTCGAGGTGCGGGGCCGGCGGGGCGCGGTGACCGACGTGCGCGTGCTGGGCGCCCTCGACCGCCCGGCCATCGCCGCCGGCGCCGTCGCCGCCCTTACCGCCATGTGGGCGCTGGACGGGCTGCTGGCCCGGACCGGCGCGGCGGGGCTGGCCGAACTGATCACCGAGCCGGTGCCGTTCCTCCAGGACCTGGCCCGCCGGGGCGTGCGGGCGGCGGCGTTCGAGGGCACGGCCCCGTCGGCCGAGGCGGTGCGGCCCGGCCGCTGAACCCGGGGCGACGGATGCGACGGCCGCCGGGGAGATCAGGCGAGCGGGTCCTCCTCGTCCCACTCCTCGGCCGGGGCGTCGGCGTCGAGCTCGCCGTCGTCCTCCGGGGGGTCGGTGCCCGGCGGGACGTCGGTGGGGCCGGCGTCACCGATGATGTTCGGGTCCTCGGTGCCGACGCCCATGTCGCGCATCCGGTCGAGCAGGCCCTCGTGCTCCTCGTCGTCCATGGCCGCGACCGTACCGGGTCGGCGGACCCGACGATCCGGGCGGCGTCCCGATCAGGGGTCGCCGGCCCCGTAGCGCCGCTCGAGGTCGTAGTGGTGGTCGAGGTCGACCAGCGGGTTGAAGTCGTCGAAGGCGAGCACCAGGTCGGAGTCGTCCCGCAGGGTGCCCTTCTGGGCGAGGACGCGGAAGGCCTCGGTCATCTGGCGGGCGGCGGCCAGCAGCCCGGTGAGCGGCGAGACGATGAGGTCGAAGCCCAGATCGTGCAGCTCGGCCGGTGTGCGCAGCGGCGTGCGGCCGCCCTCGATCATGTTGGCGACCCGGACGCAGCCCGGCGTGGCCTCGGCGATGGCCTGCATCTCCTCGGGGGACTCGGGTGCCTCCACGAAGACGGCGTCCACACCGAGGTCGGCGGCCATGCGGGCCCGCTCGCACGCCTCCTCCAGGCTGACGGCCGCCCGGGCGTCGGTGCGGGCGGTGACGAACAGGCGCTCACGGGCGTCGAGGGCGGCCCGCAGCTTGGCCAGCCACTCCTTTCGGGGCACCACCTTCTTGCCCGCCATGTGCCCGCACTTCTTGGGCCAGACCTGGTCCTCAAGGAAGATCCCGGCGCCCCCGGCCGCCTCGTACAGCTCGACGGTGCGGATGGTGTTCAGCGGGTTGCCGTAGCCGGTGTCGCCGTCGACCACCACCATGGCGCCGGGGACGGCCCGGCACACCCGGCGGGCGACCTCGGCCATCTCGGTCTGGGTGACGTAGCCGAAGTCGGGCAGGCCGAGCAGGGTGGCCGCCGTGCAGTACCCCGACAGGAAGAGCGCCTCGAAGCCGGCGTTGACGGCCAGGCGGGCCGACAGGGCGTCGAAGCAGCCGGCGAGGACCACCGTGTCGCCGCCCGCCAGCTTCTGCCGGAGCCCGTCGCCGTCCATGCCGGGAGACTACGGCTCGGTTGTTGCGCCGCGCCGGGCGCCGGGCGAGGGTGGGGTGGTGCGGCGGACGGTCGAGGGGTTCCACCGGGACGGTGCCGGCGAGTGGGTCGCCGAGCTGTCCTGCCTGCACGGCCAGCACGTCCGTCACCGCCCGCCCGTTCCAGGAGCGCCCGTGGGTCCTCTCGCGCGCGGGACGGGCCGAGCGGGTCGGTGGCGAGCTCGACTGCCCGCGGTGCGACCGGGCCGAGCTTCCCGAGGGGCTCACCGTCGTGCGGACGGCCGGCCCGTTCGACGACGCCACCCTGCCTGACGGGCTGCGACGCGCCCACCGGGTGGCCGAGGGCACCTGGGGCCGGCTCCGGGTGAGCCACGGATCGGTCCGGTTCTCGCTGGAGATGTCGCCGCCCGTCGAGCGCCTGGCGGGCAGCGGCGACGAACAGCCCATCCCGCCGGGCGTGCCGCACGCCTTGTCGGTCGGCGGCCCGGTCGTGCTGGCGATCGACTTCCTGGTCCGCCCGTAAGCGACGCTTGCGTCTGCCCGCCGATCCGCCGGCCCCCGTGTACGATTCGCCCGGGTTCGAGCAGCGGGCCTTCCCCCGGGGGCTCGAAGGTGCCGGCGGCGAGCGGGATGTCGGCGGCGCAGCGGAGGTGGCGCTGTGTGCATGGCACGGTTCGTCGTCGCTCTCGTTGCCGTCGTGGTCGTGGCCGGCTGTGCCGACGAGCGCCCGATCCGACCCTCGGATATCTCGTTGGCCGACGGGTTCCGGATCGAGGCGCTCGTGGAGGAGCTGAACGCCCCGACCATGGTGGCGTTCGACGACCAGGGGCGGATGCTGATCGCCGAGTCGGGCTACCACGGCGGGGGCGAGTCGCGCGTCAGCCGTCTCGAGCCCGACGGCTCGCTGACGGTGCTCGCCGGGGGCGACGCCTTCGGCGACGAGGTGCCGGTGACGTCGGTCGGGTTCCACGAGGGCACGGTGTACGTGGCCCACGCCGGCACCCTCTCGGCCGTCGAGCCGGGCGGGCGGCTGCGCACGGTGGTCGGCGGTCTTCCCGGCCAGGGCGACCACCAGGCGAACCAGATGGTCTTCAGGGACGGCTTCATCTACTTCTCCGTCGGCACCGTGACGAACTCGGGCGTGGTCGGCCCGGACAACGCCGTGTTCGGCTGGCTGGGCGTGGAGGCGCGCCGCCAGCTGCACGAGGTCCCGTGCGCCGACGTCGTCCTCACCGACGCCGTGTTCGACTCCGAGAACCCGCTCGGCAACGACCCCGAGCGGGAGCAGACGACCGCCTACTCGCCCTACGGCACCGTCCGCCCGGCCGGCTCGGTCGTGCCCGGCAACCCCAAGTGCAACGGCTCGGTCCTGCGGGTACGGCCGGACGGCTCGGGCCTCGAGGTGGTGGCGTGGGGCCTGCGCAACCCCTACGGGCTGGAGCTCGGGCCCGACGGCGGGCTGTACGCCACCATGCACGGCTTCGACGCCCGGGGCTCGCGACCCATCGAGGACGCCTGGGACTGCGTCTACCGGATCGAGCAGGGCGCCTGGTACGGCTGGCCCGACTTCGCCTGCGACGTCCCCGTCACCGACGCCCGCTTCGAGCCCAAGAACAAGCCGCAGCCCGGGTTCCTCATCGCCAACCACCCGACGGAGACGCCGCCCACGCCGATCGCCAAGTTCAACCCCCACGCTGCCACCAACGGCTTCGCCTTCTCGCCGGGGGAGCCATGGGGGAGCCCGACCACGGCCTACGTCGCCCTGTTCGGCGACTTCACCCCTGCCACCGGCGTCGTGGACCGCCCCCAGGGCGTCAAGGTCGTGAAGCTCGACACGGTGACCGGTGAGACGACGACGTTCATGGAGAACAAGACGGAGGGCCAGGCGTCGCGCCACAGCGGCGGCGGCCTCGAGCACCCGTCCGACGTCACCTTCGGCCCCGACGGCGCCATGTACGTCACCGACTGGAGCATCGCCCGGGTCAGCGAGCGGGGCCTGGTCCTCGAACCCAGCACCGGCGTGGTGTGGAAGGTCGTCCCCGGCAAGCCCGAGGGGGCGTTCCCGGGCGGCATCTCGCTGCTGTTCGCCATCGCCGGCACGCTGGCGCTGGCCGCCGCCACGTTCGTGGCCGCCGTGGGAAGGCAGCGCACCCGGCGCCCGGTGGCCGGCCTGGTCGCCGGCGCCCTGGCCGGGCTGGTGATGGGTGGGTTCACCATGGTGGTGGGCGCCCCCGCCCTCGACCTCCCGTGGCACGCCCCGCCGCGGGTGCTCGCCACCCTCGTCATGGGCCGCTCGGCGGTGGAGAACATTCTGGACTTCGACCTGCTGCCGACCGCCGTGGGCGCCGTCGTGCTGCTCGCCGTCACTGCGCTGGGCGGCCTCGCCTTCGCCTTCCTCCTGCGGGCGTCGTCACGGCTGCGGGTCCTCGTGGCCGGCGTGCTGTTCGGGCTCACGGTGTGGGCGCTGCTCCAGTACTTCGGCTTCCCGCTCGTTCAGCCGCTCGTCACCGAAAAGGGCTTCCCGCCCCAGTGGTATGCGGCGTCGTTCGCCGTCTACGGCCTGGTCCTCGGCGCGCTGGTCGCCGCCGGCGGCGAGCGGGAGACCGGTGGCGACGGCGGTGGCGGTGGCGCGCCGTCCCCGGCGCCGGCGCCGGCGCCGAGCGCCGGTGACCGGACCGTTCGGGACGCCGAGCGAGAGCGGATGGAGGAGTGGCGGCGACGCCGAGCCGGCGGTTAGCCGGGCCCCGACCGGCGCCATCGGGTACTTGACGGCGTGCCGCGCCGTCGGGGCGGCGCACCGCCTGGCGCCGGCGACATCCGAACAGCCGCCGTCGACCACTACGACGGCGCCGCTACCAGCACGAAAGGTGAGGTCGGCGAACAGGAGCTTCGGCCAGATCGAGCCGCCGCCGCCATCCGCTGCGGCCGCCTCGGTCGCCCGGTGGCGCTGCGGTCGGAGGAAGGGTCGCCGGCGGCAGGGTGGTCGACGGCAGGGTGGTCGGTGGCTCTGGGTGCCCCTCGCGGTGGTGCGCAACGCCGCGGGCGCTGTCGCGATGGTCACGGCCGTGGCCGCCAGCCAGCACCACGGAACTGACGGCGAGCCGGAGCCGCCGTCGTCACCTCCCGGCGGCGTCGCCCGCAGCGGCGGACGGCTCGGGAGCAAACGCGGAGGGAGCGGTGGAGCCGCTTGCGTACGATGGGGGACGGTCCAGATCGGAAGGTCTCGGGGACGTAGCTCAGCTGGCTAGAGCACCTGCTTTGCAAGCAGGGGGTCGTGGGTTCGAGTCCCATCGTCTCCACCACGAAGTTCGTGTCGGGCCCCGTCGGCCCGTCACCGGATCGGCTCGTGCCCTCGGCGTGCCGTCCCGGGATGGGCTCTCGCAAACCCATGGTTGGCAACGGGAGCGCACAGGCGGCCCCGTGCGCCTCACAGGGCGGCCGGGCCCCGGCGTCCCGAGGCCGAGAGGCGGCGCAGCCGGCGGCGGGCGGCCTCGGCCCACCGTGGCGCCACCGCCGGGTGGGCGGCGACCTGCGCCAGCAGGTCGGCGTCGTCGGTGTGCGTGGCCTCGGCCAGCTCGACGACCGTCAGCCGCTGCTCGGGCCGGGAGACGACCTCGACCTCGTCGCCGGCGGTGACCGTGCCCTCCTCCACGATGCGCAGGTAGGTGCCGTAGCGGCCGACGACGTCGAACAGCTCCACGAAGTCGGCCGTGCCCATCCGCATGCCGAGCTTGAAGCACGGGGACCGCGGCTCGCTCACCTCGAGCACGCACGTGCCGACCCGCCACCGCTCGCCCACCTCGGCGTCGCGCAGGTCGTAGCCGTCGACGGTGAGATTGTCGCCGAACGTTCCCGGGCCCAGCTCCACGCCCAGCTTCTCGGACCACCACCGGTAGTCGTCCGCCCCGTAGGCGTAGACCGCCTTGTGGGTCCCGCCGTGGACCCGCCGGTCGGCCTGGTCGTCACCGGCGAGGTTCACGCCGGAGACCTCGACGGGCCCGTCCACTGGCTCCTTCCAGATGCCGGAGCGCACCTTGCGACCGTGCCATTCGACGGTGCGCGGCTTGCCCACGTTCACCGACACGACGCGCACCGTCATGGCTGCGACGCTACGGCGGGACGGGGCCGGGCGCCGGGGCTGGTGCGGTCAGGCGGTGCGGGCCCGGCTGCGGCGGACGAGGACGGCGCCCGTGGCGATGGCACCGGCGCCGACGGCCACCATGCCGGCGATGTCGCCGCCGGTGACCGGCAGGGTGTCGCCGCCGCTCGAGCGGGTGATCGACTCGCCGAGCACCCTGGTGGGCACCTCGCGGCTCAGGTTCTCGCTCATGACCTGGGGCGGGTTCCCGCCGGGGTACGCGGGCACCGTCTGGGCTCCGGCCGCCACGGGCAGGGACAGCGCGAGGACGGCTCCCCCGGCCGCCAACACCTTCGGGAGCCACGCTGCGGTCACCATCTTGCCTACCCCCTCGAACGCCTCTCGGGCCCATTGTACCGGGCCGGACGGGACGAAGCGACACACGGTGCGCGGTTCACCACGCAACGTCGCGGCGGGGCCCGCTCTCCCACGACCGGCCCTCGGCCGACCACGCCACCGGCGGGAACCGGCCCGAGGGCTCCACGGTCAGCCGGCGCAGCTCGGACGGCAGCCGGAAGCGGACGACGGCCGTCACCGTCTGGCCCCGGTCGACGCGGATCTCCCACGCCACGACCGTGGTCGGCCCGTCGGGACCGGCTGCCGCCAGCGCCGGGTCGCCCTCGACCTGGACGTCGGTGGCGAACGCCGGGAGGTTGACGCTCACCAGCCCGCGGTAGGCGCCGGGCGGGAGGTCCTCCAGGCCCCGGTGGCCGCCGCCCGCGACGTACCTGTTCTCGCCCTCCGGGACCGTGTTGCGCATGGTGACCCCCAGCTCGACGGCGTGGCCGCCGCCGCCGGCCGACGTCTCCACGTCGAGGGCGGCGTCGACGTCGAGGAAGGGGTCGAGCTTGTTGCCCCCCCGGTTGAGGACGGCGACGGACAGCGAGCGCTCGGTGAGGGCACCGGTCACGCCGGCCGCCTCCCACATCGCGTGGTCGCCAGGGTGGCGCGACCAGGCCAGCAGGTGGCGGCCCGCCGCCATCTCCCCGAAGGCGGTGGCCAGCGCGCCGACGTCGCCCTCCTGGCTCTGCACGGCGTCGAGGGTGGCGGCGGCGATGAGGCCCAGCATCTCCCGCCGGGCCGCCTGGGCCTCGTCCCCCCCCTCGTCGATGCCGGCGTACTGGTCGTGGAGGAGCAGCGAGAGCACGTCGTCCGCCGAGACCGTCACGTCCCCCGCCGCCACCGGCCCGGTGGACGTGAGCAGGCCGCGGAGGGCGACCGGGTCGACCATCACCACGCCCTCCACCTCCTCGCCCTCCCGCGCCCGCCACATGGCCGCGGCCAGCTCGGCGTTGGCGGCGAAGCGCGGCGACGCGGCGAGGTTGCGCCACTCCCGGTTGGGCTCCATCCATCCCCAGCGGGCGGCGAGGTCGGCGTCGGCGATCGGCGGCGCCTCCTCCGGCGCCAGCAGGAGCTCGGGGGCGGGCCGGAAGCCGCCGAGCGACAGGGTGCCGTCGGCGAAGGTCAGCAGGCCGATGCTGAGGAACATCCCCGAGCCGGCCCGCATCTCGGCGTTGTTGGCGCCGATGACGAGGTAGGTACGCGGGCCGGCCAGGAGGTCGGCCAGCCCGGTGGCGACGACGGCACCCCGCCCCATGGCGTCGCGCACCTCGCCGAGCCGCTCGACCAGCTCGGCCCGCCGCTCGGCCAGCGGGTCGACCAGGGCGCGGCCGGGCCCGAGGTCGACGGCGGCCAGCCGGCGTTCGAAGCGCGCCGCCGCCGTGCCGAGCCGGCGGAGCAGGGCGACGCGTTCGGGGCCGGTGTCGCGGGGCTGGGCCAGCGCTTCCTGGGCCTCCTCGACGGCTTGCGTCCCGATCGCGGCGATGTCGTCGGCCGCCCCGGCCAGGGCACGCGCCGAGCGGACCTGGCGCCCGACGACGGGCAGGACCCGCAGGGGGAGCACGGCCGGGTTGTCGAGGCCCCGCCGGGCCCGGCGGAAGGCGTCGCCCGCCTGCCGCAGCGGGGCCAGGGCCGTCCCGTCGACCAGCTCGGACGGCGACGTCAGCTCCTCGGCCCGCTCGACGGCGTCGATGCCGGCCAGCGCGTCGCGGCGAGCCTGGGCGAGGGTGACGGCGCACGTCGCCGCCCACCCGGCGAGGCCGAGCACGACGAGCGCGGCAACGCCGAAGCGCCGGCCCCGCCGGCGTCCCTCGGGCCCGACGGCCCCGGCGGGCGCCGCCTCGGGCCGCGGCTCGTCGGGACCGGCATCCACCGGCGAGAGCGTACGACGGGCGGGTGGTCCGCCCGCGGGCGGGTCACCCGCCGGCGATCAGCGAGACGACCGGGGGACGGGACGAGCCGACCGCGGCGGTTCAGCCGCCGGCGATCAAGCGACAAGACCGGCGAAGGGGGTTCAGCCGCCGGCGATCAGCGAGCCGACCGGCGAAGGGCGGGTCACCCGCGGGCGGCGACCAGCGAGACGACCGGCGAAGGGCGGGTCACCCGCCGGCGATCAGCGAGACGACCGGGGGACGGGACGAGCCGACCGCGGCGGTTCAGCCGCCGGCCATGACGGAGACCACCGGCGAAGGGCGGGTCACCCGCCGGCGATCAGCGAGACGACCGGGGGACGGGACGAGCCGACCGCGGCGGTTCAGCCGCCGGCCATGACGGAGACCACCGGTGAGGTGAGGGCCCGCCCGGTCGCCGAGCCGAGGAAGGTGGCGTCGCCGAACGAGAAGACGCCTCCGTCGGCCGCCACGAAGCGGTAGCCGCGGCCCGAGGCCGTCCGGGCCATGGCCACGATGGGCCTGGCCAGGGCGATGGCGCCGGTGGAGCCGAGGAAGGGGGCGTCGCCGAAGGCGAACACCCCGCCGTCCCGGGCCACCAGCCAGTAGCCGCGGCCGGAGGGCGTCGATCCCATGGCCACCACCGGCTGGCTGAGCCGCAGGGCGGCCGTCGAACCGAGGAACCGGGCGTCCCCGAAGGCGAAGACGCCTCCGTCGGCCCCCACGAACCAGTAGCCGTTGCCGGTGGGGCTGGCCGTCATCCCGACGATGGGCTGGTTGAGGCGGATGGCGCCGGCGGAGCCGAAGAACCGGGCGTCGCCGAACGAGAACACGCCACCGTCCCGGCCGACCAGCCAGTACCCCCGCCCCGACGGCGTGGCGGCCATCCCCACGATCGGCTGGTTCAGCGCCGTCCCCGCGAGCGACCCCAGGGCCGGTGCGTCGCCCGTGGTGAGGACGGCCCCGGTGGTGGTGACCATCCACCCGCCCAGCCCGCTGGGCGAGGGCGCGGCGCCCACGACGGGCGACCCCGTCACCACCGAGGGGAGGGCCGCCACCGCGCCGAACCCGAACGTCTCCCCCCGGCTGCCTACGAGCCGGTACCACGCGCTGCCGTCCGAGAGGGCGCCGTAGACCGTGCCGGACGACTCCGAGACGATGGACCCGGCCGGCGCCAGCATGAAGATCTGGGTGACCCAGACCCGCCCGCCGGCGGCCACGACGCCGATCCCCACGGCGTTGAACGACGGCGACACCATGTTCGAGAGGTGCGACGCGCTGGCCACCAGCTGGTCGTGCACCTCGGCGGCCGTCGTGGCGCTCCCGACGTTCTGAGCGAGGCGGGTCCAGTCGGCGCCCACGGCCGAGGCGAGGTCGGGGTGGTGGGACAGCCGGCCGGCGGCGGCCATGCGGGCCGACCAGTCCCGCGCCTGATGTGACAGGCGGGCGTCCGTGGCGAGGGCGGCGAGGCCCCGGCCGGCGCGGAGGTCACTGAGGCGGCCCGCCAGCGCCCGCTCGTCGGCCGCCGTGTCCGCCCCGGCGATGCCACGCCCCGAGGGCAGGCCGGTGAGGACCAGGCACCAAAGGGCCGCGGCCACGGCGACGAGGACGGCGGGACGCCGCGCCGCCGCGGGCGAGAAGGGCATTCCGCCTTGTCTACCGGAATCGCCCGGTCCGCGCCGAGGCGACGGGTGAGGGCGCCGACGGCTCTGCTCAGCGGGCGTCGACCAGTTGGGCTTCCCGCTCCCGGCGGGCCCGCAGCCGCCCGGCCGCCGAGCCGACCCGGGACACGTGCTTGAGCACCCGCTGGCGCGCCTCCTCGGCCTCGGGTGACAGGCCCTCCAGCGACTCGAGCCGCCAGTGCCTTACGACGAGCGGCAGGAGGATGTGGTCGTGGTGCTGGACGAAGTCGTAGATCCCCGCCTTGGCGATGCGGGCGGCGTGGGTGGGGAAGTCGTCGATCCCCGTACCCGGCATGGCGAACTCCCGGACCTGGCGGTCGATGGCGAGGACGACCATGGACGGGTCGATCTCCATCGCCGCGTCGGTCACCCCCCGGTAGAACAGGTAGTGGAGGTTCTCGTCGGCGGCGACCCGCGCCATCACCTCGTAGCCGGGCCGGTCGGTGAGCAGCTTGCCGGTGTTCATGTGGGAGATCCGCGTCGCCAGCTCCTGGAGGGTGACGTACACCATGGTGTCGGCCGGGTTCTCGGGCTCGGGGGTGATCCCGTCGGACACCTGGCGCATGCGCGCCCTCTCCAGGACGCGGGCGTCCAGCGCCCGCGACACGGTGAGGTAGTCACGGATGACGATGGCGTGGCGCCCTTCCTCAGCCGTCCACCGCCGCGCCCACTCGCCCCACGCCCCGTCGCCGAAGACGTTCTGGATGGTGTGGAAGTAGTACGGCAGGTTGTCCTCGGTGAGCAGGTTGAGGAACAGCGCGCTGCGGACCTCGTCGGGGACGGCGTACTCCTCGGGGTCCCAGACCTCGTCGGGCTGGAAGTCCCGGCCCCGGCTCCACGGGACCATCTCGTGCGGGAACCACTCCTTGGCCTTGGCGAGGTGGTGGTCGAGAAGGCGGGCGACGGTCGGCTCGAGCTCCTGCAACAGGGCACGGTCATCCATGGGCCGCAAGCCTACCTACTGGTCGGTAGGCGTTCCACCGCGCAAGGGGTGAAGTGACCGAAGACCCTGGAAAACCGCGCGTCGGCATGGTTGACTCGTCCGTACGGCGGGTGGGGCTTCGCGCCCGGACGCCGCCGATAGCCGAGATGGAGGGGCGTCCGTCCCTCCACGACGATGGGGGGCGAGCGTGATCGACAGGGATCTGAGACTGCTGGACGAGCCGCGGGTCGCGAAGAGGCGCGGGCGGAGGCGCGGCGCCGCCGCGGTGGCGCTGATCGGCACGGCGAGCATCGTCGGTGCCGGTCTGGCCGGCGCCGACGGCACCGAGACGTTGGGCCCGCCCGTGGGCGTCACCGTCGCCACCGGTACCGGCGTGTCCGTGGCCGGGGTGGGCCTCGGCGGGCACACCGGCGTGGCGAACCAGCCGGGTACCTTCACCGTCTCGGTCCCGGCGGGGGCCACGGTGAAGCAGGTGCTCCTGTACTGGGAGGGCCACGTCCACCAGGGCTCGACGCCCGACAACACGGTGACGTTGAACGGGACCTCGGTGACCGGCTCGCTGATCGGCGGCCCGACCTTCTTCTTCGACGACGTCCACGCGGCCGGCTTCCGGGCCGACGTCACCGGCCTCGGCCTGGTGGGCGCCGGCAACACGAGCCTGACCGTGGCCGGGCTGGCCAACGACTTCGCCAACAACGGTGCGGGCGTCGTCGTGATCTACGACCAGGGCACCACCCCGGCGGCCATCGCGGTCCGCGACGGCATCGACCTGGCGTTCGTGAGCTTCCCCGCCCCGCGCGACACCACCGTGCCGCAGACCTTCAACTTCCCTGCCGCCGCTGAGCCCCGCACGGCGACCCTGGGCGTGATGGCGGCGAGCGTGGAGCCCAACCGGCCCAACGCCATCGTCGTGACGACGGGCGGTGTCACCACCACGATGGTCAACCCGCTGTTCAGCGAGCAGGGCGCCGACTTCGACGCCAAGACCATGCCGGTGACCATCCCGGCCGGCGCGACCAGCGCCACCGTGCAGGTCCTGTCGACCGGCGACGGGTCGGGGCGGCTCCCGGCGTCGTTGTCGTGGATCGTCGGCACGCTCTCGGTGCCCGGGGTGCGGCAGGGAGCCGGTACCGGCACGCCCGGCTACTGGAAGAACCACCCCGAGGCGTGGCCGGTCGACTCGCTCGTGCTCGGCACCACCACGTACACCAAGGCGCAGCTGCTGGCCATCCTCGGGCAGCCGAAGTCGAAGGACCTGAGCTACGCGCTGGCGTCCCAGTTCATCGCCGCCTCCCTCAACGTCGCCAACGGTGCCGACGGGAGCTGCATCACGGCCACGCTGGCCGCCGCCAACGCCTGGCTGGCCACCAACGCCCCCGGCAGCGGGGTCACCGGCAGCAGCGCGGCGTGGAGGACGGGTGAGCCGTTGAAGAGCACGCTCGACGCGTACAACAACGGGCTGCTCTGCGCCCCCGCACGCGACTGAAGCCGAAGGCCTGACCGGTCGGACGAGCGGCCGGGCCCCCCACTCTCGGGTGGAGGGCCCGGCCGTTGCCGCGTCCGGCACGCAACAGGCGCCGTCCGGGAGTATTGTTGACCTGACAGGTCGACAATCGACGATCCCAGGGAGGGACCATGGCACTGCAGCTCGGCGACGTCGCACCGGACTTCACGGCGGAGACGACCGAGGGGAAGATCAACTTCTACGAGTACCTGGGCGCCGGGTGGGGCGTCCTCTTCTCGCACCCGCGGGACTTCACCCCGGTGTGCACGACGGAGCTCGGCCGGGTCGCCAAGCTGAAGGACGAGTTCGAGAAGCGCAACACCAAGGTCGTCGGCCTCAGCGTGGACCCGGTCGAGTCCCACGAGGAGTGGGCCAGGGACATCGAGGAGACGCAGGGGGCGGCCCTCAACTTCCCGCTCGTCGGCGATCCCGACCGCTCGGTGGCCGACCTCTACGGGATGATCCACCCCAACGCCAACGACACCCAGACGGTGCGCTCGGTGTTCGTGGTCGGCCCCGACAAGAAGGTGAAGCTCACGCTCACCTACCCGGCCAGCACCGGCCGCAACTTCGACGAGATTCTCCGGGTCATCGACTCGCTCCAGCTCACGGCCGACTACATGGTGTCCACGCCGGCCGACTGGAAGGACGGCGACGACGTCATCGTCGCCCCCGCCCTCTCCGACGACGAGGCCAAGGAGCGTTTCCCCAAGGGCTTCGAGACCAAGAAGCCCTACCTGCGGGTGACGCCCCAGCCCAACCGGTAGGTCGTCCTCGCAACCGGAGGGTCCTCGTCGGGCCCGACGGGGCGGGCCCCGGCCGGGGGCGACCCGCCCCGTCGCGCCCGGTCCGGTCCTGGTGGCGTGAGGCACACTGACCGCCATGGTCTCGGCGGTTCTGGTGGACGTGGTCCGGACGGCGGGTGGGAAGCGGAAGGGGTCGCTGAAGGGCTGGCACGCGGCCGACCTGGCGGCCGAGGTGCTGAAGGCGGTGGTCGCCCGCAACGACCTCGACCCCGGGCTCGTCGACGACGTCATCCTCGGGTGCGTGATGCAGGTGGGCGAGCAGGGGCTGAACGTGGCCCGCAACGCCGTGCTGGCCGCCGGCTTCCCCGAGTCGGTGCCGGCGACCACGGTCGACCGGCAGTGCGGCAGCTCGCAGCAGGCGGTCCACTTCGCCGCCCAGGGGGTGATGGCCGGCGCCTACGACGTCGTGGTGGCCGGGGGGGTCGAGTCCATGAGCCGCGTCCCCATCGGGGCGTCGCTCCAGGTCGGCGGGATGCCCTTCGGGCCGGCGGTGTTCGCACGGTACGCCGAGGCCGGCGGGCTGGTGCCCCAGGGGATGGCGGCCGAGCTGATCGCGCAGCGCTGGGGCCTCACCCGCGAGGAGCTGGACGCCTACTCGGCCCGCTCCCAGCAGCGGGCGGCCGCCGCCCGGGCGGCGGGCCGGTTCGACCGCGAGATCGTCCCCGTGGCGGTCCGGGACGACCACGGCCACGACACCGGGCGGGTGCTCGCCGCCGACGAGGGGATCCGGCCCGACACCACCGTCGAGGTCCTGGCCACCCTCAAGCCGTCGTTCAAGCCGGACGGCGGGCGGGTGACGGCCGGGAACTCGTCGCAGATCACCGACGGGGCGTCCGCCGCCCTGATCGTGAGCGAGGAGCGGTGCGCGGCCCTGGGGCTGACCCCGCGAGCCCGGTTCACGGCGTTCGCCCTGGCCGGGGTGGACCCCGTCACGATGCTCACCGGTCCCATCCCGGCCACCGCCAGGGTGCTCGAGCGGGCCGAGCTCGAGCTCGACGACATCGACGTCGTGGAGGTGAACGAGGCGTTCGCCTCCGTCGTCCTGGCATGGGAGCGGGAGATCCGCCCCGACATGGAGCGGGTCAACCCCAACGGCGGCGCCATCGCCCTCGGCCACCCGCTGGGGGCGTCGGGGGCCAGGCTCCTCGCCACCCTGGTCGGTGAGCTCGAGCGCCGGGGCGGGCGCTACGGGCTCCAGGTGATGTGCGAGGGCGGCGGCCTGGCCAACGCCCTCGTCGTCGAGCGGCTGGGCTGATCCCCTGTGGCCCCGATCCGGCAAGCGCCGCCCGGCTGCCACACTGGTCGGTGATGTACGCGCCACCGGGGGGCCTGCTGGCCGAGGTCCTCGCCGCTCTCACCCACCACAGTCCCGACGGGATGGTGGTGGTGTCGCCCGACGGCCAGTTCGTCTACGCCAACGCCCGTTTCGCCGAGATCTGGCGGTTCCCGCCCGAGGTCCTGGGCGTGGGCGAGGACAGCCTCGCCCTCGAGGCGGCCACCGCGATGGTGCGCGACCCCGAGGCGTTCCTCCAGGCGGTGCACCGCGCCTACGCGTCGGGCGTCCCCACCCACGACTCGGTGGAGATGCTGGACGGTCGGGTGCTCGACCGCCACGGGGTGCCCCTGCGGGACGGGGCGGGAGCGGAGCTGGGCTGGGCGTGGTACTTCCGTGACGTCACCGAGCTCCGCCGGGCCGAGGGCCAGCAGCGGGCGCTGGCCGACACCCTCCAGGCCAGCCTGCTCCCGCCCCGCCCGCCGACCGTGCCGGGCATGGACGTCGCCACCCGATACCGGCCCGGCGACAGCGACCTGTTGGTGGGGGGCGACTTCTTCGACGTCTTCCGCCTCGGTCCCAACGCCTGGGGCCTGGCCGTGGGGGACGTCTGCGGCAAGGGCGCCGGTCCCGCCTCGCTCACCGCCCTCACCCGCTACACGCTGCGCGCCGCCGCCGTGCACCACGCCCTCCCGTCGGCCGTGCTCGACGAGGTCAACGCCGGGCTGGTGGCCGACGCACCGGTGGAGGCCGACGACCGGTTCTGCACCGTCGTGTACGCCCGCCTCGAGCTGGACGTCTGCGGCGCGTGGGTGACCCTGGCGTGCGCCGGCCACCCGCGGCCCATCGTGGTCCGGCGGGCGGGATGGATCGACCTGCGCGGGCAGGCCGGCACCCCGGTCGGGATGTTCGACACGGCCACGGTGACCGACGACCGGGTGGGCCTCGGGCCGGGCGACGCCCTGCTGTTCTGCACCGACGGCATCACCGAGGCCCGCAACGCGGCGGGCGAGGAGTTCGGTGACGAGGCGCTGCCGTCGATCCTCCTGGCGTGTGCCGGAGAGACGGCCGACGTGATCGCCGAACGGGTCCTCGACGGCGCCAACCGCTTCGCCGGGGCCCGGGCCCGGGACGACATCGCCGTCCTGGTCGTCCGGGTGCCGCCCGACGCCAAGGACAACTCGATCGAGCGCCTGGCCGCCGCCACCGGGGTGCCGGCCGACCTCCTCGACCTCCCGGGGTACCCGGTGGGCGACCCCCACGGCGGCCTGTGGCACCAGCGCCCGCTCGCTCCGCGCGAGGCCCGCATCGCCCTGCCGGCCGACGTCGCCAGCGTCCCCGCCACCCGGCAGTTCCTGGCCGGTGTGCTCCGCAGCTGGCGCATGCCCGAGGTGGTCGAGGGGGACGTCCAGCTGCTCTCCAGCGAGCTCGCCAGCAACGCCGTGCGCCACGCCCGCTCCCGCTTCACGGTGATCGTCCGCTACGACGGCGAACGGCTGCGCGTCGAGGTGGGCGACGGCTCCCGGGCCATGCCGCGGAAGCGGTCGCCCGAGCCGGACGAAGTGGGTGGCCGGGGCCTCGTGCTGGTGGACGTGCTGGCCTCCTCCTGGGGCGTCCTGCCCACCCTTGAGGGCAAGCGGGTGTGGTTCGAGGTCCCCGCCCCCGCGCCCCGCGGCTGACACCACCGCCGCCCTCGCTACGCTCGGGGGGTGGTTCGCCTGCTCATCGCGTTGGTGATGTTCGTCGTCATCCTGCGCACCGGCGTGGCCGTCCTGAGGTTCCTGGGCCGGCCGGCCCCCGCGCCCCCGCCGCCGGGCGAGCTGCGCAGGGTCAGCCTCCGCTACCGCTGCACGAGTTGCGGCATGGAGCTCAAGATGACCGCCGCTCCCGACGAGGACCCGCCGCCGCCCCGCCACTGCATGGAGGAGATGGTCCCGGTGGCGCCCGCCTACGAGTAGGCGCGGTCAGCGGTAGCGGGTGGCGGTGATGAAGCCGGCGGTGATGAAGCCGAGCCCGAGGAAGAGATACGTGTTCTTGGCGTCGCCGGGCAGCACCTCGAGGTAGTTGGCGACGATCACGACCATGCCCAGGACCAGCAGCGTGAACATGAGGACCGGCACCCAGCGGGGGCTGACCTTCAGCTCCTTGGGGATGGGCGGCGTGTACCGGTTCGACCCCTTCGGGGTGACGCGGCCGGTGCCCGGCCGGGCCGCCGGCGTGGACCGCCGGGCGCCCTTGGTGGACGGCTCGCTCGCCTTGGGGCGGCTGCGCTCGGGCTTCGCCATGGAGGCAGACTAGCGACCCGGTGCCGCGCTCCCGCCTGCTCCTCGCCGTCGGTTGCATCCTCCTCGGCTTCCTGGCCGCGGTGGTCGTGCGGTCGCGTCCGGCGGACCCGTCGGCCCGCCTGAGCAGCGAGTACCGCCTGGCCGACCTCATCGAGCGCCAGCAGCAGTCCACCACGACCCTGCGCCGCCAGGTCGAGATCCTGCGCCGCCAGGTGGAGCAGCTGCGCACGGAGCGGGCGGGGGGCGAG
>Ga0247717_1000178_pt1 | contig 20201 bp, 16 predicted proteins | sample 24E_NmetaG_FD_189047 | JGI IMG/M metagenome (GOLD analysis project Ga0247717, IMG submission 189047) | Soil microbial communities from hillslope of Landscape Evolution Observatory, University of Arizona, Oracle, AZ, United States - 2-4-E_N | ecosystem: Engineered > Artificial ecosystem >... | reverse complement strand
GGCCGGCCTTGACCGCCCTCCCCCTACTTCCGCACGCCCCGAAGTCATCTCGACGAACCCGTCGCGACCTACTTGACAAGCCGTTCCACATCAGTCGATGTGTGCCATACGGGCATGGAGCCCGTCGGCGTAGTGCTCGGCGAAGAGTCGGGCGACGAGCTCGCCCCGGCTCGACACACCCAGCTTCTCGAACACCGTCTTCACGTAGTCGCGGACCGTGTGGCTGGAGAGGAACAGCTCGGCGGCGATCTCCGCCGTGGAGGCGCCGCGGGCGATGGCGCCCAGCACCTCGCGCTCACGGGGCGTCAAGGAGTACGCGTCGATGATGATGGGGGCGACCTCGGCGCTCTTGGCGCTCTCGATCACCACCGCCACCGTCGGGCCCTGCGCCCCCGGCCCCGACATCGCCGATGCGTGCAGGACGATCCAGCGGCCACGCTCGTCCCGCAGGCGTAGCCGGGCCGGGCCCCGCTCCCGTCCCTCGGCCACCGCCTGGGCCTTGGCGACGAGGGCGAACAGTGGCGTGGGCACGCCGATGGCCCGGTCCCGCAGCTCCAGCAGGCCGGCGGGCTTCGCGCCACTTCCCTCGCCGTCGGCGGTCAGGGGCCACAGCAGGCGAAGCCAGTCGAGTGCCTCGCGGTTGGCGGACACGAGGCGTCCCGACTCGCCGATGACGACGAGCCCGGGAGCCGATGGCTCCAGCCACGGAACGGCTCGGCGAACGTGGACCCGTAGCGCATCGGCGACGATGCCGGTGATCGAGCGCACCACGGCCACGTCGTCGGCGTCGAAGGGTGAATGCACGCTCTCCCGGTAGAGGGCCATGGCACCCCAGGTCGAAGCCCCCGCACGGAACACCGCACGCAGCTCGTCGTCGTAGCCCTGGGGAACCAGGCACTCGCGGTAGCGGATGCTGCGAGCGGCCCGTCCTCCGAGCGCCAGCTGCAGGGCGACGACGCCGTCGCCCCGGGCCAGGTCGTGGAACAGCCCGGTGTCCTGCTCGTGGAACTCGAGGTGCCAGAACCGGTCGCACAGAGCGGGGTCCATGCCCTCCACCCGGCTCGGCGCGGTGGCCAGCATGGTCGCAGGATCGAGGCCGAACCAGATCGACCCGTCATGGGCGACGGCCCGCTGCACCTCGACCTCGAGGGCGTCGAGCAGCTCATCGGCGGACTCCGTGGTCCGGCACGCCCGCTCCACCGCCTTCCGGGTCTGGTCGATCCGCGCCCCCGCGCCCATGCCGGCAAGGTAACGCGCAGGGGCCGGCGCGCCTACCCCCTCAGATGGGGGATTCCCCGTCGCCGCGGACCACCCGCCAGTGGGATAGCCGGGCGTGGCGCGCTCCGTCAGGGTGCCGGTGTGCCCATCGACAAGGAGCCCGACATGCAGAGCGACGACGTCCTCGCCGGAGTCCCGGCCACCGAGCCGGAGCAGATCGCGCCGGAGACCTGGCTGATCCCGAACCTGTTCCCCGCCGGCGACGGCCTGTTCGTCCCGGTCAACACCATGCTGATCCGCGGCGCCGAGCCCGTGATCGTCGACACCGGCGCGCCGGTCCACCGGGAACTGTGGCTGGAGAAGGTCTTCTCGCTGGTCGAGCCGGAGGACGTGCGGTGGATCTTCCTGTCCCACGACGACGGCGACCACACCGGGGGATTGCTCGACGCCATGGCGCTGTGCCCCCAGGCGACGCTCGTCACCAACTTCTTCAGCGTCGAGCGACTCGCCCTCGAGAAGCCGGCGCTGCCGCTGGGGCGCATGCGTTGGATCGACGAGGGCGGCACGCTCGACGCCGGCGACCGGACCCTGCGCCTGTTCAAGCCGCCGATCTTCGACGGCCCGACGACCCGTGGCCTGTTCGACCCCACAACCGCCGCCATGTGGATCGTCGACTCCTTCGCCTGCCTCACACCCGGAACCCTCGACGTGCACGAGATGCCGACTGACCTGGTCGCGGAGAGCATGCCGGCCATGAACAGCCTGGTGTCCCCATGGCACCAGTGGCTCGACCCCACCGTCTACCGGCGCCACGTCGACGAGGTCGAGGCGCTCGGTGTGCTGGCGGTCGCCTCGGCCCACGGCCCGGTCGTCACCGGCGACGCCATCCGTGAGGCGTTCGAGGTGATCCGCCGCCTCGCCGGCCAGCCGGTCATCCCGGCTCCCGGCCAGGATCTGCTCGACGACCTGATCACCCAGGTGCTCGCCGCGTAGGCGCAGCACCTACGACGAGGAGCCCGCCAGGACCAAGCAGCCCGATGCTCGGCGCCGATCCGTCTGCTGGCGGGAGTCCTCTTGGTGGGACTGGCCGGCGTCCTCGCCGCCGCCGGGGCCCGCTTCCGCCGGCAGCAAGCAGCAAGCAGCTCGTCCCTCAGCGGCCTCGTGGACCCACCAGCCAGGCGATTCGCCGCGTCGCCGTCGCCGGTAGGGCCTGGGGCGGCGCGGTCGAGGGCGCCCCTCCGGACCTGTCCAACGTCGACGGGTGGCTCCCCGTGTCTGAAGGCTGCGAGACGGCCACCCCACGCTGCGCCTCGACGGCGGACGCCACCGGATCTCGTCCTCGACCACGAAGGCACCCGCTGCTGACGGCCAGGTGTGGGTTCACGGGGCCCGACGAACCGGGTGACGTCACGTCTACAGCGGCCGCTACCGCATCACCGAGACCGGCCCCGACGCTTCATCGATCCCGACGCTTCATGGTTCCACCGCGACGTAACGTCCGCGACGGGGCGTTCTGGTTGGTTGTGAAGCGGGGAGAGGTTGGCGCTCGCCGATCTGCGTATCTGGTGGTCGGCGGCGCGCTCTCGTGGAGCACGAGGTGGGCGCCCCGCGACCACGACTCCCGAGGAGGACACCATGGCCGGACCGATCCGCCGCAACGTCGCCCATCTGAGCGCTGCCGAGCGGCAGGCGTACGCCCAGGCGCTGCGCGACGTCGACCTCCAGGCCTACGCCGACGGCGTGTCGTATTGGGACAAGCAGGACCAGATCCACGAGGGCACGCACAACCACAACGGCAACTCCTTCATCCCCTGGCACCGGGAACTGGTGAACCGCTTCGAGAAGCTCATCCAGCAGGTGAACCCCGACATGGCGCTCCACTACTGGGACTGGACCCAGGACCCGCGCGCCGCTGACGACGGCGAGGGTGGCGTCGTCGACCTGATGACCGACGACACGTTCGGAACGGCCAATGGCACGGTCGCCGGCACCCTTGCCCCCCTGCACAACGGCGGCAATGCAGCCGGCGCCCGCCCCACCTTCGGTGGGCCCTTCACCCTGCCGCCAATCGACATCACCCGTGGTTGCGCGCCCGGCGCGCCGCCGGTGGCGTCGGACGCCGACATCATCGGCTCGACCGACGGCATCCCCCAGGCCCAGCAGTGGACGACGTTCCGCCAGGAGCTGGAGTCCTCGCACGACTCGGCCCACGTCTTCTTCGGGTCGGGGAGCATCTTCAACCCCCACACCGCCTTCGAGGACCCCTTCGTCTTCCTCCTGCACGCCAACGTCGACCGGTTGTTCGCCATGTGGCAGGCCCAGCCCGGCGAGGAGTGGCGGCTCGACCCGGACCAGGTCTACGGCGACCAGAAGGACACCAACGACTCCCGGGGCATCCTCCAGAGCCTCCAGCCGTGGGACGGCACCGTCGAGTTCGGCGCACCCATCCCGCCGTGGACGGGCGGGTCGAGCGACATCGTCGTCAAGAACAGCCGCCACCCGTCCGTCGTGCGGCCGCCCTGCTACGACACGCTCCCCCTCACCGCCACGCAGGTCGCCCCGATCCCGGGCGATCCCATCCGCTTCGTCGACGTTCCGACCGGCGAGGGTACCGCCCGGGCGCTGCGGATCCGCGTCAGCGGCTGCCACGGCGTCACCGCCCAGGCGTCCCTCGCCGGCGACGCCGAGTTCTCCTTGCTCTCCGCATCGGTGTCCTCTCCCGAGCCCGACGGCTTCGAGGAGGAGGACCTGCTGGTGTGGGTGCTGTTCGCCGCCGGTGCCGTGGGATCGACCCCCTCGGCCACCCTCACCGTGGACATCCCGGGCGTCGCCAACTTCGTCGTCCCGATCGAGTCCACCGTGATCGACAAGCCGACGGTGGCGTCCTCGCTCGTCCTCGACCGCTCGGGGAGCATGGACCTGGCATCGGGGGTGGCCGGCCTGAGCCGGGTGCAGGTTCTGCGCAACGCCGCACCGCTGTTCGTCCAGCTGCTCGACCCGGCCGACGGCGTCGGCGTGGTCCGCTTCGACACCGATGCCGTCGAGGCCGAGCCCGTCCAGGTCGCCGGCCCCGAGATCGGCGGTGCCGGCCGGTCGGACGCGCTGTCGGCCATCGCCAACCACGTCACCAACCCCGCCGGCCTGACCGCCATCGGCGACGGGGTGGAGGTGGCGGCCGCCCAGCTGGGGGCGGCCGGCGGGTTCACGGCCAGGGCGACGGTGGTGTTCACCGACGGGCATGAGACGGCTGCCAAGTACATCGGGGACGTGATCGACCTGATCGACTCGACGGTGTTCGCCGTGGGCCTGGGGACCGCCGACCAGCTGAACCCCGGCGCCCTCGACGACCTCGCCAACAGCACCGGTGGGTACCTGCTTCTCACGGGCAACCCGGGTTCCGACGACCTGCTGCTGCTCCAGAAGTACTTCGCACAGATCATCGCCGGCGTGAGCAACAATGAGATCGTCGTGGACCCCGATGGGTTCGTCGCCGTCGGGTCGACCACCGACGTGCCCTTCCATCTGACCGAGGGCGACACGCGCTGCGACGCGGTCGTCCTGTCGACGATGTCCGACGCCCTGGAGGCGGAGCTCATCGCGCCGGACGGGACACGCTTCGACACCTCGAACGGCGTGGTCCTCACCCGCACGCCCGTCGACCTCGTGCTGCGCCTGGCCTTGCCGGCACCGCCTTCGACGTCCACCGGCGGGCAGTGGCGGGTGCGGCTGCGTGTCGACAAGCGGCGGCTGAGGAAGATCGTGGCCGGGCTGAACAAGCGCGACGACCGCGCCGGGCTCAACCGCCTGGAGCGACACGGCGTCGGGTTCTCCGTGACGGTCCAGGCCCGCAGCAACGTCCGGCTGTCGGTGGCGACCGCCCAGGCGTCCCGGCGGCCGGGGGGCACGGCGACGGTGACCGCCGCTCTCTCCGACTTCGGCATCCCGCTCGCCTCCTCGGCCCGGGTCACCGCGCGGATCGACGCCCCGGGCGGGTCCGTGTCGATCGTCACGCTGGTCGAGCACGAGCCCGGCCAGTACGTGGCCGAGGTGCCGACGAACGCGCCTGGCGTCCACCGGGTGCTGGTGACGGCGTCGGGCCAGACGCTACGAGGTGAGCCGTTCACCAGGGAACAACTGAGGACGCTCGCCGTGTGGAGCGCTGGCGATGAGCGCCCGCCCACGTCCCACGACCCCGGCACCGATCGGCCGGGCCTGTGCGAGCTGCTCAAGTGCCTGTTCTCCGGACGGTCCCTCGCCGAGGCGACAAAGCGGGCGGGGATCGACGTCGATGAGATCCGCCGCTGCCTCGACTCGGCCTGCTGATCCGGGATCGGGCTCGCGTCGGAGATCACTGGGCCCCCAGCAAGAGCGGAACCCGCGAGCCGACCTTGACACAACCGGCTGACACCAGGTGTCGAGAAGCGCGACCCCGCGACCCCTCCGGCAGGGTGGCTCCGACGCCCGATCCACAATCACGCGCGCGTGCACCGTTGCGACTCGGAGGTCGGGGTTCGGGCGAGGAGGTCACATCGCTGTCGCGCACTCCCAGCGGGAACGGGCACTGGATGTTCACGACGGCGGGACGGGTGCTGCCCCGCGGTGATGCGCAGTACCTCGGCGACATGTCGGCGGTGCGCCTGAACGGCCCGGTGCTCGACTCGGTCCCGGTGCCCGACGGCAGCGGCTACTACATGGTCGCAAGCGACGGCGGCGTGTTCGCCTTCGGCTCGGCCCGCTTCCGCGGCTCGATGGGCGCCGCCCGCCTGAACGCTCCCGTGCAGTCGCTGGTCCCGGACGCCGACGGCGTGGGGTACTGGCTCGTCGGCGCCGACGGCGGCATCTTCGCCTTTGACGCCGCCTTCTTCGGCTCCATGGGGGCCAGCCGCCTCAATCGCCCAGTGACCGGGATGGTCCGCAGCCCGACCGGCGCCGGCTACCTCATGGTGGCGGAGGACGGCGGCATCTTCACCTTCGGCGACGTGGCGTTCCACGGGTCTCTGGGCGATCGGCCGCCGGCCGCCCCCGTGGTCGCCGTCGCCGCCCTGCCGTAGCGGGAGCCTCCACCAGTGCAGGAATGGGTCCGGGCCAGGCGCCGTGGCGGCGTGCACGCGAACGCCGATCACCGGCCCGCTTCGTCTTCAGGGACTGCTCAGGGCGTGGCGGTGGGACCCTTACGGGCCGCGCTCTCGACCACCACCGGCGCGTGGACCACGGGCTGCGAGAACGGCTCGGTGAACGCGTCGGCTCGACAACTGGGGTCGGCGACCTGTGGCGGCCCACGGCGTTGACGGCGACCACCCGCAAATGGTCCCGTGGAGCCATCCGGGTAGCTGGCGTTCCTGCGCGGGCCCGCGCTGGTCCGCGGCGACCGCCGCAGACCGCACCACTGCGGCACGAGTCAGCGTGCTCGGTAACGCCACTCCCCCGTAGCTTGCCAGCGCGCCCCGCAGGTCCCGGCGCCATCCGCCTGGCCGATGCCGTCGGCGTACGCTCGTCGGGTCAACCAGGGGAGGTGACGCCGATGGGAGCATTGGGGCAGCTGCGGCAGGCCTTCGAGGTCGCCGGTCGGGCGATCGGGTTCGCATCGAGGACCCAGGGTGGGGCCAGACGGGAGCTGGTCGACAGCCTCGAGCAGGTGGCGTCGAAGTGCGACGACGCCTACACCGAGGTCCGGACGGCGCTCCGACCGGTCAGGGACAGCTACCGGGACCCGGCTCAGGTCGCCACGGCGCTGCGAGCGTTCGCCGCCGACGCCCACGTCCGGACCAGCATCAAGCCCCACCAGCTGTGCGGTGAGGTCACGACCTTGCTCGACAAGCTCGCCAACAACCTCGACCCGCTCAAGTACGCCATCGACGTCCGCAAGATCAAGGCCGTGCGCGCCAGCCTCGGCGAGCTCCACCAGCTCGACTACGACATCAAGAACGAGTACGAGGAGTTCACGCGCGACCTCGACGCCGTGGCGGACCAGCTCGACAACGCCGCGGGCGACGAGGCCCAGGAGCGCGTCGCCTACGTGCGACAGGTGATCGCCGACTTCGACCGCGAGCTCTCCGACCTTGTAACCAGTGTCCGGGAGGCCAAGGACCGCGCGCTGGCCTCTTGAGGCCGGCTGTCGACCATCTCCGGCCGGGCCTGCACGGTCCTCCGGTGGGCAGCCGCCTCGCCGCACTCCATTGCGGTGCACCGCCGCCGGCGGTGCCGGGGTCGCCAACTCGGCGAACACCGGCGAGTTCGGGGAGCGTGCCACCCGATCCGGCACGTCGGCGCCGCCCGGTAACTCATGTGCCCCCTCGTGGCGCCGCCACCTCCCAATAGGGTGAGACGGCCAAGCCGCCCGGAAATCCAGGCGGGCGGCCCCGCTACTCGGTCAGGCCGAGCTGGTTCATCAGGTCGACTTGATCGAAGTACATGCGGTGACTGGTGATTCGGCCCCCGGCGACAGTCGCCACATCGCATTCGCGAAGCCGGACCCGCTTGCCGGTCGCGGGGATGGATTCTCCGTCCGGATTGGCAAGCGGCGCCGTGTGGGTCCCGGTGAAGAAGCCCTCGTCGATCGCGACGTTGCGGGCCTCGTGGCGCTGGAACTCGTCCCACCGGATGTCGGAGAACGCCTCGAAGAAGGGCCTGAAGTAGTCCACGATCGAATCCCGGCCCCTCACCTCGCCACGGTCGGGTGTGACCACCACGGCGTCCTCGGCGTAGCAGTCCGCCAAAGCGTCGACATCGCCGCTGAAAACCGCCCTGGTCATTCGGTCGAGAACGTCTCTTGCCTCGCCCATTGCCCGCTCCTCTCCGCGTAGACGGCCCGCCCCCAGCGGCCTATGCGTGGAGTGTCGCGCCAGTCTTGTACGCCGGCAAGGTCTATGGGCCGGCGGGCCGACCGCTCGCGCCACCTAGCGGGTGGCGGCGGTTGGGGGTGGCGCTGAAGCGGACGCCCGGTGCGGGCGCCCGGGAACGGCATCACCGGTGCAGCGCTCGGTAAACCGCACGGTCGGCCCAACGCGGCCGCGTCCCGCCTTCGCCGGTGCAAGCTGGGGACGTGCTCGTGCGGGCGCGCGGCCGAGGGGCGCTCGGACGTCGCGATGGCGCGCGTCCTGTGACGCCGTTCTGTCTCGACGGCCGTCGAACACTCGCCGACTTGGGCGGGAGCGGAGAGGCGCTCTCGCTCTCTTCGGCGCAGCCGCGCTCCCGTAGTTTCCCTGGCGTGCTCGTACCATTCGGTTGGAGTACATGGAGATGCAGAGGGGGCTGCCTGTTCGGGTCGCTGCGTTTGTCGGCCGCGAGCGTGAACGTGCGAAGCTGGCCGACCTGGTCGCCGATGCCCGGGTGGTGACCTTGACCGGTTCGGGGGGCTGCGGGAAGACGCGGCTGGCGGCCGAGATCGTCGGCGACCTCGCGTCGCGGTTCTCCGACGGGGTTTTTTGGGTGGACCTGCAAGGGGTGAGCGAACCCGGCCTGGTCGCACCCACCATTGGTGCGGCGGTGGGCGTCCATGAGCAACCCGAACAGGCGCTGACCGACAGGCTTGCCGAACAGCTTGGTGCGCGGCATCTGCTGGTCGTGCTCGACAATTGCGAGCAACTGGTGGACGCGTGCGCGGAGGTGGTCGGTTCGTTGTCGTCGACCTGTCCGCGGCTGCACGTGCTCGCCACCAGCCGCGTGCCCCTGGTCGTCGAGGGTGAGGCGACGTTCGAGGTGACCGGACTACCGGTGCCCGATGTCGAGTCCGCCAGCACCGTCGCGGCGGCCGACGCGGCGAGGTTGTTCGAGGTTCGGGCCCGGCAGGTGGCCGCGGACTTTCGTATCGGTGACGGCAACGCCTCGGCGGTGGCGGAGATCTGTCGACGTCTGGATGGGATCCCTTTGGCGATCGAGCTGGCGGCGGCGCGCGTGCGGGTCCTGGCGCCGGGCCAGATCGCGGCCGGGTTGTCGGACCGGTTCGGGTTGTTGACCGGCGGCATGCGGGGGGCGCCGGCACGTCAGCGAACGCTGGAGGCGTCCCTGGACTGGAGCTACTTCTTGCTCGACGACGTGCAGCGGTTGGCGTTGGCGAGGCTGTCGGCGTTTGCCGGGTCGTTCGAACTGGACGCGGCCGAGGCGGTGGTGGGCGGAGAGGGGATCGACGGTGACGACGTGCTCGACCTGGTCGCCGGACTGGTGGACCAGTCGTTGGTGCAGGTCGCCCAGCGCCAGGGCAGGGCCCGCTACCGGCTGTTGGAGACGATCCGGGTGTACGCCCGGCAGCGACTGTCCGAGTTCGAGCACCCCGATCGGGTGCGTGGGCGCCATCTGGAGTTCCATGTCGGGCTGGCGGGGCGGGCGCAGGAAGGTATGCACGGTGCACAGCCCGAGCCCTGGGTGGCGCGGCTTGCGGCCGACCTGGATGACCTGCGTGCGGCGATGGACTGGGCGGCGGAGACGGGAGACCTGCGGGGGCTGGTGGGCGTCACCGAGCCCATCGTCCGCTTCTGGTTCGAGCACGGCCTGTCCCGGGAGGTGCACAGGCGGCTGCACGACGCGGCAGAAACGCCGGGTGCCCCTGATGACGAGCGCGTGCGGGGTTTGAACACCGCGGCAGCCCTGGCCCTCGCCACCTGCGAGGCCGCCAGCTTCCACCGGTCGGCGAGGCAGGCGGTCGCCGTGGCACGGGCCGCGGATGTCGGCGGTGCGCTCGCGGTCGCGCTGTCACAACGAGCGCTGTCAGGGATTCTCTCCGGGCTGTCGACCAACGAGCAGGTCGAAGCCGACGTCGAGGAGGCGCTCCAGCTCGCGAAGGGGTGTGGGGATGCCTCGACCCACGCCCACGTCCTCCAGTTCGCTGGGGCAGCGCTCCTGCACAGCCGCTCGCTCGACGCTGGGTACCACCTGTTCGAGCAGGACGTGGAGGTGTGCGAGGGCAACGGCCTCACCTTCCATCTGCCGGCCGCCCACGGGGGCGCTCAGGCGTGGTTGGCGTGGTCCGGGCGGCTCGACCAGGCACGCCGGCATGCCCGACGCACCGTCGAGCTCAGCCGGCAGCTGGGCCGCCCCGGGTGGGAGGCGGCCGGGCTCACCGGGCTTGCCGCCGCCGCCGTCATCCAGAGTGATCACCTCGGGGCTCACGAATGGCTGTCCGAGGCACAGGCAGCGCTGGGGCCACGAGCGCTCGAGGGGACCCATTACGGGATGTGGTGGCGTCACTGGCTGAGCCTGTCGGCCTACGCATCCGGCGACCTGGAGGCTGCCCTGGCCACGGCCGAGGAGATCGTGCGCATCGGCCGTGGTGGCGGCAGTCGGCTGGACGAGGCGATCGGCGAATGGCTGTTGGGCATGGTCGCACGAAGCCAGAAGCGCCACGACGATGCGCGAGCACACCTGGCGGCCAGCCGCGCCCTGTCGACGAACCCACGGCTCCCCCATACGCTGGGCCGGTCATTGCTCGGCCTCGCGGAGCTGGCCAGGGGGAACGAGGACCTCGAAGAGGCGTGGGAGCTGGCTCATGACAGCCTCGAGGTCCTGGACGACTACGGCGACCGGCTCGGGGCCGCCGAGGCGCTGGAGACGATCGCCGACCTGGCCGTGGCCCTCGGCGAGTCGGAGCGGTCGCTTCGATTGCTCGCCGCGTCGCAACGGTTCCACACCGACACCGGCATCGCCCGCTTCATCCTTGGGGCCGACCGCTTCGATCGTGCCCGCCGCGCCGCACACGCCGCGCTGGACCCCACCGAGGCGATGGCGTGCTGGGACGCGGGCTGCGAGCTGTCGCTGGCCGACGCGGTCGCCTATGCCCGCCGCGGGCGCGGCGCGCGTCAACGCCCGCAGATCGGCTGGGCGTCACTGACCCCCGTCGAGCGCGACGTCGTGCGGCTGGTCGCCGAAGGCCACACCAATGCCGAGATCGGTGAACGCCTCTTCATGTCCGTCAACACGGTCAAGAAGCACCTGTCCCACGTGTACGCCAAGGTGGAGGTCGACGGGCGGGCGGAGCTCGCCGCACAGGTCGCCCGCCGTGGCCTGTAGTACACGCCTGGCCGCCGAAACGTACCCGGTCGGGTGACCTTCTCGGACATCGCCTTCGTCATCGTTGCAGGCATGACCACGCGACGCAGGGAGACCCCGATGATCAAGCAACGCGCCCACTACGTGACCACGTCCGACGGCGTCACCCTCGGCGGGACTGTGCACGGCGTCGGTCCCCCGCTCGTGTTCCTGCAAGGGGTCATCGGCGATGGCGACATCGACTGGGGCTCGACGACGGGACACCTCACCGACAGGTTCACCTGCCACCTGCCGAGCCTGAGGGGCCGCGGTCTCAGCGACGAGCACACCGACCTCAGCACGTCTCGCCTCGTCGAGGACTGCCTCACCTACGTCGAGAGCCTCGGGCAGATGGCCGGACTGGTCGGCTGGTCCGGCGGCGGTACGTGGGCGCTCGCGGTGGCGGCGCAGTCCGACGCGGTCGCCGCGGTGGCCCCGTTCGAGCCCGGGTTGCTGAGCCTGGCGGACGAGCGGGTCCAAGCGGTGATCGGCTACGCCGTCGCTCGTACGGGCGAGCTGGCCGCCGAAGGGAACCTGTCCGCCGCCGCTCGCGCCTTCGCTGGCTTTCCCTTCCACGACGAGGAGATCGCCTTGGCGGAGGAGGCCGGCTACTTCGAGGCCGCAGGGCGCTACGTCCCGAACCTGCTGAGTCTGCTCGAGCAGGCCATGACGCACGAACGTCCCCTCACTGATGACCCGGCAGTGCTCGGCGCGATCAAGGCTCCGGTGGCGGTCCTGTTGGGCTCGGAGACCAAGCCGTTCTTCACGATCAGTGCGCGGTATGTCGTCGACCACGTCGCAAATGCGCGGGTGCACGAGGTCCCCGGCGTCGGGCACGCCGCCCCCCTGACCCATCCCGAGGCGCTCGCTAGGGCCCTCACCGAGTTCTTCGCTGCGTCGCCTGAAGTCCAGCTGCAGCTCTGATCCGTCTCCGGCGTCGGACCACCGATGGGATGGCGTGCGCCCGTCCGCATCCTGCCCGGAACTGGGTAGACAGGGACGGCGGGCGCCGCGTCGGCGCCTCGGGAGGTGTCGATGCGACTGACGTTCGGTGCGTTCGTCCCGCAGGGCTGGAAGATGGAGCTGGCGTCGCTGGAGGGGGCGGAGGCCAAGTGGGCCAAGGCGGTGGAGACGGCGCAGCTGGCCGAGGCGCTGGGCTACGACTCCGTGTGGGTCTACGACCACTTCCACAACGTGCCGAAGCCGGCGCACGAGGCGGTGTTCGAGTGCTGGACGACGATGGCGGCCATCAGCCAGCGGACGTCCCGGGTGCGCCTCGGCCAGATGGTCGGGTGCAACGGGTACCGCAACCCGGCCCTGCTGGCCAAGATGACGGCCACGGTCGACGTCATCAGCGGGGGGCGCCTCGACTGGGGCATCGGCGCCGGCTGGTACCGGAACGAGTTCGCCGGGTACGGCTACGAGTTCCCCGAGCCGAGGGTCCGCATCGGGATGCTGCGGGAGGCGGTCGAGGTCGTGCGGGCGATGTGGACGCAGCCCGACACCACGTACGAGGGCCGCTACTACCGGCTGGAGGGCGCCCAGTGCGACCCGAAGCCGCTCCAGCGGCCGCACCCGCCCGTCTGGATCGGCGGGAGCGGCGAGCAGCTCACGCTGCGGGTGGTCGCCCGCCTCGCCGACTACTCGAACTTCGGGGGCAACCCCGACGAGTGGGCCCACAAGGCGGAGGTGCTGAAGGGTCACTGCAAGGAGGTGGGCCGCGACTACGACGAGATCGTGAAGACGTGGACGCCCGAGGTGTTCATCCGGGAGGACGAGGCCGAGCTGGTGGCCGAGGCCAGGCCGTCGTGGGGGCAGCCGCTCGAGCGCTGGCGGTACGGGAACCTGGTGGGGACGCCCGAGCAGGTCGCCGAGAAGATCGCCGCCTACGTCGACCTGGGCTGCACGGGCTTCGTGCCGTGGTGCGCCGACTATCCGTCCGACCGGACGCTGCGCCTGCTGGCCGAGAAGGTCATGCCGGAGTTCCGCTGAGGGACCGTCGCAGAACAACTTGGACGGCCGAAGGCCGACGAGGGAGTCACCACAACGGTGAACCCGTCGCGGCCGTGCAAGTTGTTCTAAGGCGGGCCCTGCGGGCGCTGACGCCTCACACCAGCGCGATCTCGTGGTGGAGCGGCCGGTCGTCGAGCGGCCGGCCGGTGCGCTCGCCGGTCAGGGTGGCCTCACACGCCCAGACGTCGGTGGGCTGGGCGAGCAGGCCGCGGCAGGCGGAGGTGAGCGGGTCCGTCACGTCCAGCCCGACGGTGAAGAACGAGTACCCGTGGCCGCGCAGCTCGTTGTAGCCGGTGACGAGCAGGGCCCGCAGCACGTCGGGGGAACCGGGCGGGACGCAGACGTGCACGGCGGTGAGGGTGCGCAGCCGATCCCCGGCGGGCGGCAGCCGGGTGGCGCCCACCAGCGGCGCCAGCGCGTTGAAGCCGGCCCGGAAGGCGGCCAGCCGACGCGAGTACGAGGTCACCCGCAGCTGCTTGAACGACTCCTGGTCCCACAGGGCGAGGAAGCCGGCCAGCCGCCCGTCCGGGCGGCGGGCCAGCAGGTAGCACGACAGGTCGAGCCCCGGGGCGGCGCCCACCCAGGCCGCCAGGGAGGCGGCGTCGTGGACGGCGGTGAACTGGCGCTCGGGTGCGACGCGCTGCCACAGCGCCGCCATCTCCTCGACGTCGGCCCCGCCGGCCCGGGTCACCCGCACGTCGGTGCTCGGCGGGCGGCGGCGCCACAGGAGGCTCACCGACCAGGAGCGCACGGTGGCGAAGCGGTGGAGGTGGGGCAGGCCCCGCACGCCCGCCAGGCGCCGCTGCATCGAGCGGTTGCCGGCCAGGATCGTGACGAGCGTCGGCACCCCGTCCCCGCCGCGCGCCCGGCAGCGGTCGCGCGCCCACTCGCTCAAGGCGTCGGCGACGCCCGTTCCCCGGTGCCCGGGGAGCACCTTGAGGTCGCCCACGTACATGGTGGTCGCCGGCGCCCCGTGCAGGTGCGCCCGCCGCTCGGCCACCGCGATGCAGCCCACCGGTGAGCCCGCCGGGCCGTCGACCACCCCCACCTCGAAGTCCTCGCCCTCGAGCCGGTTGAGGGCGAAGAAGTCGGGCGACCGGTCCACGCACAACCCCACGTCGCCCTCCATGGGGCAGGCCGAGCTCAGGGCGAGCAGGGCGGCGTTGTCGCCCTCGGTGGCCGGGCGGACGCCGCCCGCCGCGTCAGCCACCGCTCTCGGCGATGCGGCACACGGCGACCCGCCGCTGGAACCCGCTGCGGTCGCCGGCGACCAGGGCCTCGCCCCTCGCCCGGTCCTCGACCACCACGCCCGCCCACCGCTCCGGCACCTCCGTCCACCCCACGAAGTTGCGGATCACCAGTCGGGCGCCGGGCACGGCGGTGCGCACGATCTCGGCGAACAGCTCGTCGACCTGGGACGCGTCCAGCCACTCGCAGATGTTGGACAGGGCGAAAGCGTCGATCGTGGCATCCCCGCAGGTGGCCAGGTACGCGCCGTAGGAGCCGTCGACCAGGTCGAGGCGGCCCAGCCCGTTCGAGACGGAAGCCGCGCCGTCCGGCTGCAGGTAGGGCGGCAGCCCCCCCGGGTGCTCCGGGTAGGCGCCGGTGAGCATGTGGTGGACGAAGTAGTTGTCGGCCACCGGCACCTCGGTGAGGACGTGCTCGATGAGCCCGTGGAAGTGCCGGGCGAAGCTCGGGTTCTCGACGTGCCGGAAGAACGCGGGGTCGTAGGCGCGGCGGAACACGGCCCGGTTCAGGAGCGCCCGAAACAGCAGGCGCCAGCGCCGGTTGTCCCATTCGCGCCGGTAGAACTCCCGCTGCTCCTCGACGGTGGCGCGGGCCAGGAGCCGGCGGATGCGCGACGGCGGGTGGATCGCCGTGCGGACGACGAGCACGACCGCCTTGACGAAGCGCTCGGTGACGCCGGCGTTGAGCACCCCGTCGGCCACCGTCGCCTTGCGCCCGTCCCAGTAGGCGGCGGCGAACGACGACAGCCCCGGGCGCAGGTCCTCGTAGGCCGACAGGCGCTCGGCCGACGGCGCCGGCCGGCCCCCGAGGAAGCGAACGGCCTCCTCCCGGTCGAGCGCCGCCACCGCCACCGCCTTCAGTTCCACCAGGTGGTTCTGGGCGGCGTTCAGGTCGACGGCCACGACCCGGCCCGGGGCGGCGGCGACCAGGGAGAGCGCCGTGCACCCCCCCGAGGCGACGACGACCGCCGTCTCGCCGGCGCCGAGGGCCAGCGCCTCGATCTCGACCCGCGGGTCCTCCCGCACCTGGGCGAAGAAGAGGCGGTCCTCGCGGGCGTCGGCCAGGGTCCGCCGCGACGGCGCGCGGCGCTCGGCGGCGGCGTCCATGAGGAGGTCATGGTAGGGGCCGGGTGCGCCCCGCACGCCGCCGCCGGCGGACGCGCCCATTGCCACGGACCGCAGCCACGATCACACTGGCGGCCGATGGCCCGGACCGCCACCCCCCCGTCGACGTTCCTCGACGTGCTGCTCGGCCCCGCCCCTGCGGGCCCCTCCGCGCTCGCCGTCGCCACCCGGACCGCCGAGGGGTGGGACGAGGCGACGTACGCCGAGCTGGGCCGCCGGACCACCCTCGTCGACGCCCGGCTGGCGTCGCTCGGGGTCCGGGTGGCGGACCGCGTGGTGCTGGCCGCGCCCGCCGGCGGCTGGTGGCTCGCCGCCCTCCTCGGCATCCTCCGTCGGGGAGCCGTCGCCGTCCCGCTCGACCCCGCCCTCACCGAGGCGGAGCGGGCGCCCATGGTCGCCCGCAGCGCCCCGGCCGCCGTGCTGGACGGCGCCGCCCTCGACGACCTGGCCCTCGCCGCGCTCGGCGGGGACGGCGCCGTGGGGGCCGCTGCCCCCGAGAGGACGCCCCGGCGGGCGGGCGACCCGGCGCTGATCGTGTGGACGTCGGGCACGACGGGCGCGCCCAAGGGCGTCACCCTCACCCTGGCCAACCTCGCCTACAGCGTCGAGCAGGCCATGGCCGGGCAGCGCCCCGGCCCCGACGACCGCTGGCTGTCGCTCCTCCCGCCCCACCACCTGCTGGAGCTGTGCTGCGGCCTCCTGCCCGCCCTGGTGGCGGGTGGCTCCGTGCGGGTGGCCCGCTCCCTCATCCCCGCCGAGGTCGCCGCCATGGTGGGCGAGCACGGCATCACCAGGATGGTCGCCGTCCCCCTCGTCCTCCGCCTCCTCGAGGGCGCCCTGGCCGCATCCGACCTCCGGGCCGTGTACTGCGGCGGCGCCCCGCTGGACCCCGCCGTGGTCCGCCGCTGGGCCGAGCGGGGCATCGCCGTCCACCCCGGCTACGGGCTGACCGAGGCGGCCCCCACGGTGGCCATGAACACGCCCGCCGCCTCCCGGTCGGGGTCGGTGGGGCGGCCCCTGGCCGGCACCGACGTCCGCATCGCCGGCGACGGCGAGATCCTCGTGCGCTCGCCCGGGGTGATGACGGGCTACTGGGCCGACGATGCGCTCACCGCCGCCGCCGTCGACGCCGAGGGCTGGCTGCACACCGGCGACCTCGGCCGCCTCGACGACGACGGCTTCCTGTACGTCACCGGGCGGGCCAAGCGGCTCATCGTCCTGGAGAGCGGCAAGAAGGTGCAGCCCGAGGAGGTGGAGGGCGCCCTGGCCGCCGGCCCCCGCTTCGCCGAGGTGTGCGTGGTGGGCGTCACCGGCACCCGCCGCGGCACCCCCACCGAACGGGTGTGTGCGGTGGTGGTGCCGGTCGACGCCGCCCTGGACCACGACGCGGCGGCGGCCGAGGTCGCCCGCCTCACGTCGACCCTCAGCGGGTACAAGCGGCCGGCGCTCGTGCGGGTCGCCCGCCGCCCGCTCCCCCGCACGCTCAAGGGAGCGCCCCGCCACGCCGAAGTGGCGCGGATGGTCGAAGCGGGGGAGCTGTGAGCGGCTGCTTCGTCGACCGGTTCGCCTACGCCCTCGGCAGCCGCAAGCTGGCCGTGGAGGAGACGGCGGCGGCCGGGCGCACGCGCACCGGGGCGGCGGAGCTGCTCGAGGCCGGGTTCCGCTTCCATCACGTGTGCGACGACGGGGAGACCGCCTACGACCTGGCCGAGGCGGCCGTGCGTTCCCTGGGCGACGCCGTCGAGGGCGCCGGCGCCATCGTGTACGCCACGTGCATCCCGGCCAACGCGAACGTCGCCGACCCGGCGCGGTTCGCCGCCAGCGGCGACGTCAAGGACCTCATGGACTACCCGGCCAGCCGGCTCCAGGCGGCGCTGGGGCTCGACGACGCCGTCGTCCTCGGCCTGAACCAGCAGGCGTGCACGAGCATGCTGGGGTCCGTCCGCGTGGCCTCGGCCCTCCTCGCCACCGAGCCCGGCATGGAACGGGTCCTGTGCGTCAGCGCCGACCGCTTCCCGCCGGGAGCGAGCTACGAGCAGGCGTACAGCCTGATCTCCGACGGCGCCGGGGCGTGCGTGGTGTCCCGCCGCCCGCCCGGGTACCGCCTGGTCGCCGCCCACCACATCACCAACGGCGCCATGGTGGCCGCCGACGACGACGAGACGGTGGGCGCCTACTTCTCCTACACCCACCGGCTCGTCACCGAGCTGCTGGCCAAGGCCGGCCTGGCGCCCGGGGACCTGGCGTGGGTCGTCCCCCAGAACACCAACGTGAAGGCGTGGCAGATCCTCGCCCGCCTGCTCCGGGTCGACCACGAGCGGGTGTGGTGCCCGTCGATGCCGGACGTCGCCCACGTCATCAGCGCCGACAACATGGTGAACATGGCCTACCTGGAGGCGAGCGGGCGAGTGCAGCCCGGCGACAAGGTGCTCCTGGCCATGGCCGGCTACGGGATGAACTGGCAGGGCCTCGTGCTGGAGAAGGCGTGAGCTCCGGCGACCTGGCCGCCACGGCGGCCCGCCTCTCGGCCGCTTCCCGCCGGGCCTACCAGAACCCCTACGAGGGCGTCGAGTGGCCGGAGTCCGTCGACCGGGACCAGTGGTTCACCAGCCCCGAGCTGATCTCGCTGTACGGCACCCCGCTCTGGGACGGCCTCGACGAGAGCGCCCGGCGGCGGCTGAGCTTCTGGGAGGCGGTGAACTTCTACAGCCTCAACATCTGGGGCGAGCGCTCCCTGATGGAGGGCCTGGCCGCCCGGCTCCACCGCCCGGGACTGGAGGACGTGGCGGAGTACCTCCACCACTTCCTCGACGAGGAGAACAAGCACAGCGTGTGGTTCGCCACGTTCTGCCGGCGCTACGCGGGCAAGATCTACGCCGACCGCAAGGTGGCCTTCCCCCGCGAGTACGCCGAGGGCGAGGAGGACTTCCTGTTCTTCGCCAAGGTGGCGGTCTTCGAGGAGATCGTGGACCGCTACAACGTCGCCATGGGGCGGGACGAGCGGCTGGTCCCGATCGCCCGGCAGATCAACGCCAACCACCACGCCGAGGAGACCCGCCACCTGGTGTTCGGCCGGCGCATCGTGGAGCACCTGTGGGAGCGGCACTCGCCGGCCTGGGCGGAGGAGACCGTGGCCGGGGTGCGGGCCCACCTCACCGGCTTCCTCGAGGCGACGTGGCGGGAGTACTACAACCCGGACGTGTACCGGGATGCCGGGCTGGGCGACCCCTGGGCCACCGCCCGCCTGGCGTGGGTGCACCCGGCCACCGTCGCCCACCGCCGGGACCTCAGCCGGACGTGCCTGCGGGTGTTCACCGACGCCGGCGTGCTCGTCGCCGGGGAGGTGTCGTGAGCGCGACCGAGGCCGAGCTCCGGGACGCGCTGCGGGTCTGGGTGCGCGAGCACTCCCCGGCGCCCGTCGGCGACGACTTCTCCGACACCACGCCGCTCATCGCGTCCGGTCACCTCACGTCGCTCCAGGTGACGGACCTCCTGTTGTTCGTGGAGGAGCTGCGCCGGGCGCCGCTCGACCCGGCGTCGCTGCGGCCCGGGGTGTTCCGCGACGTCGACACGATCTACGCCACGTTCCTCGCATGAGCGGGAGGGCGCCGATCACCGCACCGGGCCTGGCGTGGGCGGCCGACGGCCGGGCCACCCTGTCCGGCCCGCTCCTGGCGCTGGCCGACCGCCTGGACCGGCGCTTCCTCGCCCTCGCCGCCCGCTGGGGCGCCGACGAGCTGCGCTTCCCGACCTTCATCGCCGCCGCCGAGCTCGAGCGCATCGACTGGTTCCGGTCGTTCCCCCACCTGGCGACCTTCCCCGTCTCGCTCGACCCGGCCGAGGCGAACCTCGACCGCTTCACCGGCGGCGAGCCGGTGGGCCCCGACGGCGCCGTGCGGCTGGCCGGGCTGGCCCCGGTGCGGGAGGTGCTCACGCCGGCGGCCTGCTACCACCTCTACGCCCACCACCGCGGCGCCGCCTTCGACCGCCCCCGCTGGTTCACCACCAAGGCGACGTGCTTCCGCCGCGAGGACCACTACGAGCCGCTGGAGCGCCAGCGGAGCTTCGCCATGCGGGAGATCGTGTGCATGGGCACGGCCGGCGAGGCGGCGGCGTTCCTCGACGAGGCGGTGGCCGTGGTGGACGACCTGACCGCCGCCATGGGCCTGACGCTGCGCTGGGAACTCGCCACCGACCCCTTCTTCCGGCCGTCGCAGAACCCGCAGTACCTGATGCAGCGCATCGACCCCACCAAGCACGAGCTGCTCTTCGACGACCGCCTGGCCCTCGCGTCCCGCAACCTGCACCACGACCACTTCGGCCGGGCGTTCTCCATCGAGCGCGACGGCGCTCCCGTGCACACGGCGTGCCTGGCGTTCGGCGTCGAGCGGTGGCTGGCCGCCTTCGTGCGCCGGTTCGGCCCCGACGAGCGGTCGTGGCCCGAGGTGGACGGGTGAGCGAGCGTGTGGTGCTCGTCACCGGCGCCAACGGTCACCTGGCCCGCCTGCTCGTTCGCCGGTACCTCGACGCCGGGGCGACGGTCGTCGCCACCGCCCGGGGCGAGGCGGTGGCGACGAC
>Ga0247717_1000177_pt1 | contig 20255 bp, 21 predicted proteins | sample 24E_NmetaG_FD_189047 | JGI IMG/M metagenome (GOLD analysis project Ga0247717, IMG submission 189047) | Soil microbial communities from hillslope of Landscape Evolution Observatory, University of Arizona, Oracle, AZ, United States - 2-4-E_N | ecosystem: Engineered > Artificial ecosystem >... | reverse complement strand
TCCACATCCTGAGCGGCGGCACTCCGAAACGTAGTGACCCGTCCTACTGGAATGGCGAGATTCCGTGGTTCTCCGTTCGGGATACCCCGGCGGATTCCGATGTGTTCGTCCTCTGGACAGAGGAAGGCATCACACAGGCAGGCGTGGACAACAGCGCAGCGCAGGTATTGCCTGTGGGAACCACGATAATCACCGCCCGAGGCACGGTGGGCAAACTCGCGCTTGTGGGGGTCCCAATGGCGATGAACCAGTCATGCTTCGGCGTGCGCGGCACGGATTGCTCGGACGTCTTCACGTACTACGTGCTTCGCCAAGCCATCCGTGTGCTCAAGCAGAATACACATGGGTCGGTCTTCAGCACGATCACGCGCGCCACATTTGATTCGGTAAAGGTGGTCGTACCTCCTCCCGAGCCGATGCGGGCTTTCGCGAAGGCGGCGGACCGGCTCTTCGCGCGCATTCGAGCGAACTGCGAGCAAGGCTACACGCTTGCCGCGCTTCGCGACGCGCTGCTGCCGAAGCTCATTTCGGGAGAGGTTCGTGTTCCATCGAAGGTGGCCGTGCGGACTACTTAATGATCCACTTGATCACCACGGTACCACCGCCCGTTGCACAGATTCCGAAGATCAGGCCGAAGAGCGGACGGCTATTTGGTTCTGGCCAAAAGGACGAACCAAGGGCAAACATGATCACAAAGGCCACCACGAAGACGGCGAGATAAATCACCGATTCAGGGATGCTCGACATGCTAATCTCCTACACGGGCACATTGAACGAGGCCACATCGAAGCGAACCTCGATCACCCGTTTCTGCTTGCCATGCGGAACGTCGACCACGAAGGACGGGTTTTGGAAATCGGCCACCATCGGTTTTCGTGGAAGTCCCGCCAAGTACCCCGCGTTGAAGAATCCGGGGGCGGGTAAAACGACTTCCTCGAGTCGGGCCGCCGATGTCACGACGGCTGGAACCTCCGTGTGGCCGGCTGCGTGAAGCGCCGCAACGCGGTGGTAGCCGTTTTTCAGCACGTACATGCCCTGAACGTCCACAACCTGCACCCAGTTGAGCCGGGGTCCAGCGCCAAGCGCCAAACCTACAGGCGTCATGGCGACTTGGAGGATCGCGCTGGGGTCGTCCGTGGCCATCACCATGCGTCGGGGGATTCCGTCGGTGCCGGCCTCCACGTTCATCTCACTGGTTACGGTGAATTCCTTGGGTAGGCACCACTTGAAGATATCCAGGCCTTCCGTCGGCACCGGCGTGTGGTAGGGGTGAAGCCACGGCTGGAACGTGACAAGCGCCTCGATCGGAACGCGCGCGAAGGAAAACGCGCCCGGCGGGTGTCCAAACGCTTTCTGGAATGCGGGCTGGCTTGCAACTTCCTGAGCCCATGCGAGTTCCGCGGCATCCGTCAGCGACTGGAGAATGGGTCGCGGCGGCGCCGCCTGCGGCAACGCCAGCCGCGCTTGCCACGCAGCGGCGTGTTGCGCCTGGATCGACGGGTAGACGTGCGGCCCGACTTGTTGTTCGAGGTGGACCGGGTCCATCCATGCGTAGAGAAGGCGGCTGGTGTTCGTGTTGCTCGCTCCGGTTGGCTTGATCGGCAAAATTCGGGTTGCCATCGATTCTGGCTAAGGCGGGTCGTTCATAGTCAAACTTATTTAGCTAAGCAATAATGCTAAGCTGGTTAAGGAAAGCATGGATCGACTTGTGCACATTGTTCCGTTGGGCTGGGAAATCGATCGAGCCGTTTTGCCGATCCATCATTACCGTGCTCACGAAGTGCATATCCTGTGCAACCCGGAGTCCCGGCCAGAGCAGAAGCAAGCCTATCGCCAGGTCGAGAAAGCGTTAAAGGCGACCGGCGCGAAAGTTTCGCTCGTGATTGTCGATGCAAACGACGACATTCGCGGGATTCTCAGGGAGACCACGCGCCTGATTAAGGCCGCGTTGAAAAACGGCGACCGGGTGTACGTAAACATGTCCGCCGCGGGAAAGGTTGCCGCGGCCGCAGCTACCATCGCTGCTCTAGCGCATCTGCCTCGTGACCGTGGAGTTGTTTATTACGTCCGGCCTGAGAGCTACGTGCATACGGATGAGGACGTAAAGAAGTACGGGCTCACCCGGGGAATGAAGGGTGAGCCAGTTCCCCTTCCGCGATTCGATCTGCGACTCCCGCCCGAGGATGGACAACTTATCTTGCGTGAATTAAGAAAGCGTCTACCGAATCCCCTGACTTACAAGGAGGCAATATACCTTCTTCGCGACGCTGGCGTAAGCGGTTTTGAAGGCGCCAAGTACGAAAAAAATACTCCACGGGCGGAAAAGAACCGCTTGAATGTTCGATTCAACAAGGGCATTCTGCAAAAGTTGCTCGCGGAGAATCTGGTCAAGATACGGCCGAGAGGCCAGCGGCGCGAGATCTTACTTACGAGCGAGGGAGACTACGTGGCGCACCTCTGCATGGGGTCGTAGGCGGCACCTTGAGAGATTCGGCCGCAATGCCCAGTTCGTTTACCTGCAGTTGTATCCGGAGCGGCTCCGAGGGCGGGCCCCGCCTGGTTCACGCAGAACGCAACGGGACCCGCTACGTTCGGACCGCTCCGAATGACACCGCGGGCGACAACTTGTTGTCGTTGCCGAGGACGTGCGGCTAGCCGCTGAGCGCCGCGAAGATGGCGACGGCGATCAGGCCGACCGCGAGCACGCCGAGCGCATCGGCGCTCTCCTGCGACGTGTGCACGCGGGCGCAGAGCTTGTCGTAGCACAGCTCGAATTGGCCTGCGTGCTGGTGCGGGATGTGAGTCATTTTGGTTCACCTCCTCCCAAAACCCGATTGGGCGATATCATCCAAGCTTGATTGCCCGTCGAAGACTATAAGGGTTTTGGAAGATATCAGCCAAAACCTCAGAAAGCAGATCCTTTCTGGGGTGGGGAGATGGCCCGCGTCGAACTGCGCCCAAGCGGCGGCTACGAATACGTCGTTGCAGTCGAAGACGAATATGATCCCCGGCTTCGAAGGTGGCGAAAGAAGATTCTGCAATCGTTCGGAAATGCGCAAGACCCATCGAGCCTTCGCAATGCGCAACAGTTCGTGGCAGCGTACAACTTTGGAAAGGAATTACGAAATGCCGGTCAGCCGCTCTCCGACGAGCAACTACAAGACGCCCTGAAAGGCTTGATTGCCATCGGTTTGCTCGTGCTTGTCGTGGCCGCTCTCGCGAAGAGGTAGCGAGCTATAGCGCCGTCTGCGGTGACATTCGCGGCGCCGTCCACAAGTCCTCGGCCAGCGGGACAAGCCGGTGCTCGGGAACGAAATGGTAGGCGGGCTTCTTGACCTTTTGTTGGAATCCCGGTTCCGCGCCGCGGTCGAACACGATGCTCGGCCGCTGCTGACGCCACGCCCATTCCAACTGGTTGATCGTTCCGCCGGACGTTCGCGTTGCTGCGACCACGAGGAGGCGCGCGAGTCCACTGATGATCCGATTCCGGCGCAGGAAGGATCGGGGGGTCACCTCGACGGCTTGCGTCGTTTCGCTCACGATGCAGCCCGAGGCGCGGACCATGGCGTATTCGTCGCTGCAAAGCAATGGGATCGTGTCGAGTGGGCTCCCCGGTACCACGCCCACCACGACGCCGCCCGCCTTGGCACCGTGTCGGGCAGCGAGCTGGTCAGTTCCGCGCGCCATTCCGGTGATAATTGGGATTCCAAGGTGTGCCAGCTTCTCCGAAAAGCTGCGCGCGATTGCTTGGCCCCGTTCGCTTGGTTCGCGACTTCCCACGATTGCGACTCCAGTGCTGAGATGGCGAAGCGAGCCTTGGACATGCAGGACGAGTGGGGGCAGTTCGATCGATCGAAGTTGCGGGGGGTATCTCGGATCTGTGATCGGGATGGAGACGACGCCTTGACTCCACATCCGCTCGAGAGCTTCGCGCGTACGCTCGACCTGCTTTTGCCACTCGGGCTGTAGCTTGCCCCAATCGTGGATCATGCCTGCGAGCGCCTCAGGCGGGAGCGCGGCCGGGAGCGTTGTCAAGGGAGGCGTAAGCGTCGGGCCCCACCGTTCCCAAGCGGACGCCTGCAGGTCGCTTGCCGCAGCCAAGGCAACAAGCGCCGGATCGGCTTCAGTCACAGTAGCCCTCCAAGTGCTCTTTGGTGCAGAACTTCGCGAAGGCGAGCAGGCGGACGTCGCTTGCGCCGGCCTGCCGGAGCGCGTGGGCGGCTGAAGCAGCGGTAGTTCCAATGGTTGCAAGGTCGTCGACCACCAGGATCTTTTCGCCCATGAATTGCGCTTGCGCCTCAATTCTAACTTCATCCAAGAGCTTGCCGAAAGTTTCGGGCTCCCTCTTGCCTTCCTGCGCTGACCGTGGAGGGTTGTCGTCCACGCGGACCAAGACGTCATGGGCTGGAAGGTCCAGCACCTTGCCTACCGCACTTCCCATTGCAAATGACCGGGTCGTGCCTCGCTGGCGACTACTGGGACAAGGCACGACAAGTTCCGGCCGCCAAGGTTCCTCCTGCCATGTCAGCTCGTCCAGGAAGGCCTGCGCCGATGCCGTCATCATGGCTTCCGTTAATGCGCGATCCGTTTTGGCGCGTTGGATGATAGCGGTGCCCGGGTGCTCGCTCTTGGCCTTCAGGTACGTGGTCAGGCTCCAAGCCTTTGAAATGCCCTTTGGCGAATAGATCGGAGAATTCCGGTTGTAGCAGATCGCGCATAGTCCGGTTGCGGCCCAGAACTTTTCCAGCATGGGTGAGCTACATTGGTTGCAGCGATAGGCGATCATTGGCACCGCGTAGCTTGAGACGAGGCGGGTCTTCCAAATGGCGCTGGCGCCGGGCAGCACGTGCCCCTATTCAGTCGCCCACCGATCAAGGTTTCGTGTCTCGTCCCACCGTGAACACTTTCAGTGATCCTACACAAGCGTTCATTCCACGGATCATGATTGGCCGCCCGAGCGGATGCTAGTCGCCGTGCGCGGGGGATTATGAAAGCCGTGCTGGTCAAGATATGGGCCGTGGCAATGGCGATTCTCGCCGTTCCACTGATCCTGTCCGTTCTCAACTTCGGAATTGGCACCGTCACGAATCCAAGGGATACCGAGGCAAATGCGGAGCGGGCGGCAGATGTTATCGGGAAAGCGATCGAGCACGAACGGCCGGCGTGGCTGGATCCCACTTCGCTTTTTCTCGCATTGTTGGCCGCCGCCTTTCTTGTTCTTGTCGTGTCTCCGTACCTTGGGATTCGTTAGGGCTCCGCGTGGCGTGAAAGGCTGGCGCCTCCGCTTCGCTCCGGCGCCGACGGCTGCCCGCGATGGAATAAGGCTTCCGGCTGAACTGGTATGATAAAAGTATAATAAAGTTGCGAGTTCGACAGGTGGACCATGATTACGGGGCATCCGGCCGGGGGCGCCGGTGGGTATCCCCATCCCGCGGGTGATAACCCCAAATATCCCCAAGATATCCACAATGCGTGAGCTTCACCGAGTCCGTCGTCGAGGATGCGGCCCTCGCCTGGCTGCAGAAGCTGGGCTACGCGGTTCTCCACGGGCCCGACATCGCCTACGGTGAGGCCGCCGCCGAGCGCACGGATCCGGGCTTCCGCGACGTCGTTCTCGAAGGGCGCTTGCGCCACGCGCTTTCTCGCCTCAACGGGGACCTTCCGCCCGAAGCCGTGGAAGAAGCCTTCCGCAAGATCACCCGGACGGACGCGCCATCGCCGCTGGAGCGGAACCGTCTCCTTCACCGCATGATCGTGGACGGGGTCACGGTCGAGTATCGGCGCCCCGACGGTTCGATCGCAGGTGCCCAAGCGCGCGTCGTGGATTTCAATTCAGTCGAGCGCAACGACTGGCTTGCTGTGAACCAGTTCACGGTCGCGGAAGGCCAGCACGTTCGACGGCCCGACATCGTCCTTTTCCTCAACGGTTTGCCCGTTGCGGTGCTCGAACTCAAGAACGCTGCGAGCCAGAACGCGACCGTCGAGACCGCAATCCAGCAATTGCAAACCTACCAAGCGCAGATTCCCGCCCTGTTTGGACATAACGTCGCGCTCGTCGCGTCGGACGGCGTCCAGGCGCGCGTGGGGGCACTTGGTGCAGGGAAGGAATGGTTCAAGCCATGGCGCACGACGACCGGCGCCGAGCAAGCGCCGGCCGAGACGCCCGCGTTGCAGGTGATTCTTGAAGGAATGTTCGAGAAGCGACGATTCTTGGACTTGGTTCGCCACTTCGTCGTGGTTCAGGACGAAGGCGGGGGCAAGCTCACGAAAATTCTCGCAGGCTATCACCAGTTCCACGCCGTGAACGTCGCCCTCGGGGAGACGTTGCGCGCCAAGGGCCCACGGACAGCGGAAAGCACGGCGGGGAAGGAAGGTCTCCCCGCCAAGCCACATGGCGGAGACCCGGGCGACCGCCGCGTGGGCGTCGTGTGGCACACGCAGGGTTCCGGCAAAAGCCTGTCGATGGCTTTCTACGCCGGCCGTTTGATCCTCCATCCGGAAATGGAGAATCCGACGCTTGTGGTCCTCACGGATCGCAACGATCTGGACGACCAGCTCTTCGGAACGTTTGCCAAGTGCAAGGATCTTCTCCGCCAGCCGCCGGTCCAAGCGGCCGACCGCGGCGATTTGCGGGAGAAGCTGCGCGTGTCGGGCGGCGGCGTGGTGTTCACGACGATCCAGAAGTTCTTGCCCGAGATCAAGGGCGACAAGCATCCCATCCTCTCGGATCGAAGGAACGTCGTGGTGATCGCCGACGAGGCCCATCGCAGCCAGTACGACTTCATCGACGGCTTTGCAAGGCACATGCGCGACGCGTTGCCCAACGCGTCGTTCATCGGCTTCACCGGAACGCCCATCGAGGCGACCGACAAGAACACGCGTTCCGTCTTTGGCGACTACATCAGCGTCTACGACATCCGGCAGGCGGTTCTCGATCAATCCACGGTGCCAATCTACTACGAGGGGCGCTTGGCAAAGTTGCAGCTCAAGGAGTCCGAGCGCCCACGAATCGACTCCGAGTTCGAAGAGGTCACCGAGGGTGAGGAAGTCGAACGGAAGGAAAAGCTCAAGACCAAGTGGGCGCAAGTCGAAGCCGTCGTGGGCTCGGAGAATCGTTTGAAGCGAGTCGCCCGCGATCTCGTGGAACACTTCGAACAGCGGCTTGCCGCGTTGGATGGCAAAGCCATGGTCGTCTGCATGAGCCGCCGAATCTGCGTCGAGCTCTACCGCGAAATCGTGGCCCTTCGTCCCGATTGGCACCATGAGGACGACGAGGGCGGAATCCTCAAGGTCGTCATGACGGGGTCGGCGTCCGACACGCTGGATTGGCAACGCCATATTCGCAACAAGGCTCGCCGCGAATCGCTGGCCAAGCGGTTCCGCGATGCCAAGGACCCGTTCCGGATCGTGATCGTCCGCGATATGTGGCTGACGGGCTTTGACGCGCCCAGCCTGCACACGATGTACGTGGACAAGCCGATGCGAGGCCATGGCCTCATGCAGGCCATCGCGCGCGTCAATCGCGTGTTCAAGGACAAACCCGGCGGCTTGGTCGTGGACTATTTGGGAATCGCGGACGAGCTCAAGCAAGCGCTTGCCACGTACACCGAGAGTGGCGGGACCGGAAAGACTGCGGTGGACCAAGAGGAAGCGGTCGCGGTAATGCTGGAGAAGTACGACATTTGCCGCGGGCTTTTCCACGGTTTCGATTGGTCTGACTGGTCGTCCGGGACACCGCAGGACCGTTTGGGTCTCCTCCCGGCCGCTCAAGAGCACGTCCTTGCCCAGCGCGACGGCAAGGCCCGCCTTCTTCGCGTCGTCACCGAACTCTCCCACGCCTTCGCGCTTGCGGTCCCGCACGAGGAAGCCATCCGCATCCGTGACGACGTGGCGTTCTTTCAAGCCGTTCGCTCGGTGCTCGCAAAGGGCGATCCCGGCGAGCGCCGGACGGACGAGGAACTCGACCGCGCCATTCGCCAGATCGTGTCCAAAGCCGTCGTGTCCGGCGACGTCGTGGACATCTTTGCCGCCGCGGGGATCAAGAAACCGGACATTTCCATTCTCTCGGACGAGTTTTTGACCGAGGTAAGAGGACTACCGCAGCGGAACTTGGCTGTGGAACTGCTGCGCAAGCTGCTTTTGGGCGAAATTCGGACGAGGTCAAAGCGGAACGTCGTCCAAGCGCGGTCGTTTGCCGAGCTCCTGGAGCAAAGCGTTCGTCGCTACCAGAATCGGGCGATCGAGGCCGCGCAAGTGATTGAGGAACTCATCCAGCTTGCCAAGGAGATGCGAAGGGCCGCGGCGCGCGGGCATGACCTTGGTCTGTCCGACGACGAGGTCGCCTTCTACGATGCGCTTGAAGCCAACGACAGCGCCGTGAAGGTCTTGGGGGAGCCCACGCTAAAGACGATCGCCCGTGAGCTGGTGGAGGCAGTTCGCGACAACGTCACGATCGACTGGACCGTCCGCGAAAATGTGCGAGCCAAGCTCCGCGTGATCGTCAAGCGCATCCTTCGCAAGTACGGATACCCGCCGGACAAGCAGGAGCGGGCCACCCATCTCGTGCTGGAACAGGCCGAGACGCTCACGGACTTCTGGCTTCAGGCATGAGGGGCCACCGGCGGGCACATGCCAAAGATGCAGTAAGGCTCGCCATCGACGGGTTCATCGACAGTTGACAGCACCACGCGCCCGCATTGGCACCGTCTGGGTTTCTTCGCCCGCATTCGGTTTCGGAGTTTGCGGGCGGAAGAAGAGATTCCCCGCTGGGTCGGCGAAAGGTCATCCTGAAATTGCGCCGGGCGCGGCAAGCAGGCAGTCGGTCCGCCCGGCGTTCACCACGCTTGAATTCTATCCGGCGATCATGACCCTGCTTCGCGCTCCTTGCGACCGACTCGTCGGGCGCAGCGGCTCTTGAAACTCTAACCCCTCGCTCGCCCGAAACTCTTTCGAGCAAAACGTGGGTGCGCATTTCGTGAAGCCCGGTGCAGCTGGCCTGCTCATTCTGCTTACCCTCACCCCCGGCTGCCTCACCCCTTCCCTTCCCAGCGAAGGCATCTGCACCGGCACGTTCCTCGCTCCCGTCGCGCGCGTGGTCGACGGCGACACGCTCGACGCCGCGGGCTGCGGCCGCGTGCGTCTTGCGCTCGTCGACTCGCCGGAACGGGGCGAAGCGGGCTTCGAGGAGGCGACGGGCTTCACCAACGCGACGTGCCCCGTGGGCGGCGAGGCGACGTGGCGGCGCGACGCGGGCCAGCCGACGGACACGACGGGCACGCGCATGGTCGCGGTCGTCGAGTGCGGAGGCGTGAATCTCAACGCCGCGCTGCTTGACGCCGGCCACGCGCGGTTCCTGCCGCAGTTTTGCGCGGTGAGCGCGTTTGCGGGCGAGGAGTGGGCGCGGCCGCACTGTCGAGGGGCTTAAGCCCGCGCCCGCGTTGTGCTCCCGCGTTGCTGCGCATTTCCCGCGCCTTGCTGTCGGAGGTTCGCGCGCACGCCGCCGCGACGTTTCCGGAGGAGTGCTGCGGGTTTCTGTTGGGGGAGGCGGCGGGCGACGATCGCACCGTGCGCGCGGTCGTGCGCGCCGCGAACACGTTTGCGCCTCCGGAGCTTCGGGCGCGCCACTACGCGTACGACCCCTTGGCGCTCGTGCGCGCGGAGGAGGAGCAGGCCGCGCGCGGTTTTGAGCACGTCGGATTCTACCACAGCCACCCGACGGGCGTGGCGCGGCCCAGCGAGTACGACCGCCTGCACGCGGGGTTCGCCGGCCAATCGTACCTCATCGTGGCCGTGACCGCCAAGGGGCCGGGCGAGGCGGCGAGCTTCGCGCTTTCCGCGGACAGGACCTTTAAATCCGAGGAGTTGTTGGTCCTTCCGTGACTGTCACCGTCCGCATCCCCACGCCGCTTCGCGCCTACGCCAAGGGGCAGGCGAGCGTGACCGTCTCGGCCGCCAACGTGGGCGAGGCGCTGCGCGCGCTTGCCGCCGACCACGGCGAGCTTCGCAAGCATCTCTTCGACGAATCGGGCGCGCTTCGTCCCTTCGTGGCCGTGTACGTGAACGGCGAGGACGTGCGGCACCTGCAGCAGGACGCGACGCCCGTCAAGAGCGGGGACACGCTCGTGATCGTGCCGGCGGTGGCGGGCGGCCAGGTGGGGGGTGGACGTTCGGTCGCTTCGCCCTACGGTCTCACGCGCGACGAGATCCGCCGCTACTCGCGCCACCTCATCCTGCCCGACGTGGGGCTCGAGGGCCAACGCAAGCTCAAGGAGGGCCGCGTGCTCGTCATCGGCACGGGCGGCCTCGGGAGCCCCGTCGCGCTCTACCTTGCCGCAGCAGGCGTGGGAACGATCGGCCTTGTCGACTTCGACGTCGTCGACGAGACGAACCTCCAGCGGCAGATCCTGTTCTCGGCCGACCACGTCGGCAAGAGCAAGGTGCAGGCGGCCAAGGAGCGGCTCCTTTCGTTGAATCCCGGAATCGAGGTCGTCGCGCACGAAGAGAGGCTCACGAGCGGGAACGCGCTTCGCGTCTTCGCCGACTACGACGTGATCGTGGACGGAACGGACAACTTCCCCACCCGCTACCTCACGAACGACGCGTGCGTTCTCCTGGGCAAGCCCAATGTGTACGGCTCCATTTTCCAGTTCGAGGGGCAAGCGTCGGTCTTCTGGGCGGAGAAGGGCCCCTGCTACCGGTGCCTGTACCCGCAACCGCCGCCGCCCGGGCTCGTTCCAAGCTGCGCGGAGGGCGGCGTGCTCGGCGTCCTCCCGGGCGTCGTGGGCGCCATCCAGGCCACGGAAGCCTTGAAGCTCCTCTTGGGCAAGGGCGACTCGCTCGTCGGGCGCCTGATCCTCTACGACGCGCTTGGCATGACCTTCACGCAGCTCACCCTTCGCAAGAACGCGAAGTGCCCCGCGTGCGGAACGCGCGAGATCCGCGCGCTCATCGACTACGAGGAGTTCTGCGGCCTGCGCGGACAGGAGCCGCAGGCGCCCCAGGGGCGCGTCCCCTCGGTCACGGCCACGGAGCTTGCCGCGCGCCTTTCGGCGGGCGAGAAGATCCGGCTCGTGGACGTCCGCAACCCGAACGAGTGGGAGATCAACCGCATCGAGGGCGCGACGCTCATCCCGCTTCCCGTCTTCCCGGAGCGCGTGAACGAGCTTTCCACAGCCGACGAGATCGTCGTGTACTGCCACACGGGCATGCGCAGCATGAACGCGACGAAGTTCCTGCTCGACCTTGGCTTCAGGAAGGTGCGGAATCTTCATGGCGGAATCGCGGCATGGGGCCAGGAAGTTGACCCTGAAATGCCCATGTACTGAGGCGCGAGCGTGGCAACGATGGAGCTTGTCGTCCGGAACCTCGACCCCGAGCGCGACGCGATGGAATGCGTGGCGCCCTCGGGAGCCGTCATGACCTTCGACAACCCGCCCGAGGGCCGCCACGGCGCAAGCCCGCTTGAGCACCTCCTCGCATCGCTTGGAGCCTGCGCGCTCGTGGACGTCGGCATCGTCCTTCGCAAGAAGCGCCTCTCCTTCCGGAACTTGCGCGTGACCTGCACGGGCGAGCGGCGAGAGAAGCCCTACCCCCGCTCGTTCACCTCCCTCAAGCTCCGGTTCGAGGTGGAAGGCGACGTGCCGTCGGCGGCCTTCGAGGAGGCCGTCCGGCTCTCAGTGGACAAGTACTGCTCGGTGGCCGGCACGATCCGCGAGGCCGCGCCCGTCGCGTGGGAGGCCGCCGTCACCGCCCCGCGGTAGCGACTCGTTTCGACAAGGTGAAGCCTCGCCGCGCATGTGCGCGCCCGTGGCCTTGGCCGAGCTTGCCGATCTCGCGCCCTACCTTGTCGTCTCGTTGAGCGAGTGGCAGACCTACGGCCTGTTCTTCCTGCTTGGAAGCTTCGCCGTCGCAAGCCTCTCGGACATCCGGCACCTTTCCGCGCAGCGCGAGTTCATGGAGTTCTGGATCGTCTTTGCGCTTGTCATGCTCGTCCTCGACGCGGCCGCCGCAGGCTTTGCGCTTGGCGCGCCGCTTCTTGCCAAGTGGGCTCTCGTGGCCCTCCTCTCCGTCCTTTCGTGGGAGCGCGTGGGCGGCGTCTTCGCCCTTGCGCGGGCCGACGTCGCCGCGCTTGCCGCCGCGGCAAGCCTGCTCTCCGCCTTCCTCGTCGTCCTGTTCTTCCTGTTCGCCAAGGCGCTGAGCTACCCGCTGGGCCGGCTGCTTCGCAAGGGGCAGTACTATCCGTTCCTGCCCGTCGTCACGCTTGCCACGATCGTGCTCATGGCCGTGGCGCTGTGGCTTCCGCCGTTTTTCCCGCGCCCGTCCTAGCCGTCGTGTCCCTTTTTATACCTGAATGGCTTACCGCCCACGCCAAGCGCCCAATCGCGCGGATAGCCAAGCTTGGTCTAAGGCGCTAGATTGAGGGTCTAGTCTCGAAGGAGTTCTCAGGTTCAAATCCTGATCCGCGCACTATGGGGCCGTCGGCGCAGCCGACGGCCCATGTTGCGGTCAGGATATTGACCGGAGGTTCACCGGAGGCCGCGCGGGGCGCGGCCGACGGCGACGTGGAACCGAGCGAAGCGAGGTTCCACGGAGAATCCTGATCCGCGCACTTCTTGGCTGCCAGCGGCAGCCAACAGTGCGCGAGGATGAGGAGCGACGCTTGCGCCGCAGGCGCAAGCGAGCGAACTCATCGGTAGCCGAGCGCGGGTCGGCGCGGCGGCAGGCCCATCGGGGCACCTGCGCGAGTGCTGGAGAGCCAGCGGCAGCGAAGCACGACGTATACACATGTATACATACGTATACATCTGCCGACGTCCGGCCTGAGCGCCCGGAAGCCCGCCGTCTGGCCGCTTCCGTTCGGAAATCGCCATCCGCGGTGAAAAAGTTCAAACGGGCGAGGGCGCCGTAGCTTCGTCATGCTTCGCGTGGCAGTCTTAGTCCTGGCGGCCGGCGTGTCAGGCCTTCCCGTGCTCGTCGAAACGCCGGCGGACGCGCCGTCGTTGCAAGACGATCCCTGGTTCCAACAGTGGGCCGCCGAGCGGTCGGGCGTTCAAACGGCGCCCGTCGGCGAGACGTTCGAGTTCCACTGCAAGGCCTACTCGCCCTGCGCGGCGCTGCGGTTCGTGGCACCGGAGGGCGCCCGCGGCTACCGCATGACGCTGGGCTCGCAGCTGGCCGGAGGCTACGGCGCTCGCGCGACGGGACTTTCGGACGTGGCGCCGCAGGCCGAGCACATGCTCGACCAAGGCGGCTGGAGCCTGGGCGGATACGGCTTTGGCCGCGGCGGCCCGCAGGAGTTCACCTGGAATCTCCGCGAGGACATGGGCAGCGCGCGAGAGTGGACCTTCACGTTCTCGCCCTTGTCGGGCGAGGAAGGAGGCTTGATCCGGGTCCTGCTCGAGTGGCTGCCGTCCTCGACCGACGCGTCGGGCAGCTAGGCTCGACCGGTACGACCGCTTGCTTCTTGCGCTCGCATTCGATTCGGGCCTGCGTTGCCGTCTCGCCCCCGCAACGTCCGCATCCTCGCAGCCGTGAGCGCGCTCCAGGATCTCGCAAGCGAGATGGTCTTCCCGCTCCTGCCGCTCTTTCTCGTGGGGCCCCTTGGCGCGCCCGTCGTCGCGGTCGGCTTCATGGAGGGTCTCGCCGAGACCGTTTCGGCCGCGCTTCGGCTGGGCGGCGGGCACGCGAGCGACCGGACCGGTCGGCGCAAGCCGTTTGTCGTGGCCGGTTACGCCGCCTCCGGTCTTGCCAAGCCGCTGTACGCTCTTGCCTCGGTCTGGCCGCACGTCGTTGCCGCGCGGTTCCTCGACCGCGTTGGCAAGGGCGTGCGCACCGCGCCTCGGGACGCGCTGTTGGCCGACTCCTCCGACGCGCGGCGGTACGGAGCGACCTTCGGCTTCCACCGCGCGATGGACACGTTGGGCGCCGTGGGCGGGTCCGCGGCGGCGTTGGCCGTCGTGGTGCTCGCGGCCGGCCAGACGCCGTTCCAGTCGGTTTTCGTGTTGGCCGCCGTGCCGGCGTTGGCCGCCGTGCTCGTGGCGACGCTCGTGCGGGAGGTTCCCGGCACGCCGCGCGCTCCGCTTCGTCTCCGCGGCGCGCTTGCCGCGCTTCCGCGCCCGCTCAGGCTCGTGCTTGCCGCGTCGGGTCTCTTTGCGGTCGCCCGGGTGAGCGACGCCTTCCTCCTCGTGCGCGCGCACGAGTTGGGCGCCGGATTGGCGGAGGCTCTCGCGCTCTACGTGCTCCTGAACATCGTCTTTGCCGCCACCGCGATTCCGGCTGGGCGGTTGGCCGACCGCGTCGGACGGTTGACGGTCCTTCTCGCGTCTTTCCTCGTCTTTGCGGTCGTCGCCTCGGGCTTTGCGCTTGCCACGCGCGAGACGCTTCCCGTCTGGTTCGCGGCCGCGGGGCTTTTCCTGGGACTTTCCGACGGGGTCGCGCGGGCGGCCGTGAGCGAGCTTTCGCCCGCCGGCTTGCGCGGGACGGCGCTTGGCGCCCACAGCGCGGTCCTCGCCTTTGCCGCCCTTCCGGCGGGAACCGCGCTTGGCGCCGTGTGGCAGCTCCTTGGCGCGCCGGTCGCCTTCGCGCTTGCGGCGGCGGTGGCGCTTGCTTCCGCCGTCGTATTGGCGTGGGCGCGGCGCGAGGCCCAAAAAGGTATATCCGGCGTTCCCGCATGAGGCGCCGTTGCCCGTCTACCTCCTGCGGTACGGCGAGATCGGCGTGAAAAGCGCGATCGTCCGATCGCGCTTCGAGCGCAAGCTCGGCGACAACCTCCTTGCGCTCCTGTCGGCCCGCGGCGCGAAGGGCGGCATCGAGCGCGAATGGGGGCGCCTGCGGCTGCGGTGCGACGACGATGCGGCCGCCTCCGACGCGCTCTCGCATCTTTTTGGCCTCGTCTCCTGGAGCCGCGTCACGGAGCTTCCCGCCGACCCGTCGGCGCTGAAGGAGCACGCGGCCTTGCGCGCGGGCGCGCTCCTTGGCGCGGGAACGCGGTTTGCGATCCGCGCGCGGCGCACGGGGGAGCACGCCTTCACGAGCGCGCAGGTGGCCGGCGAGATCGGCGCGGCCGTGCTGGCGCGCGTTCCGGCCGCCCGCGTGGACCTCTCGGCGCCCGAGCGCGAGTTCTTCTTCGAGATCCGGGACGAGCGCGCGTACTACTACGAATCCGTGGAGCCGGGACCCGGCGGCCTGCCGGCTGGCGTGGAAGGCGTTGCGGCGGCGGCCGTGGGGGACCTTCGCGGCGCCTGCGCCGCGTGGATGGCGTTGCGGCGCGGTTGCGACGTGCTCGCCCTGCCGGTGCCGCCGGGCGGCGACGACTCGATCGCGGCCCTGCGAGCGTGGCATCCGCCTCTTCGCGTTCTGCCGGCCGCGGGAGACGATCCGCTCGAGTGGCGTTCCATCGCCTCGCGCCATGGCGCAAGCGCCGTGTTCGTCGGCGCCTCGCTGGAGCAGGCGGTCGCGCTTCCGGCCGGCGATCCGCCGTTCCTTGCGCCGCTCGTGGCGCTCCGCGACAGCGACGTGGCCCGGCTGTCGGCCGTGGTCCGCGGGCAGTTGCCGCCGTATGCGGTCGCGCGGGAGGTCCTCGCGTGAGGGTCGTCGTCCTGGGCGCCGGAGCGGTCGGAAGCTTCGTGGGCGCGCTCCTTTCCCGGCGTCACGAGGTGACGCTCGTGGCCCGGCGGGCGCACGCGGAAGCCGTCGCCGCCGCCGGGCTTCGGGTCACGGGTGGAACCGATCTTCGTTCAAAGCCGAACGCGGTCATCTCCGTGGCGCAGGCGCCGCCCGCCGATCTTGTCCTCCTCACGACGAAAGCGTACGACACCGAGCGCGCGCTTGCGGAGGCCTCGCCCCTTCTCGTCTCGCGCCCCTTCGTGCTCTCGATGCAGAACGGACTTTCGAACCTCGACCTCGTGGAGGAGGCCGTGGGCCCCTCGCGGGCGCTTGCGGCCGTGACCACGCATGGCGTCACGTTCGTGGCGCCCGGGCACGTCGAGCACGCGGGCGCGGGCTACACGCGCCTGGGATCGCGCGGCGCGCCGCGCGACGAGGTCGCGCGCTTGGCCGACGAGCTCTCCGCGTGCGGGCTTGCAACCGAGCCCGTGGACTCCATCGACGCTGAGCTGTGGGCCAAGGCCATCGTGAACGCCGGGATCAACCCGGTCGCCGCCATCGCGGGACTTCCCAACGGCGCACTCCTTTCCGATCCGGAGCTCCAAGGAGCGATGGAGGCGGCCTGCCGCGAGGCGATCGCCGTGGCCACGGCGGCGCGCGCCCCGCTGCCGGAGGACGATCTCCTGGAGCGTGCGCGGATCACGGCCGAACGGACTGCGGCCAACAAGTGCAGCATGCTCCAGGATCTCGAGCGGGGCCGGCGGACGGAGATCGACGCCATCAACGGGCGCATCGTCGCCCTTGGCGCCCAGCACAGCGTCCCGACGCCCGTCAACGCGACGCTGCTTGCGCTCGTGCACGGCATCGAGCGCACGACGCGCTACTGATTCGCGCGCGCAAGCACGCGTCTCTCCCAGACGAAGATCGGGATCGCGACGAGGCTCATGGCAAGCGCCACCCACATGGTCGCCGTGTAGCCGGCCGCCTGCGCGACGACGCCTCCCATGAGGGGGCCCAGCACGTTGCTCATGGACTGGGCGCTCTGCAGGAGGCCCGTCGAGGTGGCGCGCTCGACGTTTCGCTCCATCACGTACTTGAGCGTGCCCACGTACAAAAGCGCCCACGACAGGCCCAGGACGACCTGGATCGCAAAGAGCGCCGGAAGGTCCGCCGCCGCAGCAAGGAGGAGGAAGGTGAGGGCGGAGGTCGCAAGCCCGCCCACGACCATGGGGACGCTCGCGAAGCGGTCGGAGACGTGCATGAAGGTGAACTGAAAGATTCCGTTCGCCGCGTACAGGAGCCCGATCTCGAGGTGGGTCGCGCCGAGAAGGGCAAGGTGGATCGGGAAGACGGCCCACACGGCCGCCGCGCCGGTGTGCCGGATGGTCATGGCCGTGTACGCGGGAAGGTTGCGGGCGATGACCTCGCGCGGGAACAACGGCACCTGGACGCGGACTTCGGGGCGTGGCGGCAGGAGGAACGAGACGGCAAGCGCGGCCAGCAGGAGCGCCCCTCCGGCCACGAACACCTCGCGCGGATCGCCAAGGAGCCCGGCGACGACGTTGCCAAGCGCAAAGCCGAGGCTCCCCCAGGCGGCGAAACGGCCCGGGCGGCGCGTTTGATCGTACGCGTACGCGATCAAGGCGGCCGGAAAGGCGCCGGACCCGATGCCAAAAGCGACGCGGGCAAGACCGAGCGACACCGGATCCGTCGCGACCGCGACGAGAAGCGAGGTGAGGCCCGCCACCAAGAGGCCCGCCCGCAGGACCAGGCGCTTGGCGCCCAGCCGGTCGGCCGCGCGGCCGGAGAGCCACCCCGCGAAGAACACGGCGGCGCCGTAGGCGGCCACGATGAAACCCACTTCCACGTCCGAGGCGCCAAGGGTCTTGGCGTGCAGCGGGACGAACAGGCCCACGGCCGAGAGGCCAAGATGGCTTGCGATCTGCACCGCGTAGGTGGGGCCGCGCGCGAACTGCAACGCGCCGGCAAGGCGCGACGCTTCGTTAAGGCTTCCCTACGCGGCGGCCGGCGCGGTCGCCGGAAGGCCCGGCGGCGCGGCGGGCGCCGCGGCGGCGGGCACAAGCAGCGTCGCGCGTCCTTCGCGGCGTGCGCCCAGGACGCCGGCCTGCTGGAGACGGCGCACGTGCCAGGAGACAAGCGCGGGGGACATGCCAAGCGAGGCGGCCACCTCTTTCTGCGTGGCGCCCGGCCGGGACCGGACGAAATCGGCGATCTCGCGCGCGCGGTCGTGACGCGTCGCGGCCAGGCGCGCGCGGGTTCCCTCGGGGATTCCCATGGGGAAGTAGCACGTCTTGTTGCCGTGCCGGTTGGCGACGATCATGCGAGCCTCGCGCAGCCGCGCGAGGTGGTACATCGTGGTGCCCCAGCCCGTGCCGGCCGCCTGCGCGATAGCGCTTGCGTGGGTGCCCGGATTCGCGCGGATGAGCTCGAAGATCCGCGCGCGGGCCCCGTTGTCGAGAAGCTCGCGGGGCGCCAGGCGGGAGTAGAGCGGAGCGAGGAAGCCGAGGTAGTGCAGGAGCGAGAGCCCCGCGACGGCGGCCGCGGCGCCGGCGGCGCCGCCGGCGAGCGCGTGGTGCTCGGGGGGAATCGAGGACGGAACCGCTGCGGCGGCGGATCCCAGCGCGGCGATCCCAGCCGCCACGGCCGAGGCAAACACGAGGAGGCCTCGGGCGACCGCGTTTGCAAACGCGACGAGGCCGGAGACCACCGCGTCCGCGGCCCGCGCGAGCCCGTCGGTGACCACGATCGTTCCGCTGGCAAGCGCGGCGCCAAGCCAGGACGCGGCCGACGAGAGCGCCGCGACGACGGCCTCCAGGAATGCGAGCAGCGCGGAGCCCGCCGCGCCCAGTGCCGTTCCGAGCGCACCGGCCGCGCCGGAGAGCGCCAAGCCAGCGCCGGAAAGAAGCGCCGCGACTTGCTCCACAAGCCCGGGCGGGGCCTTCTCCACGGGGGGCGCGGCCTTGCTCGAAATCTGGCGGACCGGTGCGGGCGCGTCCTTGGCCGCGTGGGGCGGCCCGGACCCCGGCTCGACGGGAAGCCCGGGCAGATCGCCGGGCGCGGCGGCGGCGACGCTTGCCGCAAGGATGCAAACGAGGACGCCCGCGAGGATGCTGCGCGCCATGGCCCAAAGCCCGGTGGAACGTGCGCTGGACGCTATATAGGAGTTATGGATACTCCCTTTGAATCAGCCGCAAAGACCGGAAAAAAACCGGACGTTGCATGGTAATGTTGCCATGAGGGCGGTCATTTCGAAGGTTTTCCGAACGCAATACGGACACAGCACGCTTTTCGTCGCGGTCGGCCTTCGGCCCTCCATGGACGCGCGCCCGCAATCGCTCGAGGGCCTTGTCGAACGGCTGGCTTTGCTCACCGCAATGAACGCGATCATGGCGCAGACTTCGTTTCTCGCGATCGAGCGGCTGCGCATCTCCACGCAGGTCGTGGACGAGAACGTCACGAACGACTTTGGCGCGCAGCTGTTTGCCAAGTGCGAGGGGCTCGTCGAGGCCAGCAACCGCGAGATCGAAGCGATCGTGCGGTCGCCGCAGCTCTTCGCCGGTCGCGAAGCCGAGCGCGAGGCCCTGCTTTCGCTCCTGGAGGCTCGCCGCGAATTTGCAGGCAAGCTCGCCCCCGTGCCGCAGAAGAAGCGGGAGTACGAGAGCCTCGAGCGGATGTATCGCTGAAGGCGGGCGATCCCGGGCCTAGATCGTCAGCACGATCTTCCCGAACGTCTCCCCGGCCTGCATGGCGCGGAGGGCCTCCTTGGCCTGGTGGAGCGGCACGACGCGATCGAGGACGGGGCGAAGCTGCTTTTTCCAGACGAGATCCATGACCGCCCGCGTCTCCCGGTCGCTTCCCATGGTCGAGCCGACGACGGACACCTGGCGCCAGAAGATCGGCGCGAGGTCGAACGAAACGTCGTAACCCGTCGTGCCCCCGCACACGACGACGCGCCCGCCTTTGGCGCAGCTGCGGACGCTCTTGGCAAGCGTCTCCTTCCCCACGTTGTCGAAGACGACGTCCACGCCGCGCTTTCCCGTGAGCTGCCAGACCTCCCGGTCCCAGTCGGGTTTCTCGCGGTAGTTCACGACGTGCTCGGCGCCCAGTTCCTTCACGCGCTTGGCCTTCTCCTCGTTGCTCGTGAGCGCGATCACGCGCGCGCCGACGTGGCGGGCGATCTGGACGGCGGCGGGCGACAGGCCGCCGCCGGCGCCCACCACAAGCAGCGTCTGCCCCGAGCGGAGCTGGCCACGATTGAGAAGCGCGCGCCAGGCGGTCTGGTAGACAAGCGGCGCGGCGGCGGCCTGCTCGAACGGGAACCCGAGGGGCATGGGAAGCAGGTTTCGCGCGGGGACCGCCACAAACTCGGCCAAGGTGCCGCGCGCGTGCTCGCCCACGATGCGGTAGCTCCGGCAGAGGCTCTCCTCGCCCGCGCGGCAGGCCTCGCACTCGCCGCACCAAAGGCCGGGATTGATCGCCACGCGGTCGCCGGGTCGAACGCCCGCGACGCCCGGGCCCAGCGCTTGGACGGTGCCTGCCGCGTCGCCGCCAAGCACGTGCGGCATCGCAAGCTTGAGCCCTGGGATGCCCGCAAGCGTGAAGAGGTCCAGCCGGTTGAGCGCGGCGGCCTT
>Ga0247717_1000175_pt1 | contig 20363 bp, 24 predicted proteins | sample 24E_NmetaG_FD_189047 | JGI IMG/M metagenome (GOLD analysis project Ga0247717, IMG submission 189047) | Soil microbial communities from hillslope of Landscape Evolution Observatory, University of Arizona, Oracle, AZ, United States - 2-4-E_N | ecosystem: Engineered > Artificial ecosystem >... | reverse complement strand
AAATCCCGACAGGAGCACTACGTCCCGGCGCCCGCGCGCCGGCACCGTTTTTCATCGTGACCCTCAGGCGTCGAAGGCGATCCGCTCGTCGCCGCCGGCAAGCGCGCTCGTCAGCCCCGCGGCGACCATCTGCTCGGGCGTCAACGCGCCGGGCTGGCCGGCCAGGCGCTCGAAATACTCCTTGAGGGCCGTCTCGACCGTGGCCGAAATACCCTGCCCCCGAAGGATCTTCTGGGCGTGGAGGCGGATGCACGTCGGGTGCGAGAGCTTGACCTTGACCTCGCGGGGCGACTGGCGGACGCGGCGGGGCTGCAGTTCCATGCGCATCGGGTTCGGCGGTTCCATTGGCTTCCCTCGCCCGTGAGTGGACGCCCGCTTCCATAGCGCTTGGCAACGGGAAGGCCCGCCGGGCAAGCGCCCGCTTGCGACCGGGCGCCGCCGACGGCCGCCGTCTTCCACCGCGCCTTGTTCCCCAAACCGCAAGCCCACCCCAACGCCAAGGCGCGATGGTACCCCTATGATCGACATTCCCACGCGCGAGCGCGTGCTCGCCCTGCTCGACGAGTGGCCCCAGGGACCGGCCGACGCGGCGCGCGAGCTCCTCGACCGCTACGGCGAGCCGGAGGAGGCCGGCCCAAGCTTCCTCCTCTGGCGCTCGGTTGGACCCTGGAAACGGATCGTCGCGTACCGGGACATCGTGCACCACGATTTCCCCCTCCCGCACGGCGACTTCCTCGAATGCTTCGTGGACTATCGCACGCCCGTCGAGCGGTTCTCGGACCTCGCGCGCTTCCACGGAAGCGTCATCCCCGAGCGCACGAAGGGCGAGGTCTCGGCCCGCTGCGACAGCGAGGAGGCCGCAAGGCTCGCCTTGAACCTCGCCCACGAGATCGTCACGGGCAACCGCGGCGTGGACGACGCGCGCCGAGAGTACGCGGCCGCGCTTGTCGGCTGGAAGGCCGGACGATCGCACCCGTACCTCGAAACGCTGACCTTCGTGCAGCCGGGAACGCCCGCCGATCCCGACGAGGTCGTGACGGCGCAAGCGGTCTTCGACGTGCTGCGGGAGAAGGTCTCCGAGTTCCGCGCCGTGCCCGAGCGATTTGGCTAGCCCCGGATTTTATGACCCTAAAAGCCGCGCCGGATTTTCCGGCGCGGCCGGCACAAGCCCGATCGCGTGGCTTCGAGGGGTCTCGATGTACAACGACAGCACGACGAGGCCGATCGCCCACGTGGCAAAGCCCAGGACGAGCGGACCCGGGGCGCCGTCGAGCAGGCTCCACAGCACGTACGCGGCGAGAAACGCCCCGGCGAGGCTTCCGTATCGCAGCGCAAGGACGGCACGCCCGACGGGGAAGCGCCCCCGAGCGGCGCCCAGCCAGAGCACGGCGGCGGGCACGAAGGCAAAGAGCGTGAGCATGGAGCGGAGCGCGTTCTCGGCGTTGCCCTGCGCGCCCCACGCGGCGGTGGACACAAGCCGCGAGACGGCGACGATGGCGATTCCCGCGCCGGCCCGCAGGAGCGTGTCGGGACGCTCGGGCTGCCAGAGGGCCAACGCAAGCAGCGCAAACCCGAGCGCGCCAAGCGAGCTTGCGACTCCGTTCCCCACCGAGCCGACGGACCAGACGTAGCTCGACAGGATCGCAAGGCCAAGCGCACAGGTGCCAGCGCCCAAGGCCGCAAAGCGGATGGGTTCCACGCTCGGCCGCAACACGCTACTCGTTCAAGAGGCTGCCGTGGACCCGTACGGGACAGGACGGGGCGCTACCGAACGCTTATATAGCGGCGCCCCGAATGACCGTTTCAGTAGTTTTCTCGACTTTTCGAGGGAACCGTTCATGGACAAACTCCTCTCCAACGAAGCAAACCTCATGAAGACGGGCACGAGCACGCTCGGCTTTGTCTGCAAGAACGGGGTCGTCATGGGCACCGAGATGCGGGCCACCATGGGCCACATGATCGGACACAAGACGACCCAGAAGCTCTTCCGCATCAACGACCGGATCGGGTTTACCGTGGCCGGCCTCGTGGGCGACGCGCAGGTGCTCGCCCGCTGGCTTGCCGCCGAGGTCGAGCTCTACGAGGTCAAGCGCAACGCGCCCATCTCGATCAAGGCCGCCTCGACGCTTCTTGCCAACATCCTGAACGGCCGCAAGTTCGCCCCCTTCTACGTGCAGCTCCTCGTGGGCGGCGTGGACAAGGAGGGCGGCTGGGTCTACTCGCTCGACGCCGCCGGCGGGAGCATCCCCGACAAGTTCGTCGCCACGGGCTCCGGCTCGCCGTTCATGTACGGCGTGCTCGAGGACCACTGGAAGGACGACATGACGACGGACGAGGGCCTCGACCTTGGCATCCGCGCGCTCATGGCCGCCATGAAGCGCGATTCGGCCAGCGGCGACGGCATCGCCATCTGCGCCATCGACCCCAAGACCGGCTTCAAGCGCCTGGACAAGGCCGAGATCGACCGGCGCAAGAAGCGCATGGGCATCGTCACGCCGCAGCCCGGCGGCAACTAGGCGCGCAACGCGCCGTTCCTCGCCCCCGCGGGGGCCTCTCTCGCTCACGCGTTCCGTAACGACGACGCGGACAGCGGAGAGACTCGGAAAGGCGATTCCCCATGGGCGTTGAAGAGCTGTTGCGGGAGATCGGCGAAACCGTGCGCCAGGAGGTTCCTCCCGGCGTCGAGATCACCGACATCGAATTCGAAGCGGCCACCCTCGTGCTCTACACGAAGCACCCGGAGAAGTTCGCCGAGCAGGAAGACCTCGTCCGCCGCCTGGCCAAGCGCCTTCGCAAGCGCGTCGTCGTGCGGCCCGACCCCTCCGTCCTCGCCGACGTCGCGGAGGCCGAGGCGAAGATCCGCGAGCTCGTCCCGGCCGAGGCCGAGATCACCGAGATCTACTTCGAGCCCGACGTGGGCGAGGTCATGATCGAGGCGCGAAAGCCCGGTCTTGTGATCGGCCGCCACGGCGAGACCCTGAACAACGTCAAGAAGGAGATCGGCTGGGCCCTCAAGGTCGCGCGCACGCCGCCCATCCCGAGCAAGACTGTGAAGGAGATCCGCGAGTACCTGCGCGCGGAGGCCGACGAGCGCAAGGCGATTCTCAACAAGACCGGCCGCCGCATCTACCGCGGAACGGGCAACCAGGAACCCTGGGTCCGCTGGACGAGCCTCGGCGGCTACCGCGAGGTGGGCCGCAGCTGCCACCTCCTCCAGACGCAGGACAGCAAGGTCATGATCGATTGCGGCGTCAACATCAGCGCCGACGGAGACGCGTCCGGCTCGCCGTATTTGCACTTGCCGGAGATCTACCCGTACGACTCGCTCGACGCCGTCGTGCTCTCGCACGCCCACCTCGACCACTGCGGCTTCATCCCGCTTCTCTACAAGTACGGCTACACGGGGCCCGTGTACTGCACGGCGCCGACGCGCGACATCACGGCGCTCCTGTGCCTGGACTATCTCAAGGTGGCCGCGGCCGAAGGGCGCAAGCCGCCCTTCGACAGCGACCACATCCGCGAGTTCGTCAAGCACTGCGTGACGCTCAACTGGGGCGACACGACGGACATCTCGCCGGACATCAAGCTCACGCTGCAGAACAGCGGGCACATCCTCGGCTCGTCCATCGCCCACTTCCACGTGGGCGACGGCATGCACAACATCGCCATCACAAGCGACATGAAGTACGAGCGGACGTGGCTGTTCAACCCGGCCGTCAACCGTTTCCCGCGCCTGGAGACCCTCATCATCGAGTCGACCTACGGCGGGCGCGACGACTTCCAGCCCACGCGCATCAACGCGCTCGACCAGATGAAGGAGATCCTGGAGCGCACGCTGGGGCGCGGCGGCAAGGTCGTCTGCCCCGTCTTTGCCGTGGGCCGCTCGCAGGAGATCATGATCGTCATGGAGGAGCTCATGCGCCGGGGCCAGGTGCCGCGCGTGCCGGTCTATCTCGACGGGATGATCTGGGAAGCCACGGCCATCCACACGGCCTACCCCGAGTTCCTCAACAACCAGCTGCGCACGACCATCTTCCACGAGGGCGAGAACCCGCTCCTCTCGCCCATCTTCCAGCGCATCGACAGCCAGGAGAAGCGCCGCAACGTCCTCGACTCGCACGACCCCTGCGTCGTGCTGGCGACAAGCGGCATGCTGTCGGGCGGCCCCGTCATGGAGTACTTCAAAGCCTGGGCGCCCGACGAGCGCAACACGCTCGTCTTCGTGGGCTTCCAGGCCGAGGGCACGCTCGGGCGGCGCATCCAGAAGGGCTGGAACGAGATCACCGTGAGCGAGAAAGGCGGCCAAAGCCGGATCGTCAAGATGAACATGCAGGTCGAGACCTGCGACGGGTTCTCGGGCCACTCGGACCGCCGCCAGCTCATGAACTACATCAACAACCTGCAGCCCAAGCCCGACCGCGTCATCGTCATGCACGGCGAGGAGACAAAGTGCCTCGATCTCGCCTCGTCCATCCACAAGAAGTACCGCATGCAGACGCACGCGCCGTACAATCTGGAGACGATTCGGCTGCGGTAGGGCCGCCCGAGGGCCCGCAGGGACGGGCTAGCGCTTGCGCGCGATCGCGGCGACGATCGCAAGGCCGACGATCGCAAACGCGGTCTCGATTCCGGGTGTCTCGCTGTTGTGCAGCCGCGACCGCTCCTCGCCTTCGAGAGAGTCACCCGAATGGTCGGAGCCGTCGCCGCTTGCCCGAGCCGACTGCGACACGAACACCGAAGCGCCAGCGTATCCATTGTAGTCGTAGATCGAAACGCGTCCGTTGCGCACGTAGTCGCCTGTGTAGGCGTCGAACGTGAACGTCAGCGTCTGTGCCTCCGTGTCGGAGGTCGCGACCTCGCTCACGGGCACGTGCAGCCATTCCTCGGTTGTGGTGACGCCGTAGCTGCACCCGCCGGGTCCAAAGATCAGGACCGACCGGCTTCCGGCGTCCGGGCCAAGGGTGAAGGAATTGGGATTGGCGGAGGGGCCGGAGCATTCGGACCCTTGTCCTTGGGCGGCCGGGAGCAGCGCCACCGCGACGAGCGCGAGCGCAAGGACACGTCCGAACATCGAGCCGCGAGCGCAAGGCCGGCTCTTAGTGATTTCGTCCCCGTGCTCTCGAACCCGTCCGAATCCGTACAGGAACTTAGGATAAGAATCATTTTCATCTACGGTAACGGATGCTTGTGGCCGTCACCCGCCTGGAGGATTCCGAGGGCCGCCTCGCCGCCGTCCTCGTCGTCGTCCGGGATCGCCCCGGCATCGACCCGCCGACGCTTGCATGCGCGCTGGGATGGAGCGTCCAGCTCGCATGGCAAGCGGTCTATCATCTGCACGAACGGGGGATCGTCGAGATCCGCCTCGACGGCCTTGCCATGCGGCTCTACGCTGCGACGCCGGACGGGCCAAGCGGCTCCGACAGGGGCCCATCGTCATGATCGCGTAGGAGGCGCAGCCGATCTCGCGAAGGTTCCGGACGGGGGAAACCTTCATCGCCGGCCGGGCGCTTGGATAGACCATGCGACTCGTCGTGCTTGCGGCCGTCGGCACCCTCGCGTTGGCCGGATGCGCGGCTCCGCCGGGGGAGCCCGTGACGCTTGCCGAAGCCCGTACGCAGCTTTTCCTCGCGGGCTTCTCCTACGAGGACCAAGGCTGCCAGGACGAGGTTCCTTTCCGCATCACGGTGGAGAACGTTGGCTCCGCGCCTGCCGGCGACGTTTGGCTAAGCGCGCAGGGCGGCGCCTCGCCGCTCGACCTGCCCGTCGGGTCCATTCCCGTTGGCGGCAGCGCGCCCATCACGGCCGCGCTTCGTCTCGCCGACACGTGCGACGAGGTCGACACGCACGTGGTCGTCCTCTCCGCGTCGGCCCGCAACGCGCCGTCCTACGTGCTGCGCGTGCAGGTGCTGACGTAGGACTCGTCAAAGCCCTTCCAACAGCAGCAGATTCGGATGCTCCAAGTACCGGATCAGGGTGTGCGCAAACTCCGCGCCAATGGCTCCGTCCACGATCCGGTGGTCGAAGCTGAAGGAGAGGTTCATCATGTCCCGCACGACGATCGAGTGGCCGTCCTTTGCGACGACGGGGCGCTTCTCGATCTTGTGGACGCCCATGATGGCGACCTCCGGGTAGTTGATGACGGGGATCGCAAAGAGGCCGCCCATCTTGCCCAAGCTCGTCACGGTGAAGGTGCCGCCCTGGAGGTCCTCGAGCTTGCTCTTGCCGCTCTTGGCCGCCTCGGCCAGGCGCTCGACCTCGCGCGCGATGTCGAGGATGTGGAGGCGGTCGACGTTCTTCACGACGGGCACGATGAGGCCGTCGGGCGTCGCGGCGGCCACGCCGAGGTTGTAGTACTTCTTGAGGACGATCTCGCCCGTGGATTCGTCGAGGCTTGCGTTCACGAGCGGGTGCTTCTTCAGCGCGTGCGCCGCCGCCTTGAGGACGAACGGGAGGAACGTGAGCTTCACGCCCTTGTGCTCGGCGATCTCCTTGGCGTGATCCCGGAGCTTCACGAGGTCCGTCACGTCGACCTCCTCGACGTACGCGTAGTGCGCCGCGTGGCGCTTGCTCTCCGTCATCCGCTCGCTGATGCGCTTGCGCAAGCCCTTGAGCGGGATGCGCTCCTCCTGCCCGGGGCCCTTGGGGATCGAAGTGGGCGCGATCGTCACGGCGGGCGCGACGGCTCCCGCGCCCGGCGCGGTCGTCCGCGGCGCGGCGCGTGCGGCAGCCTCAACGTCGGCGCGCTCAACGCGCCCCGCCGGGCCGGTTCCCCGGACGGTCGCAAGGTCCACGCCAAGCTCGCGCGCCAATCGCCGCGTGGCGGGGGCGGCGAGCACGGGGCCGGCCGCGACGGAAACGGGCGTGGGCGCGGCGCCGCCGGCCTGCGTCTTGTTCCGCTGCGCGTGCGCAAGCCCGGCCTTGGGCTGGTAGGCGGCGGCGACGCCTTCGGGAAGCTCGAAGAGCGTTTTCTCCTTCTTCTCCTCCGCCTTGGGCGGGGCCGCCGTTGGCGCAGGCTCTGTGGCGCGTTGAGGCTGCGCGGTGGGCGCGCCGGCGGCCGACTCCCTGGCGGAACCTCCGGTTCCGCCGGGCCTCGCGGAGCCTTGCTCCGCTTCGGTGTCAATGACGACGATGACCTCGCCCACCTTCACCTGCTGGCCCTCCTTGGCGGCGAGCTTGGCGATGCGACCGGCGCGTGGACTTGTGATCTCGACGGTGGCCTTGTCGGTCATGACGTCGACGAGCGGCTGGTCGGCCTTCACGACGTCGCCTTCCTTGACCTTCCACGCGACGATCTCGCCCTCGTGGATGCCTTCGCCCACGTCGGGCAGCTTGAACTCGAACACGCTAGGCGCCTCCTTTGCGCTTTTCCATGGCGTCCTGGAGCCGCTTCAAGGCCTCGTGCCAGCGCGCTTCCAGCTCCTTGGTGCGGCGATCGAGCTCGGCCGCCGCTTCCTGGAGCGCCGCGGCGGCCTGCTTCTCCGCGTCGGCGCGTCGCGTGGAAGCTTCCTGCTTGGCGAGCTCCTGGATGTCCCGCAGGCGGCGCTCGATCTCGCGTTGGCTCTCCTGGGCGAACTGCACGGCGCGGCGGCGGATGTCCTCGAGCGCGCGTTCGGCTTCCTCGATCGCCTTTCGAACGTCGTTGGCCATGCGTTCACGTCCAGCTCATGACCTTCTCGATGGCGTGCAGCGTACGCGGCACGTCGGGAAGGTAGTAGTTCTCGAGCGTGTAGGGGAACGGCGTGTCGAACCCGGCGACGCGCGCGATGGGCGCGCGCAGGTGCTCGATGGCCTTCTCGGCGACGATCGCCGCGATCTCGCCGCCAAAGCCGCCCGTCTTCGGCGCCTCGTACACGGTGACGAGCCGCCCGGTCTTGCGCACCGAGTCGAGAAGGGTCTCCTCGTCCAGGGGCACAAGCGTGCGCATGTCGACGACCTCGCACGAGATCCCGCGCTCCTGCGCTTTCTCGGCGGCCTGCAGGCACACGTGGAGCATGGCGCCCCAGCCCACGAGCGTGACGTCGGCTCCCTCGCGCGCGACCTCGGCCTTTCCGATGGGCACGGTGTACGCTTCCTCGGGAACCTCGCCCTTGACCGCGCGGTAGATGCGCTTGGGCTCGAAGAACATGACGGGGTCGGGGTCGCGGATGGAGGCGATGAGGAGGCCCTTCGTGTCGTACGGGTTGCTCGGCACGACGACCTTGAGTCCCGGCGTGTGCGCGAAGTACGCCTCGCCCGACTGCGAATGGTAATGGCCACCCTTGATGCCGCCGCCGTACGGGGTGCGGATCGTGACGGGGCAGGGGTATTGGCCGCCGCTGCGGTAGCGGAACTTGGCAAGCTCGTTCACGATCTGGTCGAAGGCGGGGAAGATGAAGTCCTGGAACTGGATCTCCGGCACGGGCCTGAGCCCGTAGAGGGCCATGCCGATGGCCGCGCCCACGATGCCCGCCTCGGCAAGCGGCGTGTCGATCACGCGGTCCTCGCCAAACTCCTTCTGGAGCCCGTCCGTGGCGCGGAAGACGCCCCCGTTCACGCCCACGTCCTCGCCGAGCACGATGACGTTCTCGTCGAGCCGCATCTCCGTTCGAAGCGCCGACGTGACGGCCTGCACGATGGTCAATTCCGGCATTCCTAGGCCCCCTCCGGGTGCGCGTCCTGAAGCTCCTTGATCTGCTCGCCGTACTGCGGGATCCACTCCGCGTACGTGTCGTTGAAGATCTCCTCGAAGCGAGGCTTGCCCACCTTCTCGGCGTGCTGGAAAGCCTCCTCGAGGGCGTGTTTGGTCGCCTCGACGAACTCGCGTTCGCGCGCGTCGTCCCACAGGCCCTTTCGGCGAAGGTACGTTCCAAAGCGGACGATGGGATCTTTCTTCGCCCACCGGTCGAGCTCCTCCTTGGGGACGTAGCGGGCGGCGTCGTCGCTTGAGGAATGGCTGCTCATGCGGTAGGTGACGCATTCGATGAGCGTGGGTCCTTCGCCGCGCCGCGCGCGGTCGACGGCCTCCTTGGCCGCGCTGTAGACGGCGAGGATGTCGTTTCCGTCCACGCGGACGCCCGGCATGCCGTAGGCGAGAGCCTTCACGGCGATGGACTCGCTTGCCGTCTGCTTCTTGAGCGGCACCGAGATCGCCCACTGGTTGTTGTTGCACACGAAGACCGCGGGCGTCTTCCACACGGCCGCGAAGTTGAGGCCCACGTGGAAATCGCCCTCCGACGTCGAGCCGTCGCCGAAGGAGACCATGGCGACCTCCTTCTTGCCCAGGTACTTCATCGCGTACGCGGCGCCCGTGGCCTGCGGAATCTGCGTGGAAAGGGGGCTCGAGACGGAATTGTAGTTCTGCGCCCGGAAGGCGAAGTGGTTGGGCATTTGGCGGCCCTTGATGAGGTCCTCCGCGTTCCCGAACAGCTGGTTGAAGATGTCGCGAAAGGAGGCCCCCCGCAGGAGCGCGACGCCCACGTCGCGGTAGTGCGGAAAGTACCAGTCCGCGGGCTGGAGCGCGGCAGCGGCGCCCACGTGCACGGCCTCCTGGCCCTGCGCGCTGATGTAGAAACCGATGCGGCCTTGGCGCTGCAAAAGCATGCCGCGCTCGTCGAGGAGCCGCACTTGCACCATCGCCTTGTACATGGCGCGAAGCTCGTCGGCGCCCACCTTGGGCTCGCTTGCGGCCTCGTATTCTCCGTTCTCGCGCACGACTTGGCGCAATTGCATCATGCCTTGGCACCGGTCCGTTGCGAAAGGTAGCTCTTGAGGAAGTACTCGCCCGCGCGGTAGGAGCTCCGGACGAGGGGCCCGCTTGCGACGTACGCGAACCCGAGCGAGAGCCCGATCTCCTCGTACCGGCGGAACCGCTCGGGCGGAACGTAGCCGTCGACGGGCAAGTGCCACGCCGACGGGCGCAGGTATTGCCCGATCGTGAGCACGTCGACGCCCGCCTCGCGAAGGTCCCGCATGGCCGCGACGACTTCGTCGTCCGTCTCGCCCAGGCCCACCATGAGGCTCGACTTTGTCACCTGGCCGGGCCGGATCTCCTTCCCCATGCGCAGGACGGAAAGGCTCTGTCGATAGCCCGCGCGCGCGTCACGAACCGTGGGCGTCAGGCGCGCGACGGTCTCCACGTTGTGCGCAAGGACGTGGGGGCCCGCCTCGACGACCGTTTGCAGAAGGTCGCGGCGGCCCTGGAAATCCGGGATGAGCACTTCGACGAGGAGGCGAGGATCGCTCGCCCGAAGGCGGGCGATCGTCTCGGCCACGTGCGCGGCGCCCTGGTCGGGCAGGTCGTCGCGGTCCACGCTCGTGAGCACAACGTAGTCGAGGCCAAGGGCGGCGATCGAGGCCGCGACCTTGGACGGCTCGTCCGGGTCGAGCGGCGCCCCCACCTTGGCCGTCTTCACGGCGCAGAAGCGGCAGCCGCGCGTGCACGTGTCCCCCATGAGCATGAAGGTGGCCGTGCCCCCGCCCCAGCATTCGCCCACGTTCGGGCACTGGGCCTCCTCGCATACCGTGTGAAGGCCGTTCTCCCGCAGCAGCGACTTGATGCGAAGGTAGCTCTCGCCGCCGGGGGGCCGGACCCGAAGCCACGGGGGCTTGGGAGGGTGGTTGGAGCCGGCTAGCCGCGCGTTCGTGGCGATGAGGAATTCCCCCGGGGGCCTATTTAAGTCGGGCAATGGGGCGGCCGATGTTATAGGTTGCGGTGGACCGGAAGTCGGGAACTCGCTAGGAAGGAGTTGAAGGCCGCGCAAACCTCGTCGCGGCCCGGTGCAAACGTGCGACACGTCCTCGTGGGCCTTTCGAGCCTTGCCGCGATCGTCCTCCTCGCCTCGTCGGGCCACGCCGCGAACCTCTCGGCGCAGTCCCCTGTCCTCGACCCGCAACCGTGCCACTTCAGCGACCACTACGCGCTGTGCTTGCGCACGGACCACGACGGCCGCGGCGTCCAATGCGCCCAAGCCGTCGGTCAAGGCGCGGTCGTGGTATGCTCGGCCGGCAACGTCTTCGTCGCCGCGGGCGCCGGCCAGTACCCGGTCGGAACCCTCCTCGTCTGCCAGCAGTCGGTCGGCGGCGGCCCCACGGGCGCCGTGTGCCACCCCGGCCGGTGGCTGCGCGACCCGCCCGTTGGAATCGACCTTCGCCCCGTAGCCTAGACCGCTCCGGCGCCGGAACCTTTTCCTTCCCACGAGGCCTCACGGGGCCTCGTGGACCTTTTCATCTTCCGCTGCAAGGCCTGCGGCAAGGAAGCCCCCGAATACGAGTGGGGAAAGGCGCAAGGGGCGCAAGGCATGGGCCGCGGCGGCATCGTCGCCTTCCCCAAGCCCGTCTGCCCGCAGTGCCGCTCCACGAACGTCGACCTCAACTTCGACCTCCGCGACGCCCGCGCGGACGAAGAGGAGCGCGCGACGGGGTGGAGGAAGGCGACCTGAAGGAATCGCCCGCTTGAAATCCCGTAGGAAACCCGCTAAGTGCACGCGCGCCCGTGTCGCAAACGGTGGAAGAGAAATGCTTCGTGCGTGCGTGTGGTTGGGCTTTGTCGCGACGATCGGGCTTGTCGGAAACGCGAGCGCGCTCTACGGGTACGTCGACGTCGAAGAGCGTTCGCCCGCGGCCGATCACTTCGTCTGCTACGAGCAGGCGGGCACCGGCGGCGCCAAGGTCGACTGCTCCGTGGGCGCGGCCGGAAAGGGCTACAAGGTGGACGCGTTTGCAGGAAGCTCGGAATCGAAGCCGCCCGTCATGCGGTGCGGACAGGTCCGCGGCGGCGCCGTGATCGGCGGCGTGTTCTGCGCGCCGCCGCGGGTGTAAACCCGACTCAGCGAGACGGCAAGCACAGGGCGACGGCCGGAAGACAGATCGCGCTTTGGACGGCGGGCGCCGGCGCAGGAGCCGCGGTCGGCTCCCAAAGCGAGTAGTCGAACGGCGGCCAGCCGAAGAGCGCCGACGGGTCGATGTCGGCATGCCCCCACGTCGCAAACGCGAAGTCGATGAACGTCGCGCCGTGCGTGAGGCCGCTTGCCGTGCGTTCGAGGTGGAAAGACAGCGAGGATGCCTCCACCTCGCGCTCCTCCCAAAGGATGGCCGGCATGACCGAGTAACCGGCCACTTCGCCCGGCACCCAGTATAGCGATGGGGCGAACCCCTTTCGTTCCGCCCCATGGGGCGAAAACTCGTACGCGGCGTTCCACTCGGAGACGGCGGCAGGATCGATGACGATCCCGATCACGCTTGCCAGGCCGTCTTTCGCCGGCGCCGTCCCCGAGATGCGAAGCGTCGAACGAGGAACGAGCGGGTCCACGGAGGGAACGGTCTCCCTCGTTTCGGCCTCGATCGCGCCCGCGAGGTACTCGACAGCGTTTGATCCGTAGCTTCGGAAAAACGTCCCGGCGACGGCGTGGCTTCCTCGCGCGTCCGGCGCGACGGTCAGGCGCGGCCGCTCGGACACGCCTTCGACCGCCCCGTCGGGGATCCTGCCCTCACGGTCGATCTTCACGAGCCCCACGTCAAGCGTGGCCGGGACCGGCGCACCGAACATGAAAACGAATTCATAGGCCGGCGGCGACGAGGGGCAATCGCCGCTGCACCCGATCCAGATGTAAGTCAACATCGGATTGAATGGGTTGCTCGGCGACAGATCGATCGCGAAGAACGCGGCGTCCGGAGTGAAGCGGCTGTCCGGATTGTGCGTGGCGATAAGAAGTGCCCCTGAGGAGCCGGGCGGACCCGCCGCGCGAAGCCCGAAGCTTGCGATCGCACTGTTGTCGTGACCGGCACCACGCCAATCGACGTAGCTCCAGCGCTCCGGCGTCATCGCCAACCGAACCGCTTCCCACTCGTTCGGGCCGGGCGAGAGCTCGATGCGATGCTCGATTAGTTGCGATCGCAAGAGGCCCAGTTCGGAAAGAAGGGGAATCGCGGCGGCCGATTGGACCGCGTCTCCCTCGGGCTCCATGCTCGTGCAGCCGGCCAGCAAGGCGGCTGCCAGCACGGACGCGATTCTTGCCGGTTGCGTCATGGCCTCCCGCCGGGAAGCCGTTCTGCAAAGCCTTAACCTTTGGCCCAAAGGGGCCGAAAAGACGGCTCGGTTTCACCGCGCCAGCACGCCAAGGTCCACGAGCATGTCTCCGTTCCAGCCAAAGTCGCTTGCGCGCAGCTTGCGCGTGTCCATCCACGAAAGCTCGTGCCACCATCGCGGCGGCTTGGCGGGCGCATTTGCGTCGACGAGGTACACAAATGCGAGGTCCCAGTGCCTTTCGCCGGGGTACCACGTGCTTTGCGCCGACGCGCTCACGATCTCAAGCGCGGTCGCCTCGTACGAGCGCGCGCCCACCTGCGCACGCAGGACGCGCGCGAGCGCGTCGTCCGGATGCTCGTGTTCGCGAAGGTACGTGCACGGGACTTGCAGCGTCTCCGCGTACTCCTCGCGGTCCTCCTTCGCGTACGCTCGCACGTTGGGCAGCCACTCGCGCTCCCACCGCGGATGCGCAAGGTCGGGAAGCCCGGCGAGGAGGCGCGGTCCGCGGCGGGCCACCGCGAAGACCGAGATGCAGAAGCCTGCCGGCGGCGCGGAGAAGTACCGATCGGCGGGCCCGTACCGGGCGAATCGGGGGAAGTCCTTCGGGTACGCGGGCCGGGCCGCGCGTGCGCGAGGCATGCGGGAGGACCGCGGGGTGCAAGCTTGATTCCATCGGTCCGCGATCGCGCGGTTCGATGATGAGCGCCGATGTATACGTATGTATACAGACGTATACGTCTTCAGAGCTCGCCGTCTCGCATGTACGTGTAGAGGATCGGCGCGGCCACGCCAAGGGCGGCCATGACGAATCCTACGAACATGACGATGGGGGCCGTGTTGAAGCTGTCGAACATGTGACCGCGCGCGGAATCGCGAACGTGTACTTGAGATTTTCTTTCCCTAGCCTTCCCAGGACCAGATGCGGTCGCCCACCCAGTGGAACGTCCGCACGCGCTTGCCCGGTTGCTTCACGAGCTCGGGCCCCGGGAAAAGGGCTTCGCCCACGGCGAGCGGACGCCGGTTGCGCTCGTCGCGAATCCACACGAGGTCCCCCTTCCGGATCGCCAGGTCGGCTTCCACGATGCCGGGCCCCATGACGTCGGCCCCGTTTGTCACGAACTTCACGGCGCCCATGTCGACGGTGACGTAGGATCGCGTGGGCGTCTGGCGAAGCAGGAGGCGCAGGCTTGGCGCGATCGTCTCCGCCGCGCCCTCGGCTGCGGGCAGTACGAGGGCCACGATGTGCTGGCCCACCAGGAGGACGTCGTACTCGCTCGTCTCGGCGCGGTCGACGTGCTCGGTGGGCGACAGAAGCTGCGCCCCGAAACGGGTCTGGAGCGCCACCGCGAGCGTCTCGACGTCCTTGTCGCGCAGGCGGCGGCGGTTGCGCGGCTTGATCTCGGCCACGCGGGAGCAAGCGATGCGCTCTCGCAAAAAGCTTAGCACGGTTGAGGCATGCGGTTCTCGCCATGCTCGCGACCGACGCCGTCCGACTCTTTGCCGGCACGGCGATCCTGGCCTTTGCGACGTGGACGGATCTGCGTTGGCGCCGAGCGCCAAACGTGCTTTGGATCGTCATGGCAAGCGTGGGCGCGGTGCTGCTGACCGTGGATCTCGTGAGCGATCCCTCGCTCGTGTCGGCCGCTCCGTACCTCGCGTTTGCGCCGTTGTTTGCCGGCTTCATCCTCGTGTTGTACCGCCTGCATCTCATCGCCGGCGGCGCCGACGCGAAGGCGCTTGTCGCCGCGGCCGTGCTCGTTCCGTTTCCGCTTCACCTCTCGGGCTCGCTTCCGTTGCTGGAGAGCCCCACGCCCGCGTCCTTTGCGACGCTGGGGAACGCGTTGCTGGCCTTCCTTGCGCTTCCTCTCGTGTTCTTCGTTCGGAACCTCGCGCGGGGCGATCTTCGGTTCCCGCACGCGTTCCTTGGGTACCGGATGGAGGTGGACGCGGCCAAGCGCGCGCACGTGTGGCCCATGGAGGCCGTCGTCGACGGCAAGCTCGCGGCGGTGCGCATGCCCAGCCGGTTCGAGTGGGAGGACGAGGACTACGAGGCGCTGCGGCAGGCGGGCGTCGAACGGCCGTGGGTGACCCCGAAGGTGCCCTTCATGGTGCCGCTTCTGGCCGGCTTCGTGCTCGCGTTCTTCGTGGGCGACGTGCTCTTCTCGCTCCTGTTCCGCGCCTTGCGCGGATGAACGCAAGAGGCCGCTTCCCGACCGCAAAACTATATATCGGGGATCATGACTAGCCCCCCTCCGCGGGGTTGGATTCCTATCATGGCCGAAGCGATCCGGACGGGTTTTGACGCCTCGCAGTTCAATCGGTTCGAGCGCGCGCGCATCATCGGCGCGCGGTCGCTGCAGATCGCGCTTGGCGCGCCCGTGCTCCTGGACATGCCGCTTGTGGATCCGGTCCGCGTCGCCGACGCCGAGTTCGCGCGCGGCGTGATCCCCATCACGGTCGTCCGCGAGACGGCCACGCTCAAGGCGCCGCGCCGCCGCATCAAGGTCGCCCGCATCGGCGAGATCGGCGAGCCCGGCGAGATCACGCTTGGCGGCGCGCCTCCACCCGAGGGCGTCGACGACGAGGAAGAGACGTAGCGCGGGCTACCGTTTTCGCAGCACCACGAAGGGCAGCGCAAGCATCGTCGCCACGGCCGCGCCCATCGCAAACGCGCTCACGAGCTGCCGCACCGCCGCGCCGTCGGGGCCCGGCGGCACCGCGTGGCCCACGAAGTGCAGCTCCCGGGGGCCGCCCGCGTCGCGGACGACCGCGTGGTGCATCGCCGACGCCCGCGCGGTCGCGTAGAGGCCAAGCGCCGCCTGACGGCCCTCGTGCGTGGGCGGCTGGTCCCCCGCGAACTCGAAGAGCGAGAGCGCGAGCACCGGTTCGACGCCGCGCTCGCGCGCCTGCAGGATCGCAACGGCCGCGCGTTCGCGCGCGCGGGCGAGCTTGGCCTCCGGGACGTCCTCGAGGCCGGCGCGCTCGAGCGCAAGCCCCGCCTGCACGGCCGCATTCGAGGCCACGAAGATCGCCCCGGCCACGGCGCCCTCCTTGAGGTCGGCGCGCGCGCGGGCCAGAAGCTCGGCGGGCTCCGAGAGCGCGTCTCCGGGCCCGGGCTCGACGCGCAGGATCACGCGAGCGTACGCGAGCGTCTCGGTTGCCGTCGACAGGAGCTCCTCGGCGGCGCGGGAAAGCTCGTCGCGGGAGAGCGGCTGGCCGCCGCGAAGGTGCTGCGCAAGCTCGAGCCACCACAGCGCCGTGGACGTCCGCTCGACGGCCTGGGCCAGGAGGCGAAGCGCGTTGCCATGCTGGCCTTGCTCGCGGGCCGCCTGCGCGCGGCCGACAAGCGACCGCGCCTCGCTCGCGCGCTCCTGCGCGGCGCCCACGCCTCCCAGCTCCGAGAGCGTCGTGGGCTCGACGGCCCGCGCGCGATGGAAGGCCTCCTCGGCCTCGCGGCGGGCTGCCGTTTCGATGCGCGCAAGCGCTTCTTCGGGCGACGGATTGGAGGCGACCGCAACGAGGTGCTCGGCAAGTCGCGCCTCGATGGCGGCCTGGAAGGCGAGGCTTGCCGCCGTGTAGTAGCGATGGCCGCCGCTTGCGTTGCCCGCGCGGTCGAGGAGCCGCTCGGAGCGTCCGATCGCGTCCTGCGCCGCGGCGCGCTCGGGGGAGCCAAGCGAGGCGGCGGTGAGGTTCGCGCGGGCGCGCTCCAGGATGCCGCCGGCGCGCTCCAGGCGTCCTGCGGCCTCGGGCGCGAGCACCGAGACGAAGTCGCCAAAGCTCACGTTCTCGATGCGCCCGGGCCGCGAGAGCTCGTAGCCGGTGAAGTGGCGGAACGCGGTTTCCACCTCGCCCACGGGAATGCACGGGATGCCGATCTCCTGGCAGAAGTCGGCGGTGGCAAGGGTCCGGACCTCCTCGCCTGCGCTTCCCATGCGCAAGACCGTCACCGTGTCCTGGGCCTCCGGGTACAGGAACAGGCGCCCCCCGGCGTCGCGCGCGGCCTGGATCTTGGGCGCAAGCCCGCCGATGGGGCCCACGTCGCCCACGGGGCTTACGGTCCCCGTCATGAAGACGTCGTTGCGGACGGGCACGGACGCGAGCGAGGCCATGGCGGCGACGGCCAGGATCGCGCCGGCGGAGGGCCCGCCGACCATCGGGCTTGGGCTTCGAATGACGAGGAAGAAGTCCTTGTCGGCGACCGGGATGCCGGTGGCCGCGCCGGCCACGCGCACGGCCAGGCGGGCGGAGCCTTGCATGTCGATCTCGGCGAGGGGGTGGGTGGAGAGGAAGATCTCGCCGCTTCCGCGCCCGGTCGTCCGCGAGACGTCGACCGTCGCCACGCTTCCCACGAGGCCCTGCGGCGTCTCGGCGACGGCCACCGCGGCGACGCTCGTCGGAGGCGCAAGCTCGAGCGTGGCGGCGTGCGCCGGAAGCGCAAGCAGGAGCGGCAGCAGCAAGACGACCGGGCGCACGGTCGGCAATCCGGGCGATCCTTCTTGCGCCTTTCGGCGGGGGGCGCGAGTTCGTTCGATAAGGCATCGAACCATTCGAAGAAGCTTTCGTCGTGGCGCCCGCCCGTACCCTTATGGTGCAACCCATGCATGCGACCGGACGGGTGGAGGAGACGGCCACGTTGCGGCTTTGGCGATCCATGGAGCTTGTGGCCCGCACGGCGCCCGAGCTCAACGGAGGATTCGCGCTGTGAGCGCGCGGCTCACCTTCTACGGCGGCGTGGACGAGATCGGCGGGAACAAGATCCTGCTGGAGACCGGCCGCACCCGCGTGTTCCTCGACTTTGGGATGAGCTTTGGCGCTCGAAAGGACTTCTTCAGCGACTTTCTCCAGCCGCGGAAAGTGAACGGCCTTGGCGACCACTTCCGCTTGAACCTCCTGCCAAAGAATCTCCGGGGGGCCTACCGCGCCGATTACCTCCGGCACATGGGGGTTCAGGACGGCGAGCGGGCCTTGGATGGCGTGCTTGTCAGCCATGCCCACGTGGATCACATCGGCGATCTCCCCTTCCTGCGAGGCGACGTTCCCATCCTCGCGTCCAAGGGCAGCTTTGCCGTCATGGCCGCCCTGGAGGCGATCGGCGGAAACGAATACCTGCACTGGAAGGAGACGTTCCGCCTGGGGGCCAAACGCGACGGTGGCACAAAGAAGCTCAACGCCCAGGACATCGCTGCGCAGCCGCGCCCGACGATCGAATACGGCGCCAACGAGGCGCAGGTGGGCGACGTCAAGGCGCGGGGCGTCATCGAAGACCATTCGCTGCCCGGCGCGCGGGGCATCCTCGTCGAAGCCGCGAGCACCCGGCTCGCCTATACGGGCGACTTCCGGTTCCACGGGCGGCACGGCGAGCGGTCGCGCGCGTTCGTCGAGCAGGCGAAGGCCTTTGAGCCCGACGTGCTCCTCATCGAAGGGACCCGGGCCGACGCGGAAGGCATCGATTCGGAGGCCGACGTGGCAGCGGCCCTTCGCGCCGAGATCGAGGCGACGCCGTCTCTTGTCGTGGCCGGATGGCCCGTGCGGGACACGGACCGCATGCTCAGCTTCTACGACGCCGCGCGCGCGGCCAATCGCAAGCTTTGCATCAGCACCAAGCAGGCCTACGTGTTGGAGAAGCTTCGAGCGGCAGGAGAGACGGAGCTGCCGTCGCTCCACGACGCCGGACTGCGCATCTACGTGCCGCGGCGCGGGTGGGGTCTCCTGGGGCGCGCGGGTGTCGATCGCGATCTTGGCCTTTCCGAGTACCGGGAATGGGAGCGTCCGTACGTCGAGCACTCGAATGCCATCTTCGCCCACGAGATCCACGACGAGCCCGATGCGTTCGTGGTGCGCGTGGACTTCTTCGAGCTCACGCAGCTCGTGGACCTCGACCCTCCGCCCGGCTCCCGCTACGTCCATTCCCTCACCGAGCCGTTTGACGACGAGGGCCGGTTGGACCACGCGCGCGTGGAGAACTGGCTTCGGCACTTTGGCCTCTTCCCTTACGTCCATGCGCACGCCTCCGGGCACGCGGCCGGACCCGAGCTTTGGGAGGCCATCCGCGAAATCGCCCCGCGGACGGTCGTGCCCGTCCACACGGAGCGCCACGATCTGTTCGAGAAGAACCTGGAACCCCTGGGCATCCGCGTGGCGCGGCCGCAAAACGCCATGCTTCCGGGCTCGCGGCCGCTGGAATTCTAGCCGCCCGCCCGTCGCGGTCCCGGCCCCTGTCCCACGACCCTCAACGTCCGCTGCGATCGAGGCGCTTGCCATGGCGGCGCCCGCTCGCGAACGCCAAGCCGACGATCCTCTGGGGCCGTACCGGGCGATGCGCGAGTTCCGCAAGACGCCCGAGCCCGCCGGCGCCCGGGCGAAGGGCAGGCGCGCGGACGGTCGGCCGGCGTTTGTGATCCAGGAGCATCACGCGCGAAGCCTCCACTGGGACCTCCGGCTCGAGCGCGATGGCGTCCTCGTGTCGTGGGCCGTGCCCAAGGGGATTCCCCTCGACAAGGAGCGGAACAACCTCGCCGTGCAGACCGAAGATCACCCGATGCAGTACCGCACGTTCGAGGGGACGATCCCCGAAGGCCAGTACGGCGCGGGGCCCGTCACCATCTGGGACGAGGGCACGTACGAGCCGGTCGCCTGGGAGAAGGACAAGGTGAAGTTCGTCCTGCACGGCCGACGCGTCTCCGGACGATACGTGCTCTTCCGGACGCGCGGCAAGAACTGGATGATCCACCGCATGGACCCGCCGGCAAAGCCGCGGGCCGATCCCATGCCCGAGCGCGTCGTTCCCATGATGGCCAAGCTCTCCGGCCTGCCCAAGGACGACCCCGCGTGGGGATACGAGATCAAATGGGACGGCGTGCGGGCCGTCGCGTTCGTGCAGGGCGGTCGCGTGCGACTCCAAAGCCGGAACCTGCTCGACGTGACCGCGCAGTATCCGGAGATCGCCGGTCTCGGGCCGGCGCTTGGCTCGCGGGAAGCCGTCCTGGACGGCGAGATCGTGGCCTTCGACGAAAAAGGGACTCCAAGCTTCCAGCGCCTGCAGCCTCGCATGGGCCTCCAGAGCGAGGCCGCCGTGCGGCGCATGCAGCGGGCGGTGCCCGTAACGTACGTCCTGTTCGACGTCCTCTACCTCGAAGGAGAAAGCCTCCTCGCGCGTCCGTACGACAAGCGGCGCCGCATCCTCGAAGCGCTGGGCCTCGAAGGCCCGCACTGGCAGACGCCCTCCTACCATCGCGGCGACGGCGCCGCGTTGCTAGCGGCCACGCGCGCGAAGGGACTCGAAGGCATCATGGCCAAACGACTGGACTCGCCCTACGAGCCGGGGCTTCGCAGCGGCGCCTGGCGCATCGCGTTCTTGATC
>Ga0247717_1000173_pt1 | contig 20447 bp, 25 predicted proteins | sample 24E_NmetaG_FD_189047 | JGI IMG/M metagenome (GOLD analysis project Ga0247717, IMG submission 189047) | Soil microbial communities from hillslope of Landscape Evolution Observatory, University of Arizona, Oracle, AZ, United States - 2-4-E_N | ecosystem: Engineered > Artificial ecosystem >... | reverse complement strand
GGCGTCGACCCGCTCGTCGGCACCGATCCCGAGCACGGCCAGCACCGCGTCGCCGTTGAGCGCGCTCCGCCCGGCGGCTGCCTGGCCGGAGGCGAAGGCGGCGGTGATCTCCCGGTCGGCGTCGGGCGCCGCGGTGGCGAGCTCGGGGCGGATCCCGAGGTAGAACGTCTCGCCCTCGGACCGCTTCACGAGATCGTCGCCGGTGTCGAGGTACTTGAACGTGGCCAGGTAGAAGACGTAGTCGAGGGCCGCCTCGACGTCGCCGGTCGCCTTGGCCAGCGCCGCCGCGTCTCCTGCCACGGCGGCCGCCTGGGCTGCGCTCAGCCCGGCCACCACGGCCTCGTGCACGGTGCCGGCGCGCCCGAAGTCGGTGGCCCGCTTGGCCGCGGTGGCCGCCGGCCCGTTGCCCTCCGCGGTGTAGAAGGCCCACGCCTCGTCCACGTTGTGGGGCGCTCCCTGGGCGGGGCCCACCTCGCCCTTGGCGACCTTCTCGCCTGCCGACGCGAGCTCGTCGAGGACCTTGCGCTCCAGCAGCACCGTGATGCCCTTGTCGACCTTCTGGCGCCGCACCGCGTCGGTCACGCCGGCCGAAGAACCCGTTCCGCCGACGGCCTCCGTCACGATGGCCGTGACCGGGTCGTCGGGCGCCAGTCCGGCGAGGGTGCGCAGGGTGCCGTCCCCCTTCTTCGAGCTCTTCCCCCCGGTGAAGAGCGTGCCGACGGCCGCCCAGTCGACGGCGCCTCCGCTGGTCGCCGGCTCCATCAGGAAGCGGATCTCCTTGGCGTCGAGGCCGATGGCCGCGTGGGCGTCGACGTCGGACACCGGCACGTAACCGTCGGCGCCGTCGGTGACCTCCGCCGGCACCGTGGTCGCGGTCGTCGCCGCCGACGCCGCCGCTCCCTCCTCGGCGTCGCTCCCCGAACCCGGACCGCAGGCCCCAGCCGCCGTTGCGGCCACCGCGAGGACCGCCAGCCAACGCACCCCCATGCCCATTTCTCTCCTTAGGACGTAAGAACTCAATTCGTTAGGCGAACCTAACCGGCGGCGGCGGCGGGCGCCAGCCCGTCCTCGTAGGGTGGCGGCGATGCGCGTCGCCACGTGGAACGTGAACTCCCTCAAGGTGCGGCTGCCCCGGGTGGAGGAGTGGCTGGAGTACGCCCGGCCCGACGTGCTGTGCATGCAGGAGACGAAGCTGGCGGACGGTGCCTTCCCGGCGATGGCCTTCCAGGCCCTGGGGTACTCCAGCGCCCACCACGGCAACGGCCGGTGGAACGGCGTCGCCATCCTCAGCCGGGTGGGCATCGACGACGTGGTCGACGGCTTCTGCGAGGGGTTGGAGGCCGACCCCGACAACCGCCTGATCTCGGCCACGTGCGGCGGGGTGCGGGTGTCCAGCGTGTACGTGCCCAACGGGCGCGCCGTGGGCAGCGACCACTACGCCTACAAGCTGTCGTGGCTGGAGCGACTGCGCCGCCATCTGGAGAACACCACCGACCCCCGCTCGCCCGTCGCCGTGTGCGGCGACTTCAACGTGGCGCCCGAGGACCGCGACGTGTGGGACCCGTCGGCGTTCGTCGGCTCGACCCACGTGACCGGTCCCGAGCGGGCCGCCCTGGCCCACCTGCGGGAGTGGGGCCTGGTCGACGCCTTCCGGCTGGTCCGCCAGGAGGACCGGCTTTTCACGTACTGGGACTACCGGGCGGGCGACTTCCACAACCACCGCGGCATGCGCATCGACCTGGTCCTCGTGTCGAAGCCGCTGGCCGAGCGGGTGACGTTCACGCTGGTGGACCGCAACGCGCGCAAGGGAAAGCTCCCGTCCGACCACGCGCCCCTGCTGGTGGACGTGGCGGACTGAGGGCCCGCGCAGGCGTCAGCGAGCGAGGCTGAGGCGCCGCAGGTCGAGCAGGTCGGCGGGGGAGACCCGCCACTCGTCCTCGCCGAACAGGTCGAACGGCAGGGGGAGGGCGGCCGCGCCCGAGCCGCTGAGCAGCGGGGGCCGGCGGGGGTCACGGGTGCCGGCGCTGCCGCCGCGGCCACGCGAGATGACGAGCCCGAAGTCGGGGTCGGGGACGGCGTCGAGGGCCGCCCGCACGCCGTGCAGGCCCCGGAACCGCTCCCACGCCTCCTCGTCGGTGAAGGCGACCTCGAAGACCACGCCCCAGGTGTGGCGGTGCCACGACCAGTCGACGGCACCGGTGGACAAGGCGGACTCGACCAGGGCGTCGCCATGGGCGTCGGCCCACAGGGAAGCCGCCGACGACCCGTCGATCACCTCGATGGACATCCAGTGCGGCATGGCTCCCGTCATCCTAGGTGGCACGAACGGCCGGCACGGACGAGCGGCAACCCTCAGCTCCCGAGCTGCATGCGCAGCTTGCCGAGCCCGGACCCCAGGGCCTCGCGCAACTCCGCCCTCGACATGCCCGTCTCGTTGTGCAGCTGCTTCATCGAGCACGGTTGGGCGCCGTCGAGGCCGTAGTGCCGGGTGATCACCTGGCGTTCGACGGCGTCGAGGGCGGCGAACAGGCGGGGGGAGCGGGCGTGGAGGTCGAGCAGGTCCTCGTCGACCTCACCCTGGGGGTCGGCGACCTCCGGGCCGGTGTCGGGATAGGGCCACCCGTCCTCCGCCGGCCACAGGAAGGTACGCATGTCGTTGTTGTCGCGCCGCGCGTGGTGGCGAGTCAACCCCTGTTTGGATTTCGCAGCCATTCCGACAGCGCGTCGGCCTCGAGGCGCGCATGCTCGGCCAGGCCCGACACGATCGCCTTCTCCACCCGGCCGCCGACCAACGGGAAGCGGACGGTCACCTCGCCCTCGGTGAGCCGCCGGGTGCCGTCGCTGTCCGGCTCCACCCGGGTGGTGTAGGACGCCTTCAGGCGCCCCCCGTAGTGGTCGGGGCGGACCCGGTGGTCCCCCCGGTGCGAGCGCAGGTCGTAGGAGGTGTCCTCCACCCACGTGAGGCGGTCGGGGTCGACCACGGCGGTGACCGCCGGGGCGAGGTCGCCGGTGAAGCGGTAGCGGACCCGCCGGCGCACCACGTCGCCGTCGACCTCGTGCGACAGCACCTCCGGCGCCCCCAGCCCGGGCAGCCGGGAGAGCTCGGAGACGAAGGCGGGGTCGAGCAGGGCGGCCTCCACCACGTCGGGCGGGCCGTCGAAGCGCTGCTCGACCCGGAACCGCACCGGTGGAGACTACGAGCCGCAGGCCGCCAGCACGGCGAGCAGGGTGTCGCCGTAGCGCTGGGCCTTCACCGGCCCGAGGCCCGGGAGCGCCAGCAACTCGGCCCGGTTGCGCGGGCGGGCCTCGGCCACCGCGGCCAGGGTGGCGTCGTGGAAGATGACGTGGGCGGGCACGCCCGAGGCCTGCGCCGCCTGCGCCCGCCACGTGGTGAGCGCCTCCCACACGGCCGGGTCGGCGCCGGCGCCGGGGCGGTGGCGGCCGGGGCCGGGGCCGGGCAGGGCGCGCAGCCTGGCCCGCTCGGCGGCGAGGCGCTCGCGCCACTCCCCGGGCGTGCCGCCGGCGGCCATGGCCGCCACCGCGTCCTCGATGGCGCCCAGCAGGGGCGACGGGCTTCGGGCGACCGACGACGAGCCGAACGTGCGCCGCTCGGCCCAGCTCACGTGGACCTCGTCGACCGCCCGGGTGAGGGCGACGTGCAGCAGCCGCCGCTCCTCCGACTCCGCCGCCGGGGTGGTGGCGTGGCCGATGGGGACCAGCCCCTTCTCCAGGCCGGTGACGAACACCACCGGCCACTCGAGGCCCTTGGCCCGGTGGAAGGTCGCCAGCTCGACGGCGTCGGTGGGCCGCCCGCCGTCGGCGCCGTCGCCCCGGTCGCCGGCCGCCAGCCAGGCGACGAACCCGTCGACGGTGGCGGCGGCGTCGACCGCCGCGTAGTCGTGGCCCATGCGGACGACGGCCTCCAGGTTGGCCCGGCGCTCCTCGGCGCCGCCCTCGGCGGCCGCCGCCTCGACGTCGGCCAGGCGGGAGACGAACGGCGTGGTGGGGGGGAGCGACCGCAGGTGCTCGAGGGCCGCCTGCACCTCGGGCAGGCGGAGCAGCAGCGCCCCGCCGCCCAGGCGGCACGGGATGCCGGCGGCCCGGAGGCGCTCCTCGAACAGCACCAGCTGGGCGTTGGTGCGGGCCAGGACGGCCAGGTGGGACCACGGCACGCCGGGCCGGTGGGCCCGACGCAGGGCCCGGGCCACGCCGCGGGCCTCGTCGGCGTCGGTGTCGTACGGTCGCACCGCCGGCAGGGCCCCGTCGCCCCGCACGGCGGTGACGTCGTGCCCGCCGTCGCCACCGCCGCCGCCCAGCACGGCCCGGCCCACGGCCACGATCTGCGCCGTGGAGCGGTAGTTGCGGTCCAGCCGCACCACCTCGGCGCCCGGGAAGCGGCGCTCGAAGCCGGTGAGCAGCGTGGGGTCGGCGCCGTTCCAGGAGTAGATGGCCTGGTCGGGGTCGCCCACCACGCACAGGTCGCTGCGGTCGCCCAGCCAGCCCTGGAGGAGGCGGAACTGCACCGGGTTCACGTCCTGGAACTCGTCCACGAACAGGTGGCGGAACCGCCAGCGCTGGGCCGCCGCGAACTCCCGGTCCTGCTCCAGGGCCAGGGCGCACAGCATCAGCAGGTCGTCGAAGTCGACCAGGCCCTTGCGGCGCTTCTCGTTCTCGTAGCGCTCGTAGAGGACCGCCATGGTGGCCGGCGGGACCGGGGGGCGCCGGCCGGCGGCCTCCACCTCGGCCTCGTACCGCGACGGGGGGACGAGGCGGGCCTTGGCCCACTCGATCTCGGCGGCCAGGTCGCCGGGCTGGACGGTCGCCCTGGCCGCCGCGCCGGTCCGGGCGCGGGGGAGCAGCGGCGCCAGCAGGCGGGCCTTGCGCTCGAGCAGCACCGGCGGGCGCTCGCCCCGGTCGGCCCATCGCCGCCGCAGCTGGGCGTAGGCCACGGCGTGGAACGTGCCGGCGGCGATGGGCTCGCGCACCCCGAGCGACCCCAGGCGGCCCCGCAGCTCGCCCGCCGCCTTGCGGGTGAAGGTCAAGGTGAGCACGCGGGCGGCGTCGGCCTGCCCGGTGGCGACGCGGTGGGCGATGCGGCGGGTGAGCACCCGCGTCTTGCCGGAGCCGGCCGGCGCCAGGACGCACAGCGGTTGCGCCTCCGACACCACCGCCCGGAGCTGAGCGGGGTCGAGCCCCTCGAGCAACGCCATACCGGCGAACGTACCGACGGGGTGTGACCGCGCGGTGGATGGTCGCGGTCGCGTCGAGGCGAGCACGACCGGAGCCCGGACGCGGAACGGCCCCAAGTAGCCGCTCCGCTTGCGCTTCGCTGCTCCTCGGGGCCGGTCCAGGTCGGATCTCAGCTTCCTGACGCCTTCCCACCTTCCCGCCTTTCGGCGGTCCGGCGTTCCGGCGACGTTTTGGCTTCGATCCTCTCCAGCCTGACGTTCCCGCCTTGCCGTGGCGAGTGACCTGGGGCCACTCCTCCTCGGCGCCGCGGTGGCGTCGTGCTGAAGTGATGGCAGTGTGAACCCTGGCGCGGCGGCCGTCAAGAGCCAGGAGGAAAATCCTCAGCTCGTCCCCGGACATTCCCGGTTGTCCCCACGTCGGTCCACACGGCGTCCCCAGACCGGTGTCAGCCAGGCGGCGCCGATGGTGCGGTCGTGCGGCTCCAGGTGGTCGGGGTGGGCGGCGTTGACGAGCAGCACCTCGAAGTCGCCATTCCAGCAGTAGCAGGCGCGCCCCATTGGACTTCGGGCCGGTGAGGGCCCAGCAGTCATTGCGCTGCTCGCCGTCTCGTGTTTAGACTCCCGCCACGGCGCGTGATCGTGTCCGTTCTTAGCGGGGGGCATGGCGATGATGAAGCGAGCATTTGCATTCGCCGCGTTGGCGGCCATTGCGGGGGCGGGGTTCGTGAGCCCGGCGGGGTCGCAGGACGTGCCCCCCCACTCGCACCTGCTCCTGACCGGGATCGAACTCGACGAAACCGGCGAGTGGCCCCTCAGCATCAAAAAGTGCAGGCCGTTGGCGAATGGCCACTCGGTTCCCCTCCAGGCGCACCACGCCAACCTCCACACGGGGCGTGCCGGCGAGGCCCTGTGGGAGGCCGGCAACGCCGTGGTGCCCGTGTTCCCCGGGGACACGCCCTGGGAGGACTGTGAGACCCTCATGGAGTTCTTCTTCGGGTAGGACGGCCGGCGCTGGTAGCGCCAAGTAGACGGAAGCGGCTCAGGACCCGGCGCTCCCGCCGGGTCCCTGAGCCGGCCGCCGCGGGCGCCGGCCTGCGCCAGGGCGAGGTGGCGGGGCCGCTCCGGTCTCCCGGAACGGTCGTCCGGTAGGTTCAACCGCCGTGCTCCAGGCCTTCGCCGACGGGCGGCTGTTCGGTTCCTCCTTCGGGTCGGGCCGCCCGGCCGTGCTGGCGCTTCACGGGTGGGGGCGGTCGTCAGCCGACTTCCGCGCCACCCTCGACGGCCTCGACGCGGTGGCCCTCGACCTGCCCGGCTTCGGCGCCACGCCCGAACCGCCCGAGGCGTGGGGGGCGGCCGAGTACGCGGCGGCGGTGGCACCCGTGCTGGACGAGATGGCGATGCCCGCCGTCGTGCTCGGCCACTCCTTCGGCGGCCGGGTGGCCGTCCACTTGGCGGCGGCGCACCCCGACCGGGTCGGCGGGCTGGTGCTGACCGGCGTCCCCCTCGTCCGCCGGCCCGACGCGCCCCGGCGCCGGCCGGCGCCGGCGTTCCGGGTCGGCAGGGCGCTCCACCGGCGGGGCCTGCTCTCCGACGGGCGCATGGAGGCGCTCCGCCGGCGCTACGGCTCGGCCGACTACCGGGCGGCCGGCGGCGTGATGCGCTCGGTCCACGTGCGCGCCGTCAACGAGACCTACGACGACGTGCTTCCCCGCGTCGCCTGCCCCGTCGAGCTGGTGTGGGGCGACGACGACGCCGACGTCCCGGTGGCCGTGGCCGAGGCGGCGAGCCGGCTCCTGGGCGACGCCACCCTGCACCTCGTGCCCGGGGCCGGCCACCACACGCCCCTCACCGCGCCGGCGGCCCTGCGCGAGGCCGTCGCCCGCCGCCTGGCCGCGCCGGCATGAGCGTGCTCGCGGTGGTCGCCGGCCTGGTGGCCGGCGCCGTGGCCGGCCTGCGCTGGCTGCGGGTGGCGCAGCGCGAGCACTACCTGCCCGGGTCGGTCTCCCGCTTCGCCGTCCGCTGGTGGTCGCTCGGGGCGAACCGCGTGCTCGCGGTGGCCGTCGCCCTCGGGGTGGTGCTGTCGGTCGGCTCGCCGCTGTCGGCCGTGGTCGCCGCCGGCGCGGTGGCGGCCGGGCCGTTCGGGCTCTCGCTCCGGGGGCGCACGGCCAAGCTGGCGTGGACGCGCCGGCTCAAGACGCTGGCCGCCGTCTGGGCCACCGCCCAGGGCTGCGTCGTCGCCGTCGGCGTGGTCACGGGTGACGGGCCGACGGTGGCGGTGCTGGCCGCCGCGCTCACCCCGGTGCTGGTCGACGTCGCCCTCGCGGTGACCGCCCCCCTCGAGCGCAAGCTGGTGGAGCCGTTCGTGCGCGACGCCGCCGCCCGCCTGGCCAAGGTGGGGCCCACCGTCGTCGCCATCACCGGCTCCTACGGAAAGACCACGACCAAGGGCTACGTGGCCCATCTGGTCGCCGGCAGCCGGTCGGTGGTCGCCACCCCGGCCAGCTTCAACAACCGGGCCGGGCTGGCCCGGGCCGTGAACGAGAACCTGACGCCGGGGACGGAGGTCTTCGTGGCCGAGATGGGCACCTACGGCCGGGGCGAGATCGCCGAGCTGTGCCGGTGGTGCCCGCCCGACGTGGCCGTCATCACCGCCATCGGGCCCGTCCACCTCGAGCGCATGGGCAGCGAGGAGAACATCACCGCCGCCAAGGCCGAGATCCTGGAACGGGCCCGGGTGGCCGTTCTCAACGTCGACTCCCCCCACCTGGCCGAGCTGGCCGCCGGCCGCACGGCGGCGGGCCGGAAGGTGGTGCGGTGCTCGGGTGCCTCGCCCGACGCCGACGTCGCCGTGGTCGACGGTGAGGTGCGCGTCGGCGGACGCATGGTCGGCACGTCGGGCGGCGGGCACCCCACCAACGTGGCGTGCGCGGTGGCGGCCGCCCTGGAGGTGGGCGTGGCCGAGGACGACCTCGCGGCGCGCCTGGGGGGCCTGCCCACGGCCCAGCACCGCCTCACCGTGTCGACGACGGCCTCGGGGGCGACGGTCATCGACGACACGTACAACGCCAACCCGGCCGGCGCGGCCAGGGCGCTGGAGGCGCTGGCCCGCCACGGTGCGCCGGGGAAGCTGCGGGTCGTCGTCACGCCCGGCATGGTGGAGCTGGGCGGGCGCCAGCACGAGGAGAACGCCCGGTTCGCCGAGGCGGCGGCCGAGGCGGCCACCCACCTGCTGGTCGTCGGCCACACCAACCGGCGGGCGCTGCTGGAGGGCGCGGCCGGGCGGGGTGCGCGAGTGGTGCCGGTCGAGACGAGAGAGCAGGCTGTGGCGTGGGTACGGGACCACGTCGGCGAGGGCGACGCCGTCCTCTACGAGAACGACCTGCCCGACCACTTCCCCTGACCCGCCGCCGCCCGTCCGCCCGTCCGCCCGATCGCGACCACGCCGAGGAGCGCAACCGTTGCCCAAGCCCGCCGTCCTCTTCGGAGGGCCGTCCCCCGAGCACGACGTGAGCATCCTCACCGGCCTCCAGGCGGCCCGCGCCCTGGGCGACGTCACCGGCGTCTACTGGGCCAAGGACGGGCGCTTCTGGGAGGTGGACGCCGGCCTGGAGGCGGAGGCGTTCGCCGACGGCGTCCCCCGCCGGGCGGGCCAGCTGCGCCTCCAGGCGGGCGAGGGCCTGCTCGGCCGGCGCCGGGCGCTCGAGCTGTCGGCCGTCGTCAACTGCTGCCACGGCGGACCGGGAGAGGACGGGAGCGTCCAGGCCGCGCTCGACCTGGCCGGCATCGCCTACACCGGGCCCACCGTGGCGGGGGCGGCCCTCGGCATGGACAAGCTGGCGTTCGGGGGCGTGGTGACCGCCGCCGGGCTGCCGTCGCTGCCGCGCGTGGCGCTCACCCCGTCGACCACCGGGGTCCCGTGGGAGGGGCCGTGCATCGTGAAGCCGCGTTTCGGGGGCAGCTCGATCGGAATCCAGGTGGTCAGGGACGTGGCCACGGCGGTGGCCCTGCTGCCGGCCGTCCCTCACCTGCGGGCCGGCGCCGTGGCCGAGCCGTACCGCCGGGACGCCTACGACCTCAACGTGTCCGTGCGGTCGTGGCCCGACCTGCAGCTGTCGAACATCGAGCGCCCGCTGAGGGCGGCGGGCGGCGACATCCTCGGGTACGGCGACAAGTACCTGGGCGGCGAGGGCATGGCCAGTGCGCCGCGCGAGCTGCCCGCCGCCGTCCCCGACGCGGTGGCCGACCGCCTGCGGGAGATGGCCCGCACGGTGGCGGGGCTGGTCGGCCTGCGGGGCGTCGCCCGCATCGACTTCCTGGCCGCCGGCGACGACGGGCACGAGCTCTACGTCAACGAGATCAACACCATCCCGGGGTCGCTGGCCCGCTACCTGTGGGTCGACCCGGCCGTCCCCTTCCGCCGCCTCCTCGACGACATGTTGGAGGAGGCGGTGCGCCGACCGTCGTTCGCGTGGAGCACGCAGGGTGCGGACGGGACGGCGCTGCGGGCAGCCGGGGGCATCGCCGACAAGCTGGCCTGAGCGGTCGCGTGATCGACGTGCCTCCCGAGCGGTTCGGTGAGCTGGTGGCCGAGGCCCTCGACGACCTCCCGCCCGAGCTGGGGCGCCTCATGGAGAACGTGGCGGTGGTGGTGAACGACACGTCGCCCCCGGCCGGGCTGCTCGGGCTGTACGAGGGCATCCCCCTCACCGAGCGCTACGAGTACGGCGGCTTCGCCCTGCCCGACCGCATCACCATCTTCCGCCGGGCGATCTGCGCCGTGTGCGACCAGGAGGACGAGGTCACCGAGCAGGTCCGGGTCACCGTCGTCCACGAGGTGGCCCACCACTTCGGCATCGACGACGACCGCCTCGACGAGCTCGGCTGGTCGTAGGGCCGGAGGCGGGGCCGGTCAGCCGCCGGCCAGGGTGATCCAGCGCTCGGGCGGCACCCGCGCCGGGTTGGCCTCCTCGACGCCCTCGTCGGAGGGGTTGAGCGCCACGAGCACGTCGGGGTCGGCCGGCGGGGAGATGTCGGCCTCGAACGTCACCTTGCCGTCCACGATGCGCACCTTCGGGGCGGGGTTGTCCATGACGCCACAGGTACGCCTTCGGGGGCGCTCGTGTCCAGAGGTTTCGCGCCGGGGGCCGTCGTAGGATCGCCCGAGCCGAGGGGAGAGGAGACCGATGCGCTGGACGCTGCCGCCCGACAAGGTCCCGGAGGCCTGGTTCAACGTGGTGCCGAGCCTGCCCACGCCCCTGGACCCGCCCCTCCACCCGGCCACGCGCGAGCCGGTGGGCCCCGACGACCTGGCGCCGCTGTTCCCGATGGCGCTGATCGGCCAGGAGGTGTCGGCCGAGCCGTGGATCGACGTCCCCGGCGAGGTGCTGGACGTGCTGCGGCTGTGGCGGCCCACCCCGCTGGTGCGGGCGACCCGCCTGGAACAGGCGCTCGACACCCCGGCCCGGGTCTACTTCAAGGACGAGTCGGTGTCGCCGGCCGGGTCGCACAAGCCGAACACGGCGGTCCCCCAGGCCTTCTACAACAAGGCCGAGGGCACGACCCGGCTCGCCACCGAGACCGGCGCCGGGCAGTGGGGGAGCGCCCTGTCGTTCGCCAGCGCCCTGTTCGGGTTGGACTGCATGGTGTACATGGTCCGGGCGTCGTACGACCAGAAGCCGTACCGGCGGATGATGATCGAGACGTGGGGCGGCCGGGTCGTCCCGTCGCCGGTGGCGGACGCGAGCCATCCCGGGTCGCTGGGCAGCGCCATCAGCGACGCCGTCGCCGACGCCGCCTCCCGCCCCGACACGCACTACGCCCTGGGCTCGGTGCTCAACCACGTGCTGCTGCACCAGACCGTCATCGGGCTGGAGGCGAAGGAGCAGCTGGCCCTGGCGGGCGAGGAGCGCCCCGACGTGGTGATCGGGTCGTGCGGCGGCGGGTCGAACCTGGGCGGGCTGGCGCTGCCCTTCGTGGCCGACGAGGGGGTCCGCCTGGTGGCCGTCGAGCCGTCCTCGTGCCCCACGCTGACGGCCGGTCGCTTCGAGTACGACTTCGGCGACACGGCGGGCATGACGCCCCTGCTGTCGATGTACACGCTGGGCCACGACTTCGTGCCGCCGTCGATCCACGCCGGCGGGCTGCGCTACCACGGCGACGCCCCCATCATCTCCAACCTGGTCCGCAGCGGCCGCATGGAGGCGGTCGCCTACCCGCAGTCGAAGGTGTTCGAGGCGGCCGTGCAGTTCGCCCGCACCCAGGGCACCATCGCCGCGCCGGAGACGAGCCACGCCATCCGGGCCGTCGTCGACGAGGCGCTGGCGGCCAAGGAGGAGGGCGAAGAGCGGGTGATCCTGTTCGGGTACTCGGGCCACGGGCTGCTCGACCTGTCGGCCTACGACGACCACCTCCACGACCGGCTCGACGCCTGATGTCCGACCACATTCGTCCGCTTCGCTCAGGCGCAAGGTCTGCGGCCGCTCTCGCCGCCGCAGGCGGCCCCTGCGGCTGCGGACACCGGGAAAGGACAGGGCGGAGGCGGCGCGAGCTTCGCTCGCCCGCCGGAGCACGTTCCAACTCGACCGAATGGAGTGAGCGAAGCGAACGAATGAGGTCGAAGCACTGATGCCGCACTTCGCGCTCAGCGCCGTCGGCGCCGACCGGCCGGGCATCGTGGCCGCCGTCACCGGCGCCCTCGCCGAGTCGGGCTGCAACCTGGAGGACTCGTCGATGACGATCCTGCGGGGGCAGTTCGCCATCATGCTGGTCGTGGCCGGCCCCGAGGGGCTGGACGCGGCCACCCTGGAGAAGGCGCTGGCCGCCCCCGCCGCCGACCTCGACCTCGTCGTCCACGTCCGGCCGATCGACGAGGAGGTGCGCCCGGGCCCGAGCGGGGAGCCGTGGTCGGTGGCCGTCTACGGCGCCGACCGGCCCGGCATCGTGCACCGCTTCACGTCGCTCCTCGCCGACGCCGGCGTCAACGTGGTGGACCTCACCACCCGGGTGATCGGCGAGCCGGCCCGCCCCGTCTACGCCATGATCCTCGAGGTCGCCCTCCCGCCCGGCGCCGACGGCACCGACCTCTCCGCCCGCCTCGTCGCCCTCGCCCGCGAGCTCGGGGTCGAGTGCTCGGCCCACCCCTCCGAGGCCGACATCCTGTGAGGGGAATCGACTCGCAACCGGAGGTTCCGAGCCGAGCCGGCGGTGCTCCGGCCGGGCGGCAGAGCCGCCGGCCTCCGCCCTGTCCTCCCGGCCGGCAGCCGGGGGAGGCCGCCTTCGGCGGCGAGAGCGGCCGCCGGCGATTCTCGTCGTTCGATGGCCGCCCCGCCAGGGGCCGGTGGGGTCTGTGAGGCTCGCCTCGCGGCCAGGGCTCGCCCGGCGAGCCGGCCGTGCCGGCGCCCGGATGCGCTGATGGCGGTGCGGCCGGTGTTGCGGCTGCCGGAGCCGGTGCTGAAGATCAGGGCCGCCGAGGTGGGGAAGGTGGACGAGGCGTGCCGGGACCTGGCCGCCGACCTGATCGACACCATGCGGGCGTCGCCCGCCTGCGTCGGCCTGGCCGCCCCGCAGATCGGCGTGAGCCTGCGGGCGTTCGCCATCGACGTGACCGGGCACCGCAAGGCCCGCTCGTGCCACGGCGAGGTGGTCCTGTTCGACCCCGAGGTCCTGGTGGCGTCCGACCCCGTCCACGGGCGGGAGGGGTGCATGAGCGTGCCCGACCTGACGGGCGACGTGGCCCGCTCCACCCTCGTCGTGGTGCGGGGCCTGACGGTCGACGGGGAGGAGCGGGTGCTGCGCACCGACGCCTTCGAGGCCCGCGCCGTGCAGCACGAGATGGACCACCTGGACGGCCTGCTGTTCCTCGACCGGGTGAGCTCGGCCGACGCCGTGTTCCGGCGCACCGTCTACCGGTAGGGACCGCCCGGCGGGCCGCCGCGCGCTCTACCGTGGGCCCGTGCCCTTCCCGCGGAAGCTGCTGAACGAGGGCGAGGACATCGTCCTCGACCTCCACCCGCACTGGTGGTACTTCGTGAAGCCGGTCGTCGTCCTCGTCGCCGGGATCGTGGGCGCCGTCGCCCTCCGCGACGTCGACGCCGCCCGCATCGCCTTCCTCGTCGTCATCGTGGTCGCTGCCGTGTGGCTGGCGGTCGTGTACGCCAAGTGGGCGACCACCAACGTGGTGGTGACCACCGACCGCCTCATCCACCGGGTGGGCGTGCTCGGCAAGCAGGGCAAGGAGATCCCCCTCGAGCGGGTCAACGACATCGCCGTGAGCCAGACCCTCTTCGAGCGGCTCATCGGCTCGGGCGACGTCACCATCGAGTCGGGTGGCGAGCGGGGCCAGCAGCTCTTCACCGACATCCCCAAGCCCTTCCTCGTCCAGAACGTCATCTACACCGAGATGGAGCGGGCCGGCGCCCGTGACGCGGCCCGGGCGTCGGGGTCGAGGGAGCTGTCCATCCCCGAGCAGCTGGAGAAGCTGGACGAGCTCCGCCAGCGGGGCGTGATCACCCAGGCCGAGTTCGACGCCAAGAAGGCACAGCTGCTCGACCGCATGTAGTCGCCGGCGAGCGGCGGCGCCTCCGCCCGTTTGCGCCGTCGTGTCGTTCGGTAGAGAAACCTCCGGTCGCACGTGGCAGAGGAGGACGACATGTCCCAGCAAGCGACGATGGTGCCGGACGTCCAGCGGGGGACCCCCTCGCTGGTCGGGCCCCAGGGACGGACCTCGATCGCCGACTCGGTGGTCGCCAAGATCGCCGGGATCGCGGCACGCGAGGTCGCCGGCGTCCACCAGATGGGCACGGGCGCCACCCGGGCCTTCGGCTCGATCAAGGAGAGGCTGCCGGTGGGCGGGACCGGGCCGAACCCGACCCAGGGGGTGAAGGTCGAGGTCGGCGAGCGCCAGTCGGCCATCGACGTCGACCTCGTCGCCGAGTACGGCGTCTCCATCCCCGATGTCGCCGAGTCGGTGCGGCGCAACGTCATCGACCGCGTGCAGCGCATGACGGGCCTGGAGGTCACCGAGGTGAACATCGTCGTCGACGACATCTGGCTGGGCGACGAGAGCGAGCCGGCGGAGCCGCGGGCCCAGTGACCACCGAGCGGGCGACCGTCGACCCCGAGGCGGTGGCGCAGGCCGCGGCCGCCTGCCCCGACGTCGCCGGCCTCTCCGAGGGCGTGGTGGGCGAGGTCGCCTCGTACCTTCCGGGCCGGCGGGTGCCGGGCGTGCGCGTCGGCGACGGCGGGGTCGAGGTGCACATCGTCGCCCGGTGGGGCCGGCCGCTCCCCGAGGTGGGCGAGGCCGTCGCCGCCGCCGTGGCGCCCGCCGCCGCCGGCCGGCCCGTACGGGTCTTCGTCGACGACCTGGAGGTGCCCGCCGTTGCCGCCGGGTGACGTCCTCGGGGTCGCCCCCGGGGCCTCGCCCCGCGAGGTCCGGGCCGCGTTCCGCCGGTTCGCGGCCGCCCACCACCCCGACCGGGGCGGCGATCCCGACCGGTTCCGGGCCGGCGTCGACGCCTACCGCCGTCTCACCGGCACGACCACCGTGCCGACGCCGTCCACGGCCACGGCCGACGTCGTGTTCCACCACCGCCGCCGGGGTCTGCGACGGCTGGCCGGGCTGGCCCGCCGCCGCCGCGACGCCCGCCGGCTGCGCTGACCACCAGGAGGGAAGACATGCTGCTCCAGCGATCGACCGTCGGCTTGTTCGTCGGACTCGTGCTCGGCCTCGCCCTCGCCTTCGAGGGCTTCGGCGCCATGCTGATCGTCGCCTTCTGCGGCGCCCTCGGCTTCGTCGTCGTCAAGGTCGTCGAAGGCGAGATCGACGTCACCGAGTACATCAACGGCTCCCGCCGCCCGCCCCGGTGAGCACGACCGCCGTGCGGCCCGACGACCCCACCGTCCCGCTGCCGGCCGGCGGCGGGCGGCTGGAGACCGAGCTCGGCGTGACCACCGTCGCGCCGCGGGTGTGCGAGAAGATCGCGGCACGGGCGGCGGCCGAGGTCGACGGCGTCGAGGTCGTGGCCACCGGGCTCTCCCGGCTGGCGCCGTGGTCGTCGTCGGCGTCGGCCGGCGCCACCGCCGAGGTGAGCGGCCACGCCGTGTCGGTCGACCTCACCGTCGACGTGCGGTACCCGCTGCCCGTCGCCACCACCGCCCGACGGGTCCGCGAGCGGGTGACGGCCCGCCTGGGCGAGCTGGCGGGGCTGGGCGTGCGCGGCGTCACCGTCACCGTCACCGGCCTGCCCGCCCGGTGCCGGGCCCGCCCGGCGAGGGCCCGGTGACGGCCCGCCTCCTGCACCGGGCGGTGGCCGCCGCGCTGGCGCTCGCCCTGCTGGCGGGCGGCGTCGTGGTCGCGGTGGAGATCGCGGTGGCGGCGTTCGGCGCCCAGCCCTGGGTGCTGCCCCACGGCGACTGGTACCGGGCGGGCGTCGCCGACCGGTGGAGCTCGTCGGAGGCGACGTGGCTGTTCCTGGCGGTGGCCGCGGCCGGCGTGGCCCTGCTCGCCCTCCAGGTGGCCCGCCGTCGGCCCGACACCGTCCCCCTGGGTGGGGGCTCGCGGGCGGAGCTGTCCCGGAGGAGCCTGGAGCGGTCTCTGGCCCGCACGGCCCAGCGGGTGGACGGCGTCGCCACCGCCCGGGCCAAGGTCTCGCCGGCGCGGGCGACGGTGGAGGCGGCGACGAACCGCCGTCTGGTGAAGGACCTCCAGCCCCGGGTGGCCGAGGCCACGACGGCGCGGCTGCGCGCCGTTGGGCTGGCCGACACCGCCGTGGCCGTGGCCGTGAAGGCGAGGGACGAGCGGTGAGGAGCTCGGACCGGGCCGACGTCGTCGGCGTGACGCTGGCCGGCGTGCTCCTCCTCGCCGGCGGCGTCTACGGGGTGGCGCGGGGCCTCGGCGCCTTCGGCGAGGAGGCGTCCGACGACCCCGTGATCACCGACGCGGCGCGCTCGTTCGTGGACCGCAACGAGCCGTGGCTGTGGCCGGCGGCGGCGGCCCTGGCCGTCCTGGTCGCCTACGTGGGCTGGCGCTGGCTGCGCCGCCAGCTGGTGGGGGCCCGGGTGACGCGCCTCGACCTCAGCGAGCGGGCGGGCGGGCCGACCTTCGTCCAGGCGGCGCCCGCGGCGGCGGCGCTCGGCCGCGACGTCGAGTCGTACCCGGGCGTGCAGGCCGCCTCGGCCCGGTTCCTGCGCGACGGCTCGCGCCCGGAGGTCGTGCTCACCGTCGAGGTCGACGACGACGCCGACGTGCCGGCCGTCAACCGCCGCATCGAGGAGGAGGCGTTCCCCCGCTTCCGCCAGGCCCTCGAGGTCGACGACGTCGACGCCCGAGTGCGCTACCGCTTCGCCGCCGGCGTGTCCCCGCGGCGCGCCAGATAACGGTCCGTGGCCGCCCCCGCCGCCGCAGGCGGCCCCTACGGCTGCGGACACCGGGAAAAGGGACAGGGCGGAGGCGGGCGAGCTCCGCTCGCCCGCCGGAGCTTGATCCAACTCGAGCGAGTGGAGTGAGCGAAGCGAACGAACGAGGTCGAATCAGCCCGACAGGGGCAGGGTCGGCTCGCGCCGGTCGACCCGGCCGGTCGAGGCCGACCGGCGGGCGGCGGGCCGGACGGCCGCCGGCCGCGCGAAGTAGGCGACGACGGGAGCGCCCTCGGCCGCCGCCCGATCGAGGGAGGCGACGTCGCGGGTGAACCGGTCGTCGTCGGTCGGAGTGTCGCTGACGACGGCGACGGGCACGCCGGCGTCGGCCATCGCCCGGCAGGCGTCGGCCAGCCAGACGGACGCCGCACCCGGCACGGGCCGGGGGAGCGGGAACGGGAGGGAGCGGTGGAGGTCGTCGTCGTCGGCGCCGAGGTGGACGACGTCCAGCGAACGCGCGCAGGCGGTCTCGTAGGCGGCGGCGGTGGCCCGGGCCAGCGCCTGCTCGAGGGGCACGGCCGACGCCGTCCACCAGCGCAGCGCCCGGGTCACGGCGGTGGCGGGCACGCCGGCGCCCGCGCCGTACCGGTCCCTGCGGTCGGCCAGCCAGGCCCCGAGATGGTGACGCTCGATGCCCGCGGACCGCCCGAGCAGGAGGTCGACCAGGAGGCGGTCGAGCTCGTAGACGGGCAGCACCCGGGTGCCGAAGCCGACCACGGCCTGAGGCTGTCGCTCCTTGACCGCTTCGAAGGCCAGCACGTGGGCGGCGAGGAGGTGGTCGAGGCACCGGATGGCGGCCCCCACGTCGAGGCGCCGGCCGGGCGGGCAGTGGCCGCCGAGGTACGACCACAGGGCGGTGACGTTGAGGTCGTCGATCGTCACCCACCGGTGGGTGCGCCCGGCGAAGCGGTCCACCGCCGTCTCCACCCAGCGCCGGAACCGTTCCGGGGAGTCGGGCCGCAGCCAGAAGTCGACGCCCAGCCACGCCGGGTGGGCCCTCCGGTGCAGCGTGACCACCGGCTGGAGCCCGTGGTCGTGGCAGGTCTCCAGCAGCCGGCAGTAGTCGCCCAGGGCCCGCCGGTCGAGGCGCCCGTCGAGCGGCTCGCACCGGGCCCACTCCACGCTGACGCGGGCGGTCCGGCAACCCTGCTCGGCGGCCCGGGCCAGGTCGGCCTCCCAGCGCGGCCACGAGGCGCTGAGCGACGCGCTCCTCGGTGCCCGCCCTTCCGCCTCCCACCACGACCAGTTGTTGGCCGGGAGCCCCGGGCGGTTGTAGCCGCCCTCGGCCTCGAAGCCTCCGACCGCCACGCCCAGGCGCAACGGCCGCGGTCGGGCGAGGGACTCGGCCATGCCGAAGTGTGACACGTGCCACACCCTCTCCGTCGGGCGAACTCGGAGTCCGAACGACCCGGATCCGGTCGTCGGGCGCCGGGTCGGGGCTAGGCCTCGCCCTCGTCGAACAGGGCCTCGCCCCGTCGCAGCCGGAAGGCGATCTGGACGACCTGGGCCAGCTCCCGGCGGGTGGGCGTGTGGGCGGCGAGGAAGCGTGCGCACCCGGCCAGGACGAGCGCTCCCTCCTCCGAGCCGGCCGGCCAGGCCGAGAACTGCCGCACCGCCGCCTCGTAGGTCTGGTACCAGTGGAACCCGGCGTCCTCGGCCAGCAGCGCCCGGCCCAGGGCGGCCACCAGCGCGTCGGGGTCGCCGCCCCGGCGCAGCCAGCCGTAGGCGATGGCGCCCGCCTCGTCCACCCCGCCCTGCCGGTCCCAGCAGGCCTGGAGCTCCTCGAGGCGCACGTCGCCGTCGACGCTGGGCAGCCGTGCCGCCGGGACGTTCAGGAAGCGGTCGAGGTGGACCTTGAGCGCCCCGTGGATCACGCCGCGCAGCAGCTCGGGCGACGGGGCGCGCACGAGCGCCCGGTGGACGGCGTTGGCCGACGTGAAGGCGTGGTGGACGACGTCCCAGTCGCCGTGGTCGTTCTGGGTGTGGAACCGGGTGATGCGCAGCGCCGCCGCGTAGGCGACGGCCCGGCCCAGCTGCTCGGGCGTGGCGCCCGCCGCCACCGCGTCGCACAGCGCGTCGACGATCCCGGCCGGGTCGTCGCCGAGCACGGCCCAGGCGAGCCCGGCGACGTCGTTCCACGTCCCCCGCCGGGGCTCTCCCGCCGCCACCAGGTGGGGCAGGCGGAGCGCCGCGTCCGCCGCCAGTCCCGCCAGGTCGGACGGGTGGCGCCAGCGACCCTCCTCCTCGGAGCGGGCCGCCCGAGCCGTCCCCGGGACCAGCGACGTGAGCACGGCCGCGGCCATGCCGTCGCCCAGCAGCTCCAGCGCCTCGAACGCCTTGTTGGTGAAGTCGACGGTGTGGCCCCCGTCGAGGAAGACGTGGTCGGTGGCGGCCGCCGTCATCATCCGGGCCACGTCGTCCGGGGCCATTCCCGCCTCCAGCGCGGTCAGCAGGGTGCGCTCGGCGGCCGCGGCGTTGCGGTTCTCCACGAACCGCCGGTACCACCCGACGAGCCGCTCGGGCCCCACGTCGCCCGAGCCGAGGGGCCGCAGCGGGAAGCTCGGCGGGCGGCCCCGGGTGTCGCGGGACACGAACGCCAGCCCGTGGACCAGCGCCCGTGGGCGGTCGTGGGGATCGAGGGAGGGGAGGACGTTCGCCATGGCGACGAGCACCGTCAGGCCGGCGCCCCACCCGGCGTCCCGGTAGGTGGTGCCGAACTCCACGCCTTCCCGCACGACCTCCTCGGCGGCCACGCCGGCGTCCAGCAGGGCCAGCGTGGCCTTGGCGGTGACCAGCGTGAGGCCCTGCTCGAGGCCCTCCTCCAGGCGCCGGCGCTGGTGGGCCACCACTGCGGCACGGGCCGCCTCGCCGGCCTCCTCCACCACGACGACCACCCGGCCGTCGTCGATCGACACCGGGTAGGCCCGCACGTCGTCGGCGAAGGGGTTCATGGTGCCGCCCGACGACAGGTCGAAGCGGGCGTGGTGCCAGTGGCACGTCACCAGGCCGTCCTCGACGGTGCCGCGGTGCAGCGGGAAGCCCATGTGCGGGCAGCGGTCGTCCAGGGCGTACGCCCGGCCGTCGGACCAGAACACGCACACCGGCTGGGCGCCCGCCTTCCCGGTGAGGCACCCCTTTTCCCGGAGCTCCTCGACGGTGCCGACGTCTACGCGCACGGTGCCACCGTAGGCCTGCGCGAGGATGATGGATGGCAACGCTGGTGACATTCCACGCCCACCCCGACGACGAGGCGATCGCGTGCGGGGGCACGATGGCCCGGGCGGCCGCCGAGGGGCACCGGGTCGTCCTCGTGGTCGCCACCCGCGGAGAGCACGGAGAGGTGGAGGAGGGCTTCCTCGCCCCCGGGGAGACGCTGGGCGACCGGCGCACCCAGGAGACGCTGGCCGCCGCCCAGGTGCTCGGCGTGTCCCGGGTGGAGTTCCTCGGCTACCGCGACTCGGGAATGATCGGCATGCCCGAGAACGACGCGCCCGGCTGCTTCTGGCAGGCCGACGTGGACGAGGCGGCGGCCCGCCTGGCCGCCATCCTGGAGGACGAGCGGGCCGACGTCCTGACCGTCTACGACGACCACGGCAACTACGGGCACCCCGACCACATCCAGGTGTACCGGGTGGGCGTGCGGGCGGCCGAGCTGGCGGGCACGCCGGCGGTGTACGAGTCGACCATGAACCGTGACCGGATCACCGAGATGATGGCCCTGGCGGCCGAGGGGATGGACACCCCCGAGGCGGAGGAGGCGGCCGGCGACCTCGACCTGGAGACGTTCGGCACGCCGGGCGAGCTCATCACCACCACCGTGGACGTCACCGCCTACCTCGACCAGAA
>Ga0247717_1000172_pt1 | contig 20506 bp, 22 predicted proteins | sample 24E_NmetaG_FD_189047 | JGI IMG/M metagenome (GOLD analysis project Ga0247717, IMG submission 189047) | Soil microbial communities from hillslope of Landscape Evolution Observatory, University of Arizona, Oracle, AZ, United States - 2-4-E_N | ecosystem: Engineered > Artificial ecosystem >... | reverse complement strand
CCGACATCATCGATCATCACGCTCGGGACAGCGCTGGTGGCCTGACCTATTCGGAGATGGGCCGGTTCATGGCGGCCAACGGTGATGTGGCGGGCACGAGCAACCCGGACGAGGCGCTGCTGGATGACAGCGGCAAGCCGGTCCCCAACGCCCTGCGCAACACCGCCTTCCAGGCCTCCGCGCTGCAGACGAGCCTGTACACCTCGGTGATGGCCTTCGAGGTCTCCACCCTGGTGACCGGTCTCGGGGTGCTGATCCTGGCCCTCGGCTTCGCCGTCGGCGGCCTGGGCGTGGCCCTCGGTGCCCTGGTGATCCCGTCGCTGGCCCGCAAGGTCCACGTCGACCCCCTCGAGGCGGTCATCCACCCCACAGCGTCCTGAAGCATCGACGCTCCGAGGCGCCCGGCCCCCACGGGCCGGGCGCCTTCGCGCTCGCCGTGCCTTGGTGGCGGGTGCCATGCGGTAGGTATGGGCGGTGGATCGCCGCCACATCCTGAAGATCGTGGTGTTCGCGCTCGTCGGCGCGAGCATCAGCCTGGCCCTCCTGGGACGGGTGCGCTCCTCGATCGGCCCGTTCGAGACCACCGCCACCGTGCGGCCGTCGATGCAGGGCGAGACGACGGTCCGGCTGTCGCCGCTCGGCACCATCCGGCTCGACACCCACACCGGGCCGGTGCGCTTCGAGCTGCAGGTCGACGAGCTCCGGCTCGACGCCGCCGAGGCAATCGCTCGTGACCCGAGCGTCCTCGACGACCTCGAGGACGAGCTGGCTGGCGATGCCCGGCGGACCTTCCTGCTGCTCGCCGCCCGCTCGCTCCTCGTCGTGTTGGCCGGCGCCGCGCTCGGGGCCCTGCTGGCGACGCCGACGCTCCGGTCCGCGCTCGTCGGTCTCGGCGCCGGCGCCGTGTCCGTCCTCGGGATCGGCGGGCTGGCGGCGGCCACGTTCGACGCCGACGCAGTGGCGGAGCCGCGGTACACCGGCGTCCTCGCGGTCGCCCCCACCGCGGTGGGCGACGTCGAGTCGATCGTGAACCGGTTCGGCGAGTACCGCGCCCAGCTCACCGAGCTCGTCGGGAACGTCGTGACGCTGTACGAGACCGCTCAGGGACTGCCGTCGCTGGCGACGGCGAGCGACGCCATCCGGGTCCTGCACGTCAGCGACATCCACAACAACCCGCAGGCCTTCGACCTGGCCGGCCGTCTCGTCGAGCAGTACGAGATCGACGTGGTGGTCGACACCGGGGACATCACCGACTGGGGAACGCAGGCCGAGTCGCAGCTGCTCGAGCAGATCGGCCGCCTTCGCGTGCCGTACGTCTACGTGCGAGGCAACCACGACTCGCGCCAGACCCAGCGGGCGGTGGCGGAGCAGCCGAACGCGGTCGTCCTCGACGGTGACGCCGCCGACGTGGCGGGGCTGCGCTTCTGGGGGATCGGCGATCCTCGCTACACGCCGGAGAAGGATCAGCCGGTCGGCACCGACCACGAGCGCGATCGCATCGAGGCCTTCGCGCCGGCCGTCCGGAACCGGCTCCTCGCCGACGGGGCGTCGACGGTCGATGTGCTGCTCATCCACGACGCCCGCGGCGCCGTCGACGCCGCCCCCCAGGTGCCGCTGGTGCTCGCCGGCCACCGGCACAAGCAGGAGACGTCGAACATCGGTGCCACGACCGTGCTGTTCGAGGGCTCGACCGGCGGCACCGGGCTGCGGGGCCTGCAGGGCGAGGAGCCGCGACCGCTCACGTGCTCGGTCCTCTACTTCGACCGCGAGACGCGCCGGCTCGTCGCCGCCGACCGGATCATCGTCGACGGCATCGGCGGCACGGGGGTGCGCATCGAGCGCGAGGTGTTCGGGCGGGAGCCGGCGGACCGGTGACCGGACTCGACGACGTCGGCTCAGCGGCGGCGGTCGGCGAGCTCGTCGATGACCGTCTCGGGGCTCAGCTCGGTGCCGGCCTTGTGGGCGGCACGGCCGATCAGGTGAGCGCCGATCGGCGCGGTGACGAACTGGAGCACACCGACGAGGAGGAGCTTGGCGACGTCGCCCGGCTCGCTCATGCGCAGCGCGGCCCCACCGACGATCAGCGCGAGGCCGAGTGTGGCGGGCTTGGTGGCGGCGTGCATCCGCGCGAACACGTCGGGGAAGCGGTGCAGGCCGACGCCTGCGACCGCGGCGAGGACGGCGCCGGTGAGCATGAGCGTGGCCGCGATCACATCGACCATCTCAGGCTCCCCGCCGCTCGATGAAGCGCGCCACCGTGGCCGATCCGATGAAGCCGAGCAGGGCGGCCACCACCGCGAAGTCGAGGTACGTGCCGTCGCGGTAGCGGGCGGCGTGGACGGCGACGCCGCACACGATGATCACGAGCAGGCTGTCGAGCCCGACGATGCGGTCGGCGAGCGAGCCCGGGCGCACGAGGCGCGCCAGGCACAGGCCGCCGGCGGTCGCCAGCAGAGCGAGGGCGATGATCGTCACCATGTCCATCTCAGCCTCCGGGGTCGATCAGCTCGTCGGTGGCCTGCGAGGTCCCGCGCGGCGAACGTGGCGCCGGGCCACCGAACACCGCGACCGCGAGCGCTTCGAGCTGTTGCACCTCGCGCCGGACGGCCTCGATGTCGCGCAGGTGCAGGACGTGGACGTAGATCGCGCTGCGGTCGTCCTCGACGGCCAGCGTCACCGTCCCCGGTGTGAGGGACACCGAGTTGGCCACGATGAAGGCGACGAACGGTGTGCTCCCGGTGATCGGGACCCGCACGATGCCCTCCACGAGCCGGTTGCGGGGGGTCACGGTCTCCCACGCCACCACGAGCGTCGCCTCGATGAGCTTCCGGAGGAAGTGCACCTCGAAGCGCACGAGGGCGCCGAGGCGGATCCGCGACAGCGGTCCCTCGCTCGTGGGGACGGTCCTCGACACGGCGACGGCGACGAGCGTCCCCGACAGGACGTTGGCCACCGTGAGCTCGCCCCAGAGCGCGACCCAGACGGCGACCAGCCACAGGATGATGGGGAGGCGTCTCATCGTTCCAGCACCGTGGCGATGTAGACGGCGGGGTCGTGCAGCTGCTCGGCCGCGTCGCGGCTGAGGTCGTAGACGGGTTCGGCGCCCACGGCGATGGCCAGGCTGATCCCCACCAGCGCGGCGGTGGCGCCGATCATGAGCCGGCGGTTCGGCGCCTCGGGCCGGACGCGCTCCGGCATCGGCTCGTCCGGCGTGCCCCAGAAGACGCCGGCCCAGATCTTGGTCATCGAGAACAGCGTGAGGAGGCTGACGAGGAGGCTGACGCCCACGATGACGTAGTGCTCGGTGGCCAGACCCGCCTGCACGAGTGCGAGCTTGGCGAAGAAGCCGGAGAACGGCGGGAGCCCGGCGAGGCTGAGAGCGGGGAGGAGGAACAGGGCTCCCACCAGCGGGGCGCGGTGGACCATGCCGCCGATGCGCCGCAGCGCGCCCGTCCCCGCGATGTCCTCGATGATCCCGCCCACGAGGAACAGCGCCGTCTTCACCACGATGTGGTGGGTGATGTAGAACGCGGCGCCGGCGAGGCCGGCGACGGTGAACAGGCCGAGCCCCATCACCATGTAGCCGATCTGGCTGATGATGTGGAAGCTGAGGATCCGCTTCACGTCGTCCTGGGCGATGGCGCCGAGGACGCCGACGAGCATGGTGGCGCCGGCCACGAACAGCAGCACCTCCGACGGGCCGCCGTCGCCGAACAGGAGCGTCTGGGTGCGGATGATCGCGTAGACGCCGACCTTGGTGAGGAGCCCGGCGAAGATGGCGGTGACCGGTGTGGGGGCGGTCGGGTACGAGTCGGGCAGCCAGAAGAACAGCGGGAAGATGGCGGCCTTGATCCCGAACACGACGAGCAGCAGCAGCGACAGCGCGGTGCGCAGGCCGTCCGGAAGGTCAGGGACGCGCTCGGCGAGCTGCGCCAGGTTCACCGTGCCGGTGGCGGCGTAGACCATCGCGACCGCCGTCACGAACAGCAGCGACGCCACCAGGCTCACCACCACGTAGGTCATCCCGGTGCGGACCTGGTTGCCGCTGCCCCCGAGGGTGATCAGGACGTAGCTGGCGACGAGCATGACCTCGAAGGCGACGAAGAGGTTGAAGAGGTCGCCGGTGAGGAACGACGCGGCCACGCCCGCCGCCAGCACCAGGTACACGGGATGGAAGAACCGCGCCTGGTCGGCGGTGCGGGGGCTGCCGATGGCGTAGACGAGGACGGCGAGCAGCATCAGCGCCGAGACCACGAGCATCCCGGCCGCGAACAGGTCGGCGACGAGGGTGATGCCGATCGGGGCCCGCCACGCGCCCACGTCGACCGCCCCGGGGCCGTCGTCGTGGACGACCGCGAGCAGCGCCACCGATGCGACGACGGTGGCCGCCAGCACCCCCACCCCGAGGGTTCGCTGGAGCGCGACACGCCGGTGCAGCGTGAGCGACAGGGCGGCGCCGACGAGCGGCAGCATGATCGGGAGGGGGACGAGGACGCGCATCAGCGGTGCTCCGACCGGGCGATCCGGCGGTCCTCGATGTCGTCCTCGACCTCGTCGTCGTGGCGCAGGATCCAGGAGCGGTAGGCGAGGGCGAGCAGGAAGGCGGTCACGGCGAACGTGATGACGATCGCGGTCAGCGCGAGCGCCTGTGGGAGGGGATCGGCCAGCGTGCGGGCGTCACCACCGAGGATCGGCGGGGCGGCGGCGGGCCCGCCGGCGACCAGCAGGAGGAGGTTGGCGCCATGGCCGAGCACGGCGAGGCCGAGCACGATGCGGGTCAGGGTGCGTTGCAGGAGCAGGTAGGTGCCGACGGCATAGAGGGCGCCGGCGGTCAGGGCGAGCACGACGGTCATGCGTGCTCCTCCTCGTCGCCGAGCGAGCCGAGCACCACCAGCACCAGGGCGACGACGACGAGGTACACGCCGATGTCGAAGGGGAGCGACGTCGTGGTCTTCACGACGCCGAGCACCGGGACGTCCCGCTCGAGCTTGGCCGTCTCGAGCAGCTGGTCGCCGAACAGCCACGGGGTGACGGCGGTGACGCACGTGAGGAGCAGCCCGGCGCCGAGCAGGCGGAACGGGGCCACGCCGCGGGCGAGGGCCGCCGGCTCGCCGGCTTCGACCGAGCGCAGCACGAACGCGGCTGACGCCGTGAGTCCCCCCACGAAACCGCCGCCGGGATGGTTGTGGCCGGCGAACAGGAGATAGACGGAGAACAACAGCACCGTCGGGACGAGCAGCCGGACGCCGACGGAGAGCACGAGCGAGCGGTCACCCCCGCGCATGGTCCACCTCCTCGGCGGCTTCGTCGTCCTTGCGGGCCTGCACGAGGCTGGCGATCCCGAGCCCGGCGACCGCCAGGACGGTGATCTCCCCGAGCGTGTCGAGCGACCGGAAGTCGACGAGGATCACGTTCACCACGTTGCGGCCGCCGCCCTCGGGCTCGGCCAGGGCGAGGTGCGCCTCGGAGACCGGCGCTTCGGTCCGGGACGACGCGGCGACGAGGGCGAAGCTGGTGACGAACAGCCCGACGCCGACGGCGAGGGTGATGCGCAGACCGTTGCCCAGCCGCCACCGGACCGACTCGAAGCGCTCGGGCAGGTGGCGGAGCACGAGCACGAACACCACCACCGCCAGCGTCTCCACCAGCAGCTGGGTGAGGGCGAGGTCGGGGCCGCCGTGGACGATGAAGAGCACGGCGACGCCGAAGCCGACGGCACCGAGGCACAGCACGGCGGCGAACCGGCGGCGGGTGACGGCGGTGCCGACGGCAGCGGCGACGACGAGCACGGCGACGAACGCCTGGAGCGGCGACTCGGCGATCCAGATGTCCGACGGGAGCGAGGTCCCCTCGAGGAGGGCCCAGCCGGGAAGGGCGAGCAGCGTCAGCAGGATGACCCCGAGGTACACGGGCAGCGACCCGTTCTGCACGATGCCGGTGGTGCGGTCGGCGATCCGGTTGAGCCCGGCCACGGATGCTTCATAGGAGCCTTGCGCGGTGGGCCCGATCCACGGTCGGCTCATGGCGTGCTCCACCTGGCGGCGGGCGGCGAACAGGAGCAGACCGGCGACGACCACCACGGCCGAGAGCGCCAGCGCGGTGTTGAACCCGTGCCAGAGGTAGAGCGACGTCGACTCGACGTTCGCGTCGAGCGATCGGGCGGCGCCGCCGGCGATGCGACCGGCGACGCCCGGCACGAGCCCCATGCCGAGCGCCATGACCCCGAGCACGACGGCCGGAGCGACGAACGCCGGCGCCGGGGCGGCGGTCTCGGCGGGCGTGCGCGCGGAGCGATCGATGCGATCCTTCGTGGCGAACGCCCCCCAGAGGAACCGGGCGCCGTAGGCGAACGTGAGGGCCGACCCGGCGACGATGCCGACGAGCGCCCAGCCACCGAGGTCGTGCAGCAGCGCCTCGAACGCCGCCTCCTTCGCCACGAAGCCGGCGAGCGGCGGGAGCCCCGCCATCGATCCGGTGGCCAACGCCGCGACGGCGAACGTGAGCGGCATCCGCCGCCACAGCCCGCTCAGCTGCCGCAGGTCGCGCGTGTGGGCTTGGTGGTCCACGATGCCGACCACGAGGAACAGTGCCGCCTTGAAGACGGCGTGGGCGAGGATCACGGCCGCGCCGGCGAAGGTGAGGGCGGGGATCCCGGCCCCCACGAGGGCGACCATGAAGCCGAGCTGGCTGACGGTGCCGAAGGCCAGCAGGAGCTTGAGGTCGTGCTGGCGCAGCGCGCGCACCGCGCCGAGCAGCATCGTGACCACGCCGATGCCGACGATGGCCGGGCGCCAGAGGCGGTGGTCGGCGGCGAAGGCAGGTGAGAACCGGGCCAGGAGGTAGACGCCGGCCTTCACCATGGTCGCCGAGTGCAGGTAGGCGCTCACCGGCGTCGGCGCGGCCATGGCCCCGGGCAGCCACCCGTGGAACGGGAACTGCGCCGACTTGGTGAGGGCGCCGATGGCGACGAGCGCCAGTGCCGGTGCCACCGTCGCGCCGGTCGGCGGGTCGGCCAGGATGGCCGAGAGCGTCGAGGTGCCGGCGGCCTGGCTGAGGAGCACGAAGCCGGCGAGCATCGCCAGCCCGCCGCCACCGGTGACGAGGATGGCCTGGAGCGCGGCCGCCCGGGCCGGCGCCCGCTCGTCCTCGGTGCCGATCAGCAGGTACGACGTGATCGACGTCAGCTCCCAGAACACGTAGAGCAGGAACAGCTCGTCGGCGAGGACGACGCCGAGCATGGCCCCGCTGAAGGCGACGAGGTTGGCGACGAGGCGCCCGAGGTCGGCGCGGGGCCCGAAGTACCAGGCGGCGTACGCGAACACGAGGACGCCGATCCCGGAGACGAGGCCGGCCATGAGGAGCGCCATCCCGTCGAGCCGCAGCTCGATGTCCACGCCCATCGACGGCACCCACTCGATGTGCTGGACGACGGTGCCGCCGTCGAGCACCGAGCCGGCTTGGGCGACCAGCCACGCGACGGACGCGAGCGGCGCCAGCGCAGCGACGAGGAACGCCTTCGCCTGCAGGCGGCGGGCGGAGACGCCGGCCGCAACAGCGACCACGGCGTGCAGGATGAGGACAGCAGCCACGAGCGAGGCAGCTCCGGACGAGGGTCGGCAGGATCGAAGGTGCCGACCAGGCTTCCCGGCGCTCCGGCGCCGACTCTAGCCCTCGGTCGGGCGGCCGCCGGCCGGGACGACCAGCACCGGTCGGTCGGCGTCGCGCAGCACCGCGGTGCTGACCGAACCGAGCAGGGCTCGCTTCACCGCGCCGAGGCCGCGCGACCCCACGACGATCACGGTGGCGTCGCGCTCGATGGCCGTCTGCACGATCGCCGCCGCCGGGCTGCCGTCGGCGACGACCGCCGTGACCGGCACCGGCAGGGTGGCGGCGACCGCGTCGAGCTCGGCGGTGGCGGTCGCGCGCTCCTGGTCACGCAGGGCCTCGAGCGACCCGGCGGCCAGGCGCCCGGTCGGCGACACGGCGGGGATGACGTCGACGGCGCGGACGAGGACGTACGTGGCGCGGTCGCCGAACAGCTCGACGGCCGCCGCTGCAGCGCGCGCCGCGTGGTCGGAGCCGTCGATGGCGACGACCACGGTTCTGGCGGTCGGGGCGGTCATGGTGAGACTCCGATCGACTCGGGGGCGCACACCATCGCATGGTTCCCCGGCGGGCGGGCGGGCATCCCGAAAACCGCTTCTCCCGGCGCGGCGCCGTCGCTACGTTCGGCGCCGTGCGTCATCGACGATCGGCGAGCCCGCCCACGATCGGCGCCCGCCGCTTCCACCACTGCGTCGGAGGAAGCGGCGGGAGACACGACGCGCCGGTCTCGACCTCGATGATCTGAGCCCCGGCGCGCCCGTCCTCCTGCCTCGAGCGAGGAGGACGGGCGATGGCGACATCGCACCACGAAGCGGGCCGGGCGCCGGCGGGGATCGGGCATCCCCTCGTGCGCCGCTACTTGACGGCCCGGCGGGGACCGGGCGAGTCGGTCGCGCTCGAAGGGCTCTGGGCCCTGCGAGCGGCGGTGGACGCCGGCGCGCCGCTCGATGCCGTGTACATCTGCCCGTCGCTCGCGCGGGGCGCCGAGGGTCTCGCGCTCGTCGCCGACCTCGAGCGGCGCGGCGTGCCGGTGGTGGCGGTGAGCGAGCGGGTGCTGCGGCGGATGGTCGCGCGCGACGGGCCCGACGGGCTGGCCGGGCTCGGCCGGCTCCGGCGCCGCTCGCTCTCGGACGTGCGGCGCTGGCAGCGGGTGGTGGTCGTCGACGGCTGCGAGCTGCCGGGCAACCTGGGGACGATCGTGCGGTGTGCCGACGGGGCCGGGGCCGACGCCGTGCTGGTGACGGCCGGCCGCGTCCGGCTCACCCATCCGCTCGTGCTCAAGGCGAGCATGGGCACCGTGCTGTCGATGCCCGTGATCCGATGCGCGCCGGAGGCGGCGCGGGCGTGGCTGCGCCGGCGGGGCGTGCGGCTGGTCGTGGCCGACCCCGACGGACCGGTCTCCTACCGGGCCGCCGACCTGCGGGGCCCGGTGGCGGTGGTGGTGGGGAGCGAGCGGGACGGGGTGTCGCCGTTCTGGCGCGCCGCCGCCGACCAACGGGTGGCGATTCCGATGCTGGGCCGGGCCGACTCGCTCAACGTCGGTCACGCCGCCGCCCTCGTGCTGTACGAGGTGCTCGACCAGCAGTCGCGCTGAGGAGTCGGTCAGGCGCCGAGGGCGGCCCGCAGCTGGTCGAGACGTTCGGGCACCACCGACCAGCTGACCCAGCGGCCCGCCTTCTCGCCGGTGATCAGACCGGCGTCGGCCAGCACCTTCGTGTGGTGGCTGACGGTGGGCTGGCTCTTGCCGATCGGCTCGATGAGGTCGCAGGAGCAGGCGCCGCCCGACGCCGCGATCATGCTGAAGAGCCGGAGGCGGACGGGGTCGGCCAGGGCGGCGAAGGCGCGGGCGAGCTCGGCTGCTTCGGGCTCGGCCACCGGCTCCTCGAGCACCGAGCAGCACGCCGCGCCGACGGGGAGCGAGCTGCGGGTGCCCGTGGTCTTCACGCTGGTGTTCTTCACGGCGGTGCTCTTCACGGCGGTGTCGCCTCCGATTTTCATATTGACAATCGTCGATCTATCGGTAGAGTGATCCATCGACACCCATCAATCTAGCCCGAGAAAGGGAGCAACCGATGTCCCGTCTGCAGCTCGCCCTCAACGTCCCCGACATCGACGCCGCCGTCGCCTTCTACACGAAGCTGTTCGCCACCGAGCCGAACAAGCGCAAGCCCGGCTACGCCAACTTCGCCGTCGCCGACCCGCCGCTCAAGCTGGTCCTGTTCGAGAAGGCGGGGGCCGAGAGCCGGCTCAACCACCTCGGCGTCGAGGTCGCGAGCTCCGAGGAGGTCTCCGCCCATCAGTCCCGGCTGACCGGCGAGGGCGTCGAAGCCGTGGAGGAGAGCGGCACGTGTTGCTTCGCCAAGCAGGACAAGGTGTGGGTCGACGCGCCCGACGGTGCGTGGGAGATCTACACCGTGCTCGAGGACAGCGACAGCTTCGGCGCCTCCTCGCAGCACACCGGCGAGGCGACCGACGCCGGCACCTGCTGCGGCTCGACCCCCTCGACCTCGTCCGACCCGGTGGCGGCCACCGCCTGCTGCTGAACGTCACCGATCGTTCACCTTCCGTTGGTTGGCGGGCGGCCGGGACATCGACCATGGTCGATCCATGATCGATGTCCCGGACCGCGCCGCACCGCAGGAGCCGACCGGTGCCTGACCTGAACGAGCTCTCCCACGACCAGCAGCTGGCGCTGAAGACCGCCGCCAGCCACCTCGCCGAGGTGTTCGCCGGCACCTTTGCGGCCGAGACCATCGAACAGTTCCTCGCCACCAGCTACGACCAGCTGGCCAGCGGCGCCCGCATCACCAACTTCCTCCCGCTGATGGCCGAGCGCTTCGCCCGTCAGCGACTGAAGGCGCTGGCCAAGATCGAAGGCCGAGCGACCGACGGCGTACCTGTCGTGCTCTTCCTGTGCGTGCACAACGCGGGCCGCTCGCAGATGGCGCTGGGGTGGTTCACCCACCTGGCCGGCGACCGCGCCGTGGCGTGGTCGGGTGGGTCGGACCCCGGTGTCGAGGTGAACCCGGCGGCGATCGAGGCCATGGCCGAGCTCGGCATCGACATCAGCCAGGAGTTCCCCAAGCCGTGGACCGACGAGATCGCCCGGGCCGCCGACGTGGTGGTCACGATGGGGTGCGGCGACGCCTGCCCGATCTTCCCCGGCATCCGCTACCACGACTGGGATCTGGATGATCCCGAGGGCCGCGGGCTCGAAGCAGTCCGCCCGATCCGGGACGAGATCGGGCGCCGCGTTCGACTCCTCCTCGCCGAGCTCGACATCCAGGTCGACTGAGCGATCCGGTCCGTCCCAGGACCTCGACGATCTCGGGCTGTTGGAGCCCTACCAGGGCCTTCCTCGACCCGAGATCCTCACGGTCAGACGGGGGCCTGGAGCTCGAGCTGTGGCTCGTGCACCGGCGGCTGGCTGTCCCACAGGTCGGCGACCAGGTCGTCACGCAGCGACCGGTTCGCGGGATCGTCCCAGAGGTTGCGCTGTTGCAGGGGATCGTCGACCAGGTCGTACAGCTCGCCCTCGCTGCCGTCGTGGGAGGTGCCGGGCCGGTAGGCCGTGCACACCCACTGGTCGCGGGTGATCGTGCGCAGGTGGACGTCGACGCCGAACAGCGCGCTGTCCCACTCGGTGAGCACGCGCTCGGGCCCGCCGTCCGCGGACGACACCGGCAACGGCGTGCCCTGCATCCACGGTGACGGGGTGAGCCCGGCGATGGTGGCGAACGTCGGCGCCAGGTCGACGAGGCCGACGGGGCTCGACACCACGGCGGGCCGCACCCCGGCGCTGGGCGCCGGCCGCCAGACGAGCGGCAGCCGCATGAGCGCATCGACGTGGTAGGGCCCCTTGAAGAGCAGGCCGAAGTCGCCCTGCAGCTCGCCGTGGTCGGTGGTGAAGATCACGTCGACGTCGTCGACCCACCCCCGGGCGGCGATCGCCGCCAGCACCCGGCCGAGAGCCTCGTCGATCAGCTCGCACTCGACCGCGTTGCGGGCGTTCACCTCGCGCACCTGGTCCGGGGTGAGCGTCGCCGGCACCCACCGGGCGGGCGCCTCGAAGTTCGACACCAGCGTGCCGTCGTACCAGTCGCGCCAGTGGCGGGGCTTGGCGTCGAGGATCGCCTCCCGCTCGGCGGCCGTCTCGGGGTACCCGGCCGGCAGCGGCACGTCCCGCCAGTCGATCCGGCCCATCTCCGACTCCGGCGGGTCCCAGGGGTGATGGGGGTCGGGGAAGCTCATCCAGCAGAACCAGTCGTCGCCGGTGTCGAGGGAGTCGAGCCACGCCACCGTGCGATCGGCCACCCAGTCGGTGTGGTACCACTCCCGCGGGATCGGGTTGGCCTTGACCTGTGGGGCGCCCGACTCGCCGCCGCCCTCGGCGTTCACCTGCAGGTCGCCGTCGACCACCGGATAGAACATGCCGAGCGCCTCGGGGTGGTGCTCGCGCACCCAACGGGCGTAGTGCAGGTTCCCCGCGGCGCCGTGGGTTGCCATCTCGAGGTGCTCGAAGCCGCGGTGGGTCCCGCCGGGCGGCGTGGTGCCGGTGGCGGAGACGGCGTTCTCGACGAAGCGCATGAAGGGGTCGAAGAACGGCTCGAAGTGGGCCTTGCCGATCAGGGCGGTGCGGTAGCCGGCGTCGTGCAGCACCGCCGCCACCGACGGTGCGTCGACGGGGAGCGGCACGCCGTTCATCCACACCCCGTGGGTGGTCGGGTGCTGGCCGGTCAGCATCGTCGAGCGCGACGGCATGCACACGACCGACTGCGGGATCGCTCGCTCGTACCGGACGCCGGCCGCCGCGAGGCCGTCGACCACCGGCGTGCGGGCCAGCGTGCCGCCGTTGCACCCGAGGGTGTCGTAGCGCTGCTGGTCGGTGGTGACGAACAGGATCTTGCGTCCCATGATCACGCTCCTTCGAGCTGGTCGCGGAGGTGGGCGAGCGCGTTGCCGGCCGCGCCGGCGATGACGAGCGCCAGCGTCGAGGGGTCGGCGTCGGCCGAGTACACGGCGAGGCAGGTGCCGTCGCCGAGGTCGAGCACATCGAGGGTCGACAGGTGCTCGCGGAACATCGGCGCCGTGATCCGGTACTGGAACCGGCGCTGGAGCGGGTCGACGGTCACGATCTGCTCGGGCATCGGGATGCCGGCGCCGGTCGTGATCACCCTCGTGTCGCCGTCGACGGTCGCCGACGTGATGCCCGGGAACCACTCGGCGATCCGGGCCGGGTCGCCGACGATCGCCCACACCTCCTCGGCCGGTCGAGCGAAGCGCACCTCGCGGCGCACCGTCCCCCGCGTTGCACCCATCAACTCGCCGTGAAGTCGGCGATCAGCTGCGCCAGCTCCGGGCCGCGGTCTTCCTGGATGAAGTGCCCGCCCCCCTCGATCGAGGTGTGGGGCTGGCCGGCGGTGCCAGCGACGTGCCCGATGAACTGGCGCTCGCCTCCGCGGGTGATCGGGTCGCTGTCCCCGAACGCGCACAGGAACGGCTTGTCGAAGCGTCGCAGGACCTCCCACGCCTTCACGTTCTCGGCGTGCGCCGGGCTGTCGGGGGAGGTCGGCACCAGCGACGGGAAGATGCGGGCTCCGGCCATGTAGGTCTCGTCGGGGAAGGGCGCGTCGTAGGCGGCGATGGCGTCGTCGCTGAGTCCCTGCGCACACCCGCCGGCGATGATGCGGCCGATGTGGAAGCTCGGCGACTCCTTGGAGAACCGCTGCCACGCGAGGAAGGCCTCGTTGGGGGGCCGATCACCGGTCGGCAGGCCCGTGTTCGACACCACGACCCGGGCGAACCGGTCGGGCGAGTCGGCCACGAGGCGGAGGCCGATCAGGCCGCCCCAGTCCTGACCGAAGAACGTGATCTCGCGGAGGTCGAGGCGGTCGAAGAGGACCTCGCGCATCCAGTCGACGTGGCGCTGGTAGGTGTAGTCGGACTGCGCGGCGGGCTTGTCGGAGCGCCCGAAGCCGACGAGGTCGGGGGCGACGCACCGGTGCCCGGCGGCGACCAGCACCGGGATCATCTTCCGGTACAGGAACGACCACGACGGCTCGCCGTGCAGGAGCAGCACCGGCGCGGCGTCGGCAGGGCCCTCGTCGACGACGGCGACGCGGAGCCCGTCGCCGGTGTCGACGTAGCGGGGCTCGTACGGGAAGTCGGGGAGAGAGGCGAACCGCTCATCGGGCGTGCGCAGGACGTTCATCGGGTCTCCTCGGGTTGGAGCAGCGCGGTCATGGCCTCGACGAGTGCGGCTTCGGTGCGGGCGGTGGAGAGCCCGTTGCCGTGCCGGAGCAGCTCGTAGGTCTCGAAGGAGCACAGGGCGTCGAGCACGGCGAGCAGCGCGGGTTGGTCGCCGGCCTCGGGCTCGAAGAGACGGATGATCTGGCGGCGCAGGTAGCGGCGGGCGTCCTCGAGCTGTGCCGCGATCACCGGATGGCGGTGGGCGCAGGCGCGGGCGGCGCGCGCTGCGCCGCCGGCGGCCTCGTGCATGCGGACTCGGGAGGCGACGAGCGCGTCGATCTTGGCCGTCGTCGGCGCGTCCGCACCGACCCCCGGGTCGCGCAGCGGCCCGATCGTCGCCAGCTGCCGCTCGATGGCGGCGCGGTTGAGGTCGTCCACGTCGTCGAAGTAGCGGAACAGCGAGCGGGCCGAGATGCCGGCCCGCTCCGCGATCTCCGCGGCGCTCGGGGAGTAGTTGCCCTCCCCGAAGAGCGCGAGAAGAGCGTCGATCACCGCCTCGCGGTTCTGCTCGCGGCGGAGTCGACGGCCGTCGACCTCCACCTCCTGGGCTGTCATGGCTCTGACGATAAACTATTGACAGCGGGTATGTCACTACTTAGGTTCGCGGCATGAGGGCGGACGACATCGCCGTGGCCCACACCCCCGACGGCGGCTACGGCGAGGTGATGCCGCCGCCCGTCCTCGCCGGCTGCACCGAGCCGCTGGCCCCCGGCATCCCCGACCTGCGGGGTCTCTGGCGGGTCGTGGCCGTCGAGTGGAAGGACGGCGACCTCGACCGTCCCCTCGACCACGTCGAGCGCATCGAGCAGTGCGGTGACCGCGTCGTGGTCACCGCCGGCGGGGTGGTCCACGACATGCGGGCCGACGGCACCGCCGAGGGCGGGGTGAACGACGTGACGCCGGCGGGCGTGCCGATCTCGGTCGTCTGCACCTTCGAGGACGGCGTGCACACCCTGCGGCCGGTCGGGATGCCGGGCGTCGTCGTCACCCGGCGCCTCGACGGCCATCAGCTGGTGTGGGACTACGGGCCCCTCTTCGTGGCCCGGCTGGAGCGGTTGACCGAGAGCGAGGTGAGCCCCGCATGACCACGCCGAGCGAGCCCGACTTCCCGGGTCGCATCGGGCGCACCTACCAGGAGTCCGAACCGTGGTGGCCGAACCCGCCGGCCGGCCTCGGCGGCCCCAACGTGGTCATGGTCGTCCTCGACGACACCGGCTTCGCCCACTTCGGCTGCTACGGCTCCGAGCTGGCGACCCCCCACGTCGACCGCCTCGCCGCCAACGGCCTCCGCTACACGGGCTTTCACACCACGGCCCTCTGCTCCCCGTCGCGCGCCGCCCTGCTCACCGGTCGCAACCACCACGCCGTGGGCATGCGCGGGGTGTCGAACTGGTCGACGGGCTTCCCCCACATGCGGGGCGGCATCAGCCCGCGGGCGGCCACCGTCGCCGAGCACCTCCGGGCCCACGGCTACGCCACCTACGCCGCCGGCAAGTGGCACCTGGCGCCGATGGACGAGTGCTCGGCCGCCGGTCCCCACACCAACTGGCCGCTGCAGAAGGGCTTCGACCGGTTCTACGGGTTCCTCCAGGGCGAGACCGACCAGTTCCACCCCGAGCTCACGAGCGACAACGGCCACGTCGACCCGCCGGGCCGTCCCGAGGACGGCTACCACGTGTCGGAGGACATCGTCGACCGCGCCACCGGCTGGATCGGCGACCTCCAGTCGATCCGGCCCGACCGGCCGTTCTTCCTCTACCTGGCCTTCGGCGCCACCCACGCCCCCCACCAGGCGCCCCGCGAGCACCGGGAGCGGTGGCGGGGACGGTTCGACGACGGCTACGACGCCGCCCGGGAGCGGTGGTTCGCCCGCCAGCTCGAGCTCGGCGTCGTGCCCTCCGGCACCACGCTGGCCCCGCCCAACCCCGGGGTGCCGGCGTGGACCGACCTCACCGACAACCAGCGGGCGTTCTCGGCGCGTCTGCAGGAGGCGTTCGCCGCCATGCTCGAGCACACCGACGAGCAGATCGGTCGCCTCGCCGGGTTTCTCGAGCGCCGGGGCCTGCTCGACAACACCCTGTTGATGGTCCTGTCCGACAACGGCGCGTCACGCGAGGGCGGCCCCTACGGCACCTTCGACGAGTTCAGCTTCTTCAACGGCGCGCGCGAGGACATCGACGAGATCGTCAGCAGTGGCCGGCTCGACGACATCGGCGGACCCCACTCGCACTCCAACTATCCATGGGGCTGGGCCCAGGCCGGCAACAGCCCGCTGCGGTGGTACAAGCAGAACACCTACGGGGGAGGTGTGCGCGACCCGTTCGTGGTCCACTGGCCGGCGGGGATCCGCGCTCGCGGTGAGATCCGCCGGCAGTTCTGCCACGTGGTCGACGTGACGCCGACCGTGCTCGACGCCGTCGGCGCCCCGGTGCTCGGCCACCACCACGGCGTGGCCCAGCTGCCGATGCACGGCGCGTCGTTCCGGTCGACCTTCGACGACGCCGACGCCGCGCCGCCGCGCACGATCCAGTACTTCGAGCAGATGGGCCACCGCGGCCTGTGGGCCGACGGGTGGAAGGCGACCACGTATCACGACGCCGGCCAGTCCTTCGATGCCGACCGCTGGGGCCTGTTCCACCTCGACGAGGACTTCTCCGAGTGCCACGATCTCGCCGCCGAGCAGCCCGAACGGCTCCGGGCGCTCGTCGACGCGTGGTGGGCCGAGGCCGGCCAGCACGGGGTGCTCCCGCTCGACGACCGGACCATCGAGCTGTTCGGGGGCCCGCCGCGACCGGGGACGGTGCACGCTCGCGACGAGTACGTCTACTTCCCGCCCGTCACCCACGTGCCGGCCGACGCCTGCCCGCCGCTCGGGGGCCGGAACTGGACCGTGACCGCGGAGGTCGAGGTGCCCGACGGCGGCGTCGAGGGCGTGCTCTACGCCCGGGGCGGCCACAACGTCGGTCACTCGTTCTTCGTGCACGACGGCGCGCTCACGTTCGACTACAACGCGCTCGGCACCCACCACCGCGCCTCGGCGCCGGTGGCTCTCCCGCCCGGCCGCCACGAGCTCACCGCCCGGTTCCAGCGCGACGGCGCCGGCGGCGCGCTCACGATCGCCGTCGACGGGGACGACGTGGCCCGCGTCGACATCCCCCGCCTCGTGCGCATGCTCGGATCGACCGGGCTCGATGTCGGGCGCGACGGACTGTCGCCCGTGGTCGAGGACTACGAGCCGCCGTTCGCGTTCACCGGCACCATCCACCGCATCGCGTTCCGGGTCCGCAGCCGGGCCGACGCCGCCGATGTTGCCGCCATCGCCCGTACCGAGCTGAGCAAGGAGTGACCGACGTGACCGACCATGCGCTGATCCTCGACTCCCTCCGCCGCCGCATGCGGGCGATGCACTCGCTGTGGGAGGACGCGGTCGCCACGATGGACCTCGACCACGTGAACCACGTGGAGCGCGAGCCGGTGCTCCCCATCGCCTTCTCGCTGTTCCACCTCGTGCAGATCGAGGACGGCTCGGCCACGATGCTCGGCGCGGGGCCGATGGTCTACGACGACGGCTGGGCCGAGCGCATGGGGCTGTCGATCGCCGATCACGGCAAGCACAAGACCGTGGAGGAGATGGTGGGCCAGCGCATCGGCGACTACGGCGCGTTCCAGGAGTACATGGCCGCGGTGTTCGCCAAGACCGAGTCGTGGCTGGCCGACCTCGACCCGGCGACGCTCACCGAGGTGGTCGTGGCCCGGCCGTTCCCGCCCCAGATCGCCTCGACCTACAGCGCCCGGGTCGCCGGCGAGGCCGGGATCATGCGCCTCGACGGGATCGAGTGCTGGATCTACCAGCACGGCCTGCGCCACATGGGCGAGATCGAGCACGCTCGCGCCCTCGTCGGCCTCCAGGGCATGACGTCGTGAGCGACGGGGTCATCCGCACACCGGACGCCCCCGACGACTGCGTCGACGCCGTGCTGGGACGGATCGGCTCGTGACCGAGCTGAACCTGCCGCCCGATGTCGACACCAGGGGCGCCGAGATCCTCCGGACCGACTCGGGGCGGCCGTTCGCCCGTACGCCCGACTCGTGCTTCGAGGGCCTGCCCGGCTTCGCGTTCGAGCCCCACTACGCGACCGTTGACGGCCTCCGCATGCACTACGTCGACGAGGGGCCGCGCGATGGCGAGGTCGTGCTCCTCCTCCACGGCCAGCCGACGTGGAGCTACCTCTACCGGAAGATGATCCCGGTGCTCGCCGCCGCCGGCCAGCGGGTGATCGCGCTGGATCACATGGGCATGGGTCGCTCGGACAAGCCGGTGCAGATCGCCGACTACAGCTACCACCAGCACATCAGCTGGGTCGAAGAGCTGCTCGACGTGCTCGCTCTGCGCGACATCACGATCTTCGTCCAGGACTGGGGCAGCCTCATCGGGCTGCGCATCGTCGGGAACCAGCCCGACCGCTTCGCGCGCCTGGTGGTCGCCAACGGCCGCCTCCCGCTCGTGCCCGAGGGGTTCGTCCCCCTCCAGCTCCCCGAGACGCTCGACCCCGACCCCTCGCTGCGCTTCCCGTTCACCGACCCCGCCGATCCCGAGCACAACCTGGCGCGATTCGGCCGGTGGGCGAACTACACCCTGATCGGCTCGCGGTTCAGGCCGTCGGAGGTCGTGGACTGGGGGACGAGGGTGACCCTCTCGTCCGCCGAGCTCGCGGCCTACGACGCGCCGTTCCCCACCCGGCTGCACATGGCTGGGGTGCGGGCGTTCCCGTCGCTGATCAACACCATCGGTGTGGCCCCGACCAACCATGCCGCCAAGGCCGTGCTCGACGGCTTCGAGCGGCCGGTGCTGACGCTGTGGGGGCGGGCCGACGAGGTGCTCGGCGCAGAGGAGATCCAGGCCGAGCTGCGGGATGTGCCGCCCGGCGCCAGGGGCATGCCGCATCACGCCTACGAGGACGCCCGTCACTTCCTTCAGGAGGACGAGGGCCCCGATCTGGCTCGCCGCATCAATGAGCTGATCGCCGCCACGCCCCGCTGAGACGGTGGCTGTGCGACGCTGAGCGCGTGACCCTCGACGTGATCGGCGCCGGGTTCGGGCGCACCGGCACCCTCTCGACCAAGACGGCGCTCGAGCGGCTCGGCTTCGACCGCTGCTACCACATGATGGAGGTGTTCGCCCACGTCGAGCACGCCCCCGTGTGGTCGGCGGCGGCTCGGGGCGAGGCCGTCGACTTCGACGCCCTCTTCGACGGCTACCGGGCCACGGTCGACTGGCCGGCGTGCGCGTTCTGGCAGGAGCTGATGGCGGCGTACCCGGAGGCCAAGGTGCTGTTGTCGGTGCGGCCGGCCGAGGTCTGGTTCGCCAGCTTCCGGGACACGATCTTCGAGGTCATGACCCGGCCCCAACCCGAGGACGTCGAGCTGCCCCCCGGGTTCGCGGCGCTGGGCGAGATGGCCAGCCTCGTCGTGCGCGACCGCAGCTTCGGGCCCGACCTCGCAACGATGAGCGACGCCGAGATCATCGCGGCGTACGAGCGCCACAACGCGGCCGTCAGGGCCGCCGTGCCCGCCGACCGCCTCCTCGAGTTCGACGTGGTCCAGGGCTGGGAGCCGCTGTGCGCGTTCCTCGGCGTCGACGTCCCCGACGAGCCGTTCCCCAACGTCAACGACCGCGCCGAGTTCCGGCGCATGTTCGGGCTCGACGCCGGCTGAGCCGGACGCGGCATGATGCGCGACGGACGGAAGGACCACAGATGACCGCGACAGACCAGCTGGAGACGACCGACACGCCGGAGCTGGCGGCGTTCCGCGAGAAGGCGCGGGCCTTCCTCGCCGCACATGCGCCGAAGCGCAAGGCCCGCAGCGACGACGACGGGCTCGAGTGGGAGGCGACCATCGCCGACCTGCCGACCCAGAAGGCGTTCCAGGCCGCGCTCTACTACGCCGGTCTGGCCGGGATCACCTGGCCCGAGCCGTGGGGGCAGGGCCTCACCGCCGAGCACCAGCGCGTGTTCAACGAGGAGGCCGCCGGCTACGAGCTCCCGACGGGCGTCTACACGATCGGCCTCGGGATGGTGATCCCCACGATGCTCGAGTTCGGGACCGACGAGCAGCGCGAGCGGTACGTCGGCAAGGCGCTGCGGGGCGAGGAGATCTGGTCGCAGCTGTTCTCCGAGCCCGGCGCCGGCTCCGACGTCGCCAGCCTCCAGACGCGGGCCGAGCGCGACGGCGACGAGTGGATCATCAACGGCCAGAAGGTGTGGACCACCGGCGCGCAGATGTCGGACTACGGGGCCATCATCGCCCGAACGAACCCCGACAACCCGAAGCACCGCGGCATCACGATGTTCATCATCGACTTCAAGGCGCCAGGGGTCGAGGTGCGCCCGCTCCGGCAGATGAACGGCGGGTCGGGCTTCAACGAGGTGTTCTTCACCGACGTGCGGGTGCCCGACGCGTGGCGCATCGGCGAGGTCGACGACGGGTGGCGGTGCGCGATCGCCATGCTCATGAACGAGCGGGTGGCGATCGGCGCCGGCGGCGGGGGCGCCCGGGGTGGGGGCGTGAAGCCGCTCATCCGGCTCGCCCAGCAGCAGGGCGTCAGCGGCGACCCGGTCGTGCGCCAGGGTCTCGCCGACCTCTACGTGCG
>Ga0247717_1000171_pt1 | contig 20533 bp, 17 predicted proteins | sample 24E_NmetaG_FD_189047 | JGI IMG/M metagenome (GOLD analysis project Ga0247717, IMG submission 189047) | Soil microbial communities from hillslope of Landscape Evolution Observatory, University of Arizona, Oracle, AZ, United States - 2-4-E_N | ecosystem: Engineered > Artificial ecosystem >... | reverse complement strand
ATCGCGGGGTCATGCGCCTCCTTTCGACGTGGACGCTCGCGGTCGTCGCGTTCGGCGCCTTCGCCGTGCCGCTCGCCCTCGCGCCCGACTTCGCGCTCGAGGAGGACGCCGTCGTCGCGCAGCAGGCGGGCGCGGGCGGCGGTTCGGGCGGGTCGACCTCGACCGGCGGCACCACGTCGACGGGCGGCTCGTCCGGCGGGTCCACGTCGACGTCCGCGGGCGGGTCCTCGGGCGGTTCGACCTCGACCTCGGCCGGCGGCGCCTCGGGCGGCTCGAAGGGCGCGGGCGCATCCGGCGGCGGAGCCTCGGGCGGCGCCTCGACCGGAGGCCGCTCGGGCGGCGGCGCCTCGGGCGGCATGGCCTGGTCCGGCGACTGGGGCTTCGACATGGCCTTCGCGGGCCTCTTCTGGGGCTTCGCCGTCTTCCTCGCCGCGCTCTTTGCGATGATGATCGCCCTCGGCGCGCAGTGGGCCGCCTTCTGGGCCGCGCTCGCCGCGGGCCTCGTCTACTCCCTCTGGGTCGTCGCGCTCTACGTGCTCCTGTCGATGATCCTCATGACGCTCTTCGGCGTGGCCGGAGGCGTGATGCTCGGCCTCGGGCTTCTTGCCGCATACCAGGCCTATCGGTGACCTCCGGACAAGCGCCAAGCCCCGAACGCGCCTCAGGGGGACATGCGCCGGGCGCGCGTGGGCGACCTCTTCCTCGTCGTCCTCGTCGTCCTGGCGCCCGGGCTCAGCCTCCCTCCCGCGGGGGCCTCGCCGGGGACCCTCGCGGTGGAAGCGCCGCGCTGGGTCCCCGGCGACGGAACCCCGTTCGGCGTCTTCGTGACCGCGCCCGAAGGGGCCGAGGTCCGCGTCTGGATCGGGTCCGCCGCGTCGCCCGCCTCGCGGGTCTGGGACGGCGCCGCGTGGGTGGCGGGCGCGCGCTACGCCGCGCGCGCGACCGGCGACGTCGATCTCGTCCCCTTGGCGCTCGATCCGAAGAAGATCCCGGCGGGCGCCTCGACGCTCCCGGGAGGCGCGCGCGTCCGCGTGGGCGACCGCATCGTGGCCGAGACCGCCTTCGGCGTCGCGCTCGCGCCCGCCGACGCCGCACGGCTCGCGCCCGTCGAAGCCCCGAACGGGGCAGCCGTCCGCGACGCCGCGGGGGCGCTCCTCGCGCTCGCGCCGCGGCCCGTCCCTGACCCGCGCGACCCGGCCCGCGTCGCGACGCCCGTCCTGCTCCTCGCGGCCGAGACCGCGACGCTTCCCGCGCGCGACCCCGCGACGGGCGCGGCGCTCGACCTCGGCCTCGCGTCGGGCGGGCTCCCGAAACCCGAGACGCGCGTCGTCGCGGGCCGCGCGACGCTCTTCGCCACGCCGCGCGAGGGGACGCCCGTGCTGCGCGCCGTCCTCGCCGAGGCGCGCGCGTCGCTCGACGTCGCCGTCTACACGCTCTCGTCGCCGACGCTCGCCGTCGACCTCGCCGACGCGGCGCGACGCGGCGTGCGGACGCGGCTCCTCGTCGAAGGCGCGCCCGCGGGCGGGTTTCCCGGCGACTCGTCGGGGCTCCTCGCGGCGCTCGCGCGAGCGGGCGTGGCCGTGCGCCTCGTCGAGGGCGCGGGCGCGATGCACGCGAAATACGTCGTCGCGGACGAACGGGCGACGCTCGTCGCGAGCGAGAACTGGGGCAGCTCGGCGTATCCGCCGTCTCCGCGATCGGAACGCGGCAACCGCGGGTGGGGCGTCGTCGTCGAGGACGCCGGCCTCGCGGCGGATCTCGCGCGCGTCTTCGCGCTCGACTTCGCGCGCGCCGCTCCGCTCGAGCCCGGGGAGCCATCGCGCCTCGCCGCGCCGCCCGAAACCCACGAAGCATGGGATGCGGCGGCAACGAGCGCGGGGCCGCGCCGAGCGCGCCTCCTCGTCGCGCCGGACGCGAGCCTCGCCCCCGACGGCCTCCTCGGCGTCCTCGCCTCGGCCGAGCGGTCGCTCGACGTCCAGCTCCTGCGCGCGGAGACGCGATGGAGCGACGGGCCGAATCCCTACGTCGAGTCGCTCGTCGCCGCGGCGCGGCGCGGGGTTTCCGTCCGGGTGATGCTCGACGCGGGATTCATGGATCCCGACAACGCGGCGACGGCGGCGCGCCTGAACGCCATCGCCGCGCGCGAGCGCCTCCCGCTCGAAGCGCGGATGGCGAATCCGGCCGGGATCGCGACGATCCACAACAAGGGCGTCGTCGCGGACGGTCGGGTCGTGGTCGTCGGAAGCCTCAATTGGGGCCGCGCATCGGCCCTTGCGAACCGCGAGGTGAACCTGGTGCTCGAGGACGCGACGCTCGCGGCGCACGCGCTCGGCCGTTTCGAGGAGGATTGGCGGGCGACGTCTCCGGCCATCGAGGCGCCGAGGCCGATGCCCGGTGCCGGGGCGCTGCTCGTCGCGCTAGCGCTGGGTCTGGGGCTTGCCGTGCCACCAGAGCGCCATCGCCGCGACCGCGAACACGAGCGCCGAGACGAAGGCGACGGATCCCACGTTCGCGAGGATGCCGCCCGCGGCTTCGCGGATCGCGGGCTCGAACGATCGCCGGCCGATGTAGGCGATGAGGAACACCCACCACGCGCCGACGGCCGCGAGCGCCAGGCGCCACGCCCACCACCGGGGCGCGCGCTGCGGGTCGACGCTCCAGCGCTCGGTGAGAATGAGGATGGCGCCGAGACCGCCCGCGACGGCCGAGAGCGCGACCGCCGAGGCCGCCGCGGCCGCGGGATCGATGCCCGCCGAGGGTAGCCACTTCTCGGCCGACGCGCGGCCGAAGGTGAACGCGGAGGCCGCAAGCGCCGCCGACGCGGCGACGAGGACCCAACCGGCGTCCCGCAGCACGCGTGCGCGCTCCATGGGCCTCCATGGGGCGCTGGGAAACCATAAATTCGGTGCCTGGCGGCGGTCTCCCCGCCGCGTCAAGCGAAGCAGACGCGGACCAGGACGGGACCGACGCCCGCGCCGTGGCCGCGCAGGATCCACGTTCCGGGCTCGCCCGTCGGCGTCTCGCGGCGCCAGGCGTCGAGGTCCGTCCCCGTGACGAAGAGGGCGCGATGGACCGCGACCTCGCGGCCGGCGCCGTCGGTGAGGGTCGCCGTGAAGCGGCCGAGCGCGGTCGCGGAAGGGTCGAGATCGAGGTGCGCGACGCGGACGACGCGCGGGGATTCGACGGTCACGGCGCGATCGGCCGAAAGGTCGAACGTCCACGTCGCGCAGACAGTCGAGGTCGCGCCCCCCGGGGGCATGAGCGGGAAAGCGAGGAGGACGGCGAGCGCGAGCGCGCGGCGCGAGGCCATGCGGCCGCTACGCGCGCGCCGTCCCAAAGCCCTGACGGACGACCGTCAGGCGCCGCGCAGGTGGAGCTTCCGTTTCAGGAGCTCCGCGCGCGCTTCGTGGATGGCGCCGCGCTCGAGCAGGAAGCGGATGTGCTTCTTGTCCGCGGTGATCCACCCGCCGCGCCGGCGGAAGTGCAGGTCCTGGTCGACCGCCTCGAAGAAGGGGTCGGCCGCATCCATGTCCTCGTGGGCCACCGTCGGGAACAGCTTCGCGGCATGCGCGAAGCGGCCTCGCCGCTCCGTCCGCGCGCTCTTCCAGTGGTGCCTCTTGAACGGTTCGTTGGATCGCTTCGTGTTCGCCAATCAAGTCACCTTGTAGAACACAACCAGCCAAGGGAGCCTTCGACTTCAGTGGTTATAGGATTTTCGCGCGGCGTTCGGGGGAACACAGGCCCCATCGGCAAAACGACGGCCTCCGACCCGAACGCGTCCGACCGGACAGAGCGGACTACCCGTCCACGCGCGTCTCGTACTCGGGGTCCTTCCCTTCGCCCTCGGCCGCGGCGTGCGCGTCCTCTTCCTGGGCGGCGTCGTGGAGCTCCTTGATCGCCCGCGTCTTCCACCAGAGGAGCGTCAGACCGGAAGCGGCCATCACGCCGCCCACCGCGAACCCGCCCTGGATGGCGGCCCCCGCGGCCCCCGCGCTCGCGCCGAGCCACGTCAGGGCCCAGAGACCCGTGAAGGTCCCCGCTGCGGCGAGCACCTTCTCTTCGCGCGGCATTGGGGCGGGAGCGGCGATCTTGAGGGCAGGCACGGTTTCAGGCTCTGGTCATCCACCTATACATAGCCGACCGGCCGTTCCCCAGGACGGGTAAGCCTCCCTGGACATCTTGGGCGTCATGCTTATCCATCCGTCCCGCCAACGCGATCCGGATGCAGCTACCGGCGGATGCGCCCCGCGTCGAGGACGACGGAGAAGCCGCCGCTCTCTTCCGGGGGCTGCTTGCGAGCGCGAACACGCTTCTTGTCGTCGCGGATGAGACGGGGCTCGTCTGCCACCTCGGGAACCGGTGCTCGGAGCTCATCGGTCGCCCTCCGGAGGCGGTCGTGAACCGTCTCACCATCCTGGATTGCGTTGCGAAGGAGGATGCGCACGTTGCGGCCGCGATGCTTGAAAGGGCCCTCGGCGACGGCTACGCCGAGGGCACGTTCGGCGTCATCGCGGCGGACGGGCGACGACGCCGCATGGAGGCCACGGCCAATGGCATCGAGACCCCCGACGGCGCCCGCGTGCTCTTCGTCGCGCGCGACGTGAGCGAGATATTCGAGACCCACGAGCGTCTCGGGGCGATCGTCGACGCCCAGCATGCCGTATGGCGGACGAACACGACGGCCGACGCCCTCCGGGCGGCCCTCGCGATCTTCCGCGACCGCATCGAGCTCGCGGGCGCCATCGGGGCCTACCTGCTCAAGCCTGGAACGCGCCGCCTCGTCATGGTCGCGAGCCTCGGCCACCCGCCCGAGCTCAGCGAATACGTCGAGCACCACTCGATCTCGGTCGACGTGGAGGACAATCACATCACCCGCGCGTTCGCGGGCGTCGGCGGGATCCAGGTTCTCCGGTTCGCCGATGCGCCCATGGACGACCGCATCCGCGCGTCGCTTCTTGCGCATGGTCTGCATTGCTCCACCGCCGTGCCGCTAGAATCGCTCTCCGGCGAGCCCTTTGGCGTCCTTGTGGTGGGCCTCACGCGCGAAGTCCCCACCAGGGAAGACGGTTCGCTCGACGATCCCGCGATCGCGCGATGGATCGAGGTCCTCGCGCAGGAGGTCGGGGCGGTCGCGGATCGCATGCTGGCCCAGGAGCGTCTCAAGGTGGCGCTCGCGAGCGAACGGCGGTTTTCCGAAGAATTCGAGGCGTTCGCCTACCGTGCGAGCCACGATCTCTCGGAACCGCTGCGGCGCATCGGAACGCTCGCGGATTTCGCCCGCCAGGATCTCGCGCAGGGGCGATCGCAGGCGGCGCGCGAGGAGCTCGCGCAGATCGCCGAGACGTCCGAGCGCGTCAAATCCATGATCTCGCGGCTCCTCGAGCTCAGCCGCGTCTCGCGGAGCTTGCCCGCCGCCCCGAGCTGGCAACTCGCGGACGTCGCCCGGCAGGTGATCGACGATCTGACGCTGCTTTGCGCCGAGCGCGACGCTCGGGCGACCCTCGAGACGCCGATGCCGCAGGTCGCTGCGAACCGCGAACGGGTGTACGTCGCTCTCCACAATATCGTCGAAAACGCCATCATCCACAACGTGGCGAATCCGCGGCCCCATGTCTGGATCCGGGCCGAAACTCGCCCCGACGGCTTCGTCGAAGTCTCTGTCCGCGACAACGGGCCCGGAATCCCCGAGGAACATCGCGAGCGCGTGTTCCACCTCTTCCATCGCGGCCACGTCACCGCCGAGCGCGGCCGGGTCGGGGCGGGCCTCACCGTCGCGATGCGCGCGATCACGCAGGAAGGCGGCAACATCTGGATCCTCTCCTCGCCCGAAGGGGGGACCGACGTGCGCTTCACGCTCCGCTCGGAGCCCGCCGGCGCGTGATCCGCAACCGTCATCCGCCTCCGCGACGGTGCGTCCCGCGTGGAAGCCTCCGGACTCTACAAGCTGAACCCGGGCGACCGCGCGCCCGACTTCTCGCTTCCGGGCGTCGACGGCCGCCGCCACGCGCTCTCGGACTACGCGTCGAAGCCGGCGCTCGTGGTGGTCTTCTCGTGCAACCATTGCCCTTACGTGCGCGCCTACGAGGAGCGGATGATCGGCTTCGCGCTCGCGTACGAGCCGCGCGGGGTCGCGATGGTCGCCATCAACTCGAACGAGACCACGAGGTATCCCGAGGACGATTTCCCCCACATGGTCTCGCGCGCCGCGGACAAGGGATACACGTTCGATTATCTGCGCGACGAGGACCAGTCGGTCGCGCACGCCTACGGCGCCGTCTGCACGCCGCAGTTCATGCTCTTCGACGCCGACCGCCGCCTCCGTTACCAGGGCCGTTTCGACGACGAGAAGGACCACCCGGAGAAGGTCAAGGAGAAATACCTCGAAAACGCGGTCGAAGACCTTCTCGCGGGACGCCCGGTCGCGAAGCCGGTGACGCGCGCGATCGGCTGCTCCATCAAGTGGAACGCGTGAGACCCTCGTCGGGCTCGCCCGATTCCTCGAGCGTCTTGCCGATGCGCAGGAACCGCGATCGCGCCGTCACGCGCTCGAGCGCGGCGAGCCGCCGCCGCACCTCGCGCGGGGCCTCGGGGTCCGCCATGAGGGCGCGCACGCGCCTCTCGTCGACGTCGAGCGCGCGGTCGAGAAGCCCCGCCTCCGCGAGGACGCGTCGGGCCTCGTCGAGATCGAAGGCCCTGCTCGTGGCCTCCACCACCGTCACGGGGCGGCCCTCCCCGGCCTCCACGCGACGGACCCCGCGCGCGTCCATGTAGGCGAGGATCTCGTCCGCGACGCCCGCCGCCTCGGCCTCGGCCGCCCGCGCCGTCTCCTTGAGCGCGACGTAGCGCCTCGCGAGGTCGCCCACGCCGCCGCCCGCGAACGGGAGCCGCTTTTCAGCCGACGGCGCGGTTTCCGCGAAGTATGGACAACGGTTCGCGAATTCGCACGGGCATTCGCGATTGAGCCTCGGATCGAAGCGACCGGCCTCGATGGCCTCGGCGGTCGCGACCACGCGGTCCGCGATGGAGGCGACGGCGGCCCGGTCGTGCCGGGGCGCGCTCACGGGGACGTTCGAGCGGAGGTTGTGGAGCGTCAGGCGCTCCACGCGGCCGAAGAGGTCGTCGACCGCCATCTGGTAAAGCGTGAGCTGACCGCTCGTCGCCGCGTCGCGGCGCGTCATCGCTCGCCGGCCCGACTTGTAGTCGACGATCGCGAAGCCGCCGCCCTCGCGGTCGACGCGGTCGATGAAACCCGTGACGGGCACCCCTTCGACGTCGATCGTGAACGGAAGCTCGACCGCGACCGGAGGCGCGAACCGGGGCGTCTCCGCGCGCCAGAACCGCTCGAGGACGGCCTCTCCCGCGGCGCGCTCGCGCGCGGCGGTCGCGGCGTCGGGGAAGCCGTCGTCGGACCACGCCTTGCGGTAGGCCTCGAGGGTCGCCTCGAGGGACGCCGGCCCGGGCTCGGCCGTCGCCCACGCTTCGAGGGCCTCGTGGAGGGCGCTTCCGAACGAGAAGTAGCCCTTCGGCGCCTGGGGAAGCCGGTCCACGTAAAGGAATCGCCACCGCAGCGGGCACCCCTCGTACGTCGACATCGACGACCAGCTCAGGCGCCGCATGCAGGCGGTCGACGATGCGGGGCGGCTTGAGGCTTCCCCCGGAGTCGCGGCGCGAACGCGGAAGGCATTTCACGCCCGCCGCGCATCCGGGCGCGTGGACGACGAGACGCTCCGCAGCGTCGACCTCGCGAAGCGCCTCCGACGCGTCGTCCTCCACGTCGCCCGCGCGGTTCCCGACGGCGACCCCGCGGGCCGGGGCGCCTTCGGCAGCATCCTCGACGAGGAGGCGCCCCGGGTCGAGGCGAAGGCCGAGCGCGAAGCCGCGGCCTTCCTTCTCGTGGGACAGGCCCTCGCGTACCGCATCCTCGGACGCGACCGGCCGCTCCCGGCGGTTCCGCGCGGCCTCGACGGCGCGGGGCTCGCCGCCTTCTTCGGCGGAAGCGAGGCCGCGCGACGCCAGCCCGCGGCGTTCGCGCCGCGGCTTCCCGCCGTGCCGGCGCGCGCGGTGGACGCGACCCTCCGCGCGCTCGACGAGGCCCGCCCCGAGCGCCTCCCGGTGGACGTCCTCGGGAAGGTGTTCCACAACCTCATCCCGCGCGCCGTGCGGAAGGTCGTCGCCGCGTACTACACGAACTCGGAGGCCGCGGACCTTCTTGCGACGCTCACCGTCACCCACGCCGACGCGCGCGTCCTCGACCCCGCCTGCGGATCCGGCGCCCTGCTCATCGCCGCCTGGCGCGCGAAACGCGCCCTGGGCGGCGGCGCGCCCTCCGACCTCGAGGGGCGCGACGTCATGCCGGCGAGCGCGCACCTCGCGGCCGTGCAGCTCGCGCTCCACGCGGGCGACGGGCCGCGCATCGCGCTCGCGGACGGAACGACGCGCGGACGCCACCCGCCCGTCGACGTGGTCCTGATGAACCCCCCGTTCACGCGTTTCCAGAGGCTCCCGCCCGCCCTGAAAGCGACCCTCCGGTCGCGCTTCGCGGACTATCCGGAGATCACGGGCCAGCTCGCGCTCCACGGTTACTTCCTCCTCCTCGCCGACCGCGTTCTCGCCCCGGGCGGGCGCCTCGGCGCCGTCCTCCCGGCCTCGACCCTCTCGGGCAAGGCGTTCCAGGGCGTCGTCGAGCGCCTGCTCACCGACTACACCGTCGAGCACGTCGTGACGACGACGGGCCGGGCGGCCTTCAGCGACGACGCGGACTTCCGCGAGGTCATGCTGGTCGCCGAGAAGCGTCCGCCGCGCGCGGGCCATCGCGTGCGCCTCGCGACGCTCGCGGACGACCCGTCGCGATGGACGAGCGCGGTCGCGCGGGACCGGGCGGGTCGCATGGCGGATGCCGCCGGCGCCGGTCAGCCGCTCCAGGCTGCGCTTGCCCGCGACGGGCGCGCGCTCGCCGAGCGCCTCGCCCTCTCGACGGACCTCGGCCTCGCCGCCGTGAGCGCCCTCGACGTCGCCTTCGCGGGCCTTCCCGCGCTCGCGGAGGTCCTTCGGGGCCTCGACGCGACGGTGGAGGAGAGCCTCCGGGCCCCGGGTCGCGAGGGCGCCTTCGACCTCATCGTCCTGAGCGACCCCCTGCGGGCCCTCAAGCGGGTCGATCGTTGGGTGCTCGAGGACGGTTTTGCCTTCGACCGCGCGACCGGAAAGCGCGCGCCCTTCGATCCGGCGTCCGCGGCCCCCTGCCTGCGCCGCATCAGCCAGTCGAGCCACCTCGCCCTCGAGGGACGCGAGGACTGGGTGGCCCTCGCGCCCCTCGACGGCGTGGCCCCTCCGCGCGGATGGGACCGATGGCGCGCCACCGTGACGCGCCACACGGGCCGCCTCGCGCTCCTCTACAAGATGGACCTGGGGGCTCCCGGAACGCGGGCGCTCGCGGTCCATCACCCGAAGGGCCTCTTTTGCGCGGGCGACGCCTGGCGCGTCGAGGCGGACGACGACGAGGCGCTTCGCATCCTCGCGCTCTGGCTCAACACCGCGAGCTTCGCCCTGGCGCTCGTCCGCGTGCGGTCCGAGACGCGCGGATCCTGGATCCGCCTCGACAAGGGTCTCATGGCCCGCATCCCGGCGCCGGATCCGGGCGCCCTCGACGCGGCGACGCGGCGGCGCCTCCTCGACCTCTACGAGCGCGCCCGCGAAGCGCCCCTCGGCTCGCTGTGGGAGGACGTGCGCGACCGCCGCGCGCCGCGCGTCGACCTCGACCGCGCGTTCCTCGAGACGGTCAGGGCCCCCGACGGCACGCTCGAAGCGATCTACGCAGGCCTCGAGGCGGAGCTCGGAAACCTCCGCGCCGTTCTCAGATATGACGGGACGCCGCGTCGACCGTCGCCCAGATGACGCGCTCGCGCCCCGCGAGACGTTCGAGGGGCGACGGAAGGACCTCTTCGAGCTTCATCGCGAAGTCCCGGTGGTATCGACCCGGCTGGCACCGGCCGCAGGACCACGACCCGCGCAGGGGAACGCGTCGCCGCCAGGCGGCGCGGCAGGTGACGCACCGATAGACGTACCGGAAGGTCGCGTTCTCCGGACCCAGGTCGTGGTCGCCGTTCGCGCGGACCCCGAGCCCTTCGAGGAGGTCGTGGAACCGCTCGGTGTGGGAGGTCTCGTTCGCGGCGGCGTAGAGGTGCGCGTGGACGACCTCGTGCTTGAGCGTCGCGTCGAGCTCCCGCCAGTAGTTCCGGTGGTGGAGGCGCTGGGGCTCGAGCAGGAAAAGGTAGGGGGAGAAGCGGACCGCCTTGCGGCGGAAGTAGATGAGGGCCCATGCGTTCGTCACGCGCCCCGAGAAGCGCAGATCGTGGGCCGGCGTGCGGCCTGGAAGCTCGCGCGCGACGTCGTTCCACCGCTTCCGCAGGACCTCTTCGAGGGCGAGCAGGGCCTCCATGCCGGAACCGCGGGCCCCCGTCTCGCGCCCCCGGGATTTAAGGCCGCGACGGACGGCGCCGACGCCGTCGAGGGAACCTTCATGGCCCCCCGGCGGCCCCGCCCGCGTCGCCGCGGGAGGCAAGCTTCTTCACCCGCGGCCCGGATGGACGCGCGGCGCGATGAGGAGAAGAGGGTCAACGAGCCCCGGCTGTGACCGCACATTCTGACTGCATCCGAGCGCCGACCTTTCCACGCGGGCGGGCGCCCGGCGAGGCCATGCGCGGGAGCCTGCGCTGGGATCCCGGACGAGAAAAAAGGAGTCGCGCCGGGCGGGAACGACCGCCCGGCGGGAACGGGGCCTATCGGCGGCCCTTCTTGGCCTTGCCCTTCGGCTTGGCCTTGGAGACCTTCGTGGCCTTCTTGGCCTTGCCCTTCGGCTTGGCCTTGGAGACCTTCGTGGCCTTCTTGGCCTTGCCCTTCGGCTTGGCCTTGACCTTCGTCGCCTTCTTCACGGGCTTCGCGGTCTTCGTTCCCTTCTTCGTCTTCGCGGCGCGGCGGGCGGCGGCACGGGCCTTGCGGGCCTCGCGCTCGGCCTTGATCCGGGCCTCGCGGCGCTCCTTGCGGGCGGCGCGGTTCTTCTTCTGCTGGGCGCGGAGCGTGCGCCACTTGCTGCCCCCGATCTTCCGGAGGACGGGCAGGCCCGTGCGGGCCACCGTCGAGACCTCCATGCCGGGGGGGATTTCAGCCTGCACACCGCTCTTGGGAGTGCGGCGCGAGAAGAAGTAGATCGTCTGCGTGCGACCGCCCTTGAGCGTCACGTTCTTCGAGTAGAGGGTGAACCCCTCGTGTTGGTAAGCCATGTGGCATCCCGTACCAACAATGTGGCGTACCATGATAAGGTTACTGGTAAACATCGGCGTTTCTTCCGTTGGAAACGCGGTTTGCCGGGAATGAAGCGATGCGGCGACGCGGGGACGCGGCCGGGACGCGTTGGTATCAACGCGGTCGCGCGCCGAGGGCGCAAGGCGCGCGCGAAGACGGAGCGCGAGGCCCGCCGCCCCATACGATCGCCTTTAGGATGGGGCGCGCGCTTGCCGTCGCGGTGCCCGCGATGGACACGCCGTACGAGCTCGTGACGCGCCGTCTCTGCCTGATCAAGGACACCGGCCACAGCGGAACCCTCTGGGGCGGCACGATGATGGGCTGGGTCGACGAGGCCGGCGCCATCTACGCCGGGATGGTCACGCGCAACCCGACGATGGTGACCAAGGCCTTCACCGAGATCAACTTCACGAGCACCGTGAACCCCGGCGACATGGTGGAGTTCTACGGACGCGTCGCGCGGTGGGGCACGACGTCGGTGCACATCGAGCTCAAGGTCACGGCGCGCCGCCCCACGAGCCACGAGGCGTGGGACGTCCTCACCGTCACCGGCACCTTCGTCGCGATCGACGAGCGGGGCCGCAAGACGCCCATCCTGAAGGCGTAGCGCGGGAAGCCAAGGGCTTTACGCGGGATCGGCCTTCGCGGGCGCGGGCGCAGTGACGATTGGCTTCGGAACCGAACCCCTCCATGTGGAGATTGGACTTTGCCGAGCGCCCATTTCTTTCGAACACGGGCTGGAAGGTGCCCGTTTTCACCGCATTTTCCCCTGTCGGGTGAGGCGACAACCGCCTGACAAAGCCCCGACAATTGGAATACGGGCCCACTAGAGGGTTTAAGAACCCCCCCGAGGGCTGTCGGCCGGATGAACTCCGAGGACCGCGTCCTCCTCCACCTGCTCGCCCACGACGCCGTGAAGCGCGACGCCTACGCGGTTCCCTTCGCGCTCTGCCAGGAAGGCATCGCCGACGCGGTGGGCGTCGCCCGCAACACGGCGAGCGAGATCCTGCAGCGGCTGCGCGACCGGCAGCTCGTGACGAGCGAGCGCCGCGCGATCTCGGGTCAGAACCACAAGCGGCAGGCGTTCTTCCTCTCCGAGCGGGGCCGCCAGGCCGCGCGCGCCCTCGGCGGCGCGCCCGGCGCCGTCGCGAGCGGCCCGGCGGCGGCCGCGGGCGCGGGCCGCGCGCCGGCGCGCCTCCCTTCGCCGCGGCTCTTCGTCGGTCGCGGGCCCGAGCTCGCGCGCCTGCGCCTGTGGCTCGAGCGGGGCGGCGGCACGTTCCTGCTCGAAGGCCCGGGCGGCATCGGCAAATCGAGCCTCGCGGGCCGCGCGCTCGAGGCCGCGGGACTGCGCGACCCCGTGCACGTCTACACGTTCAACAGCCTCTCGACCCTCCGCAACGTGCTCCTCCACCTCTCCGAGTTCCTCGCCCTCCAGGGGCGTAGCGAGCTCGCGACGTTCATGGCCGCGCAGCCCGCGCCGAGCCTCGACCAGGCGCGCGGCGCGCTCGCCGACAGCCTCGCCTCGGCCCGTGGGATCATCATCCTCGACGACGCCCAGAAGATCATGCCCGAGGTCGAGCCGCTCCTCGAGCGCCTCGCGAAGGCCGCGGTCTCGGGCGGCCCCCGCCTCCTCGTGATCGGGCGGGAGATGGGCCGCGTCGCCGACCGGCTCGGGTCGAGCAAGGGGTTTGAGCGCCTGACGCTCGGCGTCCTCGGCGACGACGAGAGCCACGCGCTCCTCGCCGAGCGCGGCTTCGCCGAGCGGGAGATTCCCGAGGTCGTCCGCGTGACCCGCGGCCACCCCCTCTACCTGCGCCTCGTGCAGCCGGGGACGCGCCCCGGCGCCTCGCGCGACGTCCAGGCGTGGCTCGAGGAGGAGGTCGACCGCGGGCTGGGCGACGCCGAGCGGCGCATCCTCCTCAGGGCCGCGATCCACCGCTTCCCCGTCTCGCCGTCCATCCTCGCGCCCGCCCGGGACGAGGCGGGTCCGCTCACGATCCTCGTCGAGCGGGGACTGCTCATCCGCGACGGGGACGCGATCGGCCTCCACGACCTCCTGCGCGACTACTACCTGCGGCGCCTCCCCGCCGTCGTCGCGCGGCGCCTCCACGCCGAGGCCGCGCAGCACTACCAGACGGTGGCGGGCGAAGGCGCGCTCGTCGAATCGATGCACCACCTGCGCGCCGCGGACCGCGACGAGGAGGCCGCCGCCCTCGCGGTGACGCACGGCATGAACCTCGTCTCGCGCGGCTACCACGCCGAGCTGTTCTCGGTGCTCGAATCCTTCCGCGAAGCGCGGGTCTCCGCCCGTCAGCGCGGCTGGAAGCACCTCCTCGAGGCGCGCATCCTCGTCCACCGCGGCAAGCCCGAGCAGGCGCTCGCGGCGGCCGAGCGCAGCCTCGAGGTCGCGCGCGGGATCCGCGACCCCGAGCTCGTCGCCCTCGCCGGACGCGAGGCCGCGCAGGCGCACCGCTTCCGCGGCGACCTCGCGAAGGGCATCGCGCTCGTGCACGGCATCCTCGAGGACCTGAAGGATCGCGAGGGCGAGCCGTACGTCGCCGACCTCCTGAACGCCTACGGGATCCTCGTCTTCGAAAGCGGCGACCGCGAAGGCGCGCGCCGCGTCTTCGAGGACAACGTCGCGTACGCCCTCAAGCACGGCGCCGAGCCCGCCTTCCTCGCGAAAGCGTATGGGAACCTCGGCGAAACGCTGCGACTCCTCGGCCGCCCGGCCGAGGCGCTGCCCCACCTCACGAAGGGCGTCGAGGTCGTGACGGCCGCGGCGCTCCGGCTCTACGCGGGTTCGCTGAACCTGAACCTCGCGTGGGTCCTCATGGACCTCCGGCGCCACGCGGAGGCGAAGAAGCACCTCGAGGCCGCGCTCGCGAGCGTCGAGACGGGACCGAGCGAATTCCTCCCGGAGGTGCTCTGGGCGCAGGGCCGCCTCCTTCTCGAGACGGGCGAATCCGACCGCGGACGCGACGTCCTCCGCCGGGCCCGCGACCTCTACGAGGGGCGCAAGGACGCCGAATCCGTGCGCCGCATCGACGACCTCCTCGAAGGACGCCGGAAGGCCGCGTGATGGCCCCCCGCCGCGCGTCGGCCGCCGACCTCAAGACTGCGCTTCGCCGCGAGGCCCTCGCCCGCCGCGACGCGATCGAGCCCGACCTGCGCGCCTCGCTCGCCTCGAAGGCCACGAAGCGCCTCCTCGGCCTCTCCGTGATGCGCCCCGGCGCGACCGTCGGATTCTACGCCGCGCGGGGATCCGAGATGCCGACCGACGGCCTCCTCGCCGACGCCCTCCGGCGCGGCGTGCGCGTCGCCCTGCCGCGCGTGGACCGCGCGACGGGCGCGCTCACGTTCCACGCGGTCGCGGACCCCGCCGCGCTCAGGCCCGGCGCCTTCGGCATCCGGGAACCCGCCTCCACGGCGCCCATGCCGGAGAACCTCGACGCGATCGTGGTGCCCGGCGTCGCCTTCGACCCGCGCGGCCACCGACTCGGCACCGGGCGCGGCTATTTCGACCGGTATCTCCGCGACCGGCCGGGTCTCCGCATCGGTCTCGCCTTCGAGGCGCAGATCGTCGAAGCGCTCCCGGACGAGCCGCACGATGAACCGATGGACCTCATCGTGACGGAGAAGCGCGTGCTCAGGACGCGCGCCTGACCCCGAAGGTTCCAAGCCACCCCGGGCCTTTCCCGCGCGCATGGGCACCTTCGCCTGGTTCGGCCCCCGCGCTCCTCCCCTCGGCTCCCGCGACGTTCCCGCCGGCGGCCTCTGCCTCTCGGCCTTCCTCGCCGTCCGTGACGACCAGGGCCGTGTGCTCCTCGGCAAGTACAACGCGGAAGACGCGAAGCTCGAAGGCCTCACCGGCATGGACGAGGAGCGCCGCAAGCGATTCAGCGGCGGCTGGACGCTCCCCGCGCGCCATCTCCGCTTCGGCGAATCCCCCGAGACCGCGGCCCGGTCCATCGCCGACGACCTCGTCCGCGTCCGCGTCGAGCCGCGCTTCGTCCGTTATGCGAGCGAGGCCTACGAATCCGCCGTCTATCCCGGCACGCACCACTGGGATGTGAATTTCCTCTTCGAGGCCCAGGTCCCGCGCCCGACCGCGCAGGGCCTGTGGCCGCACGGCCCCCCGAGCTGGTACCGGGAGCTCGCCTTCGTCGACCCCTCCTGGCTCAAGCCCGGCGACTGGGCGCGCTCGCACGAGGACGTGTGGGCGATGTACGCGGCGAAGAAATAGCCCCCGACCTCGCGGCGCGTAGACAAGAAACGAGCGCGAGCGGAGCGAGCGCTTTCGCGCCATCGACCACGAAAGCGGGGATGGGCGCGCAAGCGCCCCGAAGAGGGCGGCCGCACGCCGCCCGAGGCCGAGCGAAGCGAGGCCAAGCCCACGAGATTTCACACAGCTAACCCGCAGTCTCCATCCTTCTACCACGAGAGCGGGGATGGGCGCGCGAGCGCCCCGAAGAGGGCGGCCGCAGGCCGCCCGAGGCCGAGCGAAGCGAGGCTCTCGAAAAGCGGGGAAGCGCAGGACGAAGTCCTGCGCCACGAGAGCACGGTGGGCGCGCAAGCGCCCCGAAGAGGGCGGCCGCAGGCCGCCCGAGGCCGAGCGAAGCGAGCGCCGCCGTCGAGCGGGGAAGCGCAGGACGAAGTCCTGCGCCGTCACATCGGCTTCCCGCTTCCCTGGTTCGTGGCCGGGTCGATGACCACGTTCACGACCGCGGGCCGGTTCGTGGCCTGCGCCCGCTTGAGCGCGGGGATGATCCCGCCGGGTTCCGTCACAAGCTCCCCGTGCGCCCCGAGCGCTTCCGCGACGAGGTCGTACCGGGTCTTCTCGCCGAGCTTCGTGGCCACCGCGCGCTCCTCGCCGTAGAGGCCGACCTGCGGGGCGCGGATCTGCGTCCACGCGCCGTCATTCGCGACGACGACCACGACGGGGATGTCCTGGCGGACGCAGGAATCGATCTCGAAGCCGTTGAGGCCGAAGGATCCGTCGCCCGATAGCACGACGACCTTGCGGTCGGGGTGCGCGAGCTTCGCGGCCATCGCGAACGGGACGCCCACGCCGAGGCAGCCGAGGGGACCGGGGTCCATCCAGCGGCCGGGGCCCGCGACGGGGATCACCTTCGCGGCGGTCGCGACGACGTTGCCGCCGTCGCCCACGACGACGGTGTCGCGGTCCACGACGGAGGCGAGGTCTTTGAGGAAACGGTAGCTGTGGATCGGCGTCTGGCCGCTCGCGAGATCGTCGGCCCAGACCGCGAGCTTGCGGGCCTCCTCCTCGCGGAGCGCCGCGAGCCAGCGCGCGCGGTCGGGGGTCGCTCGGCCCTTGAGCGCGCGCGCGAGGTCTTCGAGGACGGCGCCCACGTGGCCCACGAGGCCCACGTCGACGTTGCGGTTGAGCGCGATCTGCGGCGCGTCGACCTCGACGCGGACCACCTGCGCAGCGGCCGGCACGGACTCGCCGTAGTTGAGGCGGAAGTCGAACGGGGTGCCGACGTCGAGGAGGACGTCGCACTCCGCGAGCGCGCGCCCGCGCGCGAGGTTGAAGAAATGCGGATCGCCTGGCGCGAGCGAGCCGCGCGCGAGGCCGTTCAGGAAGACCGGCGCGCCGAGGACCTGCGCGAGGTCGGCGAGCGCGCCCGCGGCGCGGCACCAGCCGACGCTCGTGCCGGCGATGACGACGGGACGCTCGGCGGCCGCGAGGAGGCGGGCGGCGGCTTCGACGGCCTCGGGGTCGCCGCGCGGCCGCGCGTCGATGCGCGTGGCCCCGCGCGCGACGGGCGGCTCCTCCGCGTCGCCGAAGAGGATGTCCCACGGCACCTCGAGATAGGCGGGTCCCGTGCGCGGCGCGGTCGCCTGCCGGAAGGCCGTCGCGACGTATTCGCCGAGCCGGCGCGTCTCGTAGACGCCGCGCGCCCACTTCGTGACGGGCGCGACGACGGGAAGCTGGGTGCCTTCCTGCAGCGCGCCCTGGTCGAAGCGCGCGAAGTCGCCCTGGCCGCCGAGGCAGACCATCGGCGCGTCGAAGCGGTGAGCGTTCGCGAGACCCGTGACGGCGTTCATGACGCCCGGACCCGCGGTCACGAGCGCGACGCCGGGGTCGCCGAGCGTCGCGCGCGCCCAACCGTCGGCGGCCATCGCGGCGGCCTGCTCGTGGCGCACGTCCACGACGCGGATGCCCTCGTCGAGGCAGCCTTCGTAGATGGGCATGATGTGGCCGCCGCAGAGCGTGAAGGCGACCTTCACGCCCTCGCGCTTCAGGGCCTTCGCGACGAGCCGTCCGCCGTCGGTCATGCCGCGACGAGCGGCCGGAGGCGGGATAAGCGTTGCCGCCTCAGGAGGCGCGCTCGCGCGCGACGAGCTCGCGCACGGCGACGACGAGGGGCCAGCCGACGAGGATGACGCCCGCGAGGGCGGCGCCGAGACCGCCCCACGCGACGCCGCGGCCGGCGAGGTATTCCGAGACGACCTCGGTCGCGCCCGCGAAAAGGAGCACGGCCCCGAGGAGCACGGCGAGGGTCTTGAGGCCGAGGAGGAAGCTCTCGCGCGCGGCGCCCACGCGCGAGGATTCCGCCTCGGCCCCTTGAAGCCTTCGCCGTTACCTGCGCACGTCCACGAAGTCGACGCGCAGGTTGCGGTCCTCGGACCCGATCCGGGCGTCGTTCGTGAACGCGATCGCGACCGTGCGCGCGCCCGCTGGCACGTGCACGTACGCGACGTGGTCCGTGTGGCTCGTCGCCGAGACCGTCCACGTCGCCTTGGTCGCGCCGTCGATCTTCAGGCTCATCTTCGGGGCGACGCCGCCCGCCTTGTCCCCCTTCGCGCGGATCGTGAACTTGTAAGTTCCCGACTCCGGGATGGAGACCGATTGGCGGATCTCGCCGTTGCTCCAGATGTTCCAGCCCGCTCCCCCGGAAGCGGATCCGTCCGAGTAGCGGCCGCCGACGGGCCGCGAAGCGAAGGATTCGGCCTCGAACTTGCCGGGCGCGCCGCCCGTCGGCTGCGGCGCGGGCGCCGCGGAGCCGCCGGATCCGATGGCGACGCGGTCGACGTACAGGTTGCGGTCGCCGGCGCTTCCCGCGTAGTCGTTCACGAACGCGACCTTGACCTCGCGCACCGCGCCCGCGGGCACGCTCACCGTCGCGGCGTAGGTCTTGTAGGTCGAGGAGCCGACGGTGAACGTGGCGACGGCCTGTCCGCCGACGCTCAGCACGGCCTTCGGCCACGCGCCGTTCGCGTACTGTCCGCGCGCGACGAACGAGACCGTGTGGGACCCGCCGTCGGGGAACTTCATGTCCTGCGCGACGTGGCCGTTCGACCACTGCTTCCACGTCCGGCCGCCGGAGGCCGCGCCGTCCGAGACGACGCCGCCCCCCGTCCGCTTCGCCATCGCCTCGGCCTCGATCACGGGTCCGGAGATGCTCGTCGTGAGCGTGGGCGTCGGAGCCGGCGAGGGGTCCGGCGAGGGCGCGGAGACGGCGCCGCCGCGCACGGCCTTCACGCCGTTGACCCACGTCCAGAGCGAGGGCTTCGCGCTCCCGTCGGCGCGGGTGAGACCCCAGTACCGTTCCGCCCAACCGTAGTAGTTGGCGAGGTTGAACGTGGGGCTGTCCTTGTAGCCGCGGTAGATCATGCCCTTGACGCCGGCGGCCTTGAAGTCGCCCGCGTGGTCGAAGAACCACTTGAGCACGGTGTTCTGGTGCTTCTCGTACGAGTCCGACGGGTACGAGGAGAGCGCGAGGTCCGTGAGGAACGTCGGCTTCTTGTACTTGTTGTGGAGGTAGCGCGCCGCGTCGAGGGCGGCCTGTCCGCCGCTCATGTACGTGCTGTGCGAGTCCTTCGTGGAGCCGCGCATCGTCTGGAAGCCCAGGTAGTCGCTCGTGGCGATGGTCTTCGGGAAGCGATCCCAGCTCGCCTTGTCCCAGTTGCCGAAGCCGATCACGATCTTCGCGTTCGGGGCGATCGACCGGATCGCCGCGGCCTGGGCCGTGAGCATCGAGTCGAACTTCGGAGCGTACCACGATTGCGTGATGCCGCCCTTGTTGAACTCCGTCTCGAGCACGATGATGGCGCCGCGCGAGCCCATGATGCTGTTCACGCGCTCGGCGAGCTTCCTGGTCATGTCGTTCCACTGCGCGCGGGACTTCTGCGCGTTGTGGAGCTTCGACCAGCAGCCGTTGTCGACGCACGACGGGGAGATGTCGTCGCCCCAGTACCACCACTGGATGACCGGCGTCACGCCCTTGTCGCGCGCCGCGCGGAGCCAACGGTCGATGCCGTCCCAGCCGCTCTTCGCGGTCCAGACGCCGACCCAGAAGAGGCCGTAGTCCGGCCTCGCGCCGTGCGAGGACAGCTTGTCCACCGCATCCATGTTCATCCCGAAGCCGAGCGCCGGGGAGGGCGCCGCGGAAGCGGTCGGGAGCACCGTCACGGCCGGGGCAAGGAGAGCGATCGCAAGAAGCGCCCCGGCGGATTTCTTCAATGCATTCATCTTCACTCCGTCCAACCTCTCAGAGTCCGGATGGCGGCGACGCGCGCCGCAAGCCGCCGCGATCGGCGGCGATGTCGTTTCGTCCGACGTCGTCGACTGGACGGCGTCGGTCAAGTAACCGCGATTGGGCGCGAACTCGGCAAAGGGCCGTGAAGGCCACTTTTATGACCGATGGGTCCGGCGGCGCGCCTCCGGGGCTTGTTCCACAACGCGGATGGCCGCGCGCGGCCGCTCGCGACGCATGCGTGACGCGGCCGGAACCGACGCGCGCGGCCGCCCGCGTCGCGTCCTCGCGCCCATCGTGCTGGTATTCGCGCTCCTGACGCCCCTCCCCGCGGGCGCTCAGGCGGCGGATTGGAAGCCCTTGGGCGCGACGCTCGTCGCGCAGAACCTCGAGATGCCCGTGGACATCGCGCTCGGGCCCGACGGGATGGTCTATTACGTCGAGCTCTTCGGCGGCCACGTCCGCCGCCTCGATCCCGCGACGGGCGCGATCGACCCCGCGCCGGTCGCGACGGTGAAAGGCTTCAACACGGGCGGCGAGCGCGGCGTCTTCGGCCTCGCGCTCGACCCGGATTTCGAGCAGACGGGAGCCGTCTACGTTTCCTATTCCAAGAACGGGAGCGCGCCGGGAACGACCGTGAACGTCCTCTCGCGCTTCGTCGACGGCGTCGAGCGCGTGCTCCTCGAACGGCCCGGAGACACGATGCACAACGGCGGCCGCCTGCTTTTCGC